>Ga0306920_100010619_pt1 | contig 12360 bp, 10 predicted proteins | sample flu12Cox44000170_FD_204666 | JGI IMG/M metagenome (GOLD analysis project Ga0306920, IMG submission 204666) | Lab enrichment of tropical soil microbial communities from Luquillo Experimental Forest, Puerto Rico - flux4day.12C.oxic.44.000.170 (v2)... | ecosystem: Environmental > Terrestrial >...
AGGATTTCTTAAGTTCTGGCCGACAACGCGAAACTGGATGTTTGATCAGCGACATCCGCATGCCGGGGATGTCAGGGCTGGACCTGCAGGCGAAGTTGAATGCTGATCGCTGCCCGATCCCGACCATCTTTATTACTGCTCACGGCGATGAAGACATGCGTTTGCACGCAATGCGAAACGGTGGGGTGAAGTTTATGGTCAAGCCTTTCGATGGCGCAATCCTGCTTGAGACGGTGCGCGTCGCCCTGGAGGACTAAGGGATGATCCAGTTGGGGTTGCACAGGTTGGTAGGAGGTAGTTGTGGACGCGTCTGAGAGTCGACGGTCTGACGAACGGGACGAGAGATTTCATCATATTGTTGGCAACAGCCCTGCGCTTGAGTCGGTTCTCGCCGAGGTGCAACGCGTAGCGCCAACAGGTTCCACTGTGCTGGTTTTGGGAGAAACTGGAACAGGGAAGGAATTGATCGCCCACGCCCTTCACAATCTGAGTGCGCGTTGTGGACGCCCCTTCGTGAAGCTTAACTGTGCTGCCATCCCCTTCGATCTTTTGGAAAGCGAGTTGTTTGGGCACGAGAAGGGTGCCTTTACAGGGGCCGTGGCACAAAAAATTGGCCGCTTCGAAATGGCGGATACCGGCACTCTCTTCCTGGACGAAATTGGAGACTTGCCACTGGCGCTACAGCCGAAGATTTTGCGCATCTTACAGGAACAAGAGTTCGAGCGCTTAGGGAGCGGACGTACGTATCAGGTCAGCGTGCGTCTGGTAGCCGCTACACATCGCGATCTGGCTGAAATGGTTGCACGCAACGAGTTCCGGAGTGATCTTTATTATCGACTGAACGTTTTTCCTATCCTTGTTCCACCCCTGCGAGAGCGCCAAGAGGACATCCGTCAGTTGGTTCAACATTTCGTCGAGCTGTTCGGGCGGCGCATGGGCAAGGACATTGGCCCGATCCCGAAGACAATAATGGATGCGTTGATTGCTTATCATTGGCCAGGCAATGTGCGGGAACTGCAAAACCTCATTGAGCGTGCCGTAATCCGATCGGACGATGGAGTACTTCCCAATCCGCTTCCCCCATCACGGACGAATACAATATCCACGGCCTCGAACAGCACACTTAGAGATCATGAAGCAGCCGTGATTTTGGAGACTCTTCGCGCAGCCGGCGGAATGATAGGAGGACCGGAAGGAGCAGCCGCTCGCCTGGGACTGAAGCGCACAACGTTGGTGTCCAAGATGAAAAGACTAGGGATCTACCGACCTCGAACTCAGCGGACGAGAGGCGAGTTCAACGAGGAGTGCGTGACCCGACCGTGAGGTGTGTGGCATTTAGTCTGTCGTTGCCGTGAGGTCGCCGTTCATGGCGGAGTCATGGCTTCGGGTACCGGGGACAATACGTTGAACGAAGAATGCGCATGAAAACGCAGGTCGTGCCACAGGCCATTCTCTGCTTCCTGATCGTGGTGCTAGCCTGCCCGGACGTTGCGGGGCTTGACCCTTCGCGAAAGATCTCCCAGTACGGCCACAGCATGTGGCGAATTCAAGATGGGTACTTGCCCGGCCCTCCGGAAGCCATTGCCCAAACAGCCGATGGTTATCTGTGGATTGGAACTCACGCGGGATTAGTTCGCTTTGACGGTGTGCGTTTCGTGCCGTGGTCCTCGCCAAAGAGTGAAAAGCTTCCCAGCGACCAAATCCATTATCTGTTAGGTACCAGCGATGGGAGTCTGTGGATCGGAACAGCGGGAGGGCTGGCGCGCTGGAAGGACGGCATTCTCACCACATACACGAATCTACCCAACAGCATTTGGGGCATCGTTGAGGACCATGAACGAAACATTTGGATCGCACGGTGGGATAGCGGAGACGCAAGGGGCCCGCTTTGTCGTATTCGAGACAGCGACGTACGTTGCTTTGGGCGGAACGACGGGATTCCTCTTCCGACCGCGACTGAACTGGCACTCGACAGCTCGGAGAATTTCTGGATTTCTGGGAATGAGGGACTCTGCAAATGGAGGCCCGGAGGTTCGGCAGTGTACTTCCATCGAGAGCTGGCCGAGCGCGGCTACTTGATGGGAGTTGATGCGTTATCCGTGCTTGATGAAAGCCATGTCTGGATTGGACTCCAGCAGCCTAATGGGAACCTCCAGCTTGAGGAATTGAACCACGGGTATTGGACAGCCCATCCGTTGCACAACGCAAAAGGTCCTCCTCCGAGTACGAATAGAATTTTCCGAGATCCAGAGGGCGCGTTGTGGATCGGAACGGCAAGCGACGGAATCTATCGGATATTCGGCGACAAAACCGACCACTTCTCAAATGGAGATGGCCTGTCCAGTGACTCCGTCGAGCGATTCTTTCAAGATCGCGAGGGCACCTTATGGGTTGCTACGACGAAAGGCATCGACAGCTTTCGTGACTTGGCTGTTGTGAGTTATTCGATCAAGGAAGGCCTCGCATCCGATAGCGTCAGCACTGTTCTAGCTTCGCATAATGGCGGTGTATGGATTGGTGGGGCGGAGGCGCTCGGCTTTCTTACACAAGACAAACTCTCAGCCATCCGGACAAATCATGGTCTGCCCGGACGTGACATCACCACGATGTCTGAGGACCGTCGCGGGCGACTGTGGATTGGAGTGGACAGCAGTCTCTCTGTTCAGGATCACGGACACTTTCTCCCAATTCACAAACCCGACGGAAGTTCGCTCGGAATCGTTCTTGGGGTCGCGGAGGACGCCGCAGGAACCGAGTGGGCTCTGACGAACGGCAAGCTGTCTCGAATCGAGAACCTTAAGGTTCAACAGCAAATCATACTTCCGGGCCCATGTTTCTCGATTGCCGCCGATCCTAAAGAAGGATTGTGGCTGGGTTGCGAGAACGGCGACCTGGCCCACTACTCCAGGAATCGCTTGGAAACGTTCCCTCGGGTCAGCGTCACCAAAATACGCCAGTTGCTACCGGAACCCAACGGCGGTTTGTGGGCCGTTGGTGAGGACGCGCTCATCTGGTGGAAGCACAACACGAGCGCAACATTGACGACCCGGAACGGATTGCCTTGCGACGAGTTGTACGCCGCTGTAAAAGACAACGCGGGAGCGCTATGGCTATATGCGCGATGCGGAATCCTCTCTATCGCTGCTTCCCAGCTGGCTATGTGGCAGGAGAATCCATCGACGCAAGTCGAAGTTGAGTCCCTTGATGTTTTTTGCGGGGCCCAGCCAGGAATGACTCCATTGCAGCCACAAGCCACCCGGTCCCTCGATGGCCACTTATGGTTTGCCAACAACAATGTAGTGCAAACCTTTGATCCGCGGGTGTGGCGAAGGAATGAGTTGCCACCCAATGTACTGGTGGAGCGAGTTGCGGCCAACGGCGCGACTTATCCGATCCTGCGTGACTTGAAACTCCCGGCACACGTGCGCAACCTCGAAATCGACTACACAGCATTGAGCTTCGTGGTTCCGCAGAAGGTTCGTTTTCGATACAAGCTGGAAGGGCACGATACCGAATGGCAGGACTCTCAAGGCCGCCGCCAAGCGTTTTTCACTAATCTTGACCCAGGTCGCTACACATTCCGTGTGATCGCCAGCAACAATGATGGTGTTTGGAATGAGAACGGTACAGCGCTTAGCTTTTTTGTTACCCCGGCACTCGACCAGACGGCTTGGTTCAAGGGATTGTGTTTACTGGCAGTGGCCGGAGTCGCGTGGGCTCTTTATTGGCTTCGGTTGAGACATGCGACCACCCGAATGCACCAGCGTCTAGAGGCGCGACTGGAAGAGAGAGAACGTATCGCGCACGAACTGCACGACACGTTTTTTCAAGGAATCCAGGGGTTGCTGTTGCGATTTCATACAGCGACATCTCAACTCCGAAAAGACGAGCCGGCGCGTCAAGTCTTTGAAGCAACCTTGAAGGAATCAGATCGGGTGATGCTCGAAGGCCGCGAACTGGTGTTGGACTTGCGCGCCACGGTTTCCAAACAAAGTGACTTGCCAACAGCATTCTCTGATTTTGGCGAGGGAATGCGGAAGGGCAGTTCTTGTGACTTTAGGGTCGTCGTTAATGGGACACTTCGTCCGCTGCATCCAGTAGTCTTCGAGGAACTGTTCAAGATTGGGAAAGAGGCGCTCGCCAATGCCTTCCGGCATTCTGGTGGGCACTTAATTGAAGCGGAACTCAACTACGAGAGGAGTGAGTTGCGCATTCGGATACGCGACGACGGCACGGGAATTGACCCAGCCATTCTTCGGGAAGGACATCGAGACGGACATTTTGGACTGCCGGGAATGAGAGAGCGCGCCGAGAAAGCTGGTGCGCACCTGGACGTGTGGAGCCGGACTGGAGCAGGCACCGAGGTTGAATTGCGAATAGCAGCGGGCGTTGTGTATGTTTCAGAGCAGAACGGTTCCTGGTTATGGAAGTTGCAACGATTGTGGATCAGCAAGACAAAAGCAGGTGGTCCTCACGGGAGAAGACACGCGTCAAGTTAAACGTCAACGTGCCCCTGTCTGCGTTTGGGCCTGACGATCTACATCTCAAGAAAACCGCGCTTTAAGGCAATCATGACAGCATGCGTGCGATCGCTCGCGTTTAGTTTGGAGAGAATACTTTTCAGATGATTCTTGACCGTGTGCTCGGAAATGTTCAGATCGGACGCAATAATCTTGTTGGAGTTACCATTTGCCACACCCCGAAGTACATCGAGTTCACGTGCCGTAATGGAATCATCTCCTGCATGCTCCGCGATCTGCTGGGCGATCTCCGTGGGAATTCGTTTGTGACCACTGTGAACCAGACGAATCGTCTCGACTAGCTCGGTTCTCAAAAGGTTTTTCAGCAGATAGCCGACTGCCCCAGCTTTGAAGGCTTTCACTGCTTGAACGTCACCTGCGGAGGTAGTCAACACGACGATTCGCGCATCCGGAAATTCCTGACGAATCGATGAGATTGCAGCGATACCGTTGACTTTCGGCATGCGTATATCCATCAAGGTAACGTCTGGATGGTGTTTGCGAAAAAACGCCAGTGCCTCATCGCCATCGGAGGCCTCTGCAACCACGCGCATGTCAGGTTGCGCGTTGATCTCACCCACGATCCCGGCCATCATTAACGGGTGATCATCTACCGCCATCACACGGATGATATGGGTTTCGCCCATACCGATATCCTCGGTTCCTTTTCTACCCCTTATGATACGACTAGTGAGCCAATATAGCCCCCCTCGAAAGGGCTAAGCGCCGCTAACTCCTTGTGGGATTCCCCGCGTACCCCTGAAACGACTATCGTGAAACCGTGCAAAGACTGTTCTCGATGTTCCCCGCTGGCGCGGCAGGCTGGGGTCTTCTGCTCCTGCGCTTCTGCGCTGCGGGAATGCTGGCTCGCAACTGCATCCTCGATGCAACCGCTTCCATTCCCAGATGGGAGATTGCGATGGTGGTCATCCTTGGCGGAGCCTTCTTGCTTGGGGTGTTTACTCCGGTCGGTTGCTGCTTCTCTGCTCTGTTCCAGATCTTCGTTCTGGCACAAGCTCACGAACCGAATCCTCTACATTTTGCGTTCTCATTTTGCGTTACCGCTGTCCTTTTCCTTGTGGGGCCAGGAGCATTTTCGCTTGATTCCCGTTTGTTCGGTCGTCGACTAATTGTTCACTCAGACTCCTAACACAGCAACCAGCGTCTTGAACACTGCCATAGCAATCCCTCCCGATGCCGGCAGTATTCACCGGGTCTAGCAAATAAGGCTAGAGCAGTCTGGCCCGAAGGAGTCATCTCAGTTGTGCTCCATCTGGGCTTATGCGCTTCGGCAGGAATCTTTACTGTCTTCATAAAGACTCTACGGCCTGTGGGGGATCAAATGGCAACCGCGGCTTTTCCAATCTTTAGCACCTCGAGCGATCGCACTCATCATCGTCAGCCGTACTCGGAGCCTCGGCAAGCTGGAGTGGAAATTGGGACTTTAGACGAAGAAAACAGAGTCCAATCCGAAGAACGGGTCCAGGACGAGACCGTATTCAGCGAAATTATCGGCGCCAGCCCTACTTTGAAATTTGCGCTCGCTGACGTAGAGCAAGTGGCACCGACCGACTCCACCGTGCTAGTTTTGGGCGAGACAGGAACGGGCAAAGAATTGATCGCCCGTGCCATTCACAATCTCAGTGCCCGCCGCGGCCGTGCCTTCGTAAAGGTGAATTGCGCTGCGATTCCGTTTGACCTTCTCGAGAGCGAACTGTTTGGGCACGAGAAAGGTGCCTTTACAGGAGCTGTTGCTCAAAGAATTGGCCGCTTCGAAATGGCGGATACAGGCACTCTCTTCCTTGATGAGATCGGAGACCTGCCGCTCCCCTTGCAGCCTAAACTACTGCGCGTTCTACAAGAGCAGGAGTTCGAACGCCTCGGCAGCGGGCGGACGCATCGGATCAACGTGCGCTTGGTAGCAGCCACGCACCGAGATCTGATGGAGATGGTTGCGCAACAAGGATTCCGCAGCGACTTGTATTACCGGTTGAACGTATTCCCCATCGAACTGCCGCCGTTGCGCGAGCGAGCCGGCGACATTCCCCAGTTGATTTCTCATTTCGTTAAGGCATTTGCAAATCGCATGCGCAAGTCGATTCGACTAATACCACCAGAAACGATGGCTGCGTTCACTTCGTACTCTTGGCCTGGAAATGTCCGCGAACTCCAAAATCTGATTGAGCGCGCCGTCATCCGGTCGAATGACGGCGTACTTACCAATCCAATGCCACCTACATTCGCTCGGACACCAGCTGTGCCTCTGAAGCCGACACTACCCCCGAGCCCTACAGTGGCCACGTTAAGTGATTCGACCCGATCGCTAATCTTGCGGACGTTAGAAGATACCCGCTGGGTCATCGGCGGGCCTGAAGGCGCCGCGGCTAGACTTGGACTGCCTAGAACTAGCCTCATTTCCAAGATGAAGAAGCTGGGGATCTCACGGCCAAGAAACGGAAGTGCGAAAAGTCTTTTTGCAAAAGAGAACGAAACCGGGCTGCAGTGGCAATCGGCAGCTCAGTGAGATGCACCCCTGGTAAGTTCGGAAGAACTTTCCGCGCCCATGAGCTAGCCGCGCTAACCTGTTTCCCTAATCCCGCGGCCCGCTCCAATCCCCCACGTTCCCAATTCGCAAGAGTAGCTCCCGCCTCGCAGGTGGTTTGGCAGAAGTTGAGTAAGGAGCGACTCGGTGACTTGGCGGAGTCCGCCAACATCAGCCCGTACACTGCGGTCGGTCCCGATGCCGAGCCTACCGTCCACCACAGGTTACGTTCTTTCGGAAAACGCAACTAAGCCCCAAAAGCCTGGCGGGTAATCGCCTTGCAACGGCGGTTGCCCTTTGGGAGTCGTGAGAATTCATCGGCGCGTCAGGGACAACGCCTCAGCCACTGCAAGGCTAAGGCAGCGTCCAGCGTCCTCGCAACCGGACCCACTTGTGGCGGTCCGCCGTAACCATCAGGAGTCGTGGAAAGGGACCGGGACATCCTTAGGCAGCCAAAAGAGGTGCATGGTGCAAGATAATGCCGGCAAGTGCCGACGAGATGCCGATGTATTGCTCAGAAGTCCGTTGGAGGAACCTTCGTAGACTGTCATCATCTGGGCTCAACAATAAGCGGGCATGGTGTCCGCCGCAAATCCAGAGCTCTCACAGATAGACGGAATCTCGAACCCATGAATTCAGATTTCGGGAAACGCCTTGCAACAGCTTGTGGCCTTCAAGAGCTTATACGGACTGACGAGAATTCAGGGTAGTCCCGCTTGAAGGATCCTGGCGCAGTGATTTCAGAAAACCTGCATCACAAATGCCAATTGTGTCTCGGAATATCGTTGGCGTTGATCACAATAAGGATAATCGGTCCTAGAGCAGGAAAGCGGCGATTGTCGTTTTCGCCGCTGAAGGCGGTGTTCTTGTATCCGAATGTTTAATGGTCAAGCTTCGTAACAAATCTCGTAACAAATAGGCCTAAAACTGCCCATTCTTGCCTATGTTCGAAATCGAGAAGCCGCTGAAACAAAAGACATTTGGCAGCTTCGCAAGATTCTCGAGTTTCCAGCGCACAGCCGGCAGGTTCTTCACGCCGGGCATGTCAAAGAGAGACCAGTCGGGCTCCCCCCTTCTTCACCGAAACCAGAAATTTCATATGCTGTTCCGGCATAATGCCAGCATCCTCGCGAAACTCTTTTCGCGTCATCCCCACACCTTTCTCCAGACATCAAATTCACTCGGCCTGATCTGGTAACGGGCAAAGTTTCCCTCATGCAGGCTCACAAGCTCCGTCTCAGCCATGTCCCTGAACTTCTCGCGGTCAGCTTCGGGCAGATTTTTCTCTACCCAGGAGGCGATATGCGCCGAAGCCGCCTTTTTGTCCATCGCTCCGCGCGCCACGTCAGCGACAACCTGACGCAGCGCGGCCTTGTACTTGAACCTAAATGGATCGGGTTCGCCCAGCGACTGCCGCACCGCCGCATATCGCGATGCTGAGCGTTCGTATGCCCAGATGAAGACATCCAGCAGCAGATCGACCTGGTTCAGTTCATACACGGCCAAGACCGCATCGGTGTAGAGCGCGCGCGGGACATCGATGAAGGACAACGGCGACAGATTGCGCTTGATGAACGGGATGTTCGCCGAAAGACGCGACACGCGCTTGTTCACATCATCGAAGGGCTGCAGGTACGGCAGCTGCACCATGACGAACAGTGCCTGTTCGAAAGGGTCTTCGATCGCGGCCGCCGTATCCAGCATCTGGTTGAAACACTCTTCTATCAGCTGCGGCAATTCAAGCGGATGAAAAGTCGACTTTCCAATTCCGACCCCCATTTTCCGGAGGCGGCCAGGTGCTGAAGGATCACCCAGCAGGTTTTCCGCAAGAAGCCCGTGCAGGTTGAGGATCGTGTACCGGTTGAAGCCAATGTCGTCCGCCTCGTTCACTAGAAATTCGATCGCGTTCTTGTGGTTTACGATCATCTGCGCTTCGAGACGATCGCGCCCCTCTGCGGCTTCGCCCAGTTCGATCAGCCGCGTCGTATCGAGCAGTGAATAGGTATTGCCCTCAAGCCGGCTTGAGTTCCACGACAGATCGATCAGCAGCCGGTTCAGAATTTGCTTCGCATACGTGCCCGCGGCCTGATCGGAGAAATTCGGCTTGCCGACCTGCGCGAGGTGCGCGCGCTGTTCCTCAGAAAGATAGAACGTCCTATTGGGCCGGTACGAATCGAGAAACTCGCGGTTGTAGCCCACGGGCTTTCTTGCCGTGACCGGCTGGCTCAGGTACTGACGGGTTTTCTTGCTCGCGGCGGAGAGAGGCACCCCCTCCTCTGCCTCCGCCGCCGGGACCGGAGCGGCTTGCGCCGGCGCTTTTTTCGGTGGGGGGATGCGGTACTTCACGCCCCGCCCCTCGCCTTCGGCGGCGATCCGGCCTGCATCAGCGAGAAATTTCAGCCTGTACTGCAAGGTCCGCCGCGCGACGGCAGGCTTTAGTGCCCCGGTAATTTCGGCGACACTGATCCCCTCCGGATGGGCTCGAACGACCTGCTCGATCGCGGCCAGATCATCTTCTTTTAATGCCTTGGGCACCACGCCTCCTTTGTTGCGCATTCCACATTATTGCGCCATTAAAGCATATAAATGCGCAACTATAAATATTTTTGCGCAATATAAAGTTGCGCATTTATTTTTTGGTGGCGCAATAATCTTATTGCGCATGTATCAGCCTCCCGTCTTAAGAAGCGAACAAAGAGCGAATATGGTAAATTCCATCGGTGACTCTTCGGAACTGCACCGTCACCATCGAGGACATGAACCGCGTTGTCCATTCCCTCGACGCAGCAACTGTCGCGAGAACTGCGCACCATCTCTCACTTGTTGCATCCACCGTTGTTGGATGAAGTGGGACTCGCATCGGGTCTTCGTTCGTATCTCGATGGGTTTACAGAACGCAGCAAGATTCGTGTCGATTTAGAAATTCCAAAGGATTTAGGACGTCTCCCGCAGGATCTCGAAACCGCCATTTTCCGGATCGTTCAGGAGTGCCTCACCAATATTCACCGCCATTCCCAAAGCCCAGTCGCCAGAATTCGTGTTGCTCGTTCCGATAGTCAGATCAGCCTGCAAGTGGAAGACAAAGGCAAGGGCATCCCACCGGAGAAGCGGCATGTCGTGAACTCGGACGGCACGGCGGGGGTCGGAATCAGGGGAATGCGAGAACGTCTGCGGCAACTGGGCGGCAGTTTGGAAATCAATTCTACCGAGACAGGCACCGTTGTAGTAGCTCGGCTACCGTTTGTCCGCCCTTCCTCGATCGCAGCATGAAAAGTGATTCCCAGGAGTTCCTCGCTACACGTATTGTTTGGGCCAAAAACTGACCCGCGTAACCCTACCGACAAGAAGATGGCTAAGTCACCTTCACACGCGCCCAACATCGCCCCTGTGCGCCGCGACAATCTTCCACCGCGCAGCTGACGAATACGGACGGGGTTCTATGGGCCGATGTCCTAACGCTACACATCGGCACAAAACCCCGTCAGGAATCCTGCTGGAGACATGAAACCGACCGCTCTTGCTGCTTATGCTCATGTCCATCTCGCCCTCTGCGCCGCTGCTTCCGCTCGTTAGAACATGTTAGAAATTTTTGCATGAAACTGCTTCAGAAGGACTCGATGGAAGAAGGGGCGCGCGATACACAGAGTACCCGCCCGTTCCCGCCACCGACGCGTCCCGAACAGCCGGACATGCAAAACTGAGCGTGGCACCGCTGGGATTGACAATCCCGTTGGCCAGGGAGTCCCGGAATGTGCAATCCACACCTCCGAGCGCTTCACTTCTCGCGCAAACCCGCAGTACTTGTGGCGAATGGTCTGACTTGCAGCTAAGACGAACGGTCTGTCCTGGGATACAACTGGCTATCTGAATTGAGCGAGTGGAGAAACCGCGTTGGAGCTGATTTCTTCTAAGGCAGAGATTGCGTGGTTGAGACGGTCGCGTTCACGACGAAGTTGAGACAGGACAGAATCGAGGTTTGTCATTTGGACTCGTGAGTCATTCGCATATGGCGGCAGACAGCAGAGCCAGAGCGACCCTTCTTTCGGCTACAAGGAAACCAAGCAGCGATGAAGGGAAAGCCCTATAGCGATTCGGAGATTAAGCCGGAGACCCCGGAAGTGCTGCGCCAACTCGACAAGCTTCATTACAGGTCCCCGGAATGGTCTCGGGGTGTGGTGCCCGATAAGCAACGCGGCCTCGGGATCACGGACGTGGATGATACCGCCGCAGATGTGTACCAGACGAACGACACAATTTCAGAGAAAGGGAAAATCTAATGTCACTACCTAACCAGAACAAGAATTGGCCGGGTACTCAAACCCCGAGCTACAGCTATGACCGCAACGCTAAGCCCCAGGCTCCAGACTGCGACCTGGATTCCATGCACCAGTTCAATGACAACGAATCCGCCGCCTCTTTCGGCACAGACTCTTACTACGAACCTAGCTTCGACAAGTGGAACAACGTTGTTGTCAACGATGATCGCGGCCTGCACTGTGAAGCTACCGCAGGAACTGGGCAAGCAGGCGACAGGCAGTTTGCTTCCAACTCAAACAACATTGAAAGCACAGGCTACGGCAAGAATCTCGGCCTCAACGTTATCGAATACGACTCGTCTGCAGCTTTCAATCAGCCGGAGCGCGTCATTGTCGATGTGAGCCGTGCAGACCGAGGAAAGGAAAGCTGAGCCTGGCCCGACCCGAATACTGCACACTGAGCTTCCCTCGCCTCAAGGTAGAGCACCGGGCCGGGCCTAGACCGTGCAAGTTACTAAGAGACTAGCTTTTTTTGAGGACAGCAGTCGTTGCGCTAGAGCAAGGAACACGCTGAAATGCCGAGTTCATCATTTCCAACTCAATCCGTCGCAGTTGCCGGTACAGGATCTTCGGCCAATCTCATCGCGTCATCTGCTGGGCAAAGCATCCGCGCCTGGCAGCTTGTCGCTTCAGGAACAGTAGCAGACACGACTGGAGTGCTTACCTGGACTGTTGCAGGCACCGCTACGTCCATGAAATTTACTGTTGGATCTACGCCTACCATCTTCCCTATGACAGGTGTTCCCTGGCCCAAGCTGACACGGGCACGGCTATCACTTTCACCGCTGCCACAACGACCACGCTCTTCGCGGCCTACTCCAAGGGAATCGGTGGTTAGTTATGAGTATCAAGCACGGCAGCTTGGACAAAGAACCGAGAAAGCGCAGAAACAGCAATATCACCCTGCCCAATGCGGACATTGAAGAAGCCACGCCTGAAGCGCTAAAGACTCGCCTTCTCCAGCTCAGCAAGCAATCCCGCT
>Ga0306920_100010620_pt1 | contig 12360 bp, 11 predicted proteins | sample flu12Cox44000170_FD_204666 | JGI IMG/M metagenome (GOLD analysis project Ga0306920, IMG submission 204666) | Lab enrichment of tropical soil microbial communities from Luquillo Experimental Forest, Puerto Rico - flux4day.12C.oxic.44.000.170 (v2)... | ecosystem: Environmental > Terrestrial >...
AAAGAGGAGCCATTGGCCTTCGGCTATTAGCACCTTCCGTGGCGCTGCTTTCCTTTTTTCCGACTGGACGAATCCCTTCTTTGCAAAGAATTGGGCAATCGTGATGCGCGAATCCGCTCACTTGTCTTCGTTATAATCCTCAGGAGCGTGAAGCGGCCCCGTCCGCTCGCTTTCTGGAGCCTGAGAATGACGTTCGACATCCAGGAGATACTGGAATTTCTTCCCCACCGCTATCCCTTTCTGCTGATCGACAGGATTGTTGAATTCGAGCGCACCAAACGCCTCGTTGCCATCAAGAACGTCACTATCAATGAGCCTTTTTTTCAAGGCCACTTTCCCGGCTATCCCATCATGCCCGGTGTGCTCGTAGTGGAGGCGATGGCGCAGGCCGGGGGCATCATCATGATGGCCGAGATGGCTGACCGGAACGAAAAGCTGGTCGTGTTCACCGGGATCGAGCGCGCGAAGTTTCGCAGGCCGGTGACGCCGGGAGACCAGTTGCGCATCGAGGTGGATGTACTGTCGTTCCGGCCGCGGGCAGGAAGGATCGAGGGCCGTGCACTTGTGGATGGCAAGCTGGCCTGTGAGGCAACGCTCACCTGCGCTGTCGTGACGCGCGAACGCGAGAAGCGAGCACACGGTGCGCCAACCGGGAGTGAGGAAGTCGCCAATCCGACAACGGTGGCGCGGTGAGCATTCATCCGAGCGCGGTTGTTGCAGCGGGGGCGGTGGTCCCCGAATCCTGTACAATCGGTCCTTTTTCGACGATCGGCCCGGACGTTGTGCTTGGGGAGGGCTGTAATCTTATTTCCCATGTCGTTCTGGACGGGCACACGCGGATCGGCTCGCGCAATGTGTTCTATCCCTTCAGTTCCATAGGAGTGGCACCGCAGGACCTGAAATATGGCGGAGAGCCGACCCAGACTGAGATTGGCGATGACAATACCATTCGCGAGAGCGTAACCATCAGCCGTGGAACGGTGAAGGGTGGCGGCATCACGCGTGTTGGCTCGCGGAATCTCCTGATGGCATACGTGCACATCGGGCATGACAGCCAGGTGGGAAGCCACTGCATTCTGGCAAACGCAGCGACACTGGCTGGCCATGTGACGATAGAAGACCATGCCACTGTAGGCGCATTCTGCCCGGTGCACCAGTTCTGCACCGTAGGAAAGTACTCGTTTATCGGCGGCGGGACGATCGTGACACAGGACGTACTGCCCTTCTCTCTGACCTCCGCAAAGCGTGAAAACAAGGCATTCGGCATTAACAAGATCGGTTTGGAGCGCCGAGGATTTTCGCCGGAGCGTCTGAAGACCTTGCAGAAGGCTTTCCGTTTCCTGATCGCAGCCAAGATGAACACCTCGCAGGCGCTCGATAGAATTCGGGAGCTTGAGGGTGAGGACGCGAAACTGCTGGCAGATTTCATCGAGCGTAGCCAGCGCGGGGTCATCAAGTAGCCATGAAGCTCGGCCTGATTGCCGGGAATGGGCGCTTCCCATTCCTGTTGCTGGATGCGGCGCGGGCGCAGGGCTTCGCCGTTACGGTCGCGGCCATTCGCGAGGAGACTGACCCGGAGATCAATCAGCGAGCTGCCGTCGACGAGCGCATTACTGTCCATTGGCTCTCGCTGGGTGAGTTGTCTCGCCTGATCGAGACTTTCCACAAGGAAGGCGTATCGATGGCGGTGATGGCCGGGCAGGTGAAGCATAAACAAATCTTCAGCAGCATCCGGCCGGACTGGCGCCTCGCCAAGCTGCTGCTGAACTTGCGGACGCGCAACACCGACATGCTGCTGGGCGCCGTGGCCAAGGTGTTGTCTGACGAAGGCATTGAGCTGATCAGCTCGACGCAGTTTCTGGAGCCCCTGCTGGCTCAAGAGGGTATCCTCACCGACGGCGCTACCGGTGGCCGGGCTCCGAGCGATGACGAGCGCAAGAACATTGAGTACGGGCTCGGCGTGGCGAAGGCCCTGGCCGGGTTCGATATCGGTCAGACGGTGGTTGTTGCAGCACAGGCTTGTGTTGCCGTTGAGGCGATGGAGGGCACGGATGAGACGATCGAACGCGCGGGGCGACTGATGCATTCCCTGGAAGAGGAGGCGTCGACAGATCACCCCAGCGGCGAGGACCTGTCGCCAGGGGCCCCGACGCTTGAGAGGCGCCTGACTGTGGTCAAGGTGGCGAAGCCGAACCAGGACATGCGCTTTGATGTGCCGGTGATCGGTATCCGGACGATCGAGACCATGGCGCGTGCAGGAGCAAGTTGTCTCTCTGTCGAGGCCGGGCGCACGCTGTTGTTTGATCGCGACACCTTACTTAAGCGCGCCATCGAGGCGGGAATTTCCATTGTTGCTGTTCCGCGCTGAAGAGCAGAGATCAGGGTCAAGGGATCAACAACGCCCGGTGACAACTTACCAGGCGGTGACAACTCGCTTTTGGGTGCGCGTCTATACTTGATTGGCAGCAGAAATTCCCCTTTTATTTCCTTCTGCTGACGATGGATTTTCGATCCGTGTCAGACTCATCAGGACTGATGCCGGGTAATGGAGGTTATTGTGAAAAAGTCGATTCTCTTCGTGCTTGCCGCGGCGGTTGCTCTGTCGATGCCGTTGGTAAGCGTCCGTGCAGCCGATGTGGCAATGCCCTCGGTTGGCCAAACCGCTCCCACGTTCACGCTGCCTTCGCAGGACGGCTCGCAGATCTCGCTGGAGAGCTTTCGCGGCAAATGGGTGGTTCTCTACTTCTATCCGAAGGATATGACTACCGGCTGCACGATCGAGGCCCACAATTTCCAGCGCGATCAAGCCAAGTTTGACTCTGCAAATGCTGTGATCGTCGGCGTGAGCGTTGACACGCCCGATAGCCACAAGCAGTTTTGCACCAAGGAAGGGCTGACCTTCCGTCTGCTCGCCGATCCCGAGCACAAGGTTGTGGATGAGTACGGCTCGCTGGGCCACTTCGGAACCATGACGATCGCCAACCGTAACACCTTCCTGATCGATCCGAAGGGTAAGATCGTGAAGGTCTGGACCAAGGTGGATCCTTCTCATCACTCAGATGAGGTGTTGGCTGCATTAGCGGAACAGAAGAAGTAACTTTTCGATCGGCGCAAATGGGTTCGTATCACAAAGAGCCCGCAAGTTGAGGCTTCGATGGCGACGGAAATTGGTGTGTGGTTTCGCGCGGAACTCGATGACGTGCACCGGGTACTCGTATCGGTTCCGCCTCAACTTGCTGATGTGCCGTGGCGTGAGGGCGGATGGACACGGAAGCAGATCGTGGGCCACCTGCTCGACTCGGCGGCCAACAACCGGCAGCGCTTTGTCAGGGCAGCCACGGAAGGGAAGTACAAGGGGCCCAAGTACGCGCAGGATGCATGGGTGGCCGCGCATGGGTATGCCAATCAACCGTGGGAGACATTGCTTGGCTGGTGGGAGGCTGAACACGAGATCCTGATCGTGATCGTGGACCGGATTCCCGAGGACCGGCTTGAGTCCAGTTGCGTGGTGGGCAGCGATGCGCCCGTGACTCTGCAATTCCTGATCGAGGACTATGTCAGGCATCAGCGATGGCACTTGAAGCAGCTACTGGCTTCCAACTCCTAGCTGCTAGCTCTGGCTTGGTCGAGCCGGAAGTTTTTCCCAATAATCCAGGGATTATGGCAAAAACGGCTCTGCGATTTGGACGCAAAAAAGCCCGCCGAAGCGGGCTCTTTTGCTTGCCTTCACAGAATGGTTGATGGTTACTTCTTCTTGGCAGTTTTCTTGGCTGCCTTCTTGGGAGCTGCTTTCTTCGCAGCCTTCTTCGGTGCGGCTTTCTTTGCAGCTTTCTTGGGAGCTGCCTTCTTTGCTGCTTTTTTAACGGCCAACTTCTTACCTCGTTTGATGGTTTTGCTGGCGCGCTTGCCGGCCGCAGACTTCTTTGCAGCCTTTCCGCCCTTAACGCCAGGGGATTTCTTTGCGGCGGATTTCTTTGCGGCCTTCTTCGCCACAACCTTTTTCGCGGCTGGCTTCTTTGCCGCAGCCTTCTTTGGAGCTGCTTTCTTTGCCGCAGCCTTCTTGGGGGCGGCTTTCCTGGGAGCAGCTTTCTTTGCGGCCTTCTTGGGGGCCGGTGCCGGTACGGGAATAGTTTCAACGACGATTTCGCCCTCTTCGACAACTCCTTCATCATCATCGGAGGAGGTAATCACATCTGAGGTTTCAACCTCGTCGTCTTCAAAGTCGTTGTGATCGGCGCTCGATTCAGGCTCGATGTCAGGATTGCCGTCACTCATTGCGTACATCTTGACCACGTCGTCCATCCGATTGCCTCCAGCGGACTACCGCTGCGCGTCTTCGCTGTGCGGACAAATCTACTCCGCATGCGGAGTCATTCTAACAACACCTTGCACTTAAAAGCTATTAAAACACGAGCCTGGAATAGCGTTGCGCACTAGTTTTGTTTGTGCGTGGAAGACTTGGGATGTGATTTGTGCCTGCTTGCTGACGAAGAGTGCGCGCTCTTTTGAGAAGAACTCTTTGAGCCTGTGCTTTTGCCGGAGTGGACGGACTTTGATGCGTGAGAGCTGCCGCCGGTCTTCGAAGATGCCTCGTGGGACGGAGCCGAGGTGCTGGCAATCTCGCGGCCAGACCTGCTTGTAGAAGACCCATGGCGATGCTTGCTGCTTGTGCGATAAACGCGGGCAGCTTCGGCCACATGCAGGCGCCGACCCGCTTCGACCTTGATCCCGGTCGCGGGAAGCTTGTTCCACCGCCGCAACTGGTTGAGTGAAACTCCGAAACGGTCGGCGACCGAGACCAGGGTGTCGCCTCGCCGCGTGGTGTATACGACGGTGTGCGCAGACGGCGCTGCCGACGGTGGAACCGGGACGACGAGAGCCTCGACACCCTCCAGCTTGTCTGTCTCTCCGATCTGGTTGGCTGCCGCCAGATCAGCGACCGGCACGCGGTAGGTTCGAGCCACTGAAGCCAGCGTGTCTTCAGCCACCACGCGATGGTAGCGCCATGAGTTGCGCCTGCTCTCCGGAATGGCTGCAATGCGCTCAGAGTAGAGCGCAGCGGCGCCTGCTGGGAGGTGCAGGTCAAACTGCGTATCCGGCGGCGTTATCAGCCGCAGCAGGCTGGGGTTCAGCGCAACGAGCTCATCGACGGGTGCACTCACCAAGTCGGACACCAAGCGCAGGTCGACGGAGTAGTTCACAGTGACGGTGTCGGTGAGCACAGGTGGATCAAGCGTGATGTCGTCGAAGCCGTACTGCGTGGGGTGGTTCGCGATGATGATCGCAGCGAGGATCTGCGGCACGTAATTTTTAGTCTCGGCCGGGAGATTGTTGCGTTTGTAGAGTTCCCAGAAATCCGCGTAGCCGGTCTTCTCCACAGCCCGCTGGACATTGCCGGTTCCCCAGTCATAGCCGGCCATCGACAAATACCAGTCACCGAGCTGGGTATAAATGTACTTCATGTAGCGGGCGTAGGCACGGGTTGATTTCTCGGGGTCGAATCGCTCGTCCATGTAGGCGTTGCGGGTGAGTCCGTACTCGCCATGAGGCATGAACTGCCACATGCCTCCCGCGCCAGACCTTGCGTTGACAGCTCGCGGCTGGAAGCCAGACTCGGCGACGGCCAGATAGATCAGGTCGTGCGGCACGCCTTCCTCACTCATGATGCGCTCGATCATGGACCGGTAGCGACCCGCGCGCTGGAAGGAGTGGAGCAGGGTATTGTGGCCGCGCTGCGTGTTCGCGAAGAAGTTTATGTAGGCGGCGACGTATTCGTTGACCATCAACGGAAGGTCCGATTTTGTGGTCGCCAGATCGGTCCGGGCCCGTTCCACGATGTTTGGATCAACCTCGAACGTGACATCGCTTGCCACGTCGGCCGGCGTAGGCTCGGTCTTTGGTGCAAATCCGTTGCCCTGCTTGAGGGCTTCCATTTCAAGCGCATTCACGGCGTCGATGATGCGATCGAACTCGTCCTGAAGCTGAGGGGAAGCTTTGACGTCGATGCCGCTGGTGAGCATCAAGTCGACGGCGCGATCGAAGTTGGCCTTTGCTTCAGGTAGCTGCCCTCGTTTGTAGTTGGCCTCTCCCTGGGAATACGCCTTCTCAACCTGAGCGATCAGCGCTTGGATCTTTTCCTGCTGAGGATTGACCGCCGGTGCCGGCGCGGGAACCTGCTGTGGTGGAGCAGGAAGAGTGGGCGCGATGGCCTGTGGAGTCGAGCCGGCAGTCTTCGCTGATTTTGATGGATCGCATCCGGATGTTGAGAGGGCCAGCAATGTGGCCAGTGCTGCGCAACCGACGAAACGATATCGACACAAATTCATGCGTTTGAGTGATGCTGCCCCATTCCCCCAGCCGGAACGCGGAAGGCACTATGCCGATGATAAGCTATGCCATGGGGCCCCGCCATGGCGGGCGCATTTGTTCAGGCACCTACCCCGTTAAGCCTGCCTCTGATGGACGCAAAATTCCTTCGCAATTTCGCAATTATTGCCCATATCGACCACGGGAAGTCGACGCTGAGCGACCGCCTTCTTGAATTGACAGGCGCCGTCGCCGAGCGAGAGATGCAGGCGCAGATTCTTGATGCCATGGATCTGGAGCGGGAGCGGGGCATCACCATCAAGGCTCATGCCGTTCGCATGATGTACAAGGGCCGCGATGGGCAGACGTATCAGCTGAATCTGATTGATACGCCCGGGCATGTCGACTTCAGTTACGAAGTCTCGCGGTCGCTGGCTTCGTGCGAAGGCGCGCTGCTGGTGGTGGACGCGAGCCAGGGCGTTGAGGCGCAAACTCTCGCGAATGCCTACCTGGCGATCAATCATGGACTTGAGATCATTCCGGTGATCAACAAGATCGATCTGCCATCGGCCGACATTGCGCGAACGCAGGAAGCAATCGAAATGGCGGTTGGACTTGACGCGACTGACGCCATCCCGGTGAGCGCCAAGACAGGTCTTGGCGTCGACGAGGTGCTGGAAGCGATCGTGCACCGGCTGCCGGCCCCAAAAGGCGATCCTGATGCGCCATTGCAGGCCCTCATATTCGACTCATGGTTTGACGCGTACCGAGGTGTGATCGTGCTGGTTCGCGTGATGCAAGGGACGATGCGCAAGGGACAGCGGATTCGCCTGATGTCGAATGGCAAGTCTTTCGAGATCGACTCGATGGGTGTGCTTATGCCGAAGCCGGTGGAGATTGGCGAGCTTTCGGCAGGCGAGGTGGGATTCTTTGCCGCCACCATCAAGAACGTCAGCGACACCCGCATTGGTGACACCGTCACGGACGACCTGCGGCCCGCTCCGTCGCAGTTGCCGGGTTTTGAAGATATCAAGCCGATGGTCTTTGCCGGGCTGTACACCGTCGATTCGCACGAGCACACGCTCCTGCGGGATGCGCTCGAAAAGCTGCGGCTCAATGATTCGTCGTTCTTTTTCGAGCCGGAAAGCTCAGCGGCGCTGGGCTTCGGATTCCGCTGTGGATTTCTGGGACTTCTTCATATGGAAATCATCCAGGAGCGGCTTGAACGGGAATACGAACTCGACCTGATCACCACGGCCCCTGGCGTGCGTTACCACATTAAGATGAGCGATGAGTCGATTCTCGAAGTGGACAACCCCTCGCGCTGGCCCGAGCCGACAAACATCGATTCGATTCGCGAGCCTGTGATTACGGCGAAGATCCTCACGAACGAAGAGTACGTCGGAGGCATTTTCAAGCTTGTCGAGGAGAAACGCGGTAAGCAGATCAATTTTGAATACGTAACGCCGACACGCGTTTTGCTGACGTACGAGCTTCCGCTGAACGAGATTGTTCTCGACTTTTACGATCGGCTCAAGTCCATTTCGCGGGGATACGCTTCGCTCGATTACTCGCTGGCGGGCGAATGGGTGTCACCGATGGTGAAGCTGGACATCCTGGTTTCTGGCGAGCCGGTGGATGCTCTCTCGATCATCGTGCACCGCGACTTCGCATACGAGCGGGGGCGCGCCCTGGTCTCGAAAATGCGTGAACTCATTCCGCGCCAGCAGTTCGAAGTTGCGATCCAGGCGGCGATCGGGTCCAAGGTGGTTGCGCGGGAAACGGTGAGCGCGCTCCGGAAAAACGTCCTGGCCAAATGCTATGGCGGCGATATTACCCGGAAGCGCAAGCTGCTGGAAAAGCAAAAGGAAGGCAAGAAGCGAATGAAGAGAATTGGCAAGGTGGATATCCCACAGGAGGCCTTTTTGGCGGTGCTGCGCGTGGGCGAGGAGCAGCAGAAGTAGCACTTGGGTTCCAATGGCATACGAATCTGCCATTCTTTTTTTGTTCATCGGAAATTGTGGAAAGCTGGCCGTTGAAGCCCTCGGGGGATATAGACACGTCCAGTTGGCGCACGGATCGTGGTCGGTCGCGTTTCTTCTAGAAAAATAAGGGTTTCCTAGGTCTACCAAAGACGGTCAGCCTTGGCAAGTGGGAAAAATGAACAATTTTGAGGGATTTACCGGATCGTAATCCACAGTTTTTTCCACAGGCTCCTGATCTTCGCAGGAAATCAAAAAAGGCCCCGATTGCCGGGGCCTTTCGATTCAGGTTGAACTTAGTGAGCTGCCGGGGTCTTGGGGGTTGCAGCCGGGGGCTTGGGAGCCACTGGAACGGTCGCAGCGCCGGACTGCGCCGCAGGTGCGGGCACGCCGGACTTCGCGTTATATGCGTCAATGACCGCCTTCGTGATGTTGGTGGACTCATTCGCGTAGAGCACAGGGTTTTGCTGCTGAGCGACGTCGAGCACCAGGGTATATCCGTGCTGCTGAGCATACGTGGCGAGCACGTCGTAGACCTTCGAAGCGAGATTGTTATAGAGCTCCTGCATCTCGTTCTGGAAGTCGTTCTGGGCATCCTCGGCGGAGCGGTCAAGCTGCTTTTTCTTGTCGTCGATGGTCTTGGCGCGGGTGGCACGCTCACTGTCGGAGAGTTTGTCGCCCTGAGCCTGCAACTGCTTGGTCAGGTTGTCAATCTCGTCGCTGAGAGTCTTCAGTTGTGCCTGCTTTGGCTGGTACTTCCGCTGGAGGTCGGCGAAGTTCCGCTGGCCCTCATTGGTTTGCGCAACCGCCACCTGGAATGCGACAACCGCAATCTTCGCCGGGCCGGATGGTGCAGCGGTGGCGGTGGCTGCGCCGGGCGCATCGGGAGTGGCTGTTTGGGCTGCGGCGTTCAGGGCAAGACCCGACGCCAGCGTGAGAACTAATGCAACAGAGCGCTTCATTCGACTTGAAAACTCCTTCGGAATTCCTGGGTGGCGGCCTCAATGCTGCTCATTGGACGCGCCAGCGCCTCCTGAGCAACCTCACGCGCTATCAACTCTCTCGTCAAATGGGCCGAGGAGAAACCGGCTTTGATGCTCCGCTACGACGGGAACAAAGCAGGAAAAAGCGCAGACGGAGACGTCAGCAGGAACTAGAAGGATTATAGGTGTGCCCGGTGGGAGGGTCAAACGCGCGATATCGGGCTTGAAAAGAAAGGCCCCGCGGGCAGGGCCTTCGGTACTTGCGAAATGAGTCTAGTGTGCCGCCGGAGCCTTGGGGGCTGCAGGCTTGCCAGTTGCCGGAGTCGCCGCAGCAGGCTGGGCCGCCGGAGCGGGAATTCCGGACTTCACGTTGTAGGCATCGACCACCGCCTTAGTGATATCAGCGGAAGAGTTGGCGTAGAGCACAACCGGCGTTTGCTGATTGCCGCCGTCGAGGACGACCGTGTACCCGTTTTCCTGCGCGTATGCCGTCATGGCCTGGCCAACCTTCTCCGCGACAGTGGTGAAGGTTTGCTGCATCTCGTTCTGGAAGTCGTTCTGAGCATCGCCTGCATCCCGCTTCAGCTGCTTCTCTTTGTCGTCAAGGGTTTTGGCGCGCTTGGCGCGTTCGGCGTCGCTGAGGCCGGCGGACTGGGTCTGCAGGTCCTTCTGAAGGCTCGCGACCTCATCGTTGAGGTTCTTCAACTGGTCGCGCTTGGGCCCGAACTTCTTTTGAAGGTCGGCGAACCTGCGCTGAAAGTCATTGGTCTGAGCAACGGCCTGTTGAAATGCGATTACTGCAATCTTCGGCGCACCGGCGGGGGTGGCCTGTGCTGCCGGTGCAGCAGGGGACTGGGCTGCTGCACTCAGGGTGAGGCTGGACGCCAGTGTGGCGATGACTGCGATGGTAAGTTTCATTGGATCGATCAACTCCTTGGATTCTCGAAGGCTGCGAGCGCGATTTCTGATCGCAGCGACAGCCTGTGCCTCCTGAGAAACCTCGGTCCTTTTCTTGGGAAACCCCGCGCGTGTACAGCGAAGAGGAAAAAAGACGCAGATGGAGACCTCAGCAGGTCCTCGTTAAATTATAGGAGCGCACCGAAAGAGGGGTCAAACCAAGTCATCAGCGACCTATGAACGGGTTACATCAGACCCCTGCCACCCCAATGTTTTCCAAAATAGTTTCTTCCGCATGATGGTGGAGGGTTTCCGCAGCAACGAGTTACCAATTGGCCTGGTCACGGAGCCGTGAACGCCCAGATCCCCGCAAGCCCCGGCAGGAGACAGGTTCTTCAATCGGTCCTCTCCAGTGCCGTCGTCGCTGCAGCAGCTCCTGCCACATTGGAATTGTCCGCTCCCCAACGGCTCAACGCCCAAAGCAACCTGTGTCCCGATGCAGCCTTGCAGGCACTACTCGATGGAAATCAGCGATTCGCCGCGAATCAGCTGACCTCGATTACGCACGACTTGAAAATCCTGAAAGAACAAACGGTAGAGAAACAGGAACCCTTTGCTGCCGATCTTGCGACGGGCAAGGTCACTCTGGCGTGAGGGCTTTAATCCGCTTCCGAAGCGCAAAAGGAGCGCTTTTTGTCATGGATTGAGCACCCGGTCCCGCGATGACAAAATCTGGCTGGGACTACGGGCGGTTATGGGATGTCGAAGCGCGAAGATCGCCATTGGCAGGACGGCTGACAAGGGCCTGCGCCTTCGCAAGGTGGACTGCATCTTTCAGCGCGCTTACGAAAGCGCGCGCTGCCATGCGGTCAGAAAAAGTGAGACCAAACGCCTCAACTTCGTCTGGCGTCTCCCCATACGATGAAGCAGTATGTGGCCCGGGACCGAGGCGTGCCAGCTTGTCGCGGTCGTACATGATCGCGTGGAATTCCTTTCCGGGCATCCCGACGACGACAATCATGGTCGAGTCGCCCATATCGCCGGGTTTATAGGACTTTGGAGCGTCCTCGCTGGTGAAGACCAGGTTCTCTGCAATGATGCTTTCATCCACCATTGCGAGCGGGACCGTGACCGACGCCAGGGGGAAGGTATAGAAGGACCAGGTTGTTGTGCCTGCGTCGTCTTTTGGGACCCCGCAGATAGGGCCGGGCATGTTGGGCTCGATCAGTAGAGTCTTATCGTCGAGGACGACGATGCTGCCGGACGAAGCATAGGCCTTCTTCAACTCCTGAATGCGTGAGTGAAGGCCCTGGGCAAGGCAGGAAAGTGACGACAAAAGGACACAATAGACCGCGCACAAGGTCAAGTTTTTCATCTGTGACTCCGAAGTTGTCTCTATCCTCCACCCATTTCCGCCTGCAAAATGCGATTTGTCCCACCTGACGTCGTTACCGATGTCACGGGAAGCTGATTGTGGGGCTTGCGGGGAATGGCCTGATGCTAGCCAATCTTTGTTCCTTTTGCGACATTCGACTTAGAACGCGCCTGAGCTATCTGTTTTATTCATCCGGCGTTTACGCGCGCGATGACGGGATGCAAAAAGCAAGAGGGCTGCTCTCTCGAGCAGCCCTCTTGACTGGTCCGATGACGGCGATCAGAAGGTCGTCGAGACGGTCAGGCGAAAGGTCTTGCGGGGCTCGCGGAAAAGGTTTTGCGCGCCGAATGCCTGGACTGCTTCTCCCCATGTGTAGTCGCCTGCGCCACCCGGCGGGAACAGGTCGCGGGTGATTAACTGCGCGGAGCAGCTCTGCACTTTTGCACCCAACGTCACGTCGTTGCAATAGGGCCGTTCATAGAGGCGCAGTGGGTTGTACGCGTAGTAGAGCCGGAAAGGAGCGTTGACAATCGGCATGATGATGGAGAGCTCGCCGCCGACCGACATACGCGGAAGCACATTGGTGCCTGCGATGGGACGAATGTTCCTCTGGAATCCGACCTCAGAGCCCGGAATGCCGCCCTGGCATGAGCCATTGTTGTAGACGGGGCAGCCATAGAGCGGGGCAGTGAGTGCTGCGAAGCCCTCGGGGCTCTGCTTCAACTGGCCGTGGTTCAGAACCATGTCCATTCCGAAGTCAGTGAAGAACGAGAAGGTTGCTGATCCAACGATCGGGATGCGGTATTCGGCGTTGGAT
>Ga0306920_100010622_pt1 | contig 12359 bp, 9 predicted proteins | sample flu12Cox44000170_FD_204666 | JGI IMG/M metagenome (GOLD analysis project Ga0306920, IMG submission 204666) | Lab enrichment of tropical soil microbial communities from Luquillo Experimental Forest, Puerto Rico - flux4day.12C.oxic.44.000.170 (v2)... | ecosystem: Environmental > Terrestrial >...
TTCCCCGATCTGTGGAACGGGCACGCCAAGGCGGTAGCCAAGGCCTTCAAGGAGGCCGGGTTCGAATACCTGCAGGACCAGAACGCCGAGTTCAAGGACGGCTATTTCCCGATCACGATCTCCAACCTCTATGACCGCCGGGTCTCGGCGGCGATCGGTTACCTCGATCCCGGAACGCGGCTGCGCGACAACCTGACGATTTCGGCCCTGACCCAGGTCAAGCAGCTGCTATTCGAGGGAACGCGCTGCGTCGGCGTCAGGGCGCTGGTCGACGGCAGGGAGACCGAATTCCGCGGCGGCGAAGTCGTCGTCTCGTCGGGTGCCATCCATTCGCCGGCGCATCTGCTGCGCGCCGGGGTCGGGCCGGCGGGGCATTTGCGCGATCTCGGGATCGAGGTCGTGGCGCATGTGCCGGGGGTCGGCCAGCGGCTGATGGACCACCCGTCGATCTCGGTCTCGTCCTTTATCAAACCCGAGAGCCGGTTGGGCGACATGACCCGACGCCATATCCTGCTCGCCCTGCGCTATTCGTCGGGGATCGGCGACGCGCCGCCGGGCGACATGTTTGTCGCCGGTGTCAGCAAATCGGCCTGGCATGCAGTCGGCGAGCAGATCGGTTCGTTGCTCGCCGCCGTCTACAAGACCTTCTCTGAAACCGGTCAAGTCAGGCTTGCCTCGCGCGATTGGCGGGCGGAGCCGATCGTCGAGTTCAACCTGTTGTCCGACCGGCGCGACCTCGAGCGGCTGATGGACGCGTTTCGCCGGCTCGGCGCGATGCAGCTGAGTGCCGCCATGGCTGACGCGACGAGCGACCCGTTCCCGGCGAGCTACACCGAGCGCGTGCGCAAGATCGGCGTCGTCAACAACAAGAACAAGATGATCACCGACGTGATTGCCAAACTGCTCGACGGTCCGGCCTGGTTGCGGAAGATGATGATCGAAAAGGTCATCATCGAGGGCTATCGTTTCGACGAATTGATGAGGAACGACGAGGCGCTCGAAGACTTTATCCGCAAGGCGACGATCGGCGTCTGGCACGCCACCTGCACCTGTCGCATGGGAGCCGACGACGATCCGATGGCGGTGACCGACGTCCAAGGTCGGGTGCGTGGCGTCGGCGGGCTGCGCGTCGTCGATGCGTCGCTGTTCCCGGTGGTGCCGTGCGCCAACACCAACTTTCCGACCATGATGACCGCCGAGAAGGTCGCCGACGCGATGCTCGCCGCCTAGCGGAAATGTCATTGCGGACAACATGAGGATTGAGCGATGCGCTTTGGGATCTTCGACCATCTCGACGACGGCGGGGTGCCCATCGGCCAGCTGTTCGAGGAGCGCCTGCAGCTGATCGAAGCCTACGATCGCGCGGGTTTTTACGGCTACCATCTCGCCGAGCACCACGCGACCCCACTCGGCTACGCTCCGTCGCCCGGTGTCTTCCTCTCCGCGGTCGCACAGCGGACACGCCAGCTGCGGTTCGGGCCGATGGTTTACCTGTTGCCGCTCTATCATCCGCTGCGGCTGATCGAGGAAATCTGCATGCTCGACCAGATGAGCGGAGGCCGCTTTCTGTTCGGGGTTGGCCGCGGGATCTCGCCGGTCGAGGTCGGGTTCTTTGGCGTCGACTTTGCGCACGGCATGGCGCAATACGAAGAGGCGCTCGAGGTCATCCGCCTGGGGCTCACGCGTGCCGAGCTGACCTATCGCGGCGAGTTCTATAATTTCGACGCTGTGCCGATCGTGCTGAAGCCGGCGCAGCTCCCGCACCCACCTCTGTGGTACGGCATTTCGCGGCCGGAGACCCTTCCGTGGGCCGCCAAGAATGATGTCAACCTCGTCTCGTTCTTGCGGCCGATGTCGGCGATGCGCTCGCTCGTCGAGCAGTTCCGGGACGAATGGGCGGGGCTTGGAAAGCCGCCGGACGCACTTCCTTGCATCGGGGTGACAAGGCACATCGTCGTCGCCGACACCGAAAGGGAAGCCCGCACGATCGCTAAGCGCGCCTACCGGCCGTGGCGCCGCAATATGGCAGTGCTATGGGAGCAGCGCGGCGTTCCGTTCCCGCTGCAGGGGGAGCTTGCCGACGAATTCGACGTCCTGCAGCACCACGGGGTCGGCTTTGCCGGCACCCCGGCCCAGGCACGCGATTACATTGCCGCCGAGGCGGAGGGCTCCGGGATCAACTACTTCGTTTGTGACATGGCTTTCGGTGATATCACGCTTGCCGAGGCCAAGCGGTCGGTCGAGCTGTTCGCGCGCGAGGTCATGCCGGCTTTCGCCGGCGATTGAGCGGGGAAGGGTAAGTATGCGCTTTGGTATCTTTGACCATCTTGACGATAGCGGTCTGCCGCTCAATGAGCATTTCGAAGCGCGGCTCAAGCTGATCGAAGCCTACGACCGCGCCGGGTTCTATGGCTACCATCTCGCCGAGCACCACAACACGCCGCTCGGCTACGCGCCATCACCCGGGGTGTTTCTGTCGGCGGTGGCGCAGCGGACCCAGCGGCTGCGGTTCGGGCCGATGGTCTACCTGCTGCCGCTCTATCATCCGCTGCGTCTGGTCGACGAGATCTGCATGCTCGACCAGATGAGCGGCGGGCGATTTCTGTACGGGGTCGGCCGCGGCATCTCGCCGGTCGAGGTCGGCTTCTACGGCGTCGACTTCGACACCGGCGCCAAACAATTCCGCGAGGCCTTCGAGGTCGTCCGCCGCGGGCTGACCGAGGACCGGCTAACCTTCCACGGCGAATTCTACGATTTCGACAACGTGCCGATCGTGATGAAACCGTTCCAGCAGCCGCTGCCGGTGTGGTACGGGCTCGGCAACCCGGCGAGTGTGGCCTGGACGGCGGCCAACGCCGCCAACACGGTGACCCGGCGGCCGCCGGAACAGGTCCGCGCGATCACCGACAGCTATCGCGCCGAGTGGAAGAAATTGGGCCGCTCGGAGGCCGATTTGCCGATGCTCGGTGTCAACCGCCACATCATCATCGCCGACACCGAGGCCGAAGCGCTCGCCACGGCGCGGCGCGGCTACCCGGCGTGGCGCCATCACATGGGGCTGCTGTGGCATGAATATAACGTGCCGTTCCCGCTCGAGGCGGCATTGCCCGAAGATTTCGGCGTTCTGCAAAAGCACGGTGACGCGATCGCCGGCACCCCGGCGATGGTGCGCGATTACATCACAAGCGAGGTCGCGGCAACCGGCGTCAACTACTATGTCTGCGACTTTGCCTTTGGCACAATTAGCCACGACGAGGCGATGCGGTCGGTCGCGCTGTTCACCAAGGAGGTCATGCCGGCCTTCGCGGACGCCTGATCAGGAGGAGTATCGATGGGTATCATGACGGACTTTGCCCGGCCGGATGGCGTGGCAACCAAGGGCTATCTGGCGATGGCGGGCCACGACCGGCCCGGGATCATAGTCATTCAGGAGTGGTGGGGTCTCAACGACCAGATCTGCGGGGCCGCTGACCGCTTCGCGCGCGCCGGCTACAACGCATTGGCGCCCGATCTCTACAAGGGTCGGCTGACGACCGAGCCCGACGAGGCCAACCATCTGATGACCGGGCTCGATTTTCCGGCGGCGACGCATCAGGACCTGCGCGGCGCGGCGCTGCAACTGCAGAAGCACAGCGACAAAGTGGCGGTGATGGGTTTTTGCATGGGCGGCGCGCTGACAATCGCCGCCGCGGTACATATTCACGAAGTCAACGCCGCCGTCTGCTTCTACGGCATTCCGCCCAAGGATTTTGCCGACCCGGCCAAGATCCGCGTGCCGTTTCAGGGGCACTTCGCCAACAAGGACGATTGGTGCACACCGGCCGCAGTCAACGATCTCGAGCAGGTGCTAAAAGGCGCCGGGGTCAAGCACGAAATTTACCGCTACGACGCGGCACACGCCTTCGCCAACGAACGCAGTGCTGCCTACGATGTCGCTTGCGCCAACCAGGCGTGGGACCGCATGTCAGCCTTTCTGAGGGCGAATATCGCCTAACCGCTGGCCGGCGCACACGGCCGGATCGCGGCCGGCGAGCCCGGGCCGGATCCTGGGCTCGGTGGCGCAAAGACCGCGAGGTAGGTGCCTTCCTGCAGGTCATAGAACGCGGTCTGCTGATACCCGACCGCGGCGAGCTCGCAGCGCAACAGGTCGGGCGGGGTGCCGTGCACTTGGGTCTGCTTGCGGGCGTCGATCACCGCGACACGTGCGTTCGGTTTCAGTGCCGGGCGCAAATTCCATAAGAGGCCATAGGGTTGCTGGACTTCGTGGTACATGTGGACGAGGAGGGCGAGATCGAGCGACCCGGGCGGCAGCCGCGGGTCGTGCGGCTCGCCGCGCACGAGGGTCACCTGGCCGGCGAGACCCTCGCTTCTGACCCTCTGGGCGAGATGTTCGAGGTAGTCGGGCACGACGTCCTCAGCGTATACATGCCCTGTCGGTCCCACCCGCCGGGCCAAGCGTACCGTGTAATAGCCGCTCCCGGCGCCGATATCGGCTACGGTGAGCCCCGCCTTCACGCCGAGCAGGTTCATGACGCGCTCGGCTTCGCCCGCACGGTCGCGCGACGCCTCGTCATGCCAAGTGTCGGTGACGATCCCGGCAACCGGCCGGCCCGGCGCCGGAAAAGCATCCGCCGGCGCACCCGGCGGCGCCAGCCCGTCCGCATAATCCGCCGCGCGGATATCGCACGACGGCAGTAGAGCGAGCAGTACCAGCGCGAGGTACGGCGATACCCGCCGCATCGCGCCTGAACTCACCCGGCGCGGCGGCGGCGCACACCCCGGCGGGCGAGGTAGGGCCGGAGATACTGACCGGTGTAGCTCTCGTCGCTCGTGGCGATGTCCTCCGGGGTGCCGGTCGCGACGATATGCCCGCCCGCGTCGCCGCCTTCGGGGCCGAGATCGATGATCCAGTCGGCGGTCTTGATGACCTCGAGATTGTGCTCGATGACCAGCACCGTGTTGCCGGTCTCGACCAGCGCATGCAATACCTCGAGAAGCTTGCGGACATCGTCGAAATGCAACCCGGTGGTCGGCTCGTCGAGAATGTAGAGCGTGCGGCCGGTGGCGCGCCGCGACAATTCCTTCGCCAGTTTCACGCGCTGCGCCTCGCCCCCCGACAATGTCGTCGCCGGCTGGCCGACATGGATGTAGCCGAGCCCGACCTGCTGCAGGGTCAGGAGCTTGTCGCGGATCGACGGCACCGCGCGGAAGAAATCGGCACCCTCGTCGACCGTCATATCGAGCACATCGGCGATGCTCTCGCCGCGGAACAGCACCTCCAAGGTCTCGCGGTTGTAACGGCGCCCTTTGCAGACGTCGCATTGGACATAGACGTCCGGCAGAAAGTGCATCTCGATCTTGATGACGCCGTCGCCCTGACAGGCCTCGCAACGCCCGCCTTTGACGTTGAACGAGAACCGGCCGGCGGCGTAGCCGCGCGACTTCGCCTCGGGCAGCCCGGTAAACCAGTCGCGGATCGGCGTGAAGCAGCCGGTATAGGTCGCCGGGTTCGAGCGCGGGGTGCGGCCGATCGGCGATTGGTCGATGTCGACGATCTTGTCGAGAAACTCGACACCTGCGAGCCCGCCGTGTGGTGCCGCCTGCTCGCGCGCATTGTTGAGGCGCTTGGCGAGCGCCTTGTACAGGGTCTCGACGATCAGGGTCGATTTGCCGCCACCCGAAACCCCGGTCACGCAGCAGAAGGTGCCGAGCGGGATTTCGGCGGTGATGCCCTTCAGATTGTTGCCGCGGGCCTCGATCACCGAGAGGATCTGCCCGGGATGGCCGATGCGGCGGATCAGCGGGATGGAGATCTGGCGCTTGCCGGTCAGATACTGGCCGGTGATGCTGTCGCCACTCGCCATGATCGCTTCGGGGGCGCCCTCGGCGACCAGATGCCCGCCATGGACGCCCGCACCCGGCCCCATATCGATGACCCAATCGGCGGTGCGGATTGCCTCCTCGTCGTGCTCGACGACGATGACCGTGTTGCCGAGGTCGCGCAGCCGCTTCAAGGTCGCGAGCAGGCGCCCGTTGTCGCGCTGGTGCAGGCCGATCGACGGCTCGTCCAAAACATAGAGCACTCCGGTCAGCCCCGAGCCGATCTGCGAGGCGAGCCGGATCCGCTGACTCTCGCCGCCCGATAAGGTGCCCGAGGACCGCGACAGGGTCAGGTATTCGAGCCCGACATTCTTTAGAAAGCCGAGGCGCTCGTTAATCTCCTTCAAGATCCGCTGGGCGATCTCGCGCTGGCTCGGCGTCAGCTGCGTGTCGATCCCGGAGAACCAGACGCCGGCCTCGGCGATCGACAGAGCGGCGACCTGGCTGATGTGACGGCCGACGATCTTGACCGCGAGCGCCTCGGGCTTCAGCCGGTCGCCGCCGCACACCTCGCAGGTCTTGGCACTCTGATAGCGGCCGAGTTCCTCTTTGACCCAGGCGCTGTCGGTCTCGCGGAAGCGCCGCTCCATGTTGGGCAACACACCCTCGAACGGCCGCTCGGTCGAGTATTTCCGCAGCCCGTCGTCATAGGTCATCTTGATCGGCTCGCCGGCCGAGCCCGAGAGGATCGTCCGCCGCATCTTCTCCGGCAGGTCGTCCCAGGGCGTGTGCATGCTCTGGCGGAAGTGCCGAGCGATGCTCTCCAGGGTCTGCGTGTAGTACTGCGAGGATGAATGCGACCACGGGCTGACCGCACCCTCGGCGAGGCTGCGGCTGGTCTCGTGCACGACCAGGTCGGGGTCGAAATAGAGCTTGGTGCCGAGCCCGTCGCAGGCCGGGCAGGCGCCAAACGGGTTGTTGAACGAAAAGAGCCGCGGCTCGATCTCGGGGATCGTAAAGCCCGAGACCGGACAGGCGAACTTGGCCGAAAAGATCGTGCGCTCACTAGAATCGGCGTTTTCGGTGATCGCGATGCCGTCGGCCAATTCGAGTGCGGTCTCGAACGAATCGGCGAGCCGGTTGCCGAGGTCGCCATCGATGATGATGCGGTCGACGACGACTTCGATGTCGTGTTTGAGGTTCTTGCTGAGCGGCCGAACCTCGTCGAGCTCCATCATCTTGCCGTCGATCTTGACCCGCTGGAAGCCACGCTTTTGCAGGTCGGCGAGCTCCTTGCGATACTCCCCTTTGCGGCCGCGGGCGATCGGCGCAAGCAGATAGAGCCGGGTGCGCTGCGGCATCGCCAGCACCCGGTCGACCATCTGCGAGACGGTCTGGCTGACGATCGGCAATCCGGTCGCCGGCGAGTAGGGGACTCCAACCCGCGCCCACAACAGGCGCATATAGTCGTAGATCTCGGTCACCGTGCCGACCGTTGAGCGCGGGTTGCGCGAGGTCGTCTTCTGCTCGATCGAGATCGCCGGCGACAGGCCCTCGATCGATTCGACCTCGGGCTTCTGCATCAGCTCGAGGAATTGCCGGGCATAGGCCGACAGGCTCTCGACATAGCGGCGCTGGCCCTCGGCGTATATCGTGTCGAAGGCGAGCGAGGACTTGCCCGACCCCGACAGGCCGGTGATCACTACCAGGCTGTCGCGCGGCAGGTCGACATCGATGTTTTTGAGATTGTGCTCCCGCGCCCCGCGGACTCGGATCTGCTGCTGCATGGCAAACTTTTATCGCGGGCCCGGCCGACGCGCCACCGCCGAACGCACCTTTCCCTCTGCTCAGGGAAGAAAATTTCTTCGGCATCGGTCTGTCGCCGATAAGGTTTTCAAAACCAGCTACTTACGGTCCGCCATCGACTCCTGCTGAGGGAACGTAGCAGGGAGGCAAAAGACCGGCCTGAGGGAGCCGGCAGGGAAGGAAAACGGGGTATTTCGCATTGATTTCGCTCCCTGCTCCGAGCCCTGTTACGCCGTCGCGCGCGGCGGCGATTCGCGCGGTGTCACGGTGATTTCGAGCTTTTGTGTCAGGCGCAGCACGGTCATCGGAACCGGTTTGCCGACGCGCTCCTCGGTCATCAGCCGGTGCAATTCGTCGACATCACCGATCGCGATGCCGTCGACGGCGACGATGATGTCGCCGCTCAGCATCCCGGCCGCGCGCGCCGCCCCGTCGGAGGCGATCGATTGAACGCGCACCCCGGTCTCGCGGGCGAGCTCGTGGAAGCGCACGGTCCGGCGGGGTAACGGCACGCTTTGCCCGGCGACCCCGATATAGCAGCGGCGCACCCGGCCGTCGCGAATCAGCCGCGAGGCGACGAACTCGACCGTCGCTGCCGAGATCGAAAAGCAGATGCCTTGCGCCATGCCGATGATCGCAGTGTTGATGCCGACGACCTCGCCCGACGCGGTGACGAGCGGCCCGCCGGAATTCCCCGGGTTGAGTGCGGCGTCGGTCTGGATCACGCTGTCGATTAGCCGGCCGGAGCGGGTACGCAACGAGCGGCCGAGCGCGCTGACCACGCCGGCGGTCACCGTGCATTGAAAGCCGAACGGGTTGCCGATCGCAACGACGAGCTGCCCGACGCGCAGCCGGCGCGAATCGCCGAGCTGGGCAAAGGTCGGTGTCTCGCCGTCGAGGCGCAGAACGGCGAGGTCTGTGTCGGGATCGTCGCCGACCTGATTCGCCGTGAGGGTGCGCCCGTCGGGAAAGGTCGCCTGGATCTTGCGGGCGCCGTTGACGACGTGGCTGTTGGTCAGCACATAGGCGTCCGGGGTGAAGACGACGCCGGACCCGGCGGCGCCTGAGCCGTCTTTGACGCCGCTGATCTGCAGGTGGAGGACTGCCGGGCCGACGCGGTCGACGGCGCCGATCACGGCGCGCGAATAGGCGTCGAGCAGCAGCAGATCCTCGGCCGAGCCAGGGGAGATCGACGCCGCCGCGGAGTTGGGCTCGGTGTCGCCGATCGGGTCGTAAACGGGGGTGAGGTAGGTATCGAGCATAAGAATAAAGTAGGAACATTTGGGGCATCTGTTAAGATGCGCGTCTCCGATGACCACGAGCGTGCGGTGACCCCATGGCAGGTAGCGTCAACAAGGTGATCTTGGTCGGCAACCTCGGGCGCGACCCCGAGATCCGCTCGATGCAGGACGGCAACCGCGTCGCCAATCTGGCGGTCGCCACCTCGGAGAGCTGGCGCGACCGGGTGTCCGGCGAGCGCAAGGAGCGCACCGAATGGCACCGCGTCGTGATTTTCAATGAGCGGCTGGCCGAGATTGCCGAGAAGTACCTGCGCAAGGGCTCAAAGGTTTATCTCGAAGGCGCATTGCAGACCCGCAAATGGACCGATCAGGGCGGCCAGGAGCGCTACACGACCGAGATCGTGCTGAACCGCTTCCGCGGCGAGCTGACGATGCTGGATGGGGCGGGGGGCGCCCGCGGCGCCGGCGGGCCGTCGATGGAAGGCGGCTATGACGAGGGTTATGCCGGCGGCGGCTTTGATGACGAGCGGCCGGCAGGCAGCTCGGCTACCCCGGCCCGCGCCCGCACCCCGGTCAACGATCTCGACGACGACATCCCGTTCTAAAACCGATTTCGGCGCTGTGGAGTTAAGGGATTAACGGGCTGTGGCACGATGCACGATGCGCGAGCGATATCCAATTTCCTCCTGGATTACGCTGAGTCGGAAGGAAAAAAACTCACGGTAATGTCGCTCTTGAAGATCATCTACTTCGCGCACGGGTGGCATCTCGCCAAGTTTGGCCGGCCTTTAATTCGTAATCCTTTTGAGGCTTGGCACAATGGACCAGTCGTCCGAGCCGTTTATGATTGCTTCCGGGATTATGGGTCGAAGGTAATCGATGATCGGGCGACCAAATTCAACCCGCTAAGCGAGAGTTATGAACCTGTCGATTATCGTCTTAATCCCGAACAGGCCACGCTTCTCCGAAACGTATTTGGCGCCTATAGTCAGATGAATGCGTTCCAGCTATCGGACATGACTCACCAAGCTGGGTCACCTTGGGATTTAGTTTGGAATTCCTCACGAGATACGGTAAACCTTGGAATGAGGATTTCAGATGATTCAATCCGCTTGGACTTTCTCCGTTCACGTTCTCATTTTCAGTGAGAGGTTTTAAAGTGGCGGTTCTTAAGCCTCCTTCGGCATTGGACGTGGTGCGGTTAATTCGGCGGACCCGGGAAGACACCGCAGCGGCTCTTATCGGTTATTATCAGCAACTTCCTCGTTGGAGCTATTCGCCCGCGCGCGCAATGGCCAAGCCCGTTTTCAGCGGAGAAATTAGTCTCGCGGCTGCTATCGCGGGGTGCTTGAACGGTGGGAATCCGCTCGGCAGAAAATGGAACGCGGAAGTTGCTGAGCTGGTTTGGGAAGCTGCCCAAGGGCGTAAGTTCAAATGTTTTGATCTTTCAAAGCGGCCGTTCGCAATCCGCCAGGACTTAAGATTTTTGGTAGATCCGCTGTTTTTCTTTGTCGAACAAAACACCATTAAAATCTTTTGGTTACAGCCACGCCGTGGGTTCAATCCGACGCTAGAAGGCTTAGGTACGTTAGCCACCATCGTTCGTATGACCTATCAGGACGATTTCGATGACTTCGATGTCGAATTTCTTGATTTAAGTAGACCTAGCGGAGCCAAAAAAAGACTTCCTCGCGTTTACCGTTTCCGGGATCTACCAGTCTTGGCAGATACGGAGGTCCGGCTAGCCATGGAACGGTTTGCTCAAGCGTATGATCCAGTGTGCGCTATGGGTGTACAAAGACCGGAACGGCGAGCGCGTCCCTCGGTTGATCCGGAGCCGCGCCTATTCGATTAACGAGGTTTCTGCCGTGAGGTGCCCCTACGTCAATGCTAAGGTTCCCTTCGCGCCAATGTTCGAAGCCCACTATGCCCCCGGAATTGCCACACGTGCGCAAGGGATCAGGCCGGCCGAACTGCGCCTGTTTGAGCACCATGCAATTCACGACGTCGCCCACACGCAACAGGGAGAGCGAACTCGAAGAAGCGGCTAACCACGAACTCGGACGCGGCTCCTATCACGGGCGTTCATTGCCAGATTGACGGGCAGAGACCAAATATCCTGCCGTCTACTTCAAAAATAAGGCCGGATCCAGGGACACCCGAAGCGTCTCTAACGGCTACCAGGTACCCTCGACAAGACGGTCATCGCCGAGGATTAGCCTATTTAAAATTGGTTACGCCGGGGCAGAACTGTCGCCAGTCACCATGCGACATTGCCACCACGACTGGGCGTAATCGACGAGATCGCCTAGCTGGTACCGGATACCTTTTAGGACGTCCTCGCCATAGGAGACGGTCTTTTGCGAAATTTTGTAGCTCTCACCTTTGAAATTGAATTCGAATCGACTTCCATGCGATTGTCGGTAAAGCAACCGCTGGCTTAGGGAGGATGCTTCTCGATCGCCATTGTCGATTCGTGCTGCGCCACCGACTCCGATTCAGGCCGGAGAGAAACCACGGCGTACCATTGTCATTTCAGGCGCAACACGGAGCTCCCGACGTTGAACACGCGTTACGCGACGCAATGGAGGCTGGTCGCGCCCAACTTGTCCTCCGAAATCAGGACGTTGTTGCGCTTACCGCCATCGATGTCAGGCCAGCCCAACGTGTAGCTGTACTGCTATTTCGCCGCAGTGATCCGAATGCCGCAACGCCCATCTTTGAGCATCAGCCTACCCGACGCATACGACGCGCTGATAAGGCGGATGATGAAGCCGTTGCAGTATCCGCCCACCTATTCGTTAACTTGGATGGTATCGAAGGTGGTCATCCAACGTATAGGGCAATCATGGAAGAGGTGCCTGGCCTTGGACGATCATACGTACACCATCTAATTGCCGATATTTTGCGAAATACTACTTATCTTTATACGGATCGGCGAGGTGAACAAAAGGAGACGTATACCGTGCTTGATTTTTACGGTATCAAATCTGATAAAATTGGTGACGTAATGGCTCGAAGTACGATCCCCTTCGTCCAACTGGTGCGTCCAGGAAAACTTGAAGGGTTCGACACTGAAGGAATGGTCGTGCCGCGCGATGACAAGATGACACTTTCTATTAGAGCAACCCCCGAGCGATATGCCAGTCCTTAATAGACTTAAGGACTGGGCGTTCGGGAATGATTGGAATGATGTCTTAGTTCAGGTGGCTCTCCCAGAAAGGCGGAGCCGCGTCATCCCGCTTTCCAGAACGGAAGACGCGGCTGATGTTCTGTTCATTCGAGCAGAACAGATTGACGTCGAACGTCCTATGGACCCATGTACTGAGACGATCAACGAAGAATTGACGGCTAAAGCTATCACCATCTTCGCAAATGCAACAGGATGGGGATAAGCGGCCATGTGGCGCATTTTGTATCCCCTTCGGTACTTTCGCGTGGCGGACAAGCAGAAACGGCGGCTAGATCTTTGGCCGACTTTACTGGCCGCGG
>Ga0306920_100010623_pt1 | contig 12359 bp, 11 predicted proteins | sample flu12Cox44000170_FD_204666 | JGI IMG/M metagenome (GOLD analysis project Ga0306920, IMG submission 204666) | Lab enrichment of tropical soil microbial communities from Luquillo Experimental Forest, Puerto Rico - flux4day.12C.oxic.44.000.170 (v2)... | ecosystem: Environmental > Terrestrial >...
CTGCTGCCGCGAACGGGGGCGGGGGCGAAGGTGAGGTCGCGGGTGGCAGCAAAGATGCGGGTGCGGGTGGGAGCGACGGTGAGGGGTTAAGCCCCTTGGATTTTTTGCTCAGCGTGATGGCCGATCCCGCCGCCGACTCAGAGCAGCGGATCAAGGCCGCGGCCGTTGCGGCCCGCTACAAGCATGCTGTTGCCGTGCCCGATCCCGAGGTGCCGAGCATAGTCGTGGCGGACAAATTCGGCTTCACAGTCGCCCCCGAACTCGCCCGCGCCGAACGCGACGACCGGCTGCGCGAGGCCGCGCTCGGGACAATTTTGTTTCTGCAAAAACGCATGCGGAAAAGGGATTCGGTCGAAGCGAAGCGGGCGCAGGAGGAGCTCGAGCAAAAACGACATCGGCAGCGAGGACGCGGCGACCAAATGGGCGCGCATCGGCGGCCCAAGGAAAAGAACAAGCTCAATGCGGCGGATGCAAAACATATCGAGGAGGCGTTTCGCGCCAAGCTGTTTGGCTTTGCCATCCATGCCGGAGAGGGTGCGCCACCGCAAAATGGCAAACAAAGCGCCGAGAACACGGATGGACATAAGAACAGGGCAAAGTCCGATAAGCCATCACCTTCGGTCGACAAATCCGTGTTGACGCATCCCGAACCGCGGCGCGTTCGCGATCGCGAGCATGTGCACTTTGTCGCTCAGCAAACCTGCCTGGTCTGCGGACGCCAGCCGTGCGACGCCCATCATCTGCGCTTTGCGCAAAATCATGCACTTGGTCGCAAAGTCAGCGACGAGTTCACGGTCCCGCTATGCCGGGGACATCATCGCGAACTCCATCGTCACGGTGATGAAGCCGGGTGGTGGGAGAAGCTTGGGCTCGATCCGACTCGTGCTGCACGCGCGCTGTGGCTCACCACGCATCCGCAACCACAGCCGGTGATCTAAGCCGCTCGCGGCGCTGACCGGTGGCACGATCGGTGACGTGCGCTGGAAATTTCTCACGGAATCGGTGACAATGGCCGGATGGCGGGCAAAGCAAAGTCACGGCAGCAAAAGACCGGCCTCCACCATGCGCGCGAGGCCCGCGGCATGAGCCGCAGTGAACTGGTGAAGCGCTCGGGGGTTTCCAAACAACAGCTATCTCGTCTCGAGAATGGCCTGATCAGGTTGCGGCTTGATCACTTGAAGCCATTTGCGAATGCGCTCGGCTATTCGCCTGACCAGATTCTGCTGTGGGGCCGCTATCCCGGCACTTCGGAAGCTCAGATCCAAGGTGAACCGCGCGGCGCAAGCGAACACGTGCCAGAGCTTGCTTCCGGTTCAGAAGCCGGCGCCGCCCAAGCAAAGCTCAGGACTCGCAAAGAAGGCCGGCGCGTTGAGCGGGTCAAGGCCGAGGACTGGGCCTTTCCAACGAGCTTTGTCACAAACCGATTGCAAGCGTCGACAAAAGACCTTCTGGTGATCGAAGCCGAAGGCGACGCCATGGCGCCGACGATAATGTCCGGGGACAAAGTGATCGTCGACACGGGACACAAGACACCGTCGCCCGATGGCCTTTATGCCATTCGCGACTCGTTCGAAAACGTGATTGTTCGGCGGTTGCAGGTACTGCGCGCGGCGCAGCCGTCACAGGTGAAGGTTATTTCCGATAATCCTAAGCATGCGGCTGAAGAATTACCCCTCGGTGAAATCGGAATCGTTGGTAAGGCGCTGTGCTGTCTGAAACTATTATGACTCTTTGATCCGTTTGCCGGCGATGCGTTTGGCGGCCTACGGCAGAACGATGAGATCTCCAAGCGGCCCCGCGCACGACCGCCGCTGAGTGGACGCAGCAACTGACACGGCTAATAGCGCCAGCGAATGACTCATCACCAGCTATCTGGTGGCGCACAAGGGCCAGATCCCGTGCAAGCGCTGCTGCAAGCTGGGCCACCAGATGCCGTACAGCCGCCGCCAGCGGCGGCGGGGATCACCATGTTATAAATCGCCGGATGAACATGGGTGACGCGATGATGAACCGGCCGCTCATGGCCTGTCGGGAGACGGTTCTGCGCCATCGCCAGCGAAATTCCACCCGTAAACAATGCGGTCAAAAACGTGAGACCCTTCAGGATGGTCATGATCAGCCTCCAAAACGCATACGCCTTCACTCACCCGTAGCATTAGAACACCGATGCGAAGCCCTGTTCACGACGGTCTGGTTTGCAGTGTCGTCATAGCCCCGTGCAGTCCGGCCAGCGGCATGGGGCGACCTGCCAAACATCGATGAAAGAGGCGACACATTTTGGATCGAAAATTGTCGTTCGCTAATACCCAAGCGTAGGCCGGGATATTCACGCAGTCGCCTCCTGCCGTAGCCGGATTGTCGCGATTTGGTGAACAGCCCCTGAAGGACCAGCAAGGGCCAAAAGGATATAACAAATTAGGCTGAGAATTGTGCCGCAGGTCGCGCTCAACCGCGCTCCTCAATGTCCGCTTTGGGTCAAAAGCAGACTTTGGAGCACGTCAGCGCAATGTCCGCTTTGCCCGCAATAGCGGACATTGGAACTCGGTCGCGCAATGTCCGCTTTGTGCCAAAAGCGGACATATGCAGTGCAGCAGACATATGCAGTGCAGCAAAGGACGTCGCTACTCGATCGCCTCATCGGGGGCGCACGTGAGGCCCAGGTCAGACTAGACCGATCTCGGCCAAAATCTTGTCGAGTTGTTTCTCGACGTCAGGAGAGGCAGGAACCAATGGACTGCGATGTTCATTCGCCTTGAGGACGCCCAGCCGCTTGAGCATGTATTTGACGGGAATCGGGCTGCTTTCCAGCGCAACCCCACGAAACAGAGGATAGAGTTTTAAGTTCAGCGCGATAGCGCCATCGATGTCCCCTTTGGCGAACGTGTCGTAGAGTTGTGCTACCAGGCGTGGCGCAACATTGCTTGCAGTAATCATCATGCCGCAACCTCCAATGCCGAGCATCGGTAAGGTCGGCAGTTCGAGTCCGGCAAATATCCGGAAATCGCGCCCCAAGCGCGCAAGCGCTCCGGTCACGAAACCGACATCGGTATCCGTGTTCTTTAGGCCCGCAAAATGCGGGACTTGGTCCTTAATCGCTTCCAACGTATCGACAGTCAGGGTAAAACCGGCTCGGCCCGGAATGTGGTAGATCAGAAAAGGCTTTCTTGTTCGGGCCCCCAACTTGTCAAAATAGGACACGACCCCACGCTGGGGTGGCGACACATAGAACGGCGTTACGACCAGAATCGAATCAGCGCCTGCTTTATCGAAGCGATCGATCAAGGAGGCAGTCGCTTCGAACGACTCGGAGGCTGTCCCTGCACAAACCGGACGGCGACCTTTGGAGGTTTTGATGACGAATTCGACGAGCTGGCCACGCTCCTCAACAGTTAGCGTTGTAGGCTCGCCACTTGTCGCGTTGACAAGTAAACCGTGAGAGCCTTCAACGATTTGGCGCTCGATCAGCTTGCCGTAAGTTTCAAAGTCGATTTTGCCGTCGCGAAACGGGACAATCAGTGGACAGTACGCACCCTGCAAAAAATCGAACTTTGACATCCAGCCACTCATTGCGATTGCGTCCCGCACAATAACAAAAACGATGTGATCGGCATTTGCATCTGTCAGCTATTGGGGTGCCTGCTTTTTCCTCCAGCTTTGAGCGAGTGAACAAGTCCCAACGTCTGCTGATGTCCGCTTTGGGTCAAAAGCAGACATTCCGCAGTGTCCGACTAATGTCCGCTTTACCCCCTAAAGCGGACATTGGTTGAGCGCGTCGTGATGTCCGCTTTGTGCCAAAAGGAGAAGTCGCCTATACAAGGGCAGATTCTAGCAAGCAAAGATTATTCCAGTTCCCGCTTTAAAATCGCTGAGCCAGAAATATCGACACAGCAGCAAAATAAAGGCACGTGCCGTCATGATTGAAAGCATAACCTGTCGGCAAAATGAGACCGACAATGGATTCGTCGCATCCGAGCGCGGTTAACTTTTCGACGAGCTGCGGAAATACCGATTCGGATGAACTCGTTCCAAATACGATCAGCAGCTCGGTGCGGATGTAGCGAATCAGCGCCCATAGGTCGATGCCGTTACACTTGGCGATCGGCCAAAGGATCAGGATCACGAAAAGAATACAAGTGAGATAAAATTCGCCGACCAGAGCGCCCAGCGACGACAGGGTCCCGACACCAAACTTGCCGACCGTGAACGCGATCGCTCCCATTGCCCCAATCGGTGCCAGCCACATGATATAGCCAATGATCTTAAAGACGGTCTCCTTGGTAATTTCTAGCAGGTCAATCATCGGTTCGCCGCGCTTGCCGAGTGCGAGCAAGCCGAACGCAAACAGCACGGAAAGAAACACCACTTGCAACGCATTACCATCGGTGAAGGCGGAAAACGCCGTTCGCGGGACTAAACTCATGAGAAAGCCATTAGCCGAAATCTCGCTGGCTGCGTGCATGTAAGGTGGGAGCGCCGCGTCGGACCCGGTTCCCAGATCGACTTGCATCCCGCGTCCAGGTCCCAGCAGATTGATCATGGCGAGCCCAATGATCAGTGCAAACGTTGTCACCACTTCGAAATAAATCAGCGCCTTTATGGCGACACGACCCACCCGCCGCGCATCGCGGACAGTGGCGATGCCGTGAACGACGGAACAGAAAATGATAATCCCGACGAACATGGCGATCAGCCGGGCGAGGGTTGACATCCATGGCGCCGTCTGTGGCCAAATTGCCCCGATCAGCGCTCCGAACACCATGCCGGCAAAAACCTGGAGTGATTTGTCGTGATACAACGGTCGACGATCTTCGCCCGCCGGGGGCATCCTTACTGGCATCGCTCGTTTCCCGGTCTTTGGGCTAAAACACTATTCCGGTGGAAGCTTAATTTTTGCCGATCGCCTCAAGCGGCCACATAGCGCAGGTCCTTGCTCAGGCGCGACGCCTGTGCCCGCAACAGATCCATAAACTGAAGGTGAATGCTGGTCGGCTGCCAGTCGGTGCGCATAGCTATGCCGTCGAAACGACGTAAATGCGGGGACGAAAACGGCAGAACCGCTAACGATTCCGAGTCGTTCAACTCTGCTTCGAACTGAGACATCAGCGTAAGTTGGTCAGTCGCGGCAAGTATCGTCCGGTATATTTGCAACGATGTCGTTTCGATGCTGACCTTTGGTTCCGTCGAACGGCTCTCCAAAATGCGATGCAAGGCTTTTTGTCGCGGCGCCATTGGTCCCGGCATGATCCATTCGTACCGGCTGAGGTTGCGTAGTGTCGGCCGCTTGATCCTGAATAACGGATGACCGGTGCGGGCGACAACGACGTAATGGTTGGCGAACAGCAGTTCTTCTTTTACGTCGGCCGCCCAATCCGGTCGCCTCAGAACGCCAAATAACAGGTCAAGCTTTCCGGCGCGTAAGCCGTTCAACAGATCCTCATAGTGGTCATCGACGATTTGCACGCGGGCGGTGGGATACTTCGACAGCAACTCTCGTACCGCATTCGATAGAACCTGAGTGGCCGAGTGCGGAATATTGCCGATTGCGATCCGCGAGACGATGTTGCCGCGCGCCGCTTCCAGCTCTTCCAACCCGTACGCTATTTCCTGCAGCGCAACTTGACACCGTCTGGCGAGCTCCGTGCCGTATGGCGTTGTCGTCATACCGTAGGCTGAGCGGCGATACAGACTTCGGCGTAGTTCCCGCTCGAAGTCACGAGCCGAACGGTGCAGCGAGGGCTCGGAAATCTTTAGCGACCTGGCAGCGGCATCAAATGACGGGTTGTCGGAAATTGCAATTAAGCTACGGAGCTGTGGCCCGGTAATCCTTTTTACAGTTGCATCTATACTTTGCCGGCTTGCCAACGAAGTGGATCCAAGATCCGCCAGTGCCTCACGGAGCTTTTCAAAGAAGCGTTGCACCCGCGGCACCAGAACCGCGCCAAGCTCGGTGACATAACAACCGGTTTGTCGGCGCTCGAACAGACGCGCATTCGCCCGTTCCTCCAACGCGTGAATCGCTTGTGTCACGCCCGGCTGCGACAGGTTGACCTCTCTTGCTGCGGCACTCACGCTTTCAAGACGAGAAACCGCTTCAAACGCCCGCAGCTGCCGCACTGAAGGAAGCTCCCGTGAGATCAAGAAAAGACCTCCCGTTTTTGGTCGCGTTGTCCAACCTCTGCAAGCATTTATAGCAAAAACTTATGGCAGACGGCGCGATTTGTATTGGAATTGGCGCAGCCAGATGTGGGACCGATTACGTGCGAAGGGACTGATACTACGCACCGGAGAAGGCCTCGCTCGCGAAAAGGTGTGCGAGACAACAAAAATCCCAGGGAGGGCAAGCGTGCACGATGAACAAGCCAACGTGAAAGCCGGCCGGCTTTTGTCACGTCGAGCTTTCAACGTACTGGTTGCCTGTCTGGCAACGAGCGCCACACCGGTCTTTACTGCAGGCGTGCAGGCCGCTTCCGACTATCCGCAGAAACCGGTCCGCGTATTCGTACCTTATGGTCCGGGAGGGGTCGGCGATTTGACCATGCGGATCCTCGCCGACAAACTCAGCCAGGACCTGAAACAGCAATTCGTCATCGAAAACCGACCGGGGGCGGGCGGAATCGTCAATATGACCGAGGTTCTGCGCGCTCGCTCCGATGGGTACACGCTGGGTGAAGTAGGCAACGGCCAGGCGATCAGCATGTCGCTGTTCGAAAAGCTTCCCTACAACGTGCTTACAGACTTTGCACCGATTTCGATCACCGCCAGCTTTGAAATATTGCTCGCGTTGCCGGATAGCTCGCCGTACAAATCGCTCGGCGATGTTGTCGATGCGGCGAAAAAAAATCCCGGCAAGCTCACGCTCGGCGCGATCAACCCCGGCAGTACCCAGAATCTTTCTGCCCATTTATTCCAGCAAGTCACGGGGTCCGAATACACAATCGTGCCGTATCGCACCACTCCAGACCTCGTGACCGCACTGCTGCGCGGCGACGTCGATCTCGGCTTTGATTTCTATGCTGGCCTTCAGAGCGAGCTGGGACCGGGTAAAATTCGAATCATCGCAACCTCGGGCGAAGCGCGCGATCCGTTGCTCAAGGATGTGCCGACGGCGAAGGAAAGTGGCTTTCCGGGTTACGTCGTGACCAGTTGGAATGGGCTGGTCGCGCCAGCAAAGGTGCCGCCTGAGATCATCAATATTCTCAACGCGGCCGTAAACCGCGCGCTCTCCGACCCAGAACTCAAAGCAAAGGCACTCAACCTCGGCATAGACGCCAGCGGCAGCACGCCTCAACAAATGCACGACCGATTAGCTGCCGACGTCATCAAATGGCGCGATGTGATTGAGAAGGCCCACATTCCCAAACAGTAGTGGTCAACGGCGTTGATGCTGTCTGAAGCAGCACTGAGGGGAAATTGCGTGGGTAACGGGGGATTCATGGCAACCCAACCGCGACTGAAGATCGCGATCGCAGACTACGGCCATACGCGAGCCGTGAAATCCAAAGAGGTACCGATCGAGGGTATCGAACCAGACTTCACCCAGGTCGTCCCGATCATCGGCGCCTTTCGGCGGATGGTGCGCGATCTTGAATTCGATATCTGCGAGATGGCGCCAACCACTTACATGATCGCCCGTGCCCGGGGTGCGCCTTATATCGCATTACCCATCTTTCTGATGCGTCGCTTCCACCATGGCGGCTTCGTTGTGCGGTCGGATGCTGGGATCAGGCAGCCGAAGGATCTGGAAGGCAAGAAGGTCGGCGTCCGTGCGTATTCGGTCACGACCGGAGTTTGGACGCGTGGCATCTTCGTCAACGAATATGGACTGGATTCCGCAAAAGTGACGTGGGTCGTTGACGACGAGGAGCATGTGTCGACGCTCAAACTGCCGCCGAACGTGATGCATGCGCCAGATGGAAAATCCCTTCAGGGCATGATGAAGTCGGGAGAAATTCAAGCCGGCTTCAGTGGACCAGCTGGCGTCGGTCGCGCCGGGCCTCCGATCAGCGGCTGGGACAAGTCGACCGAGGCCGCGGTTGCGGCGGATACTTATCCCGAACTGATAGCGAATGTGGAAAAGGTGGAAGCCGATTGGTTTCGCCGTACCGGAATCTACCCGATCCACGGTCTCATCGTGGTGAAGGACGAGCAGATCAAACGCCATCCGTGGCTGCCGCGCGCGCTGATGAACGCCTTCGTAGCGGCGAAAGAACCGTATCTGGAAGAGCTCAAAACCGGTCGCGGCGAAACGCCGGAGGACAAGCGTTATCGTCCTTTCTTCTCCCTGATGAGCGATCCATTGCCTTACGGTATGGCGGCGAACCGCTCCAGCATTGACGCCTTGGTCACCTATAGCCTGCAGCAGGAGCTGATACCGTCGCGGCCAGCACTCGACCAAGTGTTTGTCGACATCGACCCGTGAAAACTTTCCCCACAGACCTGAACGCGAGTAAAGATCATGCCTGTTATCGACATTCATCCTCATATCGTCTCGCCTGATACCAAGCAGTATCCATTGGCGCCCCTTGGTGGGACGCAATCGACCTGGTCGAGCGAGCGGCCAACCACGTATGACATGCTGCTTGCCGCGATGGACAAAGCCGGAGTGGACAAGGCGGCGATCGTTCATTCGTCCACGGCCTATGGTTACGACAACCGCTATGTGGTGGACGCAGTCGCTGCTGTTCCATCGCGATTCACCGCGGTCTGTTCGATAGACGTGATGGCGCCCGATGTAGTGAAGGAATTCGACCATTGGCTCGCCCGTGGCTGCACGGGCATGCGGCTCTTCACCACCGGGTCAACGCTGCCAGATCAGGCCACGTGGTTCATCGATCCCAAGACTTATCCGTTCTGGGAACATGCCGCAGCGAAGAACATTCCGGTGTGCATGCAGATGAAGCAGGAAGGCTTGCCATTGCTCCGCCAAATCATGGATCGCTTTCCCAAGGTCACAATCATACTCGACCATTTGGCTCGTGCGCCATTCGAGGATGGACCGCCATACAGCGGGGCATCCAAGTTTCTCGATCTTGCCAAATACAAGCAGATTTATCTCAAGATCACGCCAGTCAATGTGACCCCAAAGAGCTGGGGCAAAGCCACGCCGGAAAGCTTTTTCGGCAAGGTTGTCAATGTGTTTGGCGCCTCTCGGATTGCGTGGGGTTCGAATTTTCCCAACTCGGTCGGCACGCTGCCGGAAATTCTAGGCGCCGCACGCAAAGCATTTTCGTTCGCCAAGTCCTCAGATCAGGATTGGATCTTCGGCAAAACCGCGCTCGCACTCTATCCTGTTCTGGCCGAGTGACGAAGGACTGCACCCATGATGACCGCAACAAAGCTCAAGCTGCATACGATGTTGGGCAATTATCCGAACACAAAGGCTCTCAAGAGCGGGGCAATTCGTTCGGATTTGGTGGACTTCGATTTCGCCGAGGTGAAGGTTGCCAACAATTTGTTCAAGCAAGTCGTGCGCGATACCAAATACGATGTCGCCGAACTCGCCATCGTCACCTATTTGCAAGCCAAAGCTTACGGCAAGCCTTATGTGCTGGTGCCGGCTGTGCTCGTGAGCCGCGGTCAGCACCACACCATCGCCTACAACGCCGATCGTGGTTCACTCAAACCGTCCGATCTCGATGGCAAGCGGGTCGGCGTGCGCGCCTACACGGTTACAACAGGAACGTGGGTCAGAGGCATTCTGGCCAGCGATTACGGCATCGACACCAATAAGGTGGACTGGATCACCTTCGAGGATCCGCATGTCGCCGAATATCGCGATCCCCCCATCGTCGAGCGCGCTCCCGAAGGCAAACAGCTGACGCAGATGTTGCTCGATGGCGAAGTTGCCGCCGGTATCGTCGGTGACAAGCTGCCCGACCCCAAACTCAAGCACCTTATTCCTGATGCCGAGGCCGCCGCGCAAAAATGGGCCGAGCGGCACCACGGTGTCCCGATCAATCACATGCTGGTGGTTAGGCAAGAGCTGTCACGGTCTCGGCCTGACGTGGTGAAAGATATTTTCCGCCAGCTACACGAAAGCAAACACGCTGCTGGCTTGCCTGACGGCGACGAACTCGATCCGTATCGATTCGGTGTCGAAGCTTGTCGGCCGATACTGGAGATCATCATCGACTTCTGTCACCAGCAGAAGCTTATCCCACGCCGAATGTCGGTTGATGAGCTGTTCGATGACACGACACGCATGCTGAAAATTACTGATGGAGCTAGATCATGATGATCATGGATGCGGGTGTTCACGTCTGGCGGCCCCAATCGCCGGACCGCCCCTGGATGCCCGGTCGCAAGGCACATCTGCCAGAGCCGATGACCTATGAGAAGTTCAGCGCAATGATGAAGGGGGCCGGCGTTGCGCACGCCATTCTGGTACCGCCGTCGTGGGAGGGTGACCGCGTCGATTACAGTCTCGAAGCGGCGCAGAAATATCCCAATCGTTTCGCCGTTATGGGACGCTTTCCTATCGAAAAACCGTCGGAGCGCGCCAAGCTTGAAACATGGCGCGATCAGAAGGGAATGCTCGGAGTTCGGCTGACGCTGCATCATGAATGGGATCGTGGCTGGATGAAGGATGGCACTGCCGATTGGTTCTGGCCCGCAGCCGAGCGGCTCAGCATCCCTGTGATGCTAAACGCGCCCTACACGCACAAGGAAATTGGCGAAGTTGCGGAGCGGCATCCGCGGCTGCGCATCATCATGGATCACCTTGGCGCTCGCACCACGCAGAAGGATGATTTGCTCAAAATCGCAACCGAGAGCACGGCTACTTTGGCGAAACATCCCAATGTCTACGTCAAGCTGACCCTGGTCCCGGTGTTTTCTACCGCGCCCTATCCATACAAGAACATCCAGCCATATATCCGCCACCTGGTCGAAGCCTTCGGACCGAAGCGGTGCTTTTGGGGAACTGATGCGTCGGCGATGCTCGAGCGCACCAGCTGCTGCTATGACAATTGCGTGAAGCTTTTCACCGAGCACATGGATTTCCTATCTGCTGGGGACAAGGAATGGATCATGGGGCGCGGTCTCGCGGAATGTCTCGACTGGCCTCAATCTTCAGAGGCGCGCGGCAATTCACGGGCTGGCCCGCTCGCCGCCGAGTGATCGGGAAAGCTACTCGAAACGGTCGTCTCCTGACCGCCGAATGTCGGTCCTTAGGCTGATTTTGGACTTTGCCATGTCGACTAAAAAAAAGCGGTGGTGGCTGCATTGCTCGCGATTACGCTTTGGTGTGGGGGCATAATCGTTCCCGAGTGGGCAATGGCCGAGGCTTCCTATCCATCGCGTCCAATCCACATTGTAACACCGCTGGCTGCAGGAGCCGCGTCAGATATCGCGCTTCGCATCTTGGCCGAGAAACTATCGAGTCGTTTTGGCGTACCGGTGATCGTGCAGAACGAGCCGGGCGGGGCTGGTGTAATTGCCGCTCGCACGGTCACCAAAGCTCGTACCGACGGCTACACAATCTTATGGGCGGGCAACAACACTGCCACTGACGTAAGTCTATTCAAGGAACCCGTCGATCCTCGCAACGAACTGACACCGATTGTCGGGGTAAGCGAATTTCCTTATCTCTTCGTCACAAGCGAGAGTTCGCCGTATTCCACGTTGCAAGAGTGGATAGCGACGGCAAAGGAAAAACCGGGAACGCTAACGGTCGGAACGTCGAGCGCTGGCACGACCAATTACCTCGCGGCGCTCCTGTTAAAATCGATGCAGAAGCTCGATTTTACAGTTGTGCCTTATCGTGGTCCCTCAGAACTTACCGTCGCCTTGCTGCGCAACGACGTGGATATTGTTGTAAATGCTTATGGCGGGTTGCGATCTCAAATTGATGCTAAACAGATCCGTCCTCTTGGAATAACTGCCGGCAGCCGAGATCCTGATCTTCCTAACGTGCCGACAGTGCGAGAAGCCGGTATTTCTGATTTTGTGGTGATCTCCTGGAATGCGCTCTACGGTCCGAAAGGCGTGCCGCAACAGGCTGTGGATGTACTCGGCCACGCAGCAACTGAAATCCTTGAAGAGTCGGTCGTAAAAGCGAAATTCAAAGAGATTGGTTTCGATGCGCGGCCTTTGGCGGCAGGACCACTTGATCAGCGCATGCGCTCCGAAATCGAGCGGTGGGCGCACGTTATTGCGGACGCGAATCTTGAAAAACAATAGACAACATAATGGCGCACGCCGACCGGCTACTGCACCTGCTTCCGGGTCAAGGGCGGACACATTGGTTACGGAACGACGTTCCTCCTGACCGTCGCGCCCCTTTTTTGCGATGTCCGCTTTGGGTCAAAGCGGACATTGCGCGGTGTCAGGCCGATGTCCGCTTTGGGTCAAAGCGGACA
>Ga0306920_100010625_pt1 | contig 12357 bp, 12 predicted proteins | sample flu12Cox44000170_FD_204666 | JGI IMG/M metagenome (GOLD analysis project Ga0306920, IMG submission 204666) | Lab enrichment of tropical soil microbial communities from Luquillo Experimental Forest, Puerto Rico - flux4day.12C.oxic.44.000.170 (v2)... | ecosystem: Environmental > Terrestrial >...
GAGGCGCAGCTGCGATTGCTCCGCGCAATCTTTGGGGAAGCGCTCGAGGGCGTCACGCTCTGCGGCGACGCGTCATCGCATCTGTCGATGGTGCGCATGACGAATCCGCAGGTAACCTTTTCGCTGGCGCGGTCGCGCATCGAATTCGACCACTCGCTACGAAAGCCAATCGTCGAGAAGGCGCGCACGCCGACGCCCCGAGAGGAGGCGCAACTCATCGCAAGGCGAGTTCGAGGTTGGCTGGATGAGGGCGTTGCCCCGCACCGCGTGGCCGTGCTGCTTCGTTCCGTGCGGCATGCGGAGCTCTATGAAATGGCGCTGCTCGACGAGGAAGTTCCAACCGTCGTTGGCGGCGACTCGAATCTCTTCGAGGATCGCCGCGTACTCGACGCGCTCGCTTTACTGTGGAACGTGCACGATCCGTTTCGCCACGAGTGGCTGCTGCGGACGCTCGCGAGTCGAGCTGTCGGCCTCGCCGATGCTTCGCTTGCGATCCTGTGCAGCGAACCTGCCGATCCTCAGCGCCGGCTCTTCACATTCGAGGACGAGCCCGCTCCAACGGTGCGCACGCGGCGATGGGATCCCAAACGCGATTTGCGGCTGGGTTGGAATGTCGTTCGCGGCGAGCGCGACGATGCGTTGAGCCCCGAGGCCGCAAGCCGTGTCCAACGCTTCCGCGCACGTCGCGAACGTTGGCTACAGCTGTTGCACGTCGAGCCGTTCGAGCGATTCACGCGTACGGTGTGGCGCGAGGCGCTCGCGCGCGAGGGAGACGCAGGATCCGCACGGGCGCGCTCACAGCAAGTCGTACTGAGCCGCTTGCTGGCGCGTTTGACCGGCTTCCTCGCACAGAATCGCGATGCGAAGATCGGCGATCTGTTGGCATATGGGGAACAACGGATGCGCAGCGATCTGGAGACTTGTGCGTTCTGCGAAGAAGCGGCGGAAGGATTCGTGCAGATCCTGAGCGTCGAAGCGGCTCGCGGACGCGAGTTCGACCACGTTGTCGTTGCGAACGTCCGGCCGGGCGCACTTCCGCTCTGGTATTCACCCGAAGCTTTCCTGTTCAGCCCGCGTCTCGGCATGATTCCGAAGGATAACGTCGGCGAGGCGCGATCCTCACGCACCGCAAAGTTCACCTACTACCTTTTCAGGAGCAAGGCGGCGGCGCGGTACAACGAGCGTGAGCGCTCAGCTTTTCGGTACGCACTGAGCCGAGCCCGGCGCAGCGCGATCGCCACCGCCTCCGGAACGCCGACGAGCGGCAGAACCGCGCCTGAGTTTCTCGAAGAACTACCGTGAATGCGACTGCTGGAAATCCCCGCGGAACGCTATGCGCGCGACGTTCTGCCGCTGACGGCGCCGCTCTGGGCAGGACGCCGCACGTTCGACGAATACGTCGCGCAAACGCTCGAGCTGGCGCGCAGCCGATACGGACGCCGTCACTATCGAACGATTGGCCTCTACGACGGCAAAAGGCTCGTTGCTTCGTTCAAGCGTTATGAACGAACGCTCCGGTCCGGGCAACAGACTTTCGGCGCAGTCGGCTTCGGAGCCGTCTTCACACCCATCGAGTATCGCGGCCGAGGCTATGCGAGCTTCATGCTCGCTTGCGCGCTCGATGCCGCGCGTAGCGCCGGCGACTGCGTGGCTTATCTTTTCTCCGACATTCGTCCACAGTTCTATTCCGAGCTAGGGTTTCGCGCGCTCCCGTCGCGCAGACTGGCTCTTCGCTCGGATGCGTTGTCGCCGAAGCGGCTGCATGTCGCGACGCTGGCACCTAGCGACTGGGCCGGCATACGGCAATGCTTCGAGCGCAGCGAGAATCGCCGGCCTGCGGGCTTCGCACGCAGCCCGTCACTATGGGAATGGATCGCGACCCATATTCGCCACCGCTCCGAACATGCGAGCGGGCATCAAGTGAATCTAACCGTACGCCGCGGCCGCGCGATCCGCGCCTATGCGCTGGGCGTGCGCGAGCCTGAACTCGATACCTATATTCTCGACGAATACGGCTTCGCCGACGAGGCCGACGCTGCGATGATCCCCGCATTGCTCCGAGCTGCCGCCGGCGACTTGCGGCGGATCGCCGGATGGCTTCCACCCAACGGCGCACGCGAAGTGTTGCCGAAAGGCGCGACGCGTAAACGCACTCGCGCTATTCTCATGATGGCGCCGCTAAGCTCCGAAGGATCGCGCTTGATCGCTACGATCTCAGCCAACATGAGCGGCGACTTTTGTTGGCCAACCGACCACATATGAAAGCGCACCGCCGACATTGATAAACATTCATGAATAAAAGAATTCATGAATTAAAATGCACCACCAATTCGAATACCAAAGTCTACTTCAACGACGATAACACCAACGACGTGGTAGTTCTGGAGCCTTAGGGAGCGCTTTAGAAGAGACTCGTCTGACGCGCGTCGCCTTCGCTTAGCGAAGCGACGCGCGTTCCTAGCAGCCGTACCGGTGTTCCTTCGAGCGCAGCACGCCGCAAACAGTAGACGGCAGCGCGGAAGATGCGGCGAGCGTCGCGCGTCGGCTCGCTCAAGTGCGTTTGGCGCCCGAGAATCGAAAAATCGGCGCGCTTGATCTTCACGCCGATCGTTTGCGCGACGGTGCGCTCGCGCTCGAGCGTTTCGGCCAGCTCGCGCGCTTGAGTGCGCAAGACTTCGAGGAGCTCTCGTTCGTCGCTCACGTCATATTCGAACGTTTCTTCGGTTGAAATCGACTTGGTTTCATGTTCGGTAGCCACCCGGCGGCGGTCGAGACCGTGCGCCAGATCGCGCATTTGAGGCCACCACGATCCAAAAATATCGCGCAACCCCGCATCGTCGAGCGCAGCCAGCTCGCCGATCGTCGTAACGCCGAAAACGCTCAACCGGGTCTGCATCTTCGGGCCGATGCCCCAGAGACGCCCGACCGGCATCGGCGCGAGAAACGTCTCCTCTTCGCCGGGAGCTACGCCCAGCAGGCCATTAGGCTTGCATGCGTCCGAAGCGATTTTCGCGACCATCTTTCCTGTCGCAACGCCGGCGCTGACTGTGAGTTGCGTAGCGTCGAAGACTTCACGACGAATCGATGCTGCGAACGCTTTGGCATCATCGAATGCGCTAGGGCCGATATCGATGAACGCTTCGTCCAGCGAGAGGCCCTCGACCGGCCGCCCGCAGCGTTCAAAGATCGCGAAGATATCATGTGAGATGTTGCGATACTTTTGCATGTCGGGCGGAACGACGACAAGATCGGGACAGGCGATGCGCGCTTTGTAGAGCGGCATCGCAGAACGGACACCGTATGGGCGAGCTTCGTAAGACGCCGTTAGAACGACCGCGCGCCGGCTGCGCCCGGCAACGGCAACCGGCTTGCCCTGTAACCCAGGATCGTCGCGTACGGCGACGCTTGCGTAGAACGCGTCGACATCGAAGTGCGCGACGAACGCTTCGAGGGAGCCTGTCCTGAGCGGAGTCGAAGGGCTCAGCGTGACACGTCCCTGCCACGCTGGCGGCGGCGCTGCGCTTTGGCTTGGTTGCCGCACGTCGCCATACTGCACCACGCGCGCGACCCGTTCTTCGTGCGATCGAAATAGGCAAATCGACAACTCGATTTGCGACAGGCGCGCAAGCGAGTCCACGTACCGAGCAGCTGGGACTCGTAGACGATCGCCAGCAGTGAGGCGATCGGTCCTTTGTCTTCGGGAGATAGCTCCAGGCCGCGTTCCGTGTTGACCGCGAGGCTAAGTCGCGTGCTGGCCAGGAAGGGCCGTAAGTGCTCCCAGGCGCGCGCCGCGTCGCCCTCACCGTTGTTGGCGAAAAGCAGATCACGCAGTGTCTCCCGGAAATCGCGTAAGAGGTGAAGGTGCGTTTCATCTTTAAGCGGCGCCAGCCCGTAGCTTAGGCACCAAGCGCGTGCCCTCTCCAGTGAATCGAGCTCGTCCGGGCCGTTTGGCAGTTCGGCCGTGTTAACGAAGCGCCGGACCAGTTCCAGGCCACCAGGCGCTAAGTCGGCTACCGCACTCACCTGGCTCGCCGAGCCTTCGGCATGGTCACCGCCAAAAAGGGTTGACAAGTTACTGTCACCACCATATAATGATTGAAGGTTACCAATCCGTCAAGAGGTTCATCGTAAAATGTTTCGCGACCCCATCCGTACCGCACCGCTCGTTGCCGACATCGGCGACGTCGATCTTCGGCTGAAGATCAACCGGGCCGACTCGGCCCTGTTCCTGGAATCGAACTTGCGCCTTCCGCACCTCCGTGTCGTCTAGCTTAGTGGCTTCGCCACCCTTCGGCGAAGTTTATCCTGAGCGAGGCGCATCGCGTCGAGGGTGACGCGGGATGCGGGTCACTTTCGAACCGAGGACCGTTTGACCGAGCGCTGGAGCCATGGATGGCGGGAGGCGCGAGGCAGCGTGTCCGAGTTCGAAAGTGACAGGCATCCCGCGTCATCCCGTTACTCCCTTTTGGATGGCGAGGATCGTTTGCATGTTGCGCAGGTCGTCGGCGTCGCCACCTGGTGTTTCGAGAATCGCCGTCTTGTCGCGCAACTCCGGGTGGGCGAGCAAAGAGCGGAAGCCTTCAAAACCAATGTTTCCTTCACCGATGTGCCAGTGCCGGTCGCGGCTCGCTCCGAGCGGCACTTGGGTGTCGTTGAAGTGAAACATCAGGATCCGCTGCACGCCGATCTCCCGCTCCGCCTGGTCGATGAAGCGGCCGACGCCATGTTTGGAGTTGATCTCGTATCCCGACGCCCACGCATGGGCGGTATCCAGGCAAACACCGAGCTGAGGGTGCGCTACGGCCCGCATAAGGCGCCCAAGCTCTTCAAGCGTTCCGCCGATAAGATTTCCCGCACCGGCGGAGTTTTCCAAAACTAAAAAGACCCCGGGCTCGATCCCGGCGAGGGCGGTTTCGAGCCCACGGCAGACGGCGGCTATCGCCTCGTCACGATTGCGCGTGCCGTATGAGCCGAGATGGGTGTTGACGAAGCGCATGCCTCCCTTCGCCGCAACCGCGAGATCGTTTTGTACCAGCCGCAACGAGCCGCCGGCGATTTTGGGATCGGCGCTCGCCAAGTTGATCAAGTACGGCGTGTGGATCGCGCACAGATCGATTCCGGACTGCTCGCGAAGCCGCGCGAATGATGCGAGGGCGGCGAGATCAATCGCGCTGGTGCGATAGCCGCGTGGATTCGTCGAGAAGACTTGCATTGCGGCGCAGCCGATCGCCCTAGCATGCTCGACCGCTTTGACGTAGCCCCCCGCGATGTGCATGTGCATGCCGATGCGCATCACGACGCCTCTGAAGCTCTTACGCCTCCCAGGTCGAACTCGAGCGGCTGCCCCGGTTCCAACTCGAGCTCCGGCAGATCGTCGAGCGAGCGCAATCCAAAGGACTCGAGGAAAAACGGAGTCGTCTTGTATTGCATGGGCCGGCCAACGACGTCTTTTCGGCCGGCTTCGGAGATCAGGCCGCGGTCGAGCAGCGTATTTACGACGCTGTCGGAGTTCACGCCGCGAATTGCTTCGATCTCGCTGCGCGTTACGGGTTGAAGGTGTGCGACGATCGCCAGCGCCTCGAGCGCCGGCGTCGAGAGTGACGTCTTGGGCGGAAGCAGATACGCCTCGACCGCGTCGCGCGCCAACGGCGAAGTAGCGAAGCGATAGCCGCCGGCGACTTCGCGGACGACGATTCCCCGGTCGCCGAACTCTGCTTCGATTCGCTGCAGAACGGCGGCGATCTCATGTTCCTGCGCGCGCAGCAACTTGGCGAGCTGCGAAATCGAGAGCGCCTCACTCGCGACGAAGAGCAAGGCTTCCACCGGACGTTTTAGCCGCGCGACCGCCTCTTCGAGCTCGGCCGTCACGCGGCTTTGCCCCAGAGCCGGATGTCGTCGAATGGCTCGGTCTGTTCGAATCGGACGCGACGACGGCGGATGAGCTCGAGGATCGCAAGGAATGTCACGATTACGACGTCACGCGTCATGCCTAGCTCGTCGCAAAGCTGCGAGAAATAGACCTCGCCGCGCTCCTTGATTCGGCGCATGATGTAATCCATCGACGCCAGCAGCGAGACACGATCCCGTGCGATCGAGCGTTTCTCCGGCCGCGCCTGCGTTAGCATTGTGATGAAGGCGCGCTTGAGCTTCTCCGGATTGATGTCGTATCGCTGAACGATCTCGCCGGCCGGATCGCCCGAGTCGCGATAGAAGTACGAGCTTGCCTCAGACTGGCGTTCGCGCAGCTCCTCCCCGAACTCTCGATACTTGGAATAGGCGATCAAACGCCGGCGCAGACGCTCTTCAACTTCTTCCGGCGTCTCGCCGGCATCCTCGCCGAACTCCTGCGGAATCGGCGGCAAAAGCGCCTTAGATTTCAAGAACACCAGCGTCGCTGCGATCACGAGATACTCGGCCGCGAGTTCCACGTCGAGCCCGTGCATCATTCGAACGTAATCGAGATACTGCTCGGCCACGCTCGCCAACGGTACCGTCGCTACGTCGAGCTGCTGCTCCTTGATCAGCGTCAAGAGAAGGTCGAGCGGTCCGTCAAATGCGTCGAGCCGCACGCGAAACGCGTGCTCGCCGATAGTTTCCTCCGTCATCCTCAGGATGACAAGGAGGTGGCAACTTCGGCAGGTTCGCCGACCGCGTCTGGATTGGCGGCGAGAAACTCCAGCGCCAAATCGATCAGGCGTTTTTCGTTAACGTACTTGAGCGCTTTGCGGGCCTGCGTTACGTCAAACCAGCGAGCATCGTCGACCTCATGATCGTGGTTCGCCGGGTCACCCGAGAGATAGCGCATCAAAAAGAACGTAACAGCCTTGCGGTGCTTGGCTTTTCCTACGTAGAACCAGTACGCGATTTCGCTGAGCCGCGTAACGATCTCGGCCCAGCAGCCGGTCTCCTCGTGCACTTCGCGGAGTGCTGCTTGCTCGGTCGTTTCCCGGGGTTCGACGTGACCTTTGGGGAGCGTCCAGATGCGCGGCGGCGCGCCGCGGCCAATGAGCAGCGCATCGTAGCTGGAATCACGGCGGCGCAAGAGCAGCCCGCCTGCAGACACCTCGTACTTGATCCGCATGACGCTCCGTTTTGGACATGGAAGGGGGCCGCTTGCGAGCCCCCTGGTTACAACCATTATAACTTCCGGCCCCAAGAAGAAGCTGCATGCTGAGTCACCTCTTGCGTAGGGCTAAGCAAGCTTAGCTACCCTTGGTTGGGCCAGGCCCGCTCTTCATGGATAACTCCCCGTAAGAAGGTTCGAGGTCGTCACGTCAGCCTGACCACCGCTGCCTTTGATCAGCGGGAGTTGCGCGAGATTTTGCGGATACGAGGATTCATAGGCCGGATAATCGAGCCCGGCCGCATGCGACCGCAATAATGCTGCGGCGTCCATCCCGGCGCGCGTAAATCATGGATGCGCTCGCAGCGGTTCCTGTACGACGTTACGCAGCCTCGCGAGAATTTCGGACGCCACGAGATCGGCCATCGTCCGCAGTTCGGGTACGGCGGTCGCTTCGAAACGCGAGCCGCGAACGGGCGGCCAATGATCCAAAGCCCTTCAGTAGGAGTGCCCGTCGCGCCGATCGCCACCAGTTCCAGATGGCGCGCAAGCCAAGATCGCTCGGCTCCGCCAAGACGATGCCGTCGGCTAGCATGCCGCCGAGCAGCGGATCCTTTGCGATTACGGAAGCGCGGCCGACGCCGGAGCAGTTTACGATCCAGTCCGGACGCAGCGCGATCGTTCGACCTCCGCGCAGCGCGATCGATGCCCTCCCGCGATGCATATCGACGAACCGCCCCGCATAGCTTCGCAGGCGTCCCGTGCGCTCGTAGTTTTGGCGTACAGCCTCTACCCGCTGTGGCGCGCGGTGCCGATGGCGCTCCCAATGCACGCGCAGATGGCGCTCGAAACGACGCCGTTCGAGCGGATTCACGCGCCGCCAGATAGTTTCGGCTTCGGGCCGAACCGCGTCAATGACCGAACGCCAATCGAATCCGGGCCGCGCGGCTTCTCTTACATGCCGGCGGAAGCTGCGCAGCAGCGCTTTTGCATCGTGCGTGTCGAGCGCCGGAATGACGTCATATGGCGCAGCGTCGGCGTGCACTTGAGGAAAGCGGCCGTGGCGAGAAAGAATGTGCACTGCGCCGCGATGACCGCTCGCATTTAGCGCGACCAGCACGTCGAGGGACGAGAGCCCGGAACCGATCACCAGCACGTGGCCGCCGACACAACGATAATCGAATCGCCACGGATCTGCGATGTAGCCGGGGTGCAACAGAACTTCGCGCGGCATGAACTCATCGGTCGGCGTGGGGTTGCCCGTCGCCAACACTACCGATCGTGCCTCGAAGCGGACGGCGAGGGCCGTTTCGATGGTGAAGCTGCCGTAGTGCGTGCGCTGCACCGTGCACACGCGATCGCGCACGACGATAAACTGCGTGCGCTCGAACGCGCGGCGCGCATTTTCACCAACGTAATCGGCGTAGAGCCGGCGCGAAACGAAATCCATCCGGCCGCCGCGTGGACCGAGCCAGCGAACGAAATGATCCGGATCGTCGGGATAGAGACTCATCATATGCGCGCGCGTGTTGAGCAGGAGCTCCGAGTGTGGAGTCCCATATGCTGCGCCCCGTCCGAGTTCGTTCGGCTCGAAGAGCGCAAGCGCAAGTCCTGCTCGCGTGCGGCGGGCCAATTGTGCGGCGACGGCGCAGCCGCTAAATCCGCCGCCGATTATCGCAACGTCAACTTCGATCATCGGCGTCGCGCAATGGCATAGGGCGAGAGGACCTCGTCGTACGTGCCGAATGCGCCCTCGCACCGTCGCGCCGGCTCGTCGTAAATCAGATACTCGCGAAGTGGCGCCGAATAGACGTGAAGCGAAACTGCCGGCGCGCCGCGCAACGTGGAAACGCGATGGAGATCGAAACGGCCGGCGCGCGCATCGAGTCCGCCTGGGGCCAAGATTCGCGAACCCTGGGCCTCGACGTGCGCGTATCCTCGAACGTTTCCGGGATCCAGACGAACGTAGTCGTCGACTTGGAGCTGCCCGGCTAGAACCACCATCCAGCAGTGCTGATCGCCATGATCGTGAATGGGGGACGTGGCACCTGGAGCCCAGTTGAGCAGCACTACCTCGAACGCCTCATCGCTATACGCGCAGGTGCGCGTATAGGCGCTCGAGCGAGCGATTAGCGTTAGGCCATCAGCCCACCGGCTGCTCGTACGCCTAAGCAGGCGGTCCATATCATAGCGACCTCGCGAGGAAGGGGGAGAAACGCGAAGGTCATCCACGAGTTGTCGAAGCACCGGCACTCTCAAATTGAAAAAGAAACTATTGTTAATGACTGGAGTCACCTTTCTGTCTGGGGCCATCCGCCCCTTCCCTTCGACGGATAAAGAAAGGTGACTCCAGTCACCTTTTAGAGGGTTGCTACTCTTGCTCCTGGGGACCAGCTCGCCAGCGCAGGTCAGGCCGGCGTGCGGCTCGGGTTTCGTCGACCCGGCCGACCACCGTCGTGAGCGGCGCGTCAAAGAGTGACTGTGGATCGCTTCTTGCTAACTCCACGATAGCGCGAAGTGCCTCGACGAAACCGTCGAGCGTCTCTTTCGATTCGGTTTCCGTCGGCTCGATCATCAGGCACTCCGGAACGATCAGTGGGAAATAGATGGTAGGCGCCATGTAGCCACGATCGAGCAGCGCCTTCGCAATGTCGAGCGCGCGCACACCTTGTTCGCGCTTTAGCGTTTGCGCCGACGCGACAAACTCGTGCCGACACGTTTCCGCATACGGCGTTTCGAGAAACCCAGCAATCTTCACGCGCAGATAGTTTGCATTGAGCACCGCAAGCTGCGAGACGCGCCGTAGGCCCTCTTCTCCGTTGGCATACAAGTACACGAGCGCGCGAACCGCGTGTGCGAAGTTGGACCAGAAGGACCGCATCGGGCCGATCGACTTGGGCCGATCGAATTCGAGCCGAAAACTTCCGTCCATCGATTTGTTGACGACGGGCGTCGGCAGGTACTCGACTAAAGGCGCGGCCACGCCCAACGGACCGTGGCCTGCGCCGCCGCCCCCGTGCGGAATCGTGAAGGTCTTGTGCGTGTTGAGATGCACGAGATCGAATCCCATGTCGCCGGGGCGCGTGTAGCCCATGATCGCGTTGGCATTGGCCCCGTCGTAATACATCAGCCCGCCGGCAGCGTGAACGGCGGCCGCTATTTCGGAGATTTGCTCTTCGAACAGACCGAGCGTATTGGGGTTCGTCATCATGCAGACGGCGGTATCGGGGCCGAGCACGCGCCCGATCTCTTCGACGCTCACGCGTCCGCGCGGATTGCTGGGCAGCGAGATGACTTTGAAACCGCACATCGCCGCCGAGGCGGGATTAGTACCGTGAGCGGTATCGGGGACAATGACTTTATCGCGTCCGGTTTCCCCTCGCTCTTTGAAATATTTCTTGGCGATCAAGAGTCCGCCCAGCTCGGCGTGCGCGCCGGCCGACGGGTTGAGCGAGAACGCCGCCATTCCGAAGAGCGAGCTCAGCGTGCGCTCGAGCTCGTACATGGCTTCGAGTGCGCCTTGGGCGAGCTCGTCGGGAACGTAAGGATGGAGCTCCGCGAACTCGCGGCGCGCGGCGATCGCGTCGTTGACGCGCGGATTGTACTTCATCGTGCACGAGCCGAGCGGATAGAAGCCGACGTCGATTCCGAATGTTCGCTGCGAAAGCTTGGTATAGTGGCGCACCACGTCGAGCTCGCTGTTGTCGGGCAGCGAAAGCTCCTCACGCAGCACTGAGGTGGGCAAGAACGCCTCGAGCGGCTTGCCCTCTTCGAGGTAACGATTCGCGCGCCCGGTTTGACCGAGCTCGAAGATAAGCGGAACGCTATCTTTAGGCGTGGACACGAGCGTGCAAGACTTCGTCGAGTGCGACCGCAAGCGCGTTGATGTCGCCGGTCGTGGTAAGTTCCGTTGCGGTCATCAGGATGCAGGTGGCGAGTTCGGGATAGAATCTGCCGAGATCGACGCCGCCGAGAATGCGCCGTTGCGCGAGCTCTGCCAAGACTTCGCCCGCGGGCCGGCCGACGTCGACGCTGAACTCGTTGAAAAACGGCACCGAATGCTTTAGCCGTACACCGTCGATGTTTGCAACTGCGCTGGCCAACTCGCGCGAACGCGCCAGATTCAGCGCGGCAGCGTTGCGCAAACCGGTTTGACCCATGAGCGCGAGATAGATCGTTGCAATCAGCGCGCAATGCGCTTGATTCGTGCAGATATTCGAGGTTGCTCGCTCGCGCCTAATGTGCTGCTCGCGGGCTTGCAGCGTCAAGACGTATGCCGCGCGACCAGCGCTGTCGAAGGTCTTCCCGACCAGCCGCCCGGGAATGCGACGCATGTGCGCTTGCGTTGAAGCGATGAATCCGGCGTACGGACCGCCGTAAGCCAGTGCAACTCCGAAACTCTGCGCTTCACCGGCGACGATTTGCGCTCCCCACGACGCCGGTGGTGCGAGCGCCGCCAGCGAGAGCGCTTCAGCAACATGCGCAATTGGAACCGCTCCGCTCCCTTGAATGGATGCCAGCGCTTGCGGAGAGAGCGTATCGACGTTACCGAAAAAGTTTGGCGATTGGAGTGCGACGGCCGCATATTCGTTGGTCGCCACGGCTTCGGCCAGCTGCGCAAGATCGGTGGTTCCGTCGCTCGTAAAGGGAATCTCGTCGACCGCGACGTCGAGACCATCGCAATACGTGCGTAATACCGCACGATAGTTCGGATGCGTCGCCCGCGAAACGAGCACTTTACGCCGCCCGGTTGCTCCCAACGCCATGATCGCTGCCTCAGCAAGCGCTGTTGCACCGTCGTAGACCGAGGCGTTGGCGAGCTCCATGCCGGTGAGCAGACAGATGTAGGTCTGCCATTCATAGATCGCCTGAAGGTAGCCCTGCGAGACTTCGGCTTGATACGGAGTGTACGCCGTAAGGAACTCGCCGCGCATTGCAAGCGCCGCGATTGCGGGCGGTGCGTAGTGACGACACGCGCCCGCGCCCAGAAACGAGCGATAGCCGGCACCGGTATTCTTCTGCGCAAGTGCGTCGAAGCGGCGCTGGATCAGGTACTCGGGCAGCGCCGGAACGACCTCGAGCTTCTCTTTGAGGGCGACCTTCTCTGGGACCCGCAAGAGCTCGTCGAGCGAACCAACGCCGATCGCTTCGAGCATTTGGGCGATATCGCGCTCGGTATGCGGTGCGTACATTATAGCTTTCGGCCTCGGGATTCCATTAACAGAGTTCGTCGCCTGCCCGGTTGCGGCGAATCCTCGCTGTAAAGGCTGCGACAGAAGCGGCGGGGAAGAGTC
>Ga0306920_100010627_pt1 | contig 12355 bp, 10 predicted proteins | sample flu12Cox44000170_FD_204666 | JGI IMG/M metagenome (GOLD analysis project Ga0306920, IMG submission 204666) | Lab enrichment of tropical soil microbial communities from Luquillo Experimental Forest, Puerto Rico - flux4day.12C.oxic.44.000.170 (v2)... | ecosystem: Environmental > Terrestrial >...
GCGGTTTGGCGTTCATACGTTGAGCCGGGATGAGATAGCAGTTTCCATGCCTCAGTTCCCGCTTCCTCCGTTGCCATAGCTTGTGATGGCGGCAGTTTGTCACGCTGAGTCCGACATGAGGAGTCGTGAGCTTCGAGAGGGACGACGCCATCAGAAAGGAATGCACTATGAAGATCGGCTTTATAAGTCTGCCCTTTACTGGACACTTGAACTCAATGACCGCCTTAGCACAAGGGTTGTTAACAAAATGACTACCAAAGACCTTGTCGTACAGATTGTCCCCCGCTGGGCCGATATCGACCTCAATCAACACATGAGGCACTCCGCCTTTGCGGACTGGGCTGCGTATGCCCGCACCGAGTGGTTGAATGCCCACGGCTTCACCATGCCGAAACTAGTGGAACTAAGCATGACGCCAGTGATGTTCGAGGACAGGACGAGATATCTCAAGGAAGTCCGACTCGGCGAACGAGTCCACATCGAATTGCAACTCGCTGGGGCGGATCGTGAAGGATCGCAGTGGTTCGTACGGCACATCTTCCGCCGAGGCGAAACCGTTTGTGCGGTTTACGAAGCCAAGGGCGCATGGTTCAGTGTCTCGACCCGCCGAATCGTCCCGGCTCCGCCGGGATTGCTGGAGGCCTACAGCAATTTGACGCGGACCGATGACTACGCCGAGCTGAGCTCGGGCGAAGGTGTCAAACAGTAGCCGCATGAGCACCTCGACTCAGCAGTTCCTCATAGTCACGTCGCACGGCTCCCTCGCAGTTGAAGAGAGTGGACAGGGCCCCATGCCAGTGCTGCTGATCCATGGCAATTGTTATCCGCAATCAGATGCAAGGGCAAATCGCTAAGGACCATCGTCTCATCGCCTTTGACTTGCCGGGGCACGGGCAATCCAGCAACGCGCCTGATCCCAAACGCACCTACACGCGACCCGGACTCGCGGACGCCGCCGTCGAGTTGCTAGACAAATTGGATGTAAAGGAGGCAGGCGTATTTGGTTGGTCGCTCGGCGGACATATCGGCATCGAGATGATTTCGCGCTTTCCGGGGATGCGAGGCCTGATGATTAGCGGCGCCCCACCCGTGAGCCACAATCAGATGTCGAAGGGCTTCAACGTCTTAGCACATCGAAGTGTCGCGGGACAGCAGGAGTTATCTGAGGCAGACATCGACGCTTTTGTTGAAGGCATTTTCGGTGAATCGGCCGAGCCATTCCTCCGGGATGCCGTCGCGCGCTCCGACGGTCGTTTTCGCAAGAGGCTCTTCGAGGCGGCGCGTGCCGGAGAAGGAGTGGACCAGCGCCACATCGTGGAAAGCAGCCCGGTGCCGCTCGCAGTGGTGAACGGTGGCGTGGATCCCTTCGTCAATCTCGATTACTTCGATACCGTCGCGTATGCCAATTTGTGGGAAGGCCGCTGCCATCGCCTGAGTGGGCTTGGGCACGCCCCTTTCTGGGAAGCGCCACGAGACTTCGATCCGGTACTCGCACGGTTCCTCCGTGACGTTGCAACCGGCCGTGCGACCAGGCATCACAAAGGCTGACGTGCAATTGGTTCCCAGCACGGACCGGGAATCCACTTTTAGCTCGGTTAGATGGGATGATCCGGGCTCGCATCTTGATGCTCATTGGGTTCAACGATGGCTGGATCGAATCCGAGGGAATAGCAAAGCAGTGAAGACGTTTTTGAAACTAAAGCGCTCCTGGGGCGCAATTCGATGGAAGATGCTGACTATCTTCGTGTTTTTCAGCATCATCTCGATGATTCTAGTGGGATGCCTGGCCATAGCGATCTTGAATGTCGTGATACGACGGGAGAGCGCTTACCTTCTTGAGGAACGAATCAAGGTAGTTGTGGACCAGCGCAAAGCACTCATCGACTCAGTCGGAGACGGCATGCTCGATTGCCCCGCTTCTCGATCGAACTTACTTCAGTCGATCGTGGAACCGGATAGTGTATGGTCCCACAATCAGGTGACGGTATCGCCCTGGAAAGAGTCCGCCAGCCCCGAACATGCCTGGGACGATACAGGCGCATTTGCCGGCGTTGTCTCCGACCAGGGCCAGCTGGAGATCCGATCTTTCCGTGCGATCGAACGCGAAGGATGTTCCGTTATGCTTACCACTCGCGTAGCCCTGGATGATCCGTTCCTAGAGCAGCTAGCAAGCACGGCCGGGTTGCAGGTCGTGGACACCAGACCTGCGCTCCTGGCCTCGTACCGCGCGCAGGAAGGAATTCGCGGGGAGATCGAGGCCAATTTCGTTCCGGGCTCGCGGCGTCCGGTTCCCATTGTTGTCACCGCGCGGAATTGGCAAACCGGGCAGATGGAGGATTGGGTGCTGTGCCAGGTCCGTCCGAGTTATTCGCGGACGATAGAGGACCTCGGCCACATGGGGTTGCGACCTGCATCCTGGGTTGCGCCGTTTGCTGCAATCGCGTTTGGGCTGGTTAGCGCGTATGCCTTCGGCTTGTTTCTTTCTCTTCGCCTTGCACAACGCATTGTGAACGTGATCGACGGATTGAGTCATGCCGCGTTGCGGGTTGGCAAGGGAGATTTCTCTGTCCGCGTCACCGACCCTGAGCGGGATCAACTGGGAAGGCTGGCTGCATCTTTCAATGCGATGACTCAAGACTTGGAAAGCCTGCGAGAACACGAAAGGCAGCACGCGATTCTTGAGCGGGACATCTCCCTGGGCCGCGAGGCACAGCAATATCTCTATCCGCGTCGGGCGCCTGTCCTTTCCCGCGCGAGCGTATGGGGAGTTACCGAACCCGCCCGCATCGTGAGCGGTGACCTCTACGATTTCCTTTCCTTCACCGATAGCAAGGTTGGATTGATATGCGCTGACGTAAGCGGAAAAGGTACGTCTGCTGCGCTGATGATGGCAAACCTGCAAGCCGTCGCGCACGGGCGTTTACTACCTTTCGATAACGGCAATCTCCCCCCCGCGCCGGATGTCTTTGTGGCCGCACTGAATCGGGACATCAGCGGCCGATTCGGCGACAACCTCTGTTTTACGGCGAATTTGACTCCCAAACTCAGATACTGCGCTATGTAAATGCCGGGCATACCGAGCCAATATTCATTTCTGCAAAAGGCGAAGTAACTCAGCTTTCAGGGGGCGATCTGCCGGTCGGCATGTTTCCCGACGCGACATTTCAGGAACGCCGGGTTAAGCTGCCGGCGGGAAGTTCCATAGTGGTATACACCGACGGTGTTTCGGATGCTCTGAACTCAGAGGGAGAGGAATTTGGCGAAGCGAGAATCATGCGCTGCCTCGCATCTTTGCCGAAACCGATTGACGCTGAAGGAATCTGTGTACCTCGCCGGGAAAATAGCCGAGTGGGCAAACGGCCTAGATCGATCTGACGACACCACGATTCTGGTTCTGTCGGTGGATGACCGTTCTTGAAATACAACACTGTGCTGGACAATGAGGTTCACAAGGTTCCGGATTGCCACCGGCAAACGCGCATGGTCAATCGACCTGCCAAGGAATCAGTCCTGTCGGGGACGGGTTAAATCACATGGCCGAGAAGTCGGCAAACCGTCGAAGTGGTCCGTGAAGCTCCCGAGAAACGCTAGTGCTGTATCGAACGCGCCCCCAGCACAGAGCCCACCTGCGCACTTCTACTATGGGGCGCATCCGATACAGCACTAGCGTTTCGGGCCAACTCCATTTACCGATCATCTATCACTGTCGGATTTCATCAGAATAACAACCCGCCACTCATTGATGAAGATTGACCGCCAGTCCTAATCGCCCTATCATCAACCATCCCTAGGGCCTATCGTCATGATCGACACGACGATCTCGCACTACCGCATCATCGAGAAACTCGGTGGTGGCGGTATGGGTGTGGTGTATAAGGCCGAAGACGCTCGCCTCGGGCGGTTTGTAGCCTTGAAGTTTTTGCCGGACGAAGTTGCCCGCGACCCTCAAGCGCTGGAACGCTTTCGGCGCGAGGCCCGCGCCGCCTCAGCGCTCAATCATCCGAACATCTGCACCATCTATGACATCGGCGAGGAAGATGGTCGTGCCTTCATGGTCATGGAGTTCCTGGATGGCATGACGCTGAAGCATCGCATCACTGGCCATCCACTGGAGACGGAAGACACGCTGTCGCTCGGAATTGAGATTGCCGACGCGCTCGATGCCGCGCATGGTGAAGGCATCGTGCATCGCGACATCAAGCCGGCGAACATCTTTGTCACCAAACGCGGCCACGCAAAAATCCTCGACTTCGGATTGGCTAAGGTGACGGAAAAACATGGCTCCTCGACAGGGGAGACACTGACCTTGCCGGATTCCGATGGCCACCACCTCACCAGCCCAGGTGCGATGCTGGGAACGGTGGCCTACATGTCGCCAGAGCAGGTGAAGGCCAAAGAGTTGGATGCTCGCACCGACCTGTTCTCGTTTGGAGCAGTTTTGTACGAAATAGCGACGGGCAAGATGCCATTTGAGGGCGCGAGTTCGGGCGAGATTTGCGGCGCTATTCTCCGCGACGAGCCGAAATTACCGTCGCAAGTCAACCGGCAGGTATCGCCAGGGCTGGAAGCGGTCATCCGCAAGGCCCTGGAGAAAGACCGCAACCTGCGCTATCAGAGTGCCGCCGAGATTCGCACCGACCTGCAACGGCTGAAGCGGGACACAGAGTCCTCTCCAACGAGTACAGCGGCGGCGGCTCTGCCTAGAATGAAGCGCAGACTGTGGCTTGCGATTTCAGGGCTTGCCGTTCTTGCGATTGCTATCGGTATCCTCGCCTACCGCAAGCTCATGCCGAAGACCTTTCCATTCCAGAAATTCGAGATCACGCAATTGACGAGTGGAGGCACGGAGATAATTGCGGCGATTTCGCCAGACGGAAAATATGTCGCCTTTGCTGAGGCTGAAGGCGGCGGCAGCATATTCGATCGCACATATACAAAGCAAAGTCTTCGGGTGATGCAGGTTGCGGGCGGCCAGGTGCAGATACTTCCTCCAGCCGAAGTAGCCTATCTGGGCTTGACGTTTTCCAGCGACGGTCAGTTTTTGTATTACGTGCAAAAGGGAGCAGAAAGTGGGTACAACACCGGTACGCTCTACAAGGTTCCGGCGCTGGGAGGTACGCCTCAAAAGCTAATTTTCGATGTGGATTCCGCAGCGTCGCTGTCGCCCGATGGTACTCAACTGGTTTTTGTGCGACACCACGAAGGGGAATCAAGGTTGATCGTAGCAAAGGAGAACGGCAGTGAGGAAAGGCCAATTGCGGTTCGCAAAGAGCCTGACTTTTTCTTAAGCCCTGCATGGTCGCCGGATGGTAAAAAGATTTCGGTTTGCTCGTTCGGGGGGAAAGGTTGGCGGGCAAGTCTGGTCGAAGTGCCAGCGCGGGGAGGTCAAGAGAGGCCACTGGCAAAGCACCAATGGGCTGGCTCGGCCGTCGAATCAAATTGGATTTCCAATGGAAGTGGATTGGTCATCAATGGGAATGAAGGTATCGGGACACCATCGCAGTTTGAATATGTTTCTTACCCCGATGGAGAGGTACGCAGAATCACGAACGATTTGAATTACTATGACGGCGTAAGTCTCACTGCAGACGACAGCACCCTCGCTACCGTCCAAGGCAACCTTGTTGCGAATATCTGGGTTGCAGGTCTTTCTGATGCGAATAACGCCAAGCCGATAACAACCGGCGGACACGCTTGGGGACCCGCCTGGACTCCAGATAACAGGATTGTGTATGTGCTTAACGAGGTAAACCGGAAGCGTCTCTGGATTATGAGTTCGGATGGGAGTAAATCCACCCCACAGCCAGGTGCAGAAGGAACATTTGTTTCCGCGCCGCGAGTCTCAGCGAACGGACAGATTGTCTACGGATCGGATCGTTCAGGAACTTTGCAAATCTGGAGGATGGATCCCGACGGTAGTAACGCGAAACAACTCACCGACAGCAATGACGTTTTCTTAGGCGAAGTGGATGTTTCATCGGACGGAAAGTGGGTCGTGTACGGTCGTTTGATTGGCGGATCCGTAGAACTCTGGAAGGTGCCGATGCAGGGAGGCGAACCTGTTCGCCTGACCCAGCAACCTTCATTCAATCGTAGAGTCTCGATCTCGCCAGACGTGAAGACGGTTGCTTATACCTATAGCGATTCCCAGGTGAACCCTCCGCGCGGAATTGCTCTGGTTTCGCTCGGGAGTGAGCCAAAGGTTACGCTACTAGATATTCCGGCTGATTCTGTGCGCTGGACGGGAGACGGCCGGTCGCTTCTCTACTCCAGTACTCAAGGGGGTGTATCGAACGTCTGGGAGCGGCCAATCGCTGGCGGATCACCAAAGCAGCTCACCCACTTTACAAGTGAGACGAGCTCCCTTTTCGATTTGTCAAAAGATGGCAAGCACTTGGCGATGCAACGCGACACCTCCAGTTCTAATGTGGTACTGATTCGCGACGTGAAGTAGGGTACCACCCGATGTTCATTGCTTGGCGTGGCTACAAGCTCCCCAGAAGTCTAATTCGAGGAAGTTTGCTGTTGCTGGTTGCCTCTCGCACGCTGATCTCCGAGAAGCCGGTTTCGGGGCTTGGTCCGGCCACTTCGACGACATGCCGACTACACGTCCAAGTGATTTAGTCCCCAACAGGACAGACTGCAAGCGTGTGTAGCCGGGTCGAATGCGGTGACGTCGTAAACTATGACCTTCCTACCCTGAGGCCGGTGAATGAAGGGTTTCTTAATGATGCGCGCCAAAGTCGGGTATGATTTCAGAGCGAGTACCCGTCACACGGAGAGGATTGGGCAAGAAGTCCAGCGAAATAGTTAATCGAGCACTGTTTAGATCACTCTATACTGAGCCTCAGGTCATCTCGACGGCTAACCGCCAACGTCGAAATGCTGCACGAGGCGTCCGATAGGAGTTGAACACAAGAGGTCAGAGCGTGCATTCGGTAAGAGTAGGTCTTTTTCTGATCGTCATCTCTAGTATCTCTTTGGTCGAGACGAGTTCAGGTCAAGGCGCCGCACCTAAGGATCATCCAACCAGCTCCGAAGCCCTTGCCGCTTGGCAGCAGGTCTATTCCGTATTGACCTATCCACGCTGCCTCAATTGCCACACCGGAACCAACTATCCGCAGCAAGGCGACGACCGACATCGGCACCAGTTCAATGTGGTACGTGGGCAGGAAGGCCGCGGCGTGCCCGGCCTGACTTGCGCCACCTGCCACCAGGGAGCGACCAGCAAGGCCACAGGCGGCGCGAACTGCGCGCAGTGTCATCAGGGAGCAGACCTGAACGCTACCGGCGTCCCCGGCGGGCACGGCTGGCGCTTGGCGCCGCTGTCGATGGCGTGGCAGGACAGCAACAATAAGCGGCTGTCGCCGGCGCAGGTCTGCCGCGCGGTCACGGATCGCACCAGGAACATGAATATGGGCGGGCCGGAACTGCTGAAACATCACGAGGAGGCGGAACTAGTGCTGTACGCGTGGACCCCAGGGCGCCGCCCCGATGGCAGCCAACGTACGCCGCCGCCACTTACGCATGATCAGTTTGTCGCCGTTACCCGTATTTGGGTAGAAGCCGGCATGCCCTGCCCGCAACAGTAGAGCACGAGGTTACGAATGGAGACATACAAGCTTACGGTGAATGGCCAGCAGAAAGAAGTCACAGTTGATCCCAGCACTCCGTTGCTGTGGGTGTTGCGTGAGGAATTGAAGATGAGTGGCACAAAATACGGTTGCGGCATCTCGGCCTGCGGCGCCTGCACGGTGCATATCGCGGGCCAAGCGGCGCGCTCATGCGTGTTGCCGGTGTCGCTGGTCAACGAGCGACCGATTGTGACAATTGAAGCGATGGCCGACGATCCCATAGGCCATATTGTGCAGAACGCGTGGGTGGAAGAAGACGTTGTGCAATGCGGCTACTGCCAAAGCGGCCAAATCATGGCCGCGGTTGCGTTGCTCAAAAGCAATCGGAAGCCGACCGACAAAGACATTGAAGAATCGATGGGTGCAAACCTGTGCCGCTGCGGAACCTACGTTCGCATCCGGCAAGCGGTCAAGACAGCCGCACAGCAGTTAGGGTGAGGTAAGGAACCATGTCGACTGCTAGCACGTCAAATCGCGCCGCCGTAAGCCGAAGGACGTTCCTCCAGGTTTCTGCTGCTGGGGCGGGAGGTCTGCTGGTCTCTCTCTATCTTGATTGGCCCTCCATCGCGCAGCCATCACCTGGACCCAAGGTCTACCCGCCGGACGCATTCGTTCACGTACGGCCTGACGGCAAGATCGTGATCCAGGTCAACCGGCTGGAATTCGGCCAGGGCGTGCAGACCGCGTTGCCGATGCTGCTGGCCGACGAGATGGATGCTGACTGGTCGCAAGTCACTTCCGAACTCGCTCCTGCCGCCGATGTGTATAAGGACCCGTTATTCGGCATTCAGATGGTGGGCGGCTCGGGCTCGATTGCGCATTCGTTCCTGCAATACCGACAGCTGGGGGCGCGCGCCCGAACGATGCTGATTGCCGCCGCCGCAGCGCAGTGGAAGGTAGCACCCAGCCAATGTCGCAGTGATGCAAGTATCGTCTATGGCCCGAATGGCCAATCCTCGAAGTACGCAGAGTTGGCCGCCGCCGCGGCTCAGTTCCCAATCCCCGAGAAGGTTCAGCTGAAAAATGACAGCGATCTTCGTATGGCGGGCAAGAAAGTGCGGCGGCTGGACAGTCGAGCTAAATGCGACGGATCGCAGAAGTTCGGACTGGATCTTGATCTTCCGGGAATGAAGATTGCGCTGGTGGCGCATCCACCAGTTTTCGGAGCCAAGGTCAAGAACTTCGATGCAAGTGCCGCACGCGCTGTCTCCGGGGTGCAAGACGTGTTTGAACTTCCTCTTGTTAGGGGAAGTGGTGTAGCGGTTGTAGCTGATCGTTTCTGGGCGGCGAAACAGGCGCGCGATCGCCTGAGTGCTGAATGGGACACCTCGGCAGTGGAGAAACCTGACACAGCGCAATTATTTGCTAAGTTTAGGGGCTTGGCAGCCGGCGCGGGCAATGTCGCCGTTGCTCGTGGCGATGCGGAGGCGATGAACAGGATTCCGGAAGATAACCGCATTGTTGCTGAATACGAGTTTCCTTACCTTGCACACACACCAATGGAGCCCTTGAACACGACCATCCGTTTCGATGGTGACAAGGCTGAAGTTTGGGCCGGTTCGCAATTCCAGACCATAGACCGGATAGCGATTGCGGAAACACTGGGGTTAAAGCCGGAGCAGATCATCTTCCATACGGAGATGGCCGGCGGCGGGTTTGGCCGGCGCGCGACACCCGATTCTCACGTTCAGAGGGAAGCTGCGACTATCGCCAAGCGTACGCGTGGCACGCCTGTGAAATTGGTCTGGACACGCGAAGATGACGTGCAGGGCGGCTATTACAGGCCAATGCATCTCCATCGTGTAGAGGTTGGAATAGGAGATGACGGCATGCCCGCTGCCTGGCGACACGTCACTGTGGGCCAATCCATCGTTGCGGGCACTCCGTTCGCAGCCATGATGGTAAAGAACGGGGTGGATGAAACGGCGGTGGAAGGAACAGCCGACACGCAGTACACAATCCCGCACTTCCTTGTTTCTGCACATCATCCCGCAGTTAACGTACCCATTCTGTGGTGGCGTTCGGTGGGCCACACTCACAATGCGTTTGTGATGGAAACGCTGGTTGATGAACTGGCGACGCGTGCCAAGGTCGACCCGATTGCCTATCGATTGAAGCTGCTTTCGCCGGATGCGAAGAAGCTGCGCGCGTGCCTGACATTGCTCGATGAGAAGAGTGCCTGGCGCCGAAGCCTCGCAACAGGTCACGCCGTCGGGGTCGCTTGCCACGAATGTTTTGGGACCGGCGTCGCTTGCGCTGCCGAGGTTTCGGTTGAAGAAGATCGGCCAAGGATTCATCGCGTAACGCTCACGGTTGATCCTGGTTTCGCCGTGAATCCGCTGACCATCGAAACCCAAATGCAGGGGGGATTGACGTTCGGGCTGACGCAGTTGGTGCCTGGCGGAGCGATCACCTTGAAGGACGGCCGAGTACAGCAACGCAACTGGGACGGCTACATCCCACCGTATATAAAAGATGCTCCAGTAGCAGTGGAAGTCTACATTGTCCCAAGTGTGGAACAGCCTTCCGGATGCGGTGAGCCTCCAGTGCCGGTGATTGCGCCCGCCGTGGTCAATGCACTCTTTCGATTGACCGGCAAGCGGTATCGCAATTTGCCCCTGACCGATATCTAATATTTCCGCAGCCCTGCTCACGCTAAGATAACGAGTTGCCCGAAGGTGAATTCTACGTCGGCATGAAATTTGCGGCAGTAGAGGGGCCTTCGCGGAAGTTAAGTCAGAACGCCTGAACTCTGCCGTCGGTGTAAGGCGTGGCATTGCTAGCTCAGATTGATGTACCGCGAGCCGATATACTTTCCTCGATTGTTCGCTCGGAACGCACCGGTGTCATGACTTCCCCACTGTTCACAGCTCTTCCTGACGAATTCAATGCTGCGAGCTATTTTGTTGATCGCCACATCCTCGAGGGGCGCGGTCAGAACATCGCCATGGAATGCGGGGAGCTGCGTGCCACCTATCAGGAGCTCTTCGAAACCGTGAACCGCGTGGGCAACTGCCTTCGGACGCTCGGTACCCGTGTCGAAGAGCGGATCTTGCTTGCGCTGTTCGACACGCCCGAGTTCGCCGCCAGTTTCTTCGGAGCGATCAAAATCGGCGCCGTGCCGGTTCCCGTTAATACGCTGTTGAAGCCTTCTGACTACGAGTACCTGCTTAATGACTCGCGGGCGCGAATCGCCATTGTGAGCGAAGGCCTCATGCCACTGCTCAAGGCAATCTCCCGAGAACACCTGCGTTTCCTCCAGCACATCTTGGTCGTGGGAACTGAGACGTGGGCCGGCACCCACAACTTCGGGCGGGCGCTGTCTGAGAGCTCAGCTGTCCTCGATGCGATGGCAACCACCAAAGATGACGCAGCATTTTGGTTGTACTCGTCGGGCAGTACGGGTCGCCCTAAAGCTTGCGTGCATCTGCAACACGATATGGTCGTAAGCAGTGAGGCCTACGCGAAGGGCATCTTGAATATCAAGGAGAGCGACCGCTGTTTCAGTGTTTCAAAGCTGTTTTTTGCTTACGGATTAGGCAATGGATTGTATTTCCCTCTATCGGTGGGTGCGACCAGCATTTTGCTCCCAGGGCCACCCCGACCTGACACAGTGTTCGAAGTGATCGAGCGTTATCGGCCTACGTTGTTTTTCTCGGTGCCGTCCAATTATGCTCGCCTGCTCGCGCATACCCGCCAAGACGGTCGCGATTTCGACGTTTCTTCCATTCGGTGGGGAGTTTCTGCTGGAGAGGCGCTGCCAGCCATCATCTTTCATCGCTTCCAGGAGCGTTTCGGCGTGCAGATCCTCGATGCTCTGGGATCGACTGAAGCACTGCATATGGTCATTGCCAACCGTCCTGGCCACGTGCGTCCTGGGTCCAGCGGACAGGTTATACCTGGCTTCGAAGCTCGCATTGTCAACGATCATAATCGACAGCTCGCAGCAGGCGAGATTGGCAACCTGATCGTGAAGGCCGACTCGGTGTGCGCTTGCTATTGGAACCAGCATGCGAAAACCAAAGACACGATCGAAGGCCATTGGATTCGCACTGGTGACAAATACTATCAGGATGATGAGGGCTACTTTTGGTATGCGGGACGTTCCGATGACATGCTGAAAATCAGCGGCCTATGGGTGAGTCCCATTGAAATCGAGAACGCGCTGTTGGAGCATGTCGCGGTGCAGGAAGCGGCCGTAGTGGCGCGTCCAGATCAACTGCAGCTTCCCCGCACAGTGGCTTGTGTTGTAGTAGGCGAGGGTTTTCAGCCAACCGCGTCCTTGGCACGAGAACTGCAGGCATTCGTCGGTGGGCGCTTGGGGAATTCTAAGCGGCCACATCAGATCGAGTTCCACACTGAACTTCCCAAGACAGCGACGGGGAAGCTGCAGCGCTTTAGGCTTCGTGCGCCGCGTGAAGATCAGAACGCCCACTGAGCCGCACTCAACAACGGACGAGGAACGGCATTCTGGGAGATCGGTCTCGTGAAGTCCGGGTCATGTCAAGTTGACGAGAAACGCACAACCCGTAGATTGGAGAACTCCGCCAGATCGCGGCCACAAGGACGGAACGCCGACTATACGCTCATGTGGTTTCTGTGGACGGCGCAGCTGCGGAGTGCTGGCGCAACAGCCACACTTCCGACAGGGAGAAACTGGAAATCCACACACAGTTTTGGCAGTCACTTCCGGAACGACCAAATATCTTCAATCCTTCGAA
>Ga0306920_100010628_pt1 | contig 12355 bp, 12 predicted proteins | sample flu12Cox44000170_FD_204666 | JGI IMG/M metagenome (GOLD analysis project Ga0306920, IMG submission 204666) | Lab enrichment of tropical soil microbial communities from Luquillo Experimental Forest, Puerto Rico - flux4day.12C.oxic.44.000.170 (v2)... | ecosystem: Environmental > Terrestrial >...
CGCGGGCTGGGCCAGGTTGGATGAATTGCGGGCGGCGATCGAGCGTCTGCCGGATCGTCTCGTGGCTGCCATGCAGCTCGACTGGGGCGCGGCCTTGAACGCGCTGTGCGAGGCGACGAGCCTTGTCAGCCTGGGACGAGGCCCCACGCTCGCGATCGCGCGTGAGGCCGCCTTGAAGTTGAAGGAGACCTCAAATCTTCATGCCGAGGCGTTCAGCGGCGCTGAATTCCTCCACGGTCCGATTGCCCTCGTGGAGTCGTCATACCCTGCCCTCCTGTTTGTACCCACTGACCATGCCGCAGTCGGGCTGCGCGCGCTCGCTGCGGATCTTCGCCGCAAGAATGCCAGCGTATTCATGACGGACCACGAGGAGCAACAGGCGGGTACTTTGCCCGCTCTCGCGCCGGATCACCCCGACACCGATGCGGTGTGCCTGATCCAGAGCTTCTACGCGCTGGCCATTCGCGTCGCCCAATGCCGTGGCATCAACGTTGATCTTCCGCGCCATTTGCAAAAGGTAACGCGGACCAGATGAATAGCTCAGGGGTGCACGCCATCGCCGCGGACCACGTTTTCGACGGCACCGTCGTGCACGAGCATACAGCTGTCGTCCTGGACGGTGCTCGCATCGTGGACCTCGTACCGACGAGCGACCTGCCGCGCACCATGCCCATTCGCGAGCTGGCGGAAGATGCGTGGCTTGCACCCGGATTCATCGACCTGCAGGCGAACGGCGGCGGAGACGTACTGTTCAACGATCAACCGACCGTGCAAGGCGTTCGCAGCATCGCAGCAGCGCATAGAAAATTTGGAACAACCGGTTTGCTGCCGACGCTCATAAGCGACAGCCCGCAGAAGATGCGGCTGGCATTGGATGCGACCAACGCCGCCGCCAGCGAAGAACCTGGCATTCTCGGCATTCACCTCGAGGGCCCCTTTTTATCTTCCGAAAAACCCGGCGTGCACGACCCACGCCAGATCAGATCCCCGTCCCCGGACGAGCTTACGATGCTGACGGCGCCGCGCAACGGCGTGCTGCTCGTGACCCTGGCGCCCGAAGTCGTGCCGCCGGGATTCATCGCCCAGCTCGTCGCAGCCGGCATTCGCGTATCGCTCGGTCATTCCATGGCATCTTACCGGCAGGCCCGCGCTGCCATGGCGGAAGGGCTCACGGGCTTCACGCACCTCTTCAATGCGATGCGACCCTTGTCCAGCCGGGAAGGAGGACCAATCGCGCACGCACTCGAATCGCCTCACGCCTGGTATGGACTCATCGTCGACGGCGTGCATGTCGACCCCGCCATGCTCCGCCTGGCGCTGCGGGGCCTCGGCCATCCTATGCTCGTGACCGATGCGATGCCGCCCGTCGGCGGAAGCCGCGCCAATTTCAGCCTGCACGGAAAAAACATCACTGCGCGGGACGGCTACTGCGTCACCGACGATGGGACGCTCGCCGGGACGGTTCTCGACATGGCGGCCGCCGTCAGGAATTGCATTCGCCTGCTCGGAGTTGCATTGCCGGACGCGCTACGGTTTGCGTCGGCGCATCCGGCCACCTTCCTTGGTCTCGAACGGATGCTCGGCAAGGTTGCCCCCGGATATCGCGCCGACCTCGTGGCCTTCGACCCGAACGACATCACGGTTCTTGCGACGTGGGTTGCCGGACGTGACGATTGATTTCAGTCGCGTCAAAAACCCTTTCGAAAATTCGGCATTTTCGCCGGCATCGTCTGAAAAATTGTGGTGCCAGGGGCGGAATTGAATTAAAGAGTTAAGCCGTTGTGAGATAGAACGGATTTACCGCGAGCTTCTGCCCGGTACCAACAATTAGACCAACGACCAAATTTTACGAGTGCGGCTGCGCCCAACGTGTCTCCTGTCCCTACCCACTATTTTGACCCCAGCGGCCACGCCAATGGCAGCGCGGGGCTATTCCCGTCGCCAGCTCTTAGCGAATGCTGCCATCGCAACCTCGCGCGTCGGCTCATAGCCGTGCTTGGTCACGGCGGCAGGCACCTCGTCCTCAGGAGCTAATCGGTCTAGCACTTCTAAACTCCACCAGACGAAGTAAGCGCCGAAGGCAGGTCCGATCGCCACTTTGAGAAGCTGAATGATCAGTTCTGTTCGGGTCATTTTGCACCATTAGTCGTCGCTAGCGAGAAGCTGAGGCGCGCTTGAGGATTAGCTGGCCCATGTCAGCCCCAGTGCCTCTCAGCTATGCCGAGAAGGGCAACTGCACCGAACGCAAAAAAGACCGAGCCAACAACATCTCGATCCCCCGCCCAAGCGAAGATTGCGCAGAACAGCGACAGGGAGGCGAGCAAAGCAAGGTCGCGCGTCTTGGCGTCCATTCCCGCTCCCGATTAGAAAGGGGCAGCGACCAGGCTGCCCCTCCTCCTGTGCGCGAGTTGATGTTCCTTGAACCGCTAATGCTTGCGTCCCCCGCGGGCGGACGGCAGGCCATCTTTCTGGGAGCGACCGGGCCACGCGCTGCCCGACCGGGAAAGGAACCGCCGCGGAGGGCGACAAGTAGGCCAAGGCCGGTTGGTGCTGTCAACGGTTGGTAAAAAATCTTTACATTGACGCGCGCTGACGCCGCGCAAACAATCTGAACATGACGATTGTCGAGATAACCGGCGGTATGCTGCGCGCAGCGCGCAGCCTTACGGGCCTTTCACAGCAAGAGCTTGCCGACCGCGCCTCGATCTCACGTCCTTGCCTGACTGCTTGGGAAGGGTCGAGTGCCAGCGTGCCCAACGCCAACACACGCGCCTTGCACCGTGTTGTCTCGGCGCTTGAGGCAGAAGGCATCGAATTCCATCCGAATGGCGTCCATCTGCAGCGCCCTGCGCCGACCGTCATTCACAGCGAGGGAGCGGCAGCATGAGTTTCGGTCGCCAAATGATCGCATCTTGAGCACAAATCTAGGAAAGCCGAATTGAACCAATGCCGCCACTCGATAACATCAAATGGGAACGCTTCTGCCAAAACATCGTCCGCGGCGTTAACAAAAACGGCCAGAAGGTTACCCAAGGCACCGCCTACATCACCGCCGGATACAACGCGAAAGACGCAGGCAAAGAAGGCGGATCAGCCGAAGCATGCGCCTCCAAATTGCTAAAGCAGTCTAAAATCGAAAATCGTATCGCAGAACTTCTCCGTGAAGCCCAAGACAAGCTCATCAAAAAACGAAGATACGATATCGAAACCATCTCAGAACGTATGGCACTCGCATCGCAAATAGCAGAAGAAGACCGCAATCCAAGCGCGCTTTGTAATGCCGAGAAAGCCATCGCAGAAGTCCGCGGACTCATGAAAAACAACACCAACGGCAGCAATACCATTGATTTTAAACAAGCCAGAAGCATGCAAGACCTTGGGCGCATGCTGCTGCAGTCCGTGGGCTATGCTGCGCCTGACGATGCGGCGATTCAGCAGGCGATCAAGGCGAATGATGTGTTTGTTGCGCGCCTTGAGGCGATTCGTGACGCAGCTCAAGGGCCTGCGCTCGATCACGAGGACTGAGTTGGCGGCCTCGAAGTCGATGTTCCGATGCTGTACGCGGTTTGCTGCCGCTTTAGCGCTTCATGCGGCTGCGGCTGTGTTTGCGGCGTCGAAAGGGTGCAGAATCGCCCCGACCTGCACATGCGTCCATGTCCCGCCTCGCGCTGTGCGCACGTTGCGTTCGTTGAGCTTGGCGGCAATGGCGTTATGGCTTGTTATGCCGCTTCGCTTAATCTCCTCGATGATGGGGCGGACGTTGGCTGCAAATCGCCTTGCATTTGCCTTCAGAGCCGCCCTGCCGCGTTTTGCAACCTCGGCTATGTCTGGATTGCCTAGACGCTTTCCCCGCCTTTTGGCGGCCATCAGAGCGTCTCTGGTACGCTTTGAAATCTGCTCTCGCTCGTGCTCGGCCATGGCAGCGAGAATATGCACTGTGAGCTTGTTGGCCTCCGGCATATCCACAGCCACGAACTCGACGCCACTTTCCATCAGCGTGGCGATGAAGGCTAGGTTGCGGCTGAGCCGGTCGAGCTTGGCAATGACGAGCTTGGCCTTGTGCTTTTTGCAGGCCCCAATCGCCTTTTTGAGTTCTTCGCGATCAGCATGCTTGCCGCTCTCGACCTCCGTAAACTCGGCCATGAGTTCGGCATTGCCGTTGATGAAGGCGAGGACGGCAGCCTTCTGAGCTTCCAGTCCCAAGCCGCTGCGCCCTTGGCGGATGGTAGAAACTCGGTAATAGGCCACGAAACGACGGATTGACGGCGACATAAGCCCTCCTTGAGGCCAGTTGAAGGAGCATATACCCACGTCTTAGTTGTTTCAAGCATCAGAAAAAAACAAAGACAGAGAGATTCTGTTGGATTTTTCTCTCGAGGATTTTTTCGGTTTCCCAAACTGGTTCCGCAAGCCTGGCACCCCCCGCTGGGGAAAGGGGGGGAGCGTCGAGTCGTTGCCTCGCCCGTCTTCAATTGGGACCCAGTTCCAGAGATGGGACCCTAAATTGAGAAATGGGACCCAATGGCCGCCGTAATGAAAGCACATATCGCGGGGTAGGGTTTCTGCGTTGAACGTATCCCCGCCCTGGCCGCCCTAACAGCAACCCCGGCGGCCAGGGCTTCTCTTTGGGCCTAGACTGGGGCGTGTCGGCCGCCCGGACATAGGCGCGTTGTTTCACGCCAAGGCCCGTCAAACACTTCCGCCGAAGGTGCATAGCGGCGTAAAGCGAATTGGAATAGTGTTCCAAGCTGAAAGGCGGGAGGTTACCATGCAACTATCAAAAGCTTTCGCCTTGGCGTTTACCGCCGTCTCCGTACTCTTCGCAGTACTTCTGTCATTGAGTACGGGAACACTCATTGCGCGTGACGCCGATCTCGCCTTTCGCACCTTCGCGGCGGCTCAGACCGCTAAACGGCAATGCATAAATACCTGTCGTGCGCGATATCGCGACTGCCTTTCCCTGAAGCAAATACCATCCTCCGAGTGTCGGGGCATTTATCAGGATTGCACCCGCTACACTTGTAATGCTGGTCCAGCTGGTCGACCGTCTTGGCCAGGGTTTCCGTCGTAATTGTCCGCGATCATCGGGGCGGAACCATCGCGCCCAGTTTGGGTTGCAATAACCGGCGCACAACTTTATGGGTGCCCGCATGTGGCAGCGTACCCTACCGGCCGGGTTTATCGCGCCGTGCCTTCCGACAAAGACCGACAAGTTGCCCTCCGGCGGCCAATGGCTGCATGAGATCAAGCACGACGGTTTCCGCATCATTGCCCTCGCAAGAGTGGCGCGCAGGTGAGGCTCTACAGCCGTCCTGGCAATGACCTCACCCGTCGCTTCCCGTTGATCGTTGATGCGCTGGCCCACACCAACCTCAAACTAACATTCCCACCTGGACCACTCAGCGGGGGCTGATCACCCCGCAACATCGCAAAGAAGTTATATTCCATGCGAGATTTCTTTTTTATGCTCTTCATTGCTCTGTCGTTCCAAGCCTCAGCAGAACCAATTCGACTCCGCAGACATTCGCGTGATCGATGGGGATACGATTCGCGTTTATCACGAGCAACCGAAAGTGCGTCTTGTTGGCTTCAATGCTCCTGAGACGCGGCAAGCAGCCGGCGAAGCAGAGCGCGAGCTAGGAGCCAAAGCAACGCGACGGCTTCGCGATCTTGTGCGGGCGGGTGATCTTGATTTCGTATATGTCCGCTGTTCTTGCCCTGCAGGGACGGAAGGAACGCCAGTGTGCAATTACGGGAGAGATTGTGGAACGTTGAAATCCCACGGTCGCGATGTTGGCGCGATCTTGATAGAGGAAGGACTGGCCGTGCCATTCATATGTGGCCGTACGGGGTGTCCTCGAACGCCTCGCCCATGGTGCTAATGCCGAGAGGGGGCGTCGCTTTGTTTCGGCCTAAAAATGGCTAATCAATTGGAGCCATTTTAATTTGTCCGGATCTTTGCCAAACAGCATGGACGCAAACGAATGAAGCAGAGAGCGGTTGATTGCCTCGCGATACTCTGTCGCGGCCGCACTAATTTTTTGATCTAACTCCTGTTGGCGTGCATCATAGGTTGCACGTTGCGCTTCTGCCTGCTTAAGGGCTGCCTCGGCGGTGTTATTACACCGAGAAGTTGGATGGCTCGCAGTTCGAGCCGGTTGTTTACATCGGCCGCAACGAAGCCCTGGATCCGCCAAAACAATTGCCGAAGGGATTTGACATCGACGCGGCATTCAAGAAGTGCGTCTGGTTCAAGAGAGAGGGTTCATGATGCCCGAGAACGATGAAAGCATTAGCGTTGCTGGGCTTGCAGCGATTATCAACTCACGGCTCGCCGCCGATGCCCGCATTGCTAAGGCCATCGCCTTTGGATGGTTGTGCGGAGGCACTGCGATTGCTTTGTGTTTGGCTGGCTTAGGTTTCGTAGCAGCCATGTATGGCTACAGTTTCATGCTGTCGGTCAGGCCCGCCGCTGAGCAAACCGCGAAGGCGCTGGTGGATGCTTTCGAGCGCACTGAACTAAAGACGACGGTATCCGGCGTTATGTCCCTGTCTCCGAACGCAGAGCTTAGATTGGCTAACAATCAGACCATAAAGCTCCATGAGGGAGCGACGGCAAGGCTCGATCCCGATTCTTCAGTTCGTGTCGTCGGCGATATCAAGATGCCTCAACCGTCACAGCAACAGCTTCAAATCGACAGAACAAGCGCGAGTGATGAACTACCATTCACCAGCTATACAATCTTTAAGAGCGTGAAGTATGGATCGGGACTGGTTGAGACCGGTTGGGCCTATGATCTGTCAGATACCATGCGGCCGAAATTTCAATTCTGCTATTACAGGGAGCATCTGGATAACTTGGCGGGTAAGGTTACGCTTGCCATAAACGGCTATCCGAAGAGACCCTCGAACTCAATCAAATTATCATTCAACTTCGATGACGCGCTGGGAAACTGCAGTTGGGTGTCTGGGACGTAGAGCAAATTTGCTGGTCTTGACCCAATAGGGCAGTCGGCCAATGCCGGAATATCGTACATGCGAATGTTTTTAGTGCTGTCGACGACTGCCTGAAGCTTAGACGCAGAGATTCCAGATACTGAAATTGTCGGAGGATTGAATGACAGCGGCGCCGCGCTCCGAACGAATGTCTTGGGTGGTTGTTGCCGGGCGGCTCATAGCTCTTGTTGCGATGCTATGCAATCGACATGGAATGCAAGAATGACGACGGCAGCTGCATGGTGCGGCCCAGCGTTGGCATCGAAGACGGCAAGTTAATCGTGTGGGTTACCGCTGACGACATTAGGATGTGTTGGGCGACATTCTCTCCGCCGCCGCCTATGTCTCCCCCTGGAACCTTTCCAGATGCTGAGCCGCGTTGGCGGCGTGGCTGACACTGATGCAACAAGCGGGAGGGATAATCGCGGTAATCGCTTTCCGAGTTCTTTCGCTGTTCCAATAAGCAAGCGTCGAGACCGCCCACAAGGAGTGATCGCTATCAGAGCTGTCCGGTCTGCAATGCTTGCAGCAGCGCTTATCTTAGCGACTGGGATGAGCGGTGTTGTGATATTGCCGACGGTGTCGGCGGCGCAGAGCCTTAAACATGCGCTAAAGTTCCACGAAGATGCTGATAAACTCCGAGAACAGGGTCGCTACGCCGACGCCGAGCTGCTGTACAAGCGTGCGGTGGTAATCTACGAGCAAGCGCTCGAACACGAGGCACTCTGGCAGCCAGCGCTCGAATCGAAAGAGGCCAAGCTCGTTCAACACGTTCTCGCTGTAACGCTGAACAATCTGGCGGAGGTTTACAGCGCCCAGAGTCGTTACGCTGAGGCCGAGCTGCTGCACAAACGGTCATTGGCGATCAAAGAGAAAGTGCTCGATCCCAATCATCCTGCTGTCGCTACCTCGCTTAATAATCTGGCTAAGCTTTACTACAAGCAGTACCGTTACGATGACGCCGAGCCGCTCTACAAGCGTGTGCTCGCGATGAAGGAGAAAGCGCTCGGTGCCAATGACCGTGGTGTCGGCACAGCATTAAACAATCTGGCGGGGCTTTACAAAGACCAGGGCCGATACGCGGAGGCCGAACAGTTTTTTCGACGTACGCTAGGGATCGACGAGAAAGCGCTCGGTCCCAATCACCCAGATGTGGCAATATCGCTGAACAATCTGGCGTTGCTTTACAGCATACAGGGTCGCTACACCGACGCCGAGCGGCTGTACAAGCGCGCGCTCGGGATCGACGAAAAATTGCTCGGTCCTAATGACCCAGCTGTCGCTCCCACGCTTAACAATCTGGCGACGCTTTACTCTAAGCTGGGTCGCTACGCCGACGCCGAACCGCTTTCCAAACGGTCGCTATCGATCAACGAAAAGGCGCTGGGTCTTAGCCATCCCAATGTGGCAACGTCGCTGAACAATCTTGTGGCAACGTCGCTGAACAATCTGGCTTCTCTCTACCAAGCCCAAGGCCGCTACGCTGATGCCGAGCCACTGTACAAGCGGTCGTTGGCGATCAAGGAGAAATTGCTCGGTCCCAATCACCCAGATGTCGCTACGGCGCTTAACAATCTGGCTGGACTTTACAAAATCGACCAACATCGCTACGCCGACGCAGAGTCGCTATACAAGCGCGCGCTGGAGATCGACGAGAAATTGCTCGGTCCCAATCACCCAGACGTCGCCACGGTGCTCAACAATCTGGCTGTTCTTTATGTGGACCAACGCCGCTACGCCGACGCCGAGCCATTGTACAAGCGCGCGCTGGAGATCGAAAGAAAGCTCATGCCAAGTAGACCGTCGATTCCGCTCCCGAATGGGTTGCTATCGTCACGCAGTACCGCGGTAGTCACGTCCAATGCCTCCGCCTTTCCAACACTGACTGAATTGGCATACCCAATATCTGTTAATGCTTTGCCGCCGACGGTCTTCATAATCACCTCATTGCCCGATTCCGTGGAAACTTTAGCTTTGACGGCAAATCGGGACGTGATTGTTACGAAGGTCGCTCCCGTATCAAGTATCAACGTGCCTGCGACATTGTTAACCACGACACTTAGCGTGCGAATGTTCGATCCCAGTGCAAATGGAACGCGCGCCGTCCCGGTCGCATAACGCTTGTCACAGTTTCCTTTTTCGGCGTAATCCCTGATGATTTTGGTCGTTTGCGGAGTTCCCCGCTTCGCGGGATCGAGTGAGATGTATATCTCAATGGGGCTAATCGCATCGCAGTATCGACCAAGGGCTGCGTAGCTCTGAGCCCATTCGTAGAATACATGACCCGGGACAGTTTTCGGGTCACCGAAAAGTTGGATGGCGTTCATATAATCGAGCATTGCCTGGGAAAACTGCCCAGTCCGGTCGTATGCCAAGGCACGCCAATAGCGGAACGTCCCATTTGCCGGGACCGCCTCGACTAGTTCGTTGGCCACCTCCAGAGCACCGGAAAAATCGTTGATCCGCTCAAGTCCGGTAAAGGCGAGGGGCAAAACCTCCGGAGCGCTACCGCAGCGCTTTACGAAGCTACGCAGGCTAGTAGCAGCCTCGCGAGGGTATCCTGCATCGAGCAAAGCTCTTGCTAGATTGACTGCTGCGTCCCTATAGCACGGTTCACGACTCAGCTGCGCGAGTCGACTCTGGACCCGCTCTTGACGCTCTACATTCGAGGGCAAGGGCTGAATACCGAGTTCGGTGTAGACCGTCTCGAAGTCTGATCGACTCTGGACCCGCTCTTGACGCTCTACATTCGAGGGCAAGGGCTGAATACCGAGTTGGTACCCTTTCGATGTATGATACCAATAAAAAGCCCCACCTCCGACAGCGAGAACGATGGTGATCACAAGTAGGGCGACCGGAAAAATGCGGTCAGAGTGTGCCTTGTTTGGGGTCATCAATCACTCACGGGGATCGCGAAAGGGTGGGCTCGCAGAAGTCGGGGAAGGCTACGCTACGCAACAACATGGGGTATAAATAGCAGCGGGCCAGGACGAGTCGAGTCAGACTTGTCCATGAAAACCAAGACGCACTTCGCCTTCCGCGTTCGTTGAGCACGTCGCGGCCCACTACCGACGGGTCGGGTGTTCCCCAATCGGCAACTGAAGCCCCGCTCAGTCGGGGCTTTTTGTCCCGCGCACTAACTGAAAAGCGCCCCGACCCGCCGCCCGGCGGCTTCTATCATCGCCATTTCTCTTTGCCCCAATCCTCTTCGGCCTCGCGAACGGTTGGAGCGTCAGGGCGATCAGTTCCTAATTGCATGTGGTGGTTCGAAAACGGTCAGTGTAACAGTTCAGACGCCGTCGGCCGATCGTTCCTGTGGTGATGCCGGAACGGTCGGTGTAGAGATTTATTCGATCTCTGCCGATGGTACCCGCGGTGTTGCCGTAGCCATCTTCGTATGTGGTTATGCGTTTGTTGCCAATCGTACCCGTCGTCCCGCCGTAGCCGTCGCTATAAGTGCTGATGTACTTACCGCCGACCCAGCCTGTCGTATTGCCGTACTGATCAGTGTAGGTGTTTACGGTGCGATTGCCGTCAGTGCCTGTCGTATAACCAGATCGATCCGTGTGCAGGGTGCTGCTTTGGGCGTGCAACGGCAGAGTGGATATCGCCAGCGACAGGGATGCAAGAATGAGGCGCGTCATAGAACACCTCCTTTGCTGTCAGTGCGCTGCAATGACGCCGGACGATTATAGCGCAATCTTCACGCGCAAGGTTCGATGAGCTAGCCAGGCGGGGACGCATACGCAACACGGGAGTATCAATGAGTAATCCGGATAAGCCAAGATTGGAGGAACTGTCAGGCCACACGCGCGTGGAGAACCGCACCATTGTATGGGTCTACTTAGTTGCCTTCGTCGTTGCTGTGATTATCGGGCTGATCTTGAGGTTCGCAACTAACGCGACGCCATGAAGCGTTGCTGCCGTTGCATCGCATTCCTTCTGATCGCATTCATACTTCCGCAGGCATCGGCATGAGTTCGACTAACACCTACATCGTCCCACTCGCCATGCTCGCCCTCGCGCTCATGCTGATCGCAGCTGCGTTGTGGCTGTAACGATCCGTGGCCCGTGCTGCTGCGCTGAGTGACCAGCGTCCGATAACTGTGAAAGAAATGATGGTTAGCGAGTTGGATTAGCCCATTCCTAAGCGATTGATATTGTTGCGACTGCTATCTTGGACTGTGAAACAAAAATTTTTCTTCACAGTCAGCAATGAGGGATTTATCTTTTGTCTCACTTCAAAAAGTGTTTTCAGATTTTGGAGGTAAGGAACTGCTATGGCACCCCCGCTGGGGATAGGGGGGTTGGTCGAGTCGACGCTCCTTGCCTCTGCATTGGGACCCAAATCCCAGGACTGGGTCCCTAGCTGGGTTGGTTGCTGGGTTTGCTGGCCATGAGATGGCCGGGATCCGGGGGCAGAATTTGGTCATGGTGGGCTAGTCATCAGCCGACCGGGGGGGCAGATCATGAAAAAGTTGACGAGTGCGCAGCTCTTTGCTCCAGGCCAACGAGGGCCGCGCAAGACCAAAGACTGGTTTGAGCGCGCTAAGTTGGTTGTAGCTGCGGCGCGAGAGCGCGCGGTGGAGACGTCCCAGCAACGTGCGATGCCGTCAATGAAGCGCTTTCCTACCGTGTTACAGAGACGCCGTTTGGCCGAGAGGTTGAGCGCGAACTCCTGACGGGGCGGGCGGCGATCTTCCGGCTTTTCTTGGACGACGGGGCCTGAATTGAACATTTCGTGATGGCCATCACATCACTCGAAGCCATCATCCGGCACGTCTGGAGCAGCATTATGAAGCGCATCATCAATGGCTTTGAGGTTGATTTGGCAGGCGAGCGCGTGTTCGCGGAGCAGCAGACCGTGCCGAACTATGGATATTTATTTGAGGTCTCCGCTGATTGGAAACGGATTGTAAGGTGTGCTCACATCTCAGCAATTGGTGGAGACTCCGACAATCCCGATGGGGACGCGCAGCTCCTTGAAAAAGACGCAAGGCAAGCTGTTGAGGAGTTCCTAGGCTGCAAGCGCGAGAGCGGTGGCCTTCTCGGCTGGTGGCGACGGCGGCAAAAGAGCGCCTGAACTTCAGCGCGGCCAACACCTGCCAACAAGGAAAAAGCCCCGGCAGCGAGGCCGGGGCGAGGTTGGGATTTGCATGTCACGGGGATTACCGTGACGAATCGAACGGTAATGGGCGCCCGCTCTCTCCACAACAGCGCGATTTCTGAAAATCTCTGCATTTTTTGGACAACGACCAGCATTTTTGGACAACCGATGGGGGTGATTTGTGCTTTGGGATACAATGAGAGCGTCTAGCTAGGAGAATTGTCCCTCTAGCAGGCCGCTGAAAAAACTGGG
>Ga0306920_100010629_pt1 | contig 12355 bp, 8 predicted proteins | sample flu12Cox44000170_FD_204666 | JGI IMG/M metagenome (GOLD analysis project Ga0306920, IMG submission 204666) | Lab enrichment of tropical soil microbial communities from Luquillo Experimental Forest, Puerto Rico - flux4day.12C.oxic.44.000.170 (v2)... | ecosystem: Environmental > Terrestrial >...
GTGCGCCTCTATGTGCTGAACGTCGGCCCCAGCAACACCTCCAGCTTCCACGTGGTCGGAACCATCTTCGACCGCGTGTGGATCGACGGCAATCCCGACAACCAGTTCCGCGGCATGCAGACGGTGCTGCTGCCGTCCAGCGGATCCGCCATCGTCGAGTTCAAGATCGTGGAGCGCGGCAAGTACGTCATGGTGGACCATCATTTCGCGAACGCCTCGCAGGGCGCGATCGGCGTGGTCGACGCCACCGGCGGCACCCCGGAGGCACCCTCCCAGCCGCTCGAGCACCACAACATCCCGGCGACGGCGAGCCCCACCGAACCCGCGGCGCTCCAGGGCAAGCTGCTGTTCGACACGCGCTGCCTCGCCTGCCACACGATCGGTCACGGTCCGGCCATCGGTCCGGACCTGCTCGGCGTGACCGAGCGCCGCGACGAGCGCTGGATCACGCGCTGGCTCCACTCGCCCGAGGACATGCTCGCGCACGACGACACCGCCAAGGCACTGCTCGCGCGTTTCAAGGTCCCGATGCCGAACCAGGAGCTCTCGGACGAGAACATTCACAACCTGATCCGGTACTTCCGCTGGGCGGGGACGAAGCCGCCGCCCGCCGGCACGGACACCGCGTCCGCGGGCGGCACGCCTTGAGACCGACCCGCGCGTGGTGGCGGCGGTTGCGGGCCCCCGTTGCAGCGTGCGCCGGCGCCCTCACGCTGCTGTCGATCGCGGCCGGCGCCAAGGCTTGCAACGCCTGTCGCGAGGACAAGATCGCGGCGACGTACGATCGACAGGTGATCGCGGCGGCCGCCCGGCGCGGGCACACGGTGATCTTCGCTGCCGTGAGCGGCCCGATCACGCCGAACGATCGCGCTCGCGAGCGCCGGATCGGTCGCCGGGTGGCGTCGGTCCCGGGCGTCGATCCCGGGAGCGTGCGCGTGTCACTGGAGCCCGCGGCGGTGTCGTTCTCGTGCGATCTCTCGAGGAACCCTCCCGCCGCGTTCACGAGCGCCATCAACCGGGCGCTCGTGCTGGACGGGCTGTCGATCTCGATCGTCCAGGTCGGGGCACCGGGACAGCCGTAAGCTCGCTACTGCGCCGGGTCCCCGCCGCCGCGGCCGAGTTCAGACGACGGTCGTGCCGAAGAGCCGCCCCACGAGCGCGGTGAGCGCCATCGCCAACGCGCCCCAGAAGACGACGCGGAGCCCGCCCCGGGCCATGCTGGCGCCGCCCGCCCGAGCCGCGATCGCGCCCGACAACGCGAGGCAGACGAGCGAGCCGCCCGAGACCGCGGGGACGATCCACCGGATCGGCGACAGCGCCGCGGCCGCGAGCGGCATCGCCGCGCCCACCGCGAACGTGGCGGCGGACGCGAGCGCCGCCTGCACCGGCTTCGCCGCGTGCGTCTCGGTGAAGCCCAGCTCGTCGCGGGCGTGGGCCGCCAGCGCGCCGCGGGCGGTGAGCTGTTCGGCGACTTGCCGCGCGAGCTCGGGGTCGAGCCCGCGGCCGACGTAGATCTGTTGCAGCTCGCGCAACTCGGACTCCGGATCCTCGGCGAGCTCGCGGCGCTCGCGCTCGAGGTCCGCCTTCTCCGTGTCCGATTGCGAGCTCACGGACACGTACTCGCCCGCGGCCATCGACATCGCTCCCGCGACCAGTCCCGCGATGCCCGCGAGCAGGACGCCTTGGCGGGCGCTCTCCGCGGCGGCGACCCCGACGATCAGGCTCGACGTGGACAGAATGCCATCGTTCGCTCCGAGCACGGCGGCTCGCAACCAGCCGATCCGCTGGTTGAAGTGTCGCTCGACAAGGACGGCCATCGCGACTCCTCCCGATGTGCGCCGTCCGCGCGAGCGGGTGGAACCGCTCGCGCCTCGGGCGCGCTCGTGGAGCCTACACTCGTCCCGCGCCGTGGTCGCGGCCCGGCCGGCCGCTACTTGAGGAGCAGCAGCTTGGCCTCGTGCTCGCCGCTCGGCGAGCGCACCTTGAGCAGGTAGAGGCCCGAGGCCACCCGCCGCCCGTGGTCGTCCGTCCCATCCCAGGTGATCGACACCATGCCGCTGAACGGGCCCTGGAGCAGCGTGCGGATGCGGCGGCCGTTCGTGTCGTAGACGTCGGCGTGGACGACCTGCGTGGTGGCCGCGAGGTCGATCGAGGTGGTCATCGAGCCGCGGAACGGGTTCGGCTTCACCGGGGCGAGCACAGTCTTCACCGGTGGCGGCGGCGGCTGCCCGGGTTCGCTGCCCCTCACCCACACGTCGGTGACCGGGCTCGCGTTCGCCGCCTCCGCGAACGCCGGCAGGCCGAGCGCATCGGTGATCGTGCGCACCATGACGAAGAAGTTGATGTACCGCTGCGAGAGGTAGCCCTTCTTGGCGATCGCGCCGGAGAACACGGTCAGGATGTGGTTGCCGTCTGAGCCGTCGTCCTCGTCCCACGTGAGGATCACCACGCCGCGCGGGCCCACGGCCTGGATCATCGCCGGCATGTTCGCCGACAGCCAGTCGTCGCCGATCTGGATCGTGTCCACGCCGCAGTAGTTGTGGGTGTCGTGGCAGAGATCCGGGACGACGAACGCCAGATCCGGGAGCGTGCCCGCGAGCATGTCGCCCGCCAGGTCGCCGTAGGGCCGCTCGTTCGCGTGGTTCAGGTTGCCCCAGTCCGTCCACGGACAGTGACGTCGCACGTAGTTCTTCTTCTGGCAGACCGAGTCGCCCGCGGCCGGGAGGTCTTCGGAGTAAGCCCTCCAGGTGCGCCCATGCTGCTCGCACAGGTGGCCGAGGTTCTCGGTAATGTAAGGCGAGCCCACGGCCGGACAGATGCTCTCCGTCACGCCGCGGCCGATCGCGCCCCACATCGCGTAGTAGTCCGACTGTGACTGGTGCTGGTAGGCGTACGAATGCGCCATCGCGCTGGAGCTGGCGATGAGGCCGGCCGTGTACGGCGCGAACCGCACGTGGTCGTACGCCTTGTTCTCCATGATGATGACGATGATGTGGTCGAGGCGCGGCACGGTGTCGACGGAGCCCGGCGTCGGCTCCACGCCGATGAACTCGAAAGCGCCGCGGTCCGAATCGGTGACCGGACCCTGCCCGCCGTTCGGGACCGCGGCGATGTCCCGGCGGTCGTTCCCGTCGGCGTCGGTCTCCGGCCAATTCGGCGTGCCGGAGTTCCCGACGTCGATCGCCGGCGAGGCCGGCTGCAGATGGAAGTCACCGCTGTTCGGGTCCACCCACAGCGGGTCGCGCTGGATCGTGCGCGAATCCTGGCCGCTCACCGCCTGGTACTCGGACAGGCGCTCGTAGGTCGTGTTGCTGTACCGGAACGGGTGCTCTCCCGACGGGTTCCACACGATGTTGTCGTCGGACGTGAAGCCGTCCGTGGACGTGGAGTCCACCTCGATGTTGTATCGCGAGTGGACCAGGCCGTTGATCGAGGAGATGCAGTTGTAGAGGATCATCCCGGTCGAGGAGTCGTCCGCGGCGATGCCGTCCCAGTTGTTGCCGAACGCGACGTCACAGTTGTGGACGTTGCCCTTGGCGGTCAGGTGGTTGAAGCCGGTCAGGCCGTTGGTCCAGGAGCAGTTCTGGACGGACACGTTGTTGCTGGCGCCGCGCTGGAAATCCACGCCCGAGCTCTGGTTGTCGTGAAAATGGTTTCGCAGCAGCGTGTTGCCGGTCGCGGCGAAGAAGTAGATGCCGTCGGCCTTCCGCGACGACGGGAAGCCCGGAGGCGAGAAGTTGCCGAAGCTCTCGTTCTTCTCGATGAGGCATCCATTCGTGCCGGCGGTGACCGAGATGCCGTGATCGGCGTTGTTCCACACGCGATTGCGGGCGAAATGGACGTTCGCGCTGCTCTCCAGTTGGACCCCGAACCGACCCGACCAGGCGACGTCGTTGTCCGTCAGCTCGATGTTGTTCGCGCCGTTGGTGAGCTGGATGCCTCGGTCTTCGCAATAGCGAACGGTGAAGCCATCGACCGTGACCCATGCCTTGTTCGAGATGTAAAAGCCGTAGGGGCGGTGGCCGACGTAGAGCTCGTGGGTGCCGGGATTATCCCCGCCCATGTTCACGAACAGTCGGCCCTGCACGTAGCGGTAGGTCCCAGCCGGGAGCGCCAACGTATCGGCGGTCGAGGGAACGAGCCGCACGCTGTCCGCGAACACCTGGATCACGTTCCAACTCACAGTCTTGGCGATCCAGACGTTCCCGGAGGACGGGGTCCACTGCGCCGGGTCGGAAAGGTCCTCAGAGCCGTCCACGACGACCGGCGCCCCGGGCGCCGGCTGCGCCTGGACGGTGATCGGCGCCACCGCGGTCCCGGACCAGTTCATGGTGACCTGCTCGCGATAGATTCCCGGCAGGACGTGGATGATCGTGCCCGCGGCGTGGTGGGCATTCAGCGCCGACTGGATCGTGCAATAGGGACGCGCAGGCGATCCTGGCCCCGAAATACTGCAGCTGTCGGAGCTGGAATTCACATAGTACTCGGCCGCGTGCGCGACCGGAGGCGCTCCGGCTCCGAGGCCGGCCAGCACGACGACGGGGGTCGCCAGGCGGGCGACGATGCCGGGTCGCCGCAGAAATCCGGCGCTGGATGCGGGTTCGGACGCCACCCGTCGAGTGCGGCGTCTGGCGCCGACAAGCATGCAGATCCTCGCGCCCCGCTGGGGGCCGTTTGCGCGGCCACGACATTGCCGTATATCGCTGAGTGTGAACAGCGCGGCGAATATACAGCAGAAGTGTTGTGTAATACCTACACTTCCGGTGGGTGAACGCTCAAGAAAATGTGAAAACACTCATCACCCGCGCGAATGGACCCGCGGGTGCCCACGGCGCCGCGGTCAGAGATGAGGCAATGCCGTGCCTTCGTTCGACGGTGGCAAACATCGTGTGGTCGCGCTGCGAGCACGGTCGGCGTCGGCCCTCCGGCGCCCTGCTTGAAACGAGGCCGAAGCGATGGCAAGAATAGCGCGCCGCAAGAGGGCCGCTTGAGGTCACCCAGGGAGAGGGGGTTCGTCGTGAGCGCTCAGGCCCTCGCGGGTCTCATTGACCACGTGGTCATCCTCGTCAAGGAGAACCACACGTTCGACAACTACTTCGGCGCCTTCCCCGGCGCCGACGGGCAGAAGCTGCCGCACGCGCAGGACCCGCCGCCCGACGATCCGAATCACACGCACCAGGCGTGGATGGCGCGGGCCACGGACGGGACGCACAAGGTCCAGTACACCGAGGCGGACATCCCCCAGTACTTCGCCCTCGCGCGCGCGTACACGCTCTGCGACCACTACTTCTCCGAGGTCGCCGGCCCGTCGACGCCCAACCACCTGATGCTGATCACGGCGGACGCTCCGATCATCGGCAACCCTCATCTCCACAGCCGGCCGGGCAAGAAGGATGCATACAAGCTCGCGTCGCTGCCCACCGCGCTCGAGCGCGCCGGGAAGACCTGGGTGAACTTCGGCGGCTACGCGTTCGGCTACGTCGCGGAGCTCGCCGGCGCGCCCGGCAACCAGACGACCGACGCGTTCGCGGCGATGGCGCGCAAGGGAACGCTACCGTCCGTTTCGTGGCTCTACGCCGAGGGGAACCCGTCCCTGAGCGAACACCCGAGGCAGGTCGTGTCCCAAGGTGCGGCGTGGACGGCGGCGCAGATCCAGGCGGTCGTCGACGGCGGGCTATGGGGACGCGTGGCGATCTTCATCACCTGGGACGACTGGGGCGGTTGGTTCGACCACGTGGCGCCGCCGGTCCTGGAGGCATGGGACCCGAAACGGGCGCAGCGTCCTGCGGACGCGTTCCCGCAGTTCAAGGGCCAGCCGTTCCGCTGGGGCTCCCGTGTGCCGTGCCTCGTGGTGAGTCCCTATGCCAGGGGAGCCCACGTTTCCACCACCCCGCGTTCGCACATCAGCCTCGTCAAGTTCTGCCAGACCCTGTGGGGGCTCCCGTCGATACACCCGCGACTCTCGGGCGCCGACGACATGTCGGACTGCTTCGACCCGACGCAGAAGCCGCTGCCGCCTCCCAGGTTCTCCTGAGGGCCCCCTGGGAACTTCTATCGTGGCGATGGGCTCCCGGCGGCGGCCTCCACCCGCCGGTAGTGCGGTTTCCGCTGACGAGAGAATGAGACATCGCCTAACAGACTGGCGGGTTACCTGTGAATAGTGTGGAGCCCAAGGGTGGGACCGGCGCCGCGTCTCGAACGAGTTCGAGTGCGCTATTGCCGGGTGCTCGTCGTCCGTGCGGCCCGGACGTTCGAGCCCCACCCCTTTTTCTTATTTCTTGTCCACAGGGAGGGTTCGGGCGATGAAGCGAGGTTCCGCGATTTTCCTGGGGCCAGTGGCCCTGTTGATCGCGATGGTGTCGGCAGGATGCGGCGGGAAGAGCAGCACGTCGCCCAGCACGTCCTCGACCACCGATCAGGCGCAGGTGGCGTCGGTCCTCGCGTCGGCGACGACCCTGACGGACGACGGGCTAGCCGAGGATCCCTCCCGCGTCGCCGCCTCGGCGCTCGGCCCCGCGACGCAGCTGCGCGGCGAGCTCTCGGACCCCAACGCGACGGATGCGTTCATCCGGCCGTTCGCGTGGTGGCAGAACGTCACCCAGATCACGCCCACCTGGACACTCGCGTTCGCGGATACCGACGCAACCGGGCGGCCGAACACGTGCATCGCGACACTCACCAAGCACATGACGGGTTCGCTCATCGTCATCCCCGCGAGCCCGACGGACACGACACAGGCGGACTCGGCGCACACGGTGGTGAAGCCGCTCGACAAAACGCTCACGCGGCGGATCAAGCTGTCGCGGCTCATGATCGGGAGCGAGCGGTTGTGGAAGGTGGTCCAGGTCACCGGCGCGTTCGTGAGCACGGTGAGCCCGCAGACGAGCATCGTCAGCCTGCACATCACGTCGTCGTCGGGTGTCGATACGACGATCGTGGACCCGTTGCAGTGGTTCTCGCTGCGGCACGTGCTCAAGTTCGGCACGCTGGACACGGTCACCGTGGTGGTGACGACGACCCGGACGAACGACCCCGTGTTCATCCACCGCTGGGACTGGCGGCACCGGCTGCGCAACAACCTGGACGGAACCTACAGCTTCACGTGGGTCACGAGCGCATGGGGCGGCTGGCGCTGGTTCGGCATCCAGGCCATGTCGCACGCCTCGCTCTACGACGACACGCTGCCGTTCGACATGGAGGCGTGGCACTTCCCGTTCCGCGTGGTCGGTGGCCAGCCGGACGTGGATTACTACCCCTGACCGGGGCCGAGCAAGCGTGGTCGGGCTCGGACGGGCGGCGTGAGGCCTAGCGCGAGCCCTGCTCCTCGTGCCAGCGGATCGCCTCGCGCAGGAGCTGGGTGGAGCTGGCGAGCCCGAACTTGAGCTTCACGCGCGCGTAGTAGGTCTGCACGGTCTTGGCGCTCACGTGCAGGGCGCCCGCGATCTGGCGCGTCGCCTGGCCCTGGCCGAGCAGCCGGAACACCTCGAGCTCGCGCTCGCTCAACCGGTCGATCGGCGGCTCGGGCCCGGCCGGCACGCCGGCGGCGGCCTTCTCCGCGAGCAGCGCCGAGACGCGCTCGCTGATCCACATGCCGCCTTCCGTCACGCGACGAATCGCGAGCACGACCTGCTTCGCCACCTCGCGCTTCATGACGTAGCCGCGCGCGCCGGCGCGCAGCGCCCGCTCGGCGAACGACATCTCGTCGTGCATCGACAGCACGAGCACGCCGATGTTCGGGTGGAGCTGGCGCAGCTCCTTGATGAGCTCGAGGCCGGAGCGCCCGTCGAGCGACAGGTCGACGATCGCCACGTCGGCCTCGGCCGAGGCGATCGTGCGCAGCGCCGAGGCGGTGCTCTCGGCCTCGCCGCAGACGACGAGATCGGGCTGCCGCGTGATCAGGTTCGTGAGCCACTCGCGGACGAGCGGGTGGTCGTCGACCAGGAAGACGCGCGTGGCGCGTTCGGTGCTCATCTGTCCGGCAACTCGCATACGACGCTGGAGCCTCCACCCGGGCGCGATCGCACGTCGAGCGTGCCGTTCATCATGGCGGCCCGGTGCGCCATGATGCGCAGGCCCATGCCCGGACCTCGCCGTCCCGGCGGCGGCAGGCCACTGCCGTCGTCGTCGACCACGAGCCGCACCCCGCTCCCGCTCGATTCCAGCCGCACGTCGATGCGCGTCGCCCGACCGTGGCGGATGGCGTTCGTGATCGCCTCCTGGGAGATGCGATAGAGATGCGCGGCCGTAGCCTGGTTGTGGATCTCGATCGGATCTTCACAGTGGTACTCGCAGCGGACGTTGGGGTGTGCGGACGTGGCCATGGCCAGCTCGCGCAGGCCCTGATCGAGCCCGCCCCCCTCCAGCGCGACGGGGTAGAGTCCGCGTGACAGGCTGCGCGTGAGCTCGATCGACTCCTCCACCAGGGCCACCACGCGCGCGGCGTCATCTGCCTCGCCGAGCCCGCGAGCCGCGAGCCGCTCCTGGAGCACCTGTCCGGCGAGCGCCGTTCCGGTGAGGAGCTGGCCCAGGCTGTCGTGGAGGTCGCGGCCGATGCGGCGGCGCTCGCGCTCGCTGGTCTCGAGCAGCTCGCGCTCCAGCCGCTGGCGCTCGACCATCTCCTCGGTCAGCGCCACGGTGCGCTGGCGGACGCGCGACTCGAGGTCGTGGTGCATGTCGCGCACGCGGCCGAGGAGCGCGACCACGACGAGGTAGAAACCGAGCACGATCGCGGCGTTCCACGAGGCCACGAACGCGTTCGGATGGAGGCCACCCGAGGCGAAGTCGCCGATCAGCCAGGCGCCGAGGCTCAGGATCGAGATCACGACCGCAAAGCCGCGGCCCACGGTCCACGTTGCGAGCGCGACAGCGATCAGGTAGAAGAGCGCGAACTGGATATCGGCATTCGCGAGGTAGTCCACCACGCCCACGCAGACGACGATGCCGATCGGCAGCCCGTAACGCACCCAGCGGCGCGATGAAGGTCGAACGCGGGAAACGGGCGGGCGATCCAGGTTCTTGCTCACGATCGAGGTCGGTTTCCTTGGGGGCATCCCAGTGGAGCTCGCGTGTCCCCGTAACGGTAGAGGATGCGCCGGACACACGACAAGACTTCTGACGACTTCTTGATGCTTGTCCGGCGAAACCGGACGGATCCCGGTGCGTGTGGCCGCGGAATCACTCGAAAAGCCTGGTGTCGAGCGTCCGACCGAACTCGGCCGCGCGCTCGCGCGGAACTGCCTGCACCTCTCGCTCGAGCGGAACCGCCGCACCTCGTGCTCGCGTGGCGCTCGTGCATCGCGACGATGCTGCATGCGCGACGCTCGCGCACCGCGACGATCCTGCGCGCGCGATGCGAATGTGGCCCGGATCGAATGCGGCAGGCGCACGGCGCTCGACGCGCGGATGCGACCCCTGCGCCGACTGCCGCAAGTCGAGGTGTGGTCGTGGTGGTGAGGCCCCAGGGCCCGCCAGACCCGCGCCGCTTCTAATGTAGCGCGCGCCGCCCTCCCCGAGCGCCACGGACCCGCCCCCGGCGCTCCGCCGGGGTGCCTTTTGACCGCGACGGGCACTCTTCCATAGCATCGCGGACTCGCCCGCCCGCAACTTGCTCCCGGCCCTGGGGAAAACGAAGTGAGCGCGAACGTCTCGATCGTCGTTCCGGCCTACAACGAAGAGGCCTTGCTCCCGAGGTGCCTCGAGGCCCTGCTGGCTCAGAAGTACCCAGGCAAGATCGACATCACCGTGGTGGACAACGCCAGCACCGACCGGACCGCCGAGGTGGCCCGCCGCTGCGGCGTCAAGGTGGTCCACGAGCCGCAGCGCGATTACTGCCGGGCGCTGATCAAGGGCTTCGCGGAGGCGCGCGGCGACATCGTGGCGCTGACCGACGCCGACACCCTCGTCCCCCCCGACTGGATCTCCGGCCTGGTCGCCGGATACCAGGACGGCGTCGTAGCGGTCGGGGGCAACGTGGTGTTCGAGAAGCCGAACTGGAAGGGCTGGCTGCTCGCCAAAGTGCTGGTGCCGGCGTTCAACTGGCTCGACCGCCACGACCCCCGCGGGCCGCACCTGTGGGGCTCCAACTTCTCGGTGCGTCGTACCGCGTTCGAGCGTATCGGCGGCTGGAATCCCGCCTACAGCCTCGAGGTGGACAGCGAGATCTCCGAACGGCTGCGCACGATCGGCCGCGTGCGCGTGCTCGCGTCGGTCAAGGTGCAGACCTCGGCGCGGCGCTGGAACCGCGCCCTGGTTCACAACCTCTTCATCTACGTCGCCAACTACCTGTGGATGAAGCTCCTCGCCCGCCCGCTGTTCCGCGACTTCCCAGTCATCCGCGACGAGTCTCCCCCCCGGCGGCGCCGGCTGCGGATGGGGCTCGCCGTCGGCGGGCTGATGGTCGCCGGGCTCACGTTCACCGCATTCTGGCCGCGCTCCAGCATGTTCGGCAAGACCTACTGGCGGGGCGATCCCGCCGGGAAGGTGGTGGCGCTCTCGTTCGACGACGGCCCGAACGAGCCGTACACGTCCCGGGTGCTCGACATCCTGAAGCGCGAGCACGTGCGGGCCACGTTCTTCCTGGTCGGCGAGAACGTGCGCCACTACCAGACCACCGCGGCGCGCATCGTCGAGGACGGCCACGTCGTGGGGAATCACTCCGACCATCACCACATCCCGTTCGCGCTGGAGTCCGAATCGGAGTTGCAAAAGGACGTGAGCGCTGCCGAGGAGACCATCCGCTCCGCGACGGGGCAGCTACCGCGCCTGTTCCGCCCGCCGCAGGGGTTGCGGTCGCCCTGGTTGATGGGCGTGCTCGAGCGCGACTCGCTCATCACCGTGAACTGGGACGACGCGCCCGGCGACTGGGACCCGCTGCCCGTGCGCACCATCGTGGACCGGACGGTGTCGAGCGCGCGACCGGGTTCGATCATCCTCCTGCACGACGGCATGAACGCGCAGCACGGCGCCGACCAGAGCGAGACCGTGAAGGCGCTGCCCGCGATCATCCGCGGCCTGCGCGCGCGCGGGTTCGAGTTCGTCACGTTGCCCGAGCTGCTGCACTGCCCGGCGACGCTGACCGCATGGCCGCCCGCCGACCTCCAGGCGCGTGCATCGGCTCATCGCGGTCTCGGGCCGGGGGTCGCGTCGGCGTCCCAGGCGAACCGGAGTGCGTCAGGTCCATAGCCGAGCGCTCGTACCGCACTTCGTCAGGAGCGAACCGGGTCACCGGGCACGGGCACGCGCCTGAAGGCGCGGTAGAACAACAGGTCGTAGGCGATCTTGAGCCCGCCGGCGAGGAAAAATGGAGTCCCGCTGCCGGTCAGCAGGAACGCTCCCCCAACCGCCGGCGCGACGCCGGCGCCGAGGGATCGCGCGATGGCGGTCACGCCACCCGCCGCGGCACGCTCATCAGGCGCAACCACCGCCATCGTGTAGGACTGCCTCGCCGGCACGTCCATTTGCGAGATCGCGAACCGCGCCAGCAGCAGCCCCATGGCAAGGCCCATCGTGGGCATCAACGGTACGAGGGCCAGCATCGCATTGGAAGGCAGGTGCGTGAACACCATCGTGTTCACGAGGCCGACGCGTGAGGCGATCCGGTGCGCCAGCAGCGCCGAGACGGCGGCCAGCAGATTCGCGCCGAAGAACAGCGTACCGACGGCGGCTGCGCTGGCACCGAACCGAACGTGGAACCAGTAAGCCATCACGCTTTGGAGCACGAATCCGCCTGCGAACGCGTCCAGCGCGAACAGGGCGCTCAGGCGCGTGACGACTCCACGGGAGCGATGCAGCCCCAACCGGGAACCGCTGATCGCCACCCCCGGTGGCGGCGTCTCGATCGCCGGCGAGAGCCGCGTGAAGAGTGCGGCCAGCAAGAGCCCGGCCGCGGCGTAGCAGGCGAGCAGCAGCCGGTAGGACGCAAGGTCCGACAGACCGGATCGGCTCGCAAGCTTCGTGGCCCAGCCACCCGCAAGAGCACCGAGCGCAGTCGCCACCGATCCGGCGAGGTTGTACCAGGCGAACACGCGCGTGCGCTGCTGGTCGGTGACGAGTTGTGACAAGGCCGCCTGCTCGATCGAGAGGAACGGCCCGATCTCGTTCCCGCTCGGGCTGATCACACCGATGACCGCCGCAAGCATGAGCAGCCCCAGCCGGTTCGTCGCGATGAACCCCACGCCGCCTACGGCCATCAGGCCAGCGCCCACGATCAGCATGAGGCGCCTGCCGGCGCGATCCGCCCGCGTCGTGATCCACAGGGAGATGCCGGCATCTCCCAGGAGAGTCAGCGTCAGGAGGAGCCCGATGGCCGGTCCGGCAAGCCCGATGCGTGCGAGGTAGAGCACGAACACGATCGACA
>Ga0306920_100010632_pt1 | contig 12354 bp, 12 predicted proteins | sample flu12Cox44000170_FD_204666 | JGI IMG/M metagenome (GOLD analysis project Ga0306920, IMG submission 204666) | Lab enrichment of tropical soil microbial communities from Luquillo Experimental Forest, Puerto Rico - flux4day.12C.oxic.44.000.170 (v2)... | ecosystem: Environmental > Terrestrial >...
TGTAGTGATAGTGCGGCTCGATCCGGAAGCAGTCGAACCGCACGTACTCCGTGCGATCCTCGCTGGCGCAGACGTGAACAGAGACGCCGCCGTCGTTCAGGTTGGCGGGCTTGTTGGCCGCGATCTCGGCTTGCTGTTCTGGCGTGGCGTTCTTGAACTGCGCCCCGACCAGGGCGTCGTCGACCACCCGGACCTCCACTCCGAGCGTGACTGCCCCGGCGGGCACGTAGGTGGTCACCTCTTCCTCCGGCGGGATGGGCATGACGGTGTAGACGGTGCCAATGGGCATCGGAGCCCCCCTCTCAGACGGCAGGTCAATGAGTGTAAAACTGCTGGGCCCACTTTCGATACGTGGTGATGAGCTTCTCGCCCGCAGTGAGATTGGGCGACGGCTGGTAGCGCTTGTGCTCCCAGATCACCAGGTCGGTCTTGAACTCCTCGATGACGCGCGCCTGAGCCTTTTCCGCCAGGCGCTCGGCCCTGGTTTGATCGGCTGATCCGTGGTCGTTCGAGACCCGGGCCGTGACCCCGAAGCGGGCGTGCACCTTGACGCCGTCGATCGGCGTGAGGGTGAGGACGGAGACGGTGTCGACCACGCCGGTGATGCGAGCGACGTCGATCCCGAGACCCCACAGCTCGGACTCCACCGCGCCCTCGAAGTGACCCGTCGCGCTCTTGAGCGCCTGGTTGGTGGTGATCGACCGAAAGTGAGGGCCGTCGATCTTCAGCTCCACGTCAGGCATCCGGGCGGCGCGATGGACGGTGAGAAAGTGGGCCAGATCGACCGCGTTCTCGAGTACTTCCTGCGGGTGGACGGCGATCTCGAACGACGTTCGCGCCAGCGGGGCGAAATCCGGATCGGCCAGTTCGTCGACAGGCTCGATCTCCCAGTCGGGAGGATCGCCACCGGGGTGGTGCCAGGCCAGCGCCAGGCCGTTGACCTCTCGCACCGGCCAGCACGTCAGTCGAGCCTTAGCGTTGATGCGGCTGGCGTACGGGATCCTGACGTTGCGGCCATCGGGGCCCCACTGCCAGCCGTGAAACGGGCAGATCAGGACGTCGGCTTCGACTCTTCCGCCCCAACCGAGATGGGCTCCGAGGTGAGGGCAGAAGGCGTCAACCAGGTGCAGCTCCCCGGCCTCCGTCCGGTAGCAGACCAGCTCCCGGCCGAAGTAGGTCAGCGGCAGGACGTCGCCGGCCGCGATCTCGTCGGAGAACGCGAACTGAAACCAGCCGCTCGGGAAGGGCGCAATGGGAAATGTCATTCCCACTTCTCAGCTCTGCCTGCGGTCGAGAAACCGCTTCGGCTTTCCCTGGGTGAGGCGGCCGGTCGGCCCCTCGAGCGCGCCGAGCTCCACCAGCTCGACGCCGATCCGGACCCCGAGCTGGGCCCGGAGCCGGTCGCCGATCTCGTTGGCCACCTGCTCGCGTGCGTCGGCGACAACAGCCGACTCGATCTGCACTGTCATCTCGTCGCGATTTCCGACCCGCCAGGCATAGACGAAGTACTCCGGGCTGACGCGCTCGTCCTGGGTGGCGACCTGCCCGACCGCCTCGGGCCAGACGTTGGTGCCACGCAGCTTGACCATGGTGTCGCTGCGGCCCTGGAAGTAGTCCATCTTGCGCATCCAGCTACCGCACTCACAGCGAGCCCTCGGATACAGCCTCGACAGGTCCTGAATGTTGTACCGAACCTGGGCGCTGCCCGTCTTGTACAAGCAGGTCACCACGATGTTGCCGAGCTCGCCCTCGGGAAGAAGCTCGCCGGTATCAACGTCGACGATCTCGACAACGAACGCGTCTTCGAAGATGTGCAGGCCGCCCCGGGCCGGGCATTCGGCCGCCACGTAACTGACCTCATGAAATCCGTAGCTCTCGTACGACGGCACGCCCCATGCCGCTTGCACCTTGTCGGCCACGCCGCCGGCCGGACCGGGAAAGGCCCGGATGTTGAAATCGCGCTTGGGATCGAGGCCGATCGACGATGCAACCTCAGCCATGTGGAGGAGGTAGTCACCGATGGTCAGGATGGAGGCGGCGCGGTACTCCGCCGCCAGCTGCACCTGCCGCACGGTCGGAGTGACCTGACCGGTGCTCGTGACGATGGGTACCGCACCGAGCCACTGGTACAAACCCTCGTCGGCATTCTGGGCGCCGTTGTGGGTGCTGTAGGCCCAGGCGTTGAGGATCACGTCCCCCGGCCGGAGGCCAGCAAGGTAATACGCCCTCGCCGCCAGCAAGGCGCCCACCTGCCGGTCCCACAGGGTGTACAGGGTCGGCCGGGCGTGGCCGGTGGTGCCCCCGCTGAAGCACACCCGCAGTGGCTGGCGGGCGAAATCGTCCGGTCCCACGCCCTGGTAATCCCCCCATGGTGGAGCGAGCTCGATGCTGCGACGAATGTCGTCGACGGTGTAGGGCGGCGCCTGGACAAGGTCGGCGAGTGTCCGCACATCCTCCGCCGCAAACTTCGCCTCGCCCCATAGCCGGCGGTAGAAGCCGATGCCGGAGGCTCGATGCAGTTCCTGCTTCAACCGCTCGAGCTGAAGATGCTCCAGCCGGTCGGGTTCGAGGGTCCATCGTGATTCGAAGAACTCGGGCGCCGGGGGGTAGGCCCGCACCAGACTCTCGAAGTCGATGGTGTCATGGATCCGCCGTAAGGGCGACGCCAAGGTGAGCTCCTTCCCGGAACCCTGCTGACAGCTTAATGATAATAACTTATGCGAGCACGTCCTTGGTCGTGAAGCGAGCCCACGCGGCCGCGCCGAACACGGCCACGTAGCCCACCTGCAGCAGCATTCCTTTGGAGATGTCGTGCCAGGTGACCGGACTTCGCATGAGATCGCTGAACGCGAACCAGTAGTGGGTGAACAGCCACGGGTGAATGCTGTGGACCTGCGGGACGCTGTCGAGCACGGCGGAGAGAATGGCGAACGCGACGGTGGCCGCCATGGCGCCAACCGGGACGTCGGTGAGGGTCGAGATGAACAGCCCGACCGCCGCCAGCCCGAACATCGATGATCCGACGACGAGGGCGGCGAGGAAGGTCCGCAGCATCCCTTCCGCCAGGGACAAGGTGGTGCCCGACAATGTCGTCACCCGGCCAAGGGGAAAAAGGATGGCTCCCATGATGACCCCGCCGATCGCCACCGCCAGCGCCGCGGCGATGCAAAACACGGCCGCGGTGCCCGCTTTCACCAGCAGCAGGCGCGACCGTCCCGCCGGCCGGGCAAGCAGGTATCGCAACGTTCCCAGGCTTCCTTCCCCTGCGACCGTGTCGCCCGACACGACCGAGATAGTGAGGGGGAGAAAGAACGGGACCGTCACCGTCAGGCCGGCCAGCGCCGCGAAGACACCGTTGTGCGTCACCTGGTCGAGAAAGGTGGGACCGTTGCCAGCCTCCGGCCCCCCGGACAGCTTGACCGCCACCGCCAGCAGGGCAGGGATGGCGGCCAGCACGACCAGCAGCGCTTTGACCCGGCGGCGCCGGAACTGGGTGGCCAGTTCAGCGCGCCACATCGAATCCCTCCCCGGTGAGGGCAACAAACGTGTCTTCGAGACTGGGCCGGACTGTCACCAGACTGCGAACGCCCACCCCTGCCTCAACCAGGGCCCGGCAGCAATCCTCGGGCCGGTGGCCGTCCAACCGGGCGCTGACCGCAATGCCGTCCATGGCGACCTCGCAGAGCCCAAGGCGGGTCAGCACGGTTGCGGCCGCGGCGACCTGCTCGGTTTCCACCTGCAGGCGGGAGGAACCCACGGCCTGCAACTCATCGAGCGTTCCCTGGGCGAGCAGCTTGCCGAGCGACATAACCGCGACATGGGTGCACACCTGTTCGACTTCCGACAGCAAGTGGCTCGAGAGAAAAATTGTCGCCCCGTCTTTGGCCAGCTCCCGTATCAGATGTCGGATTTCCCGCGTGCCCTGGGGATCCATGCCGTTGGTCGGTTCGTCCAGGATCAGGAGCTGGCGAGGGCGCAGCATGGCGAGGGCCAGCCCGAGCCGCTGTTTCATGCCCAGCGAGTAGGCCTTGAACTTCTTGTTGGCGGCTGCCGTCAACCCGACCCGCTCGAGGGCATCGCTGATGCGGGTGCGACGGGTCGACCGCTGTCCGTCGGGGCCGGCGGCGTCGTAGCGGGCCAGGTTCTGGCGTCCGGTGAGCCATGGGTAGAAGGCCGGCCCCTCCACCAGCGCCCCCACCCTGGGCAGCACTCGCATGTAGGCGTCCGGCATGGGCTCGCCCAGCAGGTTCCAGGAGCCGGCCGAAGGATTGATCAGGCCGAGCAGCACCCGGATGGTCGTTGTCTTGCCGGAGCCGTTGGGGCCGAGGAACCCGAACACCGAGCCCGCAGGAACCCGAAGATCGATGCCATCGACCGCGGCCGTACCACCGAAGCTTTTGGCCAGCCCCGCCGACTCGATGGCGAGGTCGCCCGAAGGGATGGACGCCGTTTCCACCAGTCAGGAGGTGGAGGCGACCGCCGCCTCGAGGGCTTGGGGATTGACCGCGCCGACGGCAATGCGGCCATGTTCGACCAGCAGGACGTTGATGAGGGTGCCCTGGATGAGCCGGCCGCTCCCGAAGGCGCCGCTGACATCGGTGGCCGAGCGCAGGACTTCGTAAGCGCCGCGGGGAAGGTCGAAGTTGCTGAAGACTTCCACCTGGGTCCAGTCCTGACCGACGGTCACTTGCTGGTCGCCGGTCGCCCCGGCATTGAGCTGACTGAACGGGCCCGGTGCACTCTCCTGCGTCAGGTCCCGCATCGTCACCGTCGAGTCGGGCGGCGGCGTGAACCGGAACTCTGACGCGGACGGTCGGCTGAACGAGACGGAGCTGAACCCGAGCTGGACGGCTGTCCTTCGCTGGCCCTTGGCGACGACGTTGACCCGGAGCGGCAGCCCGGTGGCTGAGTCCACCGCGATGGCCACGTGGTCAATGGTCGACTCCGGCTTTCGCGGCTGCATCACCAGCTGGTATGCGGCCCGGCCGGCGACGTAGGCGGGAGTCCCCACCGACACGACCGTCGACGGGTCGATGTTGGTCAGGAGGTCCTTGGCCAGCTCGTCAGGTGTCTTGATCGGCTCGGGGATGTTGCCCTGGTCGGTGGCCGGCAAGAGGTAGTGGGTCACCTTGGCGCCGGTGCTGTCCCAGAGCCACAGGTCCCGACCGTTGTGGACGGCGTCGGTCTCGGCCATGGAGCGGGGCAGGGCAATGCGGGACCGGTCGGGGCCGTCGTACCACACCCGTGCCTGGTGCGACCCTGACAGCAGGTCGATCGGGTTGAAGCCGTTGTTCTCGCCACGGCCGGTGTTGCCGAGGGAACTGAGCGAGGGGAGACCGAGGCTGGCGCTCAGCGTCACGCTGCCGGTGAGGGGAGGGTCGTTGCTCTGCTCCACCCGAGCGATGAGTTGCGAAGTGGTGACCCCGGGGAGCGCCGGGGTCGCCGCGGCCGAGAAGGTCGGAATCAGGGCGATCAGCCCGATAATGGCCGCGACCACGAGCGGGGCAGCCCAGCGAAGTGCCCGCGAACGGGGCGAATGGGGCATCGCCCCTCACACTACGGTCGGGCCTGACGCACCGTCACGCCGCCCTCCCGCATCTCCGTGAGCGCCGCGTCGGTCGACTCCGGCGAGATGCCGGCGGTGAGATCGGCCAGCACGGTGACGCTGAATCCCTCCCTCACGGCATCGAGGGCAGAGGCGCGGACGCAGTAATCCGTTGCGATGCCGGCGATGTGGAGGTTGCGGACGCCGCGGCCCCGCAACCAGTCGGACAGGAGCTCGCCCGACTCGGACGTGCCCTCGAACCCCGAGTAGGCGCCGGTGTATGCCCCCTTGTAAAAGACTGCCTCGACGAAACGGGTGTCGAGATCGGGATGAAACTCCGCCCCCACCGTGCCAGGCACGCAGTGGTGTGGCCAGCTGTCCTCGAAGTCGGGACTGTGGGAGAAGTGGGACCCCGGGTCGATGTGGTGGTCGCGGGTCGCCACGATCGCGGCGTACTCGGAACCGTGGTGGCGGAGGTAGGCAGTGATCCCTCGGGCGACGGCCGCCCCACCGACGACGGCCAGGGAGCCGCCTTCACAGAAGTCGTTCTGAACATCGACGATCGCAAGGGCAGTGTCAGATCGACTCATGCCGGCTCTCCTCGGGTGGCCACCGTCAAGGGGGCGCCGGGCGGCAGCTCCGCTCGAGCCGCCAGGTAGTGCGCCCGGACATCCTGGGGCGTCGGCCGGTGAACCACCTTGCCCTCTCGCACGGCCGCGACTTGCAGGGGGCGGGCGGGGGTCGGAGGCGGACTGGCATCACCGGCGATCTCGTCGGCCGTGGCCAGCCCCTCCTCCAGCAGCCGCCACGCCCACTTCCGCCCTCCGACCGTCGCCTTGCCGGGTGAGAGCTTGGCGACCGGCCGCTGATGACCACCGGCATCGGGCCGGTCGGCGATGGCGACGAGCTTGTAGATGAAGCCGGCCGTGGGAGCCCCGTCACCGGTGACCAGCGCCGTTCCCACCCCGTAGCCGTCGACCGGAGCGTCAGCAAGGGTGAGCAAGGCCGCTCGGTCGAGGTCCCCGCTGACGACGATGCGGGTCGAGGTCGCGCCAAGCTCATCGAGCAGAGCCCGAGCTCGGCGGGCTTCCTTGGCCAGGTCGCCCGAGTCAATCCGGACGGCCGCCAACCGAGGGCCCGCGACCTCGACGGCACTGCGGATCCCGGCCTCTGTGTCGTAGGTGTCGACCAGCAGGGTGGTATCGGTCCCGTAGGCCTCGACCTGGGCCGCGAATGCGGCCCGCTCATCCGGATAGGCCAGCACGAAGGCGTGGGCAGCAGTACCCGCAGTCGGCAGCCCGTAGCGGCGGCCGGCCTCGAGGTTGGACGTGCTGGCGAAACCGGCGATCCAGGCCACCCGGGCGGCGGCGACCGCCGCCTCGTCGTCGGTCCGCCGGGTCCCCATCTCGATCACCGGGCGGCCACCTGCCGCCATCACGATCTGCTCGGCCGCCGCTCCGATGGCAGAGTCGTGGTTGAGGATGGAGAGCACCAGCGTCTCCAGGATCACCGCCTGGCCAAAGCTGGCCTCGACCGTGAGCACGGGCGACTCGGCCGCGTAGAGCTCCCCCTCACGAAAGGCGTAGATCTCACCGGCGAACTGATAGTCGGCCAACCAGTCGACAGCCGTGGGCGAGACGATCTGCCGCTTCGCCAGCCACTCGAGCTCGTCCGGGCCGAACACGAACCTATCCAGCGCGTCGAGCAGCCGGCCCAAGCCGCAGAAGACTCCGTTGGGACGCCCGAGCGGGAGGTGCCGGGTGAAGACCTCGAACGTTGCCCGATGGTCGGCGATCCCCGAGCGCAGGACAGCATCGAGCATCGTCAGCTCGTAGTGGTCAGTGTGCAGCGCCGTCGACGTCGTCAACCTGACGCTCAGATTAGAGAGAGATCAGAGAGATTGAAGAACGCCGTCTCCGCCGCTGGGCGGCGCGCAACCGCTCGGCTCGCAGGGCCTCACTCTCGTGGTCGTCGAGGGGCGCAAGGGAGCCAACGACAGAAGCCAGGATGCGATCCGCCAGAAGGGGGTTCCGGGCCAGCACGGGGCCGTGCATGTAGGTGGCCCAGATACAGCCTGCGACCACCCCGTCGGTGCCATCGCCGTTTCCCACTCCGGTCCTCACCATGCCGGTTGGCCGGGCGTCAGGGCCCAACCCGGTCACACCGCCATGATTCTCGTACCCAGTGAGGGTGGGCAGGTCGAGGCCGGTGTCCGGCTCAACCACCAGCTCTCCGACCGCCCGCCGGCGGCCAAGACGGGTGCGGCAGTCCAGCAAGCCGAGCCCCGGGTGCTCGCGGCCGTCGGTTCCGGCGAACGAGTTGCCGAGGATCTGCAGCCCGGCGCAGACGGCGAGGACGGCCGCGCCCTGCTGAACGGCTCGATGCAGGGGCCGGCCGGCGCCGAGCTGGCTGGCCGCCAAAACCTGGGGCAGGTCTTCGCCACCCCCGAGCACATACAGGTCACAGGAGTCAGGAACCTGTTCGCCGGCCGTGATGGCGACGACGTCGGCGTCGTATCCCCGCCAGCGCAGCCGTTCCGAGAGGATGATCGCATTGCCGGAATCCCCGTACGTCCCGAGCAGGTCCGGGTACACGAGGGCGATCCGAACGGCCGAGACTTCAGCCATCACGGGCCAGACCCGAGATGGCCTGGAAGGCGGTGTAGTTGGCAACGACATCCACCTGGTTGGCTCCGGCTGACGCCAGCGACGCGATCGCCAGCAGCGGATCGGGCTCATGACCGTGCTCGACCCGGGCGTAATGGAGCCGAACAGCAAGGTCCCGGCTGCGCTCGCCTGTCGCCACCACCACGCGGCCCCGGAGCCGCTCGAAAGGCACGTCCCACAACCAGGACGGGTCCTGCCCGTCCGCCACGCGGGCATTGATGGCGACCACGAGCGGCGCAGGCGCTGGTGACAGCAGGTCGAAGACCTCGAGCCAGCCGGCGGGATTCTTCGCCAGCAGCAGCCTGGCTCGAGTTCTCTTGCCGACGGTGATCGTGCGATAGCGGCCGGCCACCTCGGCCGTGCCGGCCATGGCTGCGACGGCGTCGGCCAAAGAGACGCCGAAGCACTGGGCCGCGGCGGCGGCCATGGCCGCGTTGGCCTGGTTGGCCCTTCCGGGCAGTGCCAGACAGAGCGGAATCTTGCCGCCTCCGGGCCAGACCAGGTCGCCGGCCTCGATCGCAACGTCGAGCCGGGGCCGCCGGAGCTCACAGGCCGAACAGGCCCAGTCGCCCGCGACAAACCGGACCCACTGTCCGCAGTGGGGGCAGGCGGCGGCGTCCGCCGTCCACGGCTGGCCGGCCCCGACCCAGGTCAGCGAGGAGGCGGGCATGGCTGCCCACACGACGAGCGGATCGTCGGCGTTGGCGACCACGTGGGTCTGCGGTGCGGCAGGCCAGATCGTCCGCCACCGGCCGGCGACGCCATGGACCTCGTTGTTGCGATCCAGCTGATCGCGGCTCAGGTTCAAGAGCACCGCAACATCGGCGTGGGTGGCTTCGATCACTTTCCCCAGGAACGCCTCGTCGACCTCGAGGGCCGCAGTAGCCGCCTCCGGGGGTGCAGCCGCCAGCGCAGCGGCCAGTCCGGACGGGAGATTGGCACCGAGCACGTTGGTGACGACCGGCCCGCCGGTCGAGAGGGCCGCCCGCAAGAGGCTGGTCGTGGTGGTCTTGCCGTTCGTCCCGCTCACCACCGCCAACCTGCGACCGGCCGCCAGCCGGGTGATGGCGTTCGGGTCGATGGCGAGGACCGCTCGACCGCCGATGACCGATCCGCTGCCCCGACCAAGACGGCGCGAAACCGACGCGATCGCACCGCCCACCCATGCCGCGGCCCGGGTGCGGGAGGGCAGGTCGACCGACATGTGCACCGTCAAGATAGCGACTCATACGCTCTGATCCCTGATGGCCGACGGATGGGATCCAGGTACCTACGAACGCTTCCGGGACGAACGGCGGCAGCCGTTTCGTGACCTGGTCGGGCTGCTCGTCCCGGTCCCCGGCGGCCGGGTGCTGGACCTGGGCTGCGGCACGGGCGAACTGACGGCCGAGCTACACCGTCAGCTGGAAGCGGCGGAGACCCTGGGTGTGGACCGGTCGGCCTCGATGCTGAAAGACAGCAGTGCCTACGACGGAAACGGCGTCCGCTTCGAGAGGGGCGACATCGGCACCTTTGACGGGCGCGAATACGACGTGGTGTTCGCCAACGCCTCCCTCCACTGGGTCGACGGGCACGAAGCGCTGCTCGCCCGGCTGGCCGGGGCGTTGCGCCCCGGCGGCCAGCTGGCCTTCCAGGTCCCCGCCAACCATGACCATCCCTCCCATACGGTCGCGGCCGAGGTCGCCCTCGAGAGCCCCTTCGCCGAGGCGCTGGCGCTCGGGCCGGGCTCGGGAAAACGGCCCTGGAACGTGCTCCTGCCCGAGGCATACGCGACCCGCCTGGACGAACTCCACTTTGTCGAGCAGCACGTCCGTCTGCAGGTCTACGGCCATCACCTGGCGAGCACCGACGCCGTGGTGGACTGGGTAAAGGGCACGCTGCTCACCTACTACCGGGAATGGCTGCCGGGCGGCGTCTACGAGGAGTTCCTGGCCCGCTATCGCCAGCGGCTGCTCGCCCGGCTGGGCCCACACGAGCCGTACTTTTATCCCTTCAAGCGGATCCTCTGCTGGGCTCGACTGCCCTCATGAGTGCCGGCTCCCGATACCACGGCCGGAGCTTCAGCCGGGCCGGCGGCAGGTGGCCGTAGACCAGCACCCCTTCCCCGGGGCGAATCCGTCGCAGCTCGTCCGACGGAGCCAGCCGCCGGTAGGCGACCGAGGAGGAGGTTGACCGGCGACCGTCCCGAAAGTCAGCGGTGACGGTTTCCTCTCGAATCGCTTGTTCCCCGGCCAGCCCCGACATCGTGTCCAGCGTGCCAACGTCGCCGATGCCGGACAGGATCACCTTGGCCCGGTGGTTGTTGGCGATGGTCCGGGCCCGATCGGTGCCGTATCTGGTTGCCAGCTGGGCCAGATCCTGGCACACCGTCACCAGCTGGATGCCCATCCCGGCTGCGGTCGAGGCGAGGGTGTCGAGATCCCGGAGCGGCGCGATGTTGGCGACTTCGTCCAGCACGAGGAGCATCGGCGGGTCGAGCGGGTGATCCTGACGGTGGACACGTTCGACCGCGGCGTTGACGACCGATGCCACCAACCCGCAGAACACCCCCTGCACCCTGGTCTGTTCGTGGGCCGGGCCACACAGATACAGGGTGTGCATTCCGTCCAGCAAGCCCGGCGGGTGGATGTCGGGATCTTCCGCCGAGGCCGCGACCACCGGGTCCTCGTACGGTGCCAGGACCGTCTCCAGGGTGGTGTAGATGGAGCTGCGGATTCGCTCGTCCCGCCCGGCGGTGGCCCACAACGCCACCCCTGCTTCCGCCGCGCCGGCCTCCCCGAGGAGAAGCTCGACCTCGTGACATTCCTGAAGGTTGGTCCAGCGGACCACGTCGGACATGGAAAGGCCGCCGGCGGCCGCGGCCATCAGCATCGGAGCCAGGAGCTTGGCTGCGGTCGAATACCAGAACGCTCCTTCACTGAGACCCGTTCGCGAGGGCGTGGCTTCGACCAACCAGGCCGCCATCCGCTGTGCCCCGGTCCACGTCGACGCCTCGAGGAGGGGCGACCATCTCGACGTTCGTGCCGACGCTCCCGACCTCGCAGACCCCGTCGGGTCGAACACCCAGGTCCGCCCCCGCCGGGCGCGCGGCTCACGCGTGAAGCCGACCAGATCCGCCTTCACCGATGTGGCGACCACCGGGCCGTCCCATTCCAAGAGGGCGGGAATGGCGAGGCCCGTGGTCTTGCCAGACTGCGTGGGGCCGAGGACCAGTACCGAGTGGCGGGCTTCGGTGGCAAGGAGGGCGCCGCCGTGCCGGGCAAGCAGGCCGTGCCGGGCAAGCTCGCCGAGCACGAGCCGGCCGCCGCCTGGCTTGCCGACTCGCAGCGGCGACAGATCACGGCGAGTGGCCCAGCGGGCGCCGGGTGGCCGTCGCCGGCCAGCCACTTGCCGGGCCCGCCGGGCCAGCCGAACACCCATCCAGGCCGACCAGACGGCCAGGCCCATCGCCACGGCGACGACCGCTCCCATCGCGTACAACCAGCCCCCCGACGGGAGCTCCGCCCGCACGGCTGGCGGCCAGGCTTGCCGCGGGTCGGACCCGGCGCCGGGCAGCCGGAACATGGTCATGACCAGATCGATCCCTCCGACCTTTGGCCAGGTTCCCGCCCGTAGCCGGCCGGCCAGCTCGCCGGTCAGCCACACCACCGCGGCCAGCACCGTCAGGCCGCCGGCGAGGATGGCGGGTGGGTGGGTCGGCGACGGATGGGAGGGCCTCGCGCCCATCACCCTCCCATCCGGGCGTCGGTGTCGATGAGCGCGGCTTCGTGGGTACCCATCCGGTGCTCTATCAGTAGCGAACGCGATCCGACCTTCCACAGCGCCACCCCTCGCGGGAGCCGGGGAAGCAACTCTGCCTCCGTGGTGGTCAGACCGAGAAGCTCGGTTGCCGCCTGCACCTCGGACGCCGGCTGGGCAAAGACGACCCTGGTCTCGGCGTCAGCCAGGAGCCCCTCGGACAGCCGCTGCTGCTCCGAGCCGTCCCCGCCGGCCGCCCGGAGGTCCGAGAGCCGGTGGACGACGGCAACATTGGCCACGCCAAACGCTCGGGCCAGCTTGAAGGAAGCCTGCAACCACCGGGCAACGGCCAGGTTGCTCAGGATGGCCCACGCCTCGAACACCCCTCAAACAACAACTAGACTG
>Ga0306920_100010633_pt1 | contig 12353 bp, 11 predicted proteins | sample flu12Cox44000170_FD_204666 | JGI IMG/M metagenome (GOLD analysis project Ga0306920, IMG submission 204666) | Lab enrichment of tropical soil microbial communities from Luquillo Experimental Forest, Puerto Rico - flux4day.12C.oxic.44.000.170 (v2)... | ecosystem: Environmental > Terrestrial >...
GTGCGCGATCCGGCACTGCTGTCGCCGGAAACGCGCTCCTTCACGAACTACCCGGGCGGCCATAACGAAGGATTTCCCGATACGTTCAAACAATTGTTCCGCGCCATATATGACGCCATCGAAAAACCCGGGTCGCCCGGCTCATGGCTTTATCCGACTTTCGCCGACGGCCATCGCGGAGTTGCCGTGTGTGAAGCGGTATTGCGAAGCCACCGGGAACAAGCCTGGATCGAGATCTTACAATAATGCATAAGGGCTATCTTTATGAAATTAGGATTTGTCAGCGCCATTTTGCCGGAATTTTCCCTAGAGGAAATTTTCTGTTTCGCTGCCGACGAGGGCTTCGAATGCGTGGAACTGATGTGCTGGCCGCCCGGCAAGGCAGACCGGCGCTATGCGGGCGTTAGCCACGTGGATGTGACCGATTTCAACGAGGAAAAGGCAGGCAAAATTCAGGACTTGGTACACAACCACGGCGTTGCTATCTCCGGGCTGGGGTATTATCCCAATCCTCTCGATCCCGATCCCGCACATCGCCAACTGGTCATCGACCATCTAAAAAAAGTAATCAGCGCGGGACCCCGGCTGGATGTTCGCCTGGTGAACACATTTGTTGGTCGAGATCCTTCGAAAACCATCGAGACCAATTGGCCGATGTTCGTGGAAATCTGGCGCGATCTTGTCCTTTATGCGGAAGCCGAAGGAGTGAATATCGCCATCGAAAATTGCCCCATGCTGTTTTCGCGGGATGAATGGCCCGGCGGCAAGAATCTGGCCGTGGCGCCGGCGGTCTGGAATGGCATGTTTGAAGAAATTGCCACACCTCATTTCGGTTTGAATTTCGACCCATCCCACCTTATCTGGCTTCATATTGATCCGGTACGGTGCGTCCGCGATTTCGGGAACAAGATTTTCCATGTTCATGCCAAGGATGCTCGGATCGACGCGGACCGGCTCTATGCGGTGGGCATTTTGGGATTGGGCTGGCACACGCCGAAAATTCCCGGACTAGGAGATGTGAACTGGGGCCAAATGTTTTCGGTCCTCACCGAGGTGGGATACATAGGCGCGGTTTGCATTGAGGTGGAAGACAGGGCCTTCGAAGCATCGGTGGAGGATCGCCGACGAGCTTTACGGCAAAGCAAGCGGTTTTTGGAACAGTTTGTATCGTGAACGATCCACTTCATATTGCGTTAATAGGCTGTGGAACGGTGGGTAAGGGCGTGGCCCGCCTGCTGCTGGATCAGGCCGAACGGTTGCGAGCGCGTGCCGGCAGAGACCTGGTATTGCGCAAGGTGGTAGTGCGCGATGCGAGCAAACCCCGCCCGTCCGATATTGACCCGCAATTGTTCACAACGGACTTTTGCGGGGTTGCAAAGGATCCCTCGATTCATGTGGCCGTTGAACTAGTGGGGGGCGTGGATTGGACGCTTCGTGCGGTTTTGGATTTGCTGGAAGCCGGTAAACATGTCGTCACCGCCAACAAGGCGCTTTTGGCGCGGCACGGGGCCGAGGTTTTCGACACTGCCCGGCGCTACCAACGAACGGTGGCTTTTGAGGCCAGTGTGGGCGGAGGAATTCCTATCGTCGTTGCCTTATCCCAGGGACTGGCAGCCAATCAAATCCTGGCGCTGCAAGGAATCCTCAACGGAACCAGTAACTTCATTTTGACTGCCATGACCGATCAGGGCGTCAGTTACGCAGATGCCCTGAAGGAAGCGCAACACCGTGGTTATGCGGAAGCAGACGCCACCTTGGATGTAAACGGCACAGATGCGGTCCACAAATTGGCCATTCTGGCCCAGATTGCTTTCGGGATTTCCGTTCCGTTGCCAGCGATTGAGCGCCGCGGCATTGCGGAGCTCCACGAAATGGACATTCGCTTTGCCAGGGAATTGGGTTACACGATCAAGCTGTTGGCCGAAGCATGGTTGGATATCGCGCCCGGTGAAGCCGGGCAACCCGCGCGCAAATTATGCCTCCACGTGTCGCCGGTCCTTATGCGACATCAAACACCCCTGGCTCAGGTCCGGGGAGCGTATAACGCAGTGCACGTGGTGGGGGATGCAGTGGGCGATACGCTCTATTACGGGAAAGGGGCCGGGCAGATGCCGACAGCCAGCTCCGTGGTGGCCGATCTCATCGACATTGCTGTGGGACGAGCTCAACGAACCTTTCAAACGATGCGTTTGTGGGGGGGACGTAAGACGGATATCGACGTACAATCGTCGGCATCGGTGCGGAGCCGATTTTATTTTCGGCTTCTCGTCGCCGATCAACCCGGTGTTTTGGCGGAAGTCGCGCGGATTCTGGCGACTCATGACATCAGTATTTCTTCCGTGATTCAGCACGAGGCTCTTGATGAGCACGAAGGAGATGTCGTTCCCCTTGTTATCATGACCCATACCGCCCGCACGGAAAGTTTTCGGGCCGCTATGGCCGAGATCAACGAACTTGGCCAAATGGTGGTCGAAAGTATTTATTTTCCGGTGGCAGACTAGGGACAAAATGAGACCGCACAATCGTTGCGTTCGCGACTGCCTGCAGCCTGGCGTCGCGCGCTTGTCTCTTTGGGGCTTGGTCCTTGGGATCCTATTCGTCGTAATCCACGGGGCGCACGCCGCTCCGCCATTTTATTCCGACAAAGCCAAGTTGCTCGCGTATCGCGATGACGAGGGCAAAGAACATGCTATTAGCAATGCCGCCGATTGGGCCATACGCCGCGAGCATATTCTTGCGAATATGCAAGAAGTCATGGGTGCCCTTCCAAAAACATCATCCAGAGTTTCGCTCGATGTCCGAATCACGGAAGAAGTAAAATTGCCCAAGCTGATTCGTAAGAAATTGACGTTCGCGGTAGAAAAAGACGACAGGGTGCCGGCCTACTTGCTGATTCCTTATCCGCGAACGGGGAAGTTGCCGGCGGTACTATGCCTGCACCAAACGGTAACCATCGGCAAGATGGAACCGGTCGGCTTGGGCGAAAAGGAGAATCTTCAGTATGCGTTGCATCTTGCCGAACGAGGTTATGTGACCCTGGCTCCCGATTATCCGAGTTTTGGCGAGTATGCTTACGATTTTCGCAAGAGCTCGTTTGCAAGCGGAAGCATGAAGGCAATTTGGAACAATATGCGGGCCGTTGACTTGTTGCAATCGTTGCCGGAAGTCGACCCCGAGCGCATCGGCTGCATCGGTCATTCGCTGGGGGGCCACAATACGATGTTCACCGCAGCGTTTGAGACGCGCATCAAAGTCCTGGTATCAAACTGCGGATTCAACAGTTTTCCAAAGTACTACAAAGGGAATCTTAAAGGGTGGAGCAGTGCGCGGTACATGCCGCGCATTGCCACGGTTTATGAATTGCAGCCGGCAAGGATGCCGTTTGATTTTCCGGAGGTGGTAGCGGCTCTTGCTCCCCGTCCTTTCCTGGCGATCGCGCCGATCCATGATGACAATTTTGAAGTTTCCGGAGTGAAAGATTGCATCGCGGCTGCGCAACCGGTTTATGAATTGCTGGGCGGCCGAGAGAAATTGGCCTCTCTTTTTCCCGAGTGCCAGCACGATTTTCCCACCGCGTCGCGAAAGGCGGCCTACGAATGGCTCGATCGGTGGTTGCAGTAAAAAAGAGTCGAACCTTTTTGCCGTTGGCTTTCTCTAAATGAGGAAACTACAATTGGGGAAGAAAGGAGGCAATTTACCGCAACGTGTCACTTGATATTCCACGCGATAACTTAACCGTCCACCAGGAGAGGGCCATGTTGGTAAGCGTGGCCTTGCCCGATCGCCCCTGGATCGGCAGGGACCCTCTCGATGAATTGCGCGGTCTGGCAACCACGGCCGGGGCAGTAATTGTCGGTGGCGTTCTGCAACGCCGCCATAACATCATTCCTTCCACATACATCGGCAAAGGAAAACTCGTGGAACTGCAGGAGCAAGTCGAGGCCAACGATGCCAATGTCGTGATTTTCGACAACGATCTGTCACCCGCCCAGGTCCGGAACCTGGAAAAAGCCACTTCTGTCAAAGTGCTCGACCGCAGCGAGCTCATCCTTGACATTTTCGCTACGCGCGCCCGTTCCATGGAATCGCGACTTCAAGTGGAACTGGCACAATTGGAGTATTCGTTGCCCCGTCTGCGCAAAATGTGGACGCACCTGTCGCGCTACAAGGGCGGCATTGGTTTGCGGGGTCCCGGCGAGACGCAACTGGAGGAAGACCGGCGCCTGGTCGGAAGCCGAATTCGCGATCTGAAACAGCGCCTGGCGGAAGTCCAGGCCCGCAAAGAGCGCGAAGTGCGCAGCCGCTATGAAGAACACACCGTATCGCTTGTCGGCTATACGAACGCAGGGAAGAGCACGCTGATGAATCGCCTAACCGGCGCGGACGTTTATGTGGAGGACAAGTTGTTTTCCACCCTCGACACACGAACGCGACAATGGCACTTGAAAGATTGGAACCGCGTACTGCTCAGCGATACGGTAGGGTTCATACGAGATTTGCCGCACCACTTGATTGGGTCGTTCAAGGCGACCCTCGAAGAAACCCGGCAATCCCGTCTCCTACTGCACGTGGTAGATGCCTCGAATGAAAATGCCGAGGAACAAATCCAGGCGGTGAACCGGATTTTGAAAGAGCTCGACTGCCACGAGAAACCGAGCTTGCTGGTCTTGAACAAAGTAGACCGGGTGCGCGATCAGTCGTACGTGGATGTCCTCATGAAACATCATCCGCGGGCGGTCGCGATCAGCGCGGCTACGGGATTTGGCGTGGATTCACTACGGGACGCGGTCATCGAAATGTTAAGCAGCGATTTCGCGGAAGCGGAAATTGAAACCGGAGCCGCCAACGGACGCGTGCTCGCGTATTTGGGCGCCCATGCCGAGATATTCCGCCAGGAATTTCAGGATTCCAAGGTAACTTTACGCTGTTCGATACCCCGCCATTTACTGCATCACATCCAGGCGGCGGATGTGCAAATTCGGTTTCTGAATTTCAATGGAAAACGCGAAACGAACTAATGCGCCGTCTATCTTCATTTGACAGGTTGCCGTCGCTCGCAGTGTGTCCCTAACTTGGGCTTCGGGCTTGTATCACCCCGTCAAATGATGATAGACATACCACTAATCGGCGGCCGGCTTTTGCTTGAATTGTTCCATACGCCGGCGGACTTCCGCTTCATAGCCACGCTCGACCGGTTCATAATAGATCCGTTTTTCCGGAAGATAGGCCTGATCTACCCAGCCTTCCGGGAATTCGTGGCTGTATCGATAACCAACGCCCCGTCCCAACGATTCAGCGCCTGGGTAGCTGCTATCGCGCAGGTGTTCCGGAACGGGCAAGGTTCTGCCGCTGCGAACATCGTCTCGCGCTTTGGAAATGGCAAGCGTGGAGGCGTTGGATTTCGGCGCCGTTGCGATATAAGTCACAGCCTGGGCCAACGCCAACTGGCATTCGGGAAGGCCCACGAACTCCACCGCCTGCACGGCGGCAGCCGCGACTGCGATGGCCTGGGGATCGGCGTTTCCGACATCTTCCGACGCACAGATGAGAATTCGCCGGGCGATGAACCGGGGATCTTCGCCTCCTTCCAGCATGCGTGCCAGCCAATAAATAGCGGCATCGGGATCACTACCGCGCATACTTTTGATGAACGCGCTGGCAAGATCGTAATGCGTATCTCCCGTTGCGTCATAGTCCAGGACTTTGCGCTGAATGGAATCCTGCGCTACGGCGCGGCAGAATTCCACCGGCCGGGCTTCCGAAGAAAGGACGCCGACTTCCAGGGCGGTCAGAGCGCGGCGGGCATCGCCATCGCTCATTTCCGCGAGCAGATCCAGGGCATCGGGGTGCATGTTCACGGCAAAGGTTCCCAGACCGCGTTCGGAATCCGCAAGGGCGCCCCTCAGCAAGGTCTTGATTTGATCGCGGGACAACGGTTCGAAAGTGAAGATCTGACTCCGGCTCAATAGAGGGGAATTCAGGGCAAAGAACGGATTCTGCGTCGTCGCTCCGATCAAAGTGACGACACCCTCTTCCACATCGGGAAGTAAAATATCCTGCTGGGCTTTGTTGAACCGATGCAGTTCATCAATAAACAGAATGGTCCGCTGGCCGCCAGTTTCCAGATGCGCCCTGGCCTCTTCGAGTAACTCCCGAACTTCCTTAACCCCGCTCGCAACAGCGTTGAGCTGGCGAAACCGGCATCGCGTATGCCCAGCGATTATATGGGCCAACGCCGTTTTGCCGGTGCCCGGCGGGCCATAAAAAATGAGAGAGGCAATCCGGTCTGCCTGCAACATCCGCCTGAGCAATTTGCCGGGTCCGAGAAAGTGGTCTTGTCCGACAAATTCCTCAACCGTTCGAGGCCGCATCCGCGCCGCTAACGGTTGCGCTTTTTGTCGGTTGGCCGAATGAACTTCGTGAAAGAGGTCGATGGCCCAATCTCCTGCGGCAGAAGGAGTTCGGAAATAAAAAAACCTCTTTCCGTTCAGAGCGAAGCTCCCGATGGAAAGAGGTGTGTGCAATTACGAAAAAGCTCAAATATTCCGACTGCTGGTGTCCACGGGCTTGGCGACTTCGCTTGAAGGTGCCGAGTCAGCACTTGCCTTACCATGGATCGCGTCGTAAACTTCCTGACGGTGAACTGGAACTTCCTTCGGTGCTACGATGCCAAGGCGCACCTTGTCGCCGCGGATTTCCACCACCGTTACCGTAATATCATTATTGATAACGATGCTTTCGTTTTTTTTCCTGGAGAGAACTAACATCGCCGCCTAACCTTCCGGTGAAAAAAGGGGGTTCTCTGGATTCCGAGTTACTGATTCTACGCTTCCGGAAATCGCCAGGTGGTTCCCGGAATGCGCTGGAGAAGATCCCCTCCTCCTATTGGAATCAGGAATAGGTCCGTCAGCAGTCTATCCACACAGCCGCGGCACACTGCCCGTGTGGACAAAGGCCCCCTGCCGGGACTTCATCATTAATTACTTTATTACTATAATCTGTTGCAGTCAAGGGGCTAAGGGAGTTTTCGGGCGTTTTGCCCCAGCTTTGGCATGCGGGTTGTTACTTTTCGGAAGTCAATAATCGTGTGAAAACTATTGGACACTTGGAAAGTGATAAGATAGGTAAAATTTGGCTAATTGTCGCACCGTAGTACTTGGGTCATTTTGGGACATTTGGGAAAGCCGGTCTTTCATTTCCACGTTGCTTGTCTCCATGGCAGCCCGAATGGCCACCGCTCGGACTGCTGGCGAAGGGTCATGGCTGAGCCAGCGCAACCAAATACCGGGCTCTAAATCGGTTGTTTGTCGCAAGGCATCCGGCACCTGAAGCCGTTTCCTGGCATCCGGTTCTGTCAAAAGTCTGCCGAGCCGGATGTGTTCGTCACGAAGGCCGCGGCCTAACAGCGCCATTTGGCATAGTCTGCGGATTTGCGCATTGGAATCATGCAAACATGGCAACAAGTCATCGGTGGCCAAAACTTCTGTTGCGATTCCAAGCACCAACAAAGCAGCATAACGGACATTCGGGTTTGAGTCTCTTAACCGGGGAACAATCTCGCTCAAAAGATTTATGGGGGGACGGGATCCCAACTGAACGGCTTTGAGGCGATTTTCAGGCTCGTCATCCTGCAAACAGGCTCGAATTAAGTCACGGCAGGAATTGCGCACTTCGGTGTTTTGTAACTTTTTAAGCAGGATTTCACTCAATTCCAGCGCCTTCCGCCGGGCCTCTTTGTGTGATAGAACACGGAAATCCTGGAGAAGATTGCAGGAAGGTAGAGATTTCTCAAGGACATCCACGGAATTCTCCGAATTCAACAAAGCAGTCGCCAGATCCAAAATCGTTTTCTGGCCGGAAACACTTGCATTTGCAATGGCTTTTTCCAGCTGGCCGAGCAAGTCGTCCCGTCTTTGATCAAAAGTGTCCCAGCCTTCGATTAATTGCGCCAAAGCAGCTTGAATATTGGCACACGTCCTCTCATCGCCTGCGGAAAGTCTGTGGATGAGCAAAGGAACGGCGTGTGGCTCGAGAGCGGCGGCGCGGTCAAGCCAAATCCCGCGGTCATCTCCATTCGCCTTACTTAAGCGATAAACGTAATACCAAGCCAAGACACGGTTCTTGTTCAGCCAACTGAGCAAGGCAATGCCGAGTCCTAAAACGAGAATGAGGCAGATAAACCAGCGTGTTTTTCCGTGCCAGTGCCAACGGCCCATAACTGTTTCACGTCCTTTTGAGCAGGCTATTATCGGCCGCGAATATAGGTTAAACGTGGCCGCCGAAACAAGGGCAATTGGGCGGCGGAGACCATTGCCTTGTTTGCATGATCGTTACCGGTTTACCGCGGATTGGGCTTGGGCCGGTGATGGCCGCAAAATCTTTCACGTCAAAACGACCCGCATTCGATGAATAGATAGATTTTCGAAGGAGCCCGCTTGCCGGCAACGAGGTGAGATATGGGAACTGGGCAAAAGCACACTGCTTGGCTGGGTTTGGCGGTGGGTCTTCTCGGGTCGGTCCTGGAAGTCGCGGCGGCCAATCCGGAAATGGATCGCCCCGAATTCGGGGCCCCAGTCGTCAAGGCATCCCGGACTGCCTCATTTCGCCAGATTTACATAGAGCAATTGCCGGTCAAGTTCCGCGATTCGGTGCGGGGCGTTTTGGAAAAGCCGACTCTTACCGTTAATGGCCCGGTCGAGGTCTTTCGAGGTCAACCGGAGTTCTACCATCGGCTCTTGGATCATCCCGACCAAGGGGTGCTCATGTGGAGGAAATTGGGCGCCAAGTGTATGGACATTACCGATTTGGGCCATGGCCGCTTTGCGTGGACCGACGGCCAAGGTACGGAGATTCAATGGGAAACTGTTTTCCAGAACGATGATCAGCGGATCTGGTACGCGGTTGGGAGCAGCCGCGCGCCGTTTTCATTCGGGAAAATCCCGGCCCGGGCTGTCGTCGTGCTTCGCCATAGTGTTGCGTCCGATCGGTCCGGCAAGCCGGTAATACAGCAGCAAGCCGAGTTGTACCTCCAATTCGACAGCAAGGCAGTTACATTCCTTTGCCGCATGCTGGGGATCTCGGCGGTGCGGGCGGCCGAACACGGACTTTCGCAAATGCAACTGTTCTATTCAGCACTGGTCTGGTACTCGGACCGGCATCCCGAATTGGCTGAAGCGGTTGTCGAAAAACCTTCGCCGGTGATTTTCGACCCCTTACCGCCGAATCGAGTGCGGCGGTAAATTCCTCTGCCGTATCAACCAATCGACAATCCCGTTTGGCCATCTGTGGCATTTCGCCAACTTCAGATCATCAGTACATCCCATTCGGCGTTTGTTGGCGTGCGGTTTCAGAGAAAGATTACGAGCAGGATTAAGACTAAGAAGAGGATTAAGAGCAAGATGAAGACCCAAGAACGCGATCGCCTTAGGGGGATGTAACTTTCCACGTGCAAAACGCGCACTGCGCTGCAACGAGAACTGCCTTTTTCTATATAGAAGGTATCGGGTTTCGGGTTTACCGAAACGATGTGCCGCTATTGATTCCGGTACCTGCTCTTGCGTAATGGCCAAACTATCCTACCGTGATGCGGGCCTCGATCTGGATGTGTATGAACAAAGCCTGGCCGGCATGGCGCCGTTGTTGAAGCGGACCCATACGCCGCGGGTTCTGGATGGATTCGGTGGTTTTGCCAGCCTATTCAGCCTGGATTACAACAGCCGGCTTTTTGCCAAGAACTATCGCCGACCGGTGCTGGTATCGTGCACCGACGGGGCCGGCAGCAAACTGAAAGTTGCCGGCCTGATGAAGAAGTACGATACCGTCGGCATCGACCTGGTCGCCATGTCGGTCAACGATTGCCTGTGTACCGGCGGCGAACCACTGATCTTTCTCGACTATCTGGCCATGCCGCGCGATGATCCAGCGCTGACGCGCGAACTGATGAAGGGGATCAGCGACGGCTGCCTGGAGGCGGATTGCGCCCTGGTCGGTGGCGAAACCGCGATCTTGCCCGATTTCTATCAAGCGGGCGACTTTGACATGGCGGGGTTCTGCGTCGGCGTGGTAGAGCGCGACCACATCATCAACGGCCGGGCGATTCAAATCGGAGACGCCGTGCTGGGCCTGGCCAGCACGGGACTGCACGCCAGCGGCTACAGCCTGGTGCGCAAAGTGGTCTTCGGACAGTCCGATTTGAATGTGGAGGATTTCATTCCGGAACTGGGCCGGACTGTGGGGCAAGAGCTCCTGGAACCAACGCGGATTTATGTGCGAGCGGTGCAAAAGATTTTGCATCATTACCCAGTGAAGAAACGCGTGGTGCGCGGGCTGGCGCACATAACCGGGGGCGGACTGGTGGACAACGTGCCGCGCATCCTGCCGCCGGGCAGGCGGGTGTTCATTGAGCGCGGCCGGTGGCCGGTGCCGGCGATATTCGGGTGGTTGCGAAGACTGGTTGAAATCGACCAATCGGAGATGGACCGGGTTTTCAATCAGGGCATTGGCATGGTGATGATTGTCAGTCCGTATTTTACCGAAAGCATTCAGAGGCGACTGGCGGAAGATCGGGTGCCGGCATACGTGATCGGAGACGTGCGCGAGGGGGAGCCTGGGGTGGAGTTTTTGGGGTAGAGAAGAAAAATTCGACGCACGAATCACGAAATCCGAAACAAATCCAAAAAAAGAAAAATGCAAAATGCGAAATATTGTGAATTTTCCGTTTGGAGATTGACGAGAGCACAATTCTTGACAAGTGGGAGCTAAATACGGAGAATGAAAAGCGCTGCCCCCATCGTCTAGTGGCCTAGGATGTCTGGTTCTCAGCCAGAAGACAGGGGTTCGAGTCCCCTTGGGGGTACTGGACATAAAGGCAAGTAGTCGCCACGACAAGCAGAAAGCGGCATAAGTTCGTTGTCGCTTTCTGCTTGTGTCGTTTTGTTCGCGTCCTTTCCATTCCCCGCCGCTACCCGCTGCGCCGGAAAATGCGCCTCTGGTGCGCCGCTTTTTGCGCCGCCTTGCGCCGTCGCTCGTTCGTAGTCCTCCTCCCGAACGGTCAGGTAATGCTTGGCCGCAATCGCCGCCGTGTTTCCGATCCATTCGCAAACGACGTGGATCGGGTAATCGGCCGCGAGTTCCGTTTCCCGCGACGCCCGCAAGTTGTGGAACAGCTTCGGCCAGGGCCTTTCGCCGGCCCGCCGAATGATCTTGGTGAACGTGGTACGCAGGTTTGCGTTGCTGTCGCGGTAGCGGGTGATGACGTGAACCGCGCCTTCCTCGGCCAACCCGAAGCACTCGTCGAAGTAGGGCCGCAGTTCCGGGAAAATCGGAATCCATCGCTCGCCAGTCTTGGGCGAATCTACGCGAAAGCGGTTGCGCTCCCAGTCTACGTCTTGCCAGCGAAGGGCCAGGTGTTCCGATGGGCAGCGCAGACCGCCGAATCGCGAAAGCGCGATAAGCAAGCGCCATTCGGCATCCGGGGCCGCGTCGATAACGTGGAAGATGACTTCGCGGTCAACGTGGAATTGCCGGTCCTTGTTCGCCTGACCGCTTGCCTTCACGTCCACGAAGACGTTCTCGACAATCAGCTTGTTTCGCAGCGCCGCCTTGAAGAATTGCCGCGCTCGCTTGATCGTGCGGCTTGCCGTCGCCGGGGCGTATCTCTCCGCCAGGACGGCCGCCCAGGCTTCGGCGTCCGCCGGTGTGATAGTGGCCATGTCCCGATCTGCCGTGAAGTGTTCGACCAGACGGCGCTTGGCTTGCTCCAGGTTCGTGATGGTATTCGGCGCGGCCGTGGACTTGCGATTGGCAATGAAGGCTTCGAGGAACTCGCCCAGGGCTGCCCGCTTGCGGGCTTCCACCAATCCTACCGCCGCCAGCTTGTCGCCGAGTTTCGCGCCGATGTTCGACAGCCAGGCGGCCGTGTCCCGTGGGATTGGTTGCCCGCCGATCTTGGCCGTCAGCAGCGCTTCGACGTGCCGGCAAATGGCGTCGGCGCTCTTGCGGTCGCACTTGCCCAGGCGGATCGCCTTGCGGCTTGCATCTGGGGCCACGAACAGGATGCGCTTGCGGCCGTTGGGGTCGTTGACGACGCTTGCCATGATTCACTCGCTTTTCTTGCCGGGCTTGCGGCCAAGGGTAATTGTCAATTGCAGGAACTCGCCCAGGGCGTTCAAGGCATCCATAGAAAGCCCGCGATGCCCGTTGTAGAACTTGGCCAGGGCGCTTTCGTCGATCCCCGTTGCCTTGGCAATCTGGTAGCGCGTCAGGCCCGAATCGTCGATGGCTTGCCGCAGCTGGTCGGTCAACAGGTTGCGGTGCTTCTTCGCCATGCTTCTATTCTATCGGCTACTGGCCGT
>Ga0306920_100010634_pt1 | contig 12352 bp, 8 predicted proteins | sample flu12Cox44000170_FD_204666 | JGI IMG/M metagenome (GOLD analysis project Ga0306920, IMG submission 204666) | Lab enrichment of tropical soil microbial communities from Luquillo Experimental Forest, Puerto Rico - flux4day.12C.oxic.44.000.170 (v2)... | ecosystem: Environmental > Terrestrial >...
TTCGGCGCGCGGCCGGGACATCCATGCGGGCCCGTACGATGACTTTTTGCAGATCGATGCGGCGATCAATCGGGGCAATTCCGGCGGCCCTACCTTCGACCTCAACGGCAATGTGATCGGCATCAATACGGCGATCTATTCGCCCAATGGCGGTTCGGTGGGAATCGGATTTGCCATACCGGCAAACCTGGCGAGGCCCGTGATCGAGCAGTTGAAAGCAAACGGCAGGGTCGCGCGCGGTTGGCTTGGTGTCCAGATCCAGCAGGTGACACCAGAGATCGCCGAGAGTTTCGGGTTGCCGAAGCCAGAAGGGGCGCTTGTTGCTGGAGTGAGCGCTGACGGTCCCGCGGCCCGAGCCGGGCTGGCTCAAGGTGATATCATACTCTCGGTTAATGGGCGCGAAATCTCCAGGATGCGCGAGCTGCCACTGGTGGTCGCGCAGTCCGCGATTGGTGAGACAGCAGCCGTGAAGGTATGGCGCCGGAACGCTGAGGTGACTTTGCGGCCGGTGATTGGCGAAATGCCGGAAAGCGCCGAAACCTTGGAAACAAGGCAAAGCGAGCGCGAGGGTCAGCGGTTGGAGCGACCGGGTGTCGTCGGCTTAAAGTTCGCGCCCTTGACCCAGCAGCGCCGCCAGCGGCTGGGGGTACCCCTCAAGGTGAACGGCGTTGTCGTGACCGCGATCGACGAGGATAGCCCGTTCGCCGATGTCGATCTCTTACCCGGCGACGTGATCGAGGCGATCAACCAGCGCCCGGTCACTTCACCTGAGGATGCTATGAGTAGGCTACAGGAAGCCGCGGCGAGCGGACGCGGAAGCGTCCTAATGCTGATCAACCGCCATGGCACAGATCACTACCTGGCGACGTCGGTCGACATCATCGGTCAAACTCGTCGGAATGGGTGATCCCGTAATCACGGGGAAGCGAGCTCTGCGAGCTGTCGGTCGACTCAAATCGATCACGGCTTTTGTCCCATCAAAAAGGGCGCAGCGCAGGCCTTTAATTCTACCGCGGCCCGCACGAAATGATCCGTCGATTGATTTGCGAGCGGTGGTACCGAACTCTGTGGTCTTGGTAGTGCCCAAGGTGCCCAAGGGAGGATAACGATGCCCGATCATGTGTACAGGATCATCGAAGTCGCGGGTTCGTCCGAGAAGAGCATTGAGGATGCGATTCAAAACGCCGTCAGCCGGGCGTCGCGAACGCTGCGCGGGGTCAGCTGGTTCGAGGTGCTTCAGACACGGGGGCAGGTCGAGGCAGCGAAGCTGCAATACCAGGTCGTTCTCAAAGTCGGGTTCACCCTCGAGGAGCCTTCCTGATCGGCTTCAGAGAGCTAATTCAGGTCGCCGATCACTGAAAATTGATCCCGCGCGGCGCAACCGAAAGGATTGATGATCGCGGATAATCTAGGCGCGTGCTGCCTGCCGGGCAGAGCCGTCACGTAGAGATGGATACACATGGGTGCGCGTCTGATCCCTGTCATCGCCGCGATCCTCGCCGTCGCGATCGTCGCCGTCTCGCCGCCGGTTCGAGCGCAGACCGCTTCGACACCCGCGATCGAAGCCCCGACGCCGCCCGCGGCCGATCCCGCCGTGCCAACATCGGAGGCTTCACCCTCGGCGGCTGAGGTGGTCGCGACGCCCCCTCCGGCAATCACGCCGGTACCGGGAGCTGAAACGCCGGCAATTGAAACTCCCCCCGCAACACCTCCATCAGCAATCGCACCAAGCCTGCGGGCCGAACAGCTCGACCAACTCCTAGCACCCGTCGCGCTCTATCCGGACGCTCTGCTTGCCCAGATACTGATGGCCGCGACCTACCCGCTCGACATCGTCAAAGCGCGTCGTTGGTTTCAAGACCCGCGGCACGCGGCCTTGTCTGGCGAGCAACTCGCGGCGGCACTCGAGGCCGAGACCTGGGATCCCAGCATCAAGGCCCTGGTGACCTTTCCGCAAATTCTGATGATGATGGACGCCAACCTGGACTGGACCGAAGAACTTGGCGACGCCTTCATGGCGCAGCAGGCAGATGTCATGGATGCTATCCAACGTCTGCGCCAGCAAGCCGCCGCGGCGGGAACCTTGTGGTCCAATGCCCAGCAGAGGGTGACCGAGGAAGGGCAAGGTCTCGTGATCGAGCCAGCGAATCCGGGCTATATCTATCCTCCCCTCTATAACCCGGCCCTCGTCTACGGCCCCTGGCCGTCCCCGGATTACCCGCCGCTCGACATCGTCCCGCCAGACTATGGCGTCGGCCTTGGACTGCCATTTGGCATCAGCTTCGGAGCTGGGGTGGTCGTCGTAAAAAGGCTATGGCCCTGGTGCACCTTTGACTGGGGCCAACGGCAAATCCGACGCGACGTGCAAACCTCGAAGGCCCTCGATCATTCCTTTGTGGGGTCGCAATCGGCCATTTGGCGGCACGACCCGGCTCACCACCCCGGGGTCGCGTCCTTCGATTTCGGCTCGCGCGACCGGTTGGGGCTGTTTCGAAATCACCCCGTTTCGGTTGTCGCGATCCCGCGGCTCGCCGGTCCGAGAGTCGCGGGCGATCCGCCCATTACATTTTCGCACCCCGCCCCGCGCGGATTCACACCGACACGAATGGGACCGGCCCGAGCGGGACCGGCAGGTTCGATGCTGCCGGAGCGCCACTTCGCCGGGCGAGCGATGATGATGCCGCAGATGGCGCCCCGGCAGCCCGGCCTTTGGTCTGCGCCTCGCGCTGCCGCAGCGTTGAGATCGGCACCCGCGGGTGCCGGTCCTCACATCGACGGCGCATCTCATCGGTGATTTCGTCGACGGTTGGTTCGCGACGTCAGCGGCTACGCCAGTGTGCGAGATAGACGGCCCCGACCCCGGTGACAGCCGAAGCGATACCGGCCAGGCGGAAGGTGGTGCGAAAGGCCGACAAAAACCCATCAGTCGTAGCCCCCCCGTTCGCCAGCAACAACCCTTCCAGGCCATGCAAGACGAGGGTGAGCAACGTCGCTCCGGTCACGACCCCGAGGGTTCGGGTCAGCATCGCCAGGCTGCCGGCAACACCGCGGTGTTGCGGCGGGAGCGTCCCCATCACCAGGTCCATATAAGCCACCTGGAATAGGCCTGCGCCGAAACCTTGCAACACGAGCGGGACGACAATGACGACCGGGGAGGTGCCGACGTCCCAGCCGCCGATCAGGAACAAACCCGCGCCGTTCAGCACGGCGCCGAGAGCGGCGACACCAGCCGCCGGAAGGCGTTCGATCATCCGTCCCGCCAACGGGGATGCGGCAATGCTCCCGGCAAATGAAGCGGCGAGCACGGCCCCTGCCAGCGGCAGCGACAGATCGGTGAAGCGCACGAGATAATATGGGGCGAACAGCAGAACCGAAAAGCTCGTCAGATAGACCAACACGCTGGCGCCGTTGATCGTAGCGAAGCCCCCGATCCGGAAGAAATCGAGGTTGACGATCGGCTGAACGACCCGGCGCTCCCAACGCATAAACCCGAAGAAGCTCGCAGCGGTGATCGCTCCGAGCGCAAGCACCGGGATGACATGTCGCTCCAGCTGCTGGAGCTGATTGAGGGCCAGGAGCAAGGTGCTGATCGCGAGCGCGAGCAAACCGGCGCCGATGATATCGACCGGCTCACGGCGGCCGCGTCGCGGCGCTGCCGGGAGCCCCTCGAGGAACACGAGTGCGGTCATGGCGATCGGGGCGCGGAACCAGAATACCGAGGGCCAGCCCCAGAAATCGACCAGCAGCCCGCCGAGCAGCGGCCCGCCGGCGGAGCCCAGTGCGTGCATCATCGTGAAGATGGCGAGCGCTCTGCTGCGCCGATCTTCGGGAAACATGCCGGTCACCAGCGCCGGGGCACAGCTGAGGATCAATGCGGCCCCGATCCCCTGCAGGAACCGGCAAAAGAGCAGCCAACCAAAACTCGGCGCCACGGCGCAGAGAAGGAATGCCACACCATTCCACAACAGCCCGGCGCGAAACACGCGGCCATAGCCGAACACGTCGCCGAGCCGCCCGAAGGCGAGCATCAAGCTGGCATGGGTCAGGACGTAGCAGATGACGACCCATTGGATCATCTCGATCGGCAGGCCAAAGCTGCCGGTGATGCTGGGGAACGCGATGTTGACCGCGCTGTCGAGCGGGACGACCGACGTGCCCAGGCCGATCAGCGCGAGCCGAAGGCATTGCCGCGCCGTCATCCCGGGCCCTGCGGTCGAGCGGATTTCTGCCAGAGAGCCCGGTTCCGTATTCACAACAGCAATTGTGGCAGAGGAACGATGCTCGGAGCGCTCTTTTAGGGGAAAAATTTTTGCCAGCAATGCGTCATGGGGCAAAATATCATTTTCATCATCCGCTTACGATAAGATTGGGGCGGTTCTCGGACCCCTTCTCAGGGGAACTTTGACAGCGTTTTGACGCCAAAAACCCGGCAAATGACGGCTTGGCAGGGGCGGATTGACACGACTAGAAATATGGCATTTTCCGAGCGCGAGTAGGGCAGACGGGGTCCCGGCATCCCATCAATGCAAAACGGCATATGCCCCGATCTTGTCGCCAAGATGGCAGGGTCAGCCAATGCCGGTCGCTAATGGGCGCCCTCCGGTATGAGGCCGCGTTCGAGCGCCGGGTTGTGCCCGAGGATCAACACCAGGATGGCCGACAAGAACGGGAAGAACGCGACGACCAGAAGGCCGGCGGTAAAGCCGCCGGTCGCGTCCTTCAAATAACCCATCGCGTAGGGGGCGGCAAACCCGGCAAGGTTACCGATCGAATTAATCAGCGCAATGCCACCGGCGGCGGCGGTTCCGCTGAGAAACGCGGTCGGCAAAGTCCAGAACAATGGTGCGATCGCAAACATGCCGACCGCAGCGATGCAGAGCATGGCCATCTTGTGCACCGGGTCGGGGAAGAGTGTCGACAGGGCGAGCCCGCTCGCGGCAACCAAAAAGGCCAGCGCGGTATTCCATTTCCGTTCATGCATCCGGTCGGAAAGAAGCGGCCAGACCACAACGGCAGCGACGCCGACAACGTAGGGTACCGCCGTGATGAACCCGGTCTGTAGATCTGTGACGCCGAATTCCTTGACGATCGTCGGCAGCCAAAAGCCCAGGCCGTAGCCGGCTGCCGCGGTGCCAAAATAGACGAGGCCGAGCACGAGAACGCGGGGATGCTTCAGCGCCTCCCATAGGGAATGTCGGCCATGCGCCTCACGGACCATCCGCTCACGCCGGAGCCGGTCAATCAGCCAGTCGCGCTCATCGGCGGCGAGCCAATGCGCTTTCTCGGGACCGTCGGTCAGGTAGAACATCACCACCAGCCCCAGCAAAACCGTCGGCACACCCTCGCAGATGAACAGCCACTGCCAGCCCGCCAGCCCCCATACCCCGTCGAGCCCGAGGATCCAGCCTGATAACGGGGCGCCGATCACCGTCGAAATCGGGATCGCCGCCATAAAGCGGCCGACCATGCGCGCCCGGTAGTAAGATGGGAACCAGTAGGTCAGGAATAGGATGATCCCCGGAAAGAAACCGGCCTCGGCAGCGCCCAGCAGAAAGCGCATGACGAGAAAGCTCGCCTCGTTCCAAATCAAGGCCATGCCGGCAGACAACAGTCCCCAAGTCACCATGATCCGCGCGATCCAAAGCCGCGCCCCAAACCGTTCGAGCGCCAAATTGCTCGGCACTTCAAAGATGAAATAACCGAAGAAAAAGATCCCGGCGCCCCAACCGAACATCGTCGCGGTGAAGCCCAGATCATTGTTCATCTGCAGTGCGGCGAAGCCGACATTGACGCGATCCAGGTAACAGAGAAAGTAGCAGAATGCCACAAACGGCACGATCCGCCGGCTGACCTTACTGATGACCCGCGCTTCCATGTCCGCCTCCTGCCAGGTGCCGAGGCCACTCGTCGCTTAGAAGCATGTCCTCCAAGCGATCCTGCCTGGGGGCTGCATTAAGGTAAAGAGGCCCTCCTCGGCTCGGCTAGCCAGCGCATTGGTTTGGTCGGGAGGGGCATCGAGGCCGATCCGCATGGCGCCGACATGATCACCTTGCTCGTCTGCTGATCGACACTCCCGGCAATGAACTGCGCCCGGGTTTTCACGATGTCCCGCCAGCCGTAAAAGACAGACCACAGGCCTGCACCCTTGCATATGAGATGAACATGCCCGGCTTCTCGGCCGTGGTCTGCGCGACCGCCGCGCCGCTTCGATCTGTCAGCTCGATGTTGGTCACATCGGCTGTTCGATCAGCGGCGCGTCGCCGCCGAGGGTGGTGCGGCGCACATCGCGCACCTCGTTTCGGTCGAAACGGCGGCCGCGGTGCATGGTCTGGCGATTGTCCCACATCACCAGGTCGTAGGGCCGCCACTCGTGTGAATAGACGAAGTCGCGCTGCGTGGCGTGCTCGGTCAGGTCGCGCAGAAACATGCGCCCCTCCGGGATCGTCCAGCCGACGATCGCCCCGGCATGGGCGGCGAGAAACAGCGACTTGCGCCCGGTTTTTGGATGGGTGCGCACCAGTGGCTGGCGCACCGGCCGGAAGGCCGAGATCTCCTCGGGGGTCAGATCGGTAAAGCCGATCGCCTCGCGCGAATAGATCAGCGAGTGCTCGCAAACGAGGCCTTCGACCTCGGCCTTGGTGCGCGCGTCGAGCCCGTCATAGGCCGCACGCATGTCGGCGAATTCGGTGTTGGCGCCCCAGGACGGGATGACACGCCCTGAGAGAAGCGAATACTTCGCCGGGACCGGCCGGAACGAGCTGTCCGAGTGCCACAGCCGGTCGCCGAGCTTGAAGAACCACACCCGGTCTTCGGCCGAAATGATCCGGCCGTCTTTGTCGAGGTTCGAGAAGTCGGCCATCCCCGGGCCGAGCCGCTGCTCCTCGTGCCTGCGGATGTGCCCGGCGGTCGTATAGCTCTCGAGCTCGCCGAAGTGGCGGGTAAAGGCGATCTGCTCCTCATCGGTGATGTTCTGCTCGCGGAAGACGAGAACGGCGTATTCGTCCATCCCCGCCTCGATCGCTCTCACCTCCGCGGGGGCGAGCGCGTTGCGGCAGTCCACGCCGGCGACCTCTCCGGCAAACACCGGATGCAGCGGATGGATCGAAACGGGCATGGCGGTTCCCCTCCGGAAATCGTTTCTTGTCATCCTACCAGGTAAACAACATTGCAACCCGATTATTAACCATAAATATTTCGTAAAAAAATTTACGAGTGTGAAGCGGCTCACACGTCTTTTGCGCTGTGCCCTCCATGTTCCCGGCGACAATCGGCCGAGGCCGAGGTGGTTGCTGCGTGGAGGACAGTGATGTTGAGACCCGATCTCTGGTGCTGGAACGCAGCGCGGGCGGAAATCGACCATCGCGCGCGCGAAGCTCGCTTACGATTAGAGCGCCTCGAAAGGTTATTGGTTCAGCGCGTGCCGCCAGCGTCGCGGCCGAGGCGGACGCTCGATCGGCGGGGGCTGCGTTTTTTCCGCGCGGGGTGCGTCCGAGGCCAATCGACGAAAGTGGCTCCGCCCGGCCCACGATACGGTCAACCGCGCCCTATACCGACTGATACCTGTATCGCGGTGAACAGATTGACCGCAATCGGCGGCGCGCCCCACCCAAGGAGCCCGGCGTAGGGCACCGGAGGCAGCCCCCCTTTCCCTCGCCGCAAGCGGGGAGGGAAAGGGGGAGGCCTTTACGTAGACCCGCTCGCTGGTCGGCGCAGGAATCCGGCGCATATCAAATATTAGTTTCAGTGATTTCAGAGTCATAAGTTGGTGTCACACAATCAGACGCCCTTGGTGCGACTCGCGCCCTAGTATTAGGTTGTGTGGTCGCAAAAAAAGTGTAGCATTCAATTTGGCCGATGCCCAAAGGTGACCCACGGTAGAATGTCACCCAAAAGAATGTACGATAACGAGGGAGTTAAAACATCCCGCTCTATATGTATCAGGCAGCCTACACTCCGGAGTCTTGGGCCACCCAGCTCAAGAATTCCCAGAACCGAGTTGAAGTCGTCGGCCGTCAGGCATGCGAGGCCGTCGGGGGCAAACTCGTTGGCGGCTGGTATTGCTTCGGCGAGTATGATGTCGTCTTCATCTGCGATGTGCCGAACAACGAAAGTATGTCGGCAATCGCGTTGGCCGTCGCTGCGGGCGGCGCCCTCAAGGCCGGCAAGACGACCGTATTGATGACGGGCACGGAAGGCGTGGGAGCCATGAAGAAGGCGGACGCGGTCGCCAAGGCCTATAAGCCCGCCCGATAGACAAGTCATCGGCTGCGATCACCCGCATCGGTGTTTAATGCCGGGTAGCCTGCGGCCGGCGTCTTTTCGGAGTTGGAGCACGCTGCGGGCCAGCGCCTCGATCGCGGAGCCCGCAGTGAGCGAGCCGATCTAGCCGGAGACATGACCGGCCTTCATGGGCTTCGACAATAGGGATAGAGTAATCAAGGGCAGCAGAGCCCAACCTGAAGGGGCCGCTGCGCCTCGATAACGACAGAAAGACATCCCGATGCCGATGAGGCCTGATCCGACCTTCCATGCATCGCCGAAGCTGGCGATGGAAGCGGCACCCGAGAACTTTGCCTATACTTTGCTGCTCAGCCCGGACTTTTCGAAGCCCGATGCGCTCGCAGTGATCGACGCGAAGCCCGGCTCGCCGACCTACAGTCAGGTCGTCCACACGGTGACGATGCCCGCCAAGGGGGATGAGTTCCACCATTTCGGCTGGAACGCCTGTTCGTCGGCACTGTCGCCGCTCACCGGCCACGCATTCCTCGAGCGGCGCTATCTGATCATCCCCGGTCTCCGCTCGTCACGCATTTATGTCGTAGATACGAAGCCCGATCCCACCAAGGCGAGCATTCACAAAATCATCGAGCCCGAGGAGGTGTTCAAGAAGACGGGCTACTCGCGGCCTCACACGGTCCATTGCGGCCCGGAAGGCATCTACGTCAGCACCCTCGGCGGCCGCGGTAAGGATGGCACCGAGGGGCCGCCCGGCGTCTTCATCATGGACTGCGAGACGTTTGACATTCTCGGACGTTGGGAGATCGACCGCGGACCCCAGAACCTCCACTATGACTTCTGGTGGAACCTGCCGCGCGATTACATGGTGACGAGCGAGTGGGCGCTGCCGCCGCAATTCGAGAACGGGATCGTGCCGGAGGATTTGCTCGCGAACAGGTACGGCCATCGGATCCACTTCTGGGACCTCCGGGCCCGGCGCAATATCCAGACACTCGATCTCGGCGCCAACCACCAGATGGCGCTCGAGGTGCGGCCCGCGCACGATCCGGTACGCGAATACGGGTTCCTGGGCGTCGTGTTCGATACGACGAACCTCGAAGGCTCGATTTGGACCTGGTGGCGCGAAGGCGGCAAGTTCCACATCGAGAAAACGGCGACGATCCCGTCGGAACCGGCGTCCAAGGACCAGCTCCCACCCCTCCTGCAAGGGTTTGGTGCAGTGCCGCCGCTGGTGACCGACATCGACCTTTCGATGGATGACCGGTTCCTCTACGTCGCCTGCTGGGGAACCGGCGAGATGCGTCAATACGACGTCACCGACCCGAGGAAGCCGAAGCTCGCGGGCTCGGTCCATGTCGGCGGCATCGCTCGCCGTACGCCCCACCCGAACGGCAAGGTGTATGCGGGCGGTCCGCAGATGGTCGAGATCAGCCGTGACGGCAAGCGGGTCTATTGGACCAATTCGCTCTACTCGACCTGGGACAACCAGTTCTATCCCGATGGAGTGCCGGGCGCCGAGGTTATGGCCAATGCGAACGCGAACGGCGGCCTCGAATTGGCAAAAGACTACTGGGTGAGCTTCCCCGACGGATACCGGGCACATCAGATCCGGCTCGAGGGCGGCGATTGCTCGACCGATTCGTTCTGCTACCCCTCGGTTTGAACATGAGCGGCCCGGACTAGACCAGACTGACAGCTGCCGTACTTTGGTTGGCTGTCGTCGCGAGTGGCCTCTATCACGGGGTGAACCCGGGGATGGGCTGGCCGCTCGCCGTCTCGGCCGGGCTGATGGAAAGGAGTTCGCGTGCCCTCGTGGCAGCACTTGGGCCGCTGACGATCGGCCATCTGCTGGCGATGCTCGTCGTGATCCTTCCCTTCTCTCTGCTCGTCGGTCTCGTCCAATGGCAGCGGCAGATCCAGATCGGTGCCAGCCTGCTGGTCATCGGTTTCGGTGCCTTCCGGTTCGTTAACCGGCGCCACCCGCGAATGCTGGCGCGGATACGACCGACGCAGCTGGGGCTCTGGTCCTTTGCTGTGGCGATCGCGCATGGCGCGGGATTGATGCTGGTGCCGATCTATCTCGGTCTCTGCCGCGCCCCCGACCCGAACAGCGCCCATGAGGCGGCAGGCGCACTGATCAATGCCAATCTCGGCATGGCTGTGCTGGTCTCGGTCGTCCACTCTGTCGCAATGATCGCCGCCGGCGGATTATTGGCGTGGCTGGTCTACCGCTACCTGGGTCTTAAGTTCGTGTCGCGCAGCTGGTTCAATCTGGATGCGACTTGGGCCATCGGCCTCATACTTGTCGGCGCTCTCTCGCTTTCCATCAGCTTGGCGACCTGGGACTGAATAAGAAACCCTTTCCGAGCGCCCACAGATTTCGTAGGGCGGGTGAAGCGAACCGCAACCCTCAGTACACCCGTTCGGCCGGTGGGAAGGCCTGGACCTCGTTGGAGAGCGGGTTGAGGTGCACTGGGCGGTCGCCGAGCCGCACCCGGCCGGCATCGTCGCGCCAGGCCAGCGTGTGCTTGAGCCAGTTCTGGTCGTCGCGCTCGGGGTAATCTTCGCGGGCGTGCGCACCGCGGCTTTCCGTGCGGTAGAGGGCGGAGTGGAGCACGACCGCCGCCTGCCCGATCAGATTGTCGAGCTCGAGCGCCTCGACGAGATCGGTGTTCCAGATCATTGAGCGGTCGGTGACGGCGAGATCATCGAGGGCCCGCGCGACCTCGGCCATCTTGCGCAGCCCTTCCTCCAGCACATTTGCGGTGCGAAAGACGGCGCAATGATGCTGCATCGTCCGCTGCATTGCGCGGCGGACCGTGCCAGTCTTGCTGCCGCCTTTCGCGTGGCGGATCCGGTCGAGCCGCGCGACCGCGGCTTCCGCCGCGGCGGGCGGCATCGCGCTGTGCGGCGCCCCGGGCGCGACGATTTCAGCGGCGCGCTCGGCCGCGGCGCGGCCAAAGACGAGCAGGTCGAGTAGCGAGTTGGTGCCGAGCCGGGTGGCGCCGTGGACCGAGACGCAGGCCGCCTCGCCGACCGCCATCAGCCCGGGCACGGTGCGCTCGGGCTCGCCGGCTGCGGGGTTCAGCACCTCGCCGTGAATATTGGTCGGAATGCCGCCCATGTTGTAATGCGCGGTGGGCAATATCGGGATCGGCTCGCGCGTCAAGTCGACACCGGCAAAGATCCTTGCTGTCTCCGAAATACCCGGCAGCCGTGCCTGCAATAGCCCCGGCTCGAGATGTTCGAGATGTAAGAGGATGTGATCGCGCTGCCGTCCGCAGCCGCGGCCCTCGCGGATCTCGATTTCCATTGAGCGACTGACGATGTCGCGCGCGCCGAGGTCTTTGGAATGGGGCGCATAACGCTCCATGAAGCGCTCGCCCTCGCCATTGGTCAGATAGCCGCCTTCGCCGCGCGCGCCTTCGGTGATCAGACACCCGGCACCATAGACGCCGGTCGGATGAAACTGGATGAACTCCATGTCCTGCAATGGCAACCCGGCGCGCAATGCCATCGCGTAGCCGTCGCCGGTGCAGATATGCGCCTGGGTCGTGGTCAAATAGGTGCGGCCGCCGCCGCCGGTCGCCAGCACGACGACATGCGCGCGAAACAGATGCAGTGTACCGTCATCGAGGTTCCAGGCGACGACCCCACGGCACGCACCGTCCTCCATGACGAGATCGAGCACGAAATATTCGACAAAGAACTCGGCATTGTGCCTCAGGCACTGTTGATAGAGGGTGTGCAGCAGCGCGTGGCCAGTCCGGTCGGCGGCGGCGCAGGCGCGCTTCGCCAGCCCCTTGCCCCAGTGCAGGGTGTGGCCACCAAACGGGCGCTGATAGATATGACCATCCTCGGTGCGCGAGAACGGCATGCCGAAATGTTCGAGCTCGATCACGGCCGACATCGCGTTCTTGCACATGTATTCGATCGCGTCCTGGTCGCCGAGCCAGTCGGCGCCCTTGACCGTGTCGTACATGTGCCAGCGCCAGTCGTCCTCGCCCATATTGCCGAGTGCCGCGCCAATACCGCCCTGCGCGGATACCGTGTGGCTGCGGGTCGGGAACACCTTGCTGACGCAGGCGGTTTTGAGACCGGCCGCGGTGGCACC
>Ga0306920_100010635_pt1 | contig 12350 bp, 11 predicted proteins | sample flu12Cox44000170_FD_204666 | JGI IMG/M metagenome (GOLD analysis project Ga0306920, IMG submission 204666) | Lab enrichment of tropical soil microbial communities from Luquillo Experimental Forest, Puerto Rico - flux4day.12C.oxic.44.000.170 (v2)... | ecosystem: Environmental > Terrestrial >...
CGCGAGCTGTCGCCCGACCCAGCGGCGGTGGCGGAGTGGCTCATGAGCCCACCACCGTCATCTGGCCGGTCATGTACCCGAGCGTCTGCATGGGACCACCGTTACCGTCGACGAATCCGCCACCGCACGGGACGAAGCACTGCCAGCGGTATTCGCCGCTGTGCGGGGGCGTCATGAAGCTGAATTTCTGCAGCGTGAAGGGGCCGGCCACGCAGGGGGAGCTGCTGCACAGGCTCGCCGACGCGTTGGGCGAGCCCACCGGGACGAACAGGTGCAGGCTGGGGATCGCGAACGTGTGCCCCACCGCGCAGTGGGACCAGCCGTTCAGGGTCGGCGTGACATGCACCGGCCCCATCGGCTTGTTGGTGTCCTTGAACTGCTGGAAGGCGATGACGTTACCGATCGTCCCCGACACCTCGGCCCAGAAGTTGTTCCGGGGCGGCGTGCAGCCGTCATAGCCGTAGATCGTCATGTTCACCCTGGTGTTGGCCGGGACGCTGAACAGCGTGGTGTGGACCCACGAACTCTGCAGGTTCGGGTTAGCGCCCGGCTTCATCACGAAGTAGCTGACCCAGTCGGGCCTGCTGGACGAGTTGTTCTGCGGGTCTTCCTGCAGGACGACGTTGACCACGCCGCCGGAGGCCGCGTGCGTGTAATCCACGGTGGGCGGGTTGGCCACAATGAAGTGCGCGACAACGTAAACCGCGCCGACGACCACTAGCGCGAAAGCCACCAGCAGCGTCACGACACGGACTGGCACAGACACCAGCCACCACCTCGCTTCTACGCGGCGCGCACAGCGCACACGGTTCGGGCCGGCCATGGTGGTCCCCAGGACGCCGGCCGGATGCCTGTTACGGACCTGATCTTCTGGGCAACGCGCTGCCATCGGCAACAGCCCGGGGACTCCATGACCAAATTGTCATCGTCGACCGAGCCCTAGCAGGTACCGTCTCTTGGACTGGGTAAGCCGCAACGACAACACGTAATTGGTCAGCTACAAAGAGCTACCGGATGTGCCTGCGGTGACTCCGTCGGGCCGAGCGGCTGCTCCGCAATGGTTTGCGTCACGTTCTGCAATGGATTGCGCCAGGCCGGTTGACCAGGGCCCCTGGCGCGGTGGACCCTCATCAGAGGACCCCACCTCACCGGTGAGCTGTGGTGGCGGATAGGCGAGATGACACGGTTAATGACGGCAACCGAGCAGGCCGAGGGCTCGGCCGGCCCGCGCATCCTGGTGGTGGACGATGAGCCGCGGATCCGCGACTTCGTCAGCCGGGCGCTGGAGACGGCCGGATACGTGGTCGACGCCGCGTGCAGCGGGACCGAAGGGTTGCGGCAGGCGGTGGCGGGCGACTACGACCTGATCATCCTCGACCTGATCATGCCGGACCTGGACGGCCGGGTCTTCCTGACCCAGTTGCTGCGCGAACGGCGCGAGCAGGGGGTGCTGGTGCTGTCCTGCCTCGCGGACGTGACCACCAAGGTCGACTGCCTCGAGCTCGGCGCGCAGGACTACCTGACCAAGCCCTTCTCACTGGCCGAGCTGCTCGCCCGGGTGCGGGTCCGGCTGCGCGGCGACCCGCACTCGCACGAGGTGCTCAGGGTGGGTGACCTGATGCTCGACGTGGGCCGCCTGGAGGCCAACATCGGCCACGGCCCGGTGGCCCTGACCCGGCTCGAATTCCTGCTGCTGCGGGAGCTGATGGAGCACGCGGGCCAGTCGGTGGGCAAGGGCCAGCTGCTCGCCTCGGTCTGGGGATACGACTTCGATCCGGGCTCGAACGTGGTGGACGTCTGCGTGCGCCGGCTGCGCTCCAAGCTCGGCTTCGAACTGATCAAGACGGTGCGTGGTGAGGGCTACCGGCTTGCCTCCTGAAGCCGTGCCGGCCGGGCGCCTGCACCAGCTCGCGGCCACGCTGCGGGTGCCAGCCAGGCTGCACTGGCCGCACCGGCCGCCCGGGCTGCACTGGCCGCGGTCAGGGCCCCGGCTCCGGTGGCCGTTCGTCTGGGTGGACGTCGCGTGGGTCGCCTTCTCCGTGGCCAACCTGGTGGCGATCACCGTCTTCTCACACTGGGAGACGGTCCCGTTCCACTTCATCTGGATCAGCCTGACGCTGCTGTACGGCTTCCGCGTCTGGTCGATCAGGCCGACCCTGTGGGTGCTCGCGGTGGTCATGGTCACCACGTTCACCGCCATTGGCTTGGATGTCTACCACGGCGCGCAGAGCGTGGATGAGCTGAACGAGGTCCCGCTCATGGCGGCCATGTTCGGGATGATGGTCTGGCACGCGCAACGCCGGCTGTCCGCCGACCAGGAACGCGCCCGGATCGGTGCCGAGAACGAACGCATGCTCGGCTCCCAGCGCCGGTTCCTGCAGGATGCCTCCCATCAGCTGCGCACCCCGATCACCATCGCGCTCGGGCACGCCGAGCTGCTGGCCAGCGGGCTGGCTGGCAGCGGCACGCCGGAGGAGCGCGACATCGGGGTGGTCGTCGGTGAGCTCGCCCGGCTCCGGCGGCTCGGCGAGCGGCTGCTGATGATCGCCGCCGCCGAAGACCCCGAATTCCTGCGCCCCGAGCCGGTCGCGCTGGACCGCTTCACCATGGACGTGCTCCGCAAGTGGATGCCGACCGCCCAGCGGAGCTGGCAGCTCGGACCGCTCGACCCGGTCGTGGTGGAGGCGGACCGGGAACGGCTCGGCCTGGCCGTGGACGCCCTGCTGGAGAACGCGATCCGGCACACCAGCGACGGCGACGTGATCCAGCTGTCCGTCCTGTCCGCCGACGACGGCTCCGCCGCTCGCATGATCATCACCGACACCGGCACGGGGATCCTCCCCTCCGAGCGTGAGCACATCTTCGAGCGGTTCCGGTCCGGGGCCGAGCTGGGCGATGGGCGCCGCACGGGGCTGGGCCTGGCCCTGGTGCGGGCCGTCGCGCGCGCCCACGGCGGTGAGGCGCTGGTGCGCAGCACCCCGGGCCACGGCAGCGAGTTCGAGCTCGTGCTGCCGGTCACGGCACCCGCAACCGACCTCGCCCCCGGCACTGGCATCGCCCCCGGCACCGGCATCGCCCCCAGCACCGGCATCGCCCCCGGCACCGGGATCGGCGCGCCGACCGGGCTGCCCGCCGCCCTGCCGGGCAGGCAAGTCGCGCCGGCCGGGGCAGCCGGGGCAGATGAGCCGGGCCGGGCGGACGCCAGCGGCGGTACTGTGCCAGCAGGCGTGCCGTCCCCGCCCCGCCAGCCGGGCCAGAGGCAGACGGCGCTGGAGGAAAAGGGAAAATGGCGCGGCAGGACACGATGACGCCCGCGGGTGCCACCGCCAGGACACCGCGGTGACCGCGACGGGGGAACCGGGGAGCGGCGCGGCCGAGGCGCACGGGAACGGCGCAGCGGAGACACCCAAGAACGGCGCGGCCGCGGCGCGCGGGGGGGGCGCGGAGACGCACGGGGCTGGCGCGAAGACGCACGGGAACGCCGCGGCGGAGACACCCACGAACGGCGCGGCCGCGGAGCTGCCCGCCGGCAGCGCGGCCGCGGAGCCGTCGGCGGGCAGCGCGGCCGGGCGCCTGACGCAACGGCTGGGCGGCCCCGGCCGGGCCCGGCTGGCCGCCCTCACCGCCGTCGTCGCGGGGATCGTAGTGATCGTGGCCCTCAGCTTCACCAGCGCCGGCGCTGGCCCGGAGCACACCCCGGCCACCCCGGCAAAGAACTTCAGCCTCCAGGCGCTCGGTCATCCGGGGCAGCAGATCTCCCTCAATTCGCTGGCCGGCCAGCCCGTCATCGTGAACTTCTTCGCCTCCTGGTGCACGCCCTGCCGGAAGGAGACGCCCCTGCTGGCCAAGTTCTTCCGCGCCCGGCACGGCAGCGTGGCGGTCATCGGCATCGACGTCAGCGACCAGGCAGCGGCCGCGCTGGCGTTTGTCCACCGCAGCGGCGTCACCTACCCGGTCGCCACCGAACCCGCATCAGACAGCACCGTCATCGCCTACGATCTGCCGGGATTGCCCGCGACCTTCTTCCTCGATGCGCACCACCGCATCGTGAAGCGGGTCTACGGGGCGGTCACCCAGGCGGAACTGACCTCAGGAACCGCCCTCATCAACCAGCGGGCGAAGTGAGGCTTGGCACGATGTCGACCCCCATCAAGACCGATCCCCCGTCCGTCCCGCTCCGGCATGGCGGGTGGCCGGTCCACCGGATGCCCCGGTGGCTGCTGGCGGCCGGTCTGCTCGTGCTCGTGGGCGCGGTCCTGGTCGGGCTCGCGATTCACCCCACGCGGTCACAGCGAGCCACCGACATGAACGGGTTCCTGCACGACATGACCACCGACATCCAGTCCTGCGCGGGCGGCGTCAGGGAGTCGCTCTTCGCCATGCACGCGATCGAGTCCGGGGCCAGTCATGACCTGCCGACCGCGATCCACATCGCCAGCTACGGCGCGTCCAACTGCTCGCCCGCGAACAACGAGCTGCTCGCCGACCTCACCCAGTACCAGGTCAGCGAGTCGCTCGCCAGTTTCGGCCTGCCGAGGGTGGTGAACGGCCTGATTACGTGGGCCTTCCCCTACGCTCAGCGGGTCCAGAACGATGTCGCCGGTGTGCTCCGGGCCAGCGGCGCGGCGCGCGCGGCCGCTACCGTCAAGCTTCACCGTGATCTGCGGGCACTGAACGCCCAGCGCGCGTACGTGAACAAGATCATGATGAGGGCGGTGACCGCGACCTCCGCCACCGGGAAACTGCCGGTCCTGCCCGGCTGACGTTCCCCGGGTCAGGTGGCGCTGAGCCCGATGCTCTCCAGGGCCGCCGCAAAGGCGTCCTCCCAGGACGGCCCCTGGCTCACGCCCGATGGCGGCTTGACCCGGTCCAGCGTGGCCAGCGTGATGCCCACCATCTCGGCGGGCCGCGCTGAGGTCACGGCGGCATCCCCCAGATCGAGTTCATGCTGGAGGTTGTCCCGGCCGTGGCCCTGGACAACGTCGAGCAGCAGGAGCGGCCGCCCCACGGCGCGCGCCTCGGCGCACGTGTCTCCCGAACTCGTGATCACCAGGTCGGCCGCGGCCATGAGCACCGGGATCTGGTCGGTATACCCGAAGACGTGCAGCCGCGGCCGGCCGGCCGCGGCGGCCCGCAGCCGGCTCTCCAGCTGGGCGTTGCGCCCGGCCACCGCCAGCACCTGCACCCCGGCGTCCGCGAGCGCCGCGGCGGCCTGGGCCAGCGGGCCCAGGCCCCACGCCCCGGACATGAGGAGCACGGTGCGCTCCGCCACCTCCAGGCCGAGGTCGACCCGGGCCCGGTCCTGGGCGGGCGGGTCGAAGAAGCCGGGCCGGACCGGCGGCGGGATGACCTGCACCCGGGCCCGCGGCTCGTACCTGCGCACCGCGGCCTCGGCGGCCAGCGAGGTGACCAGGTACAGGTCGACGTTGGGATGAACCCAGAGCCGGTGCGGTGTGACGTCGGTACACAGCACGACGTGGCTCATGCCCGGGTACCGGTCGGCCAGCGCGCTGACGGCCGACACCGCGGTCGCGAACACCGACACGGCGAGATCAGCCGGGTGGGCATCGAGGTAGTCACGCAGCCGCGGCACGAGCTGCCGCCGGGCGGCCGCGTCGGCGAGCAGCGCGAGACGGCTCCCGGGGCGCAGCGCGGCGAAATGGAACGCGTCGTACAGGCCGGGCACCGCGAGCATGGTGCGGAACACCGCCTCGCCAGCGGACCCGCCACGCCGCCCGAGCAGGCGCATCGCATCCAGGATCTCCGTGGACCAGCCACGCTCGGCGAGCGAGGACGCGAACACCTGGGCGGCGACATCATGCCCGGCCCCGAGCGAGCCGGATAGCAGCGCCGCCTGCCTCATGCCCCGCTCCCGTCGAGCTCGGCGCCCGTGCCGGTGAGCCAGTCGAGGTAGCGGCGGACGCCGACCGCGAACGAGGTCTGCGGCGACCAGTCAAGCAGCTCCTTGGCCCGCCGGTTGGAGACGCTCACCCCCTGGTAGTCGGCCGTGCGGGCGGGCATGTACTCGACCGGCACCGGCCGGATGAGCTCCCGGACGGTGTCGGCGATCTCCCGCACCGACACCGGGGCGCCCCCCTCCAGCGCCAGTACCTGGTCGGCCGCGACCGGGGCCAGCGCGCGGACGTGCGCGTCGGCGAGGTCTCCCACGAAGACGTAGTTGCGCTGCTGCTCCCCCGTCCCGGCGATGGTGATCGGCGTGCCTTCCAGCGCGGCGCGGACGAACCGGGCGACGACCAGCACGTCCCGCATCCGCGGCCCGTACGGGATGCCGTAGCGCAGGATCGTGAAGCGCTGCCCGTACATCTCGCGGTAGCTGTGCACGAGCAGTTCGGCGGCCAGCTTGGTCGACACGTAAACGTGCCCAGCCTGGGTCAGGTCGACCGGGGCGTCCTCGCCGCGCTCCCCGTTGCCCACGGTCGCGCCGTACACCCAGACGGTGCTCGCGAGCAGCACCCGGGCACACTGCTGCTGGCGCGCGGCCTCCAGCACCCGGGCGGTGCCTTCCACGTTCAGCCGGACCGCTGCCACCGGGTCCGCCGCCACGTCGTTCACATCGGACGCCCCGGCCAGGTGGAACACCGCGGCGCAGCCAGCCAGGGCGTCCGCCAGCCCGGGCGCGTCGAACAGGTCCTGCTCGTAGTACCGCGCGGCCGGGTTGCGCCAGCGCGGGGCGGGATCGATCACCCGGACCTGGTGACCCGCCTGCACCAGGTGGTCCACCACATGGGAGCCGATGAAGCCACCGCCTCCGACGACCGCGACCAGCATGCTTTCCCCACTCCGTCAGCGTGATCCTCTATCGCAAGGAACGTTGCACCTCCGAGCGCAGTCCCGGCTCACCCTACGGTGAGCGCGTCATGGACGGTGGCGACGGCTGTGAGGACCTCGTCCACTTCGCCGTCGGTCATGTCCGAGTGCACCGGCAGGCAGATGTGCCTCGCGGCCAGCTCCTCCGCCACGGGAAGCGGCGGCCCGGCGTACTCCGCCAGCACCGGCTGCCGGTGCAGCGGAAGATCGTAGACCTCACCGGACAGCTTCACCTGGAAGCGCTGGGCCAGCTCCGACTTGAACCGCGCCCGGTCCAGGCCCGGTGGCAGCAGCGCGATGTACTTGTAGATGTTGCTCCGGCACTCCGGGGGCTCAGCCAGCGGCTGCAGCCCATCCAGGCCGGCCAGGGCCTTGTCGTAAGCGGCCGCCACCACCCGCCGCCGGGCGATGAACTCCTCCATCCGGCGCAGGTGCACCAGGCCGGTGACCGCGTGCAGCTCGCTCATGCGCCAGGCCGAGCCGAGCCGCACGTGGTGGTTGGCGGTGAACGCACCCTTGCCCTGGTCCCGGTAGATCCGCGCCTCCTGGGCGATCTCCTCCGACGCGGTGAGGACCATCCCGCCCTCCCCGCTGGTGACGACCTTGGTCGGGTAGAACGAGAACGCCGCCGCCACCCCGAACGAGCCCGCGAAACGGCCGTCGAGCGTCGACCCGTGGGCGTGCGCGGCGTCCTCGACCAGGGCGATGCCCCGCTCGTCACACAGCGCCCGCACCTCGTCGATCCCGGGCGATATCAGCCCTCCGATGTGGACGATCACCACGGCGGCCGTGCGTGGGGTCAGCGCCGCCGCCGTGGTGGCGGCGCTGAGTGCGAACGTGGCCGCGTCCACGTCGGCGAAGACCGGCCTGGCCCCGGCCTGCAGGACCGCGGCCGCGGTCGCGTAGAACGTGTTGGCGGGCACGACCACTTCACGCCCGCGCACGCCGACGGCGCGCAGGGCGATGTCGAGCGCGGCGGTGCCGCTGGCGACGCCCACGGCCTGCGGCCCGTGCGGGGACGGGGGACGGGAGCCGGCCGCCGCGCGGGGACCGGTGTGGGCAGCGGCGAACGCCTCCTCAAACCGGCGCGTGTAAGGTCCCAGCGTGAGCGCGCCACTCGCGAGGATCTCGGTGACCGCCGCGGCGATCTCCGCCCGGTCGCTGGCAGGGAACACGACGCGCGCTGATGGCACTCCCAACGGATCCCCTTCGTAAGAACCGTCCGCGCCCCGGTATCAACGGGGCTCATGCACGGGGCACCCCGACTTTGCCATGATTCCAGGAACAGCGAACAAGGGCACGCCAGTGTCGCACGTGTCGCCAGCCACTATGACATCGGATAACCGCTAGAACCGGCAGAGGACTCAATCGTGACCAACGAAGGGGACAATTGCGTGCATAACCGGCGGTACCGGGGCGCCGCGCTCGCCGGGCTCACGGCGGCGGGGCTGGCCGTCGCGCACGCCGGCCCCGGGCTCACCGCCGTCGGCCCGCTGCGGCGCCGGCTGTTTCCCCGGCTGGCCGGGCTGGGCAAGCCCGGTCACGTGGCGCTCACCTTTGACGACGGCCCCGACCCGGTCAGCACCCCCGCCTTCCTCGACCTGCTGGCGGCCCGGCGGCTGCACGCCACGTTCTTCATGCTCGGCTCCATGGTGGCCCGGGCGCCGCAGCTGGCGGCCGAGATCGCCGCGGCCGGGCATGAAGTCGCGGTCCACGGCTGGGATCACCGGTACACAATCCTGCGCAGCCCGTGGGACGTGTCGAGCGATCTGGCCCGCGCCCATGATGCCGTCGCAGAAGCGACCGGCCAGCGGCCCCGGTTCTTCCGCCCCCCTTACGGCGTCCTGTCCTCGGGCGCGATCGTCGCCGCACAAAGGCTGGGGCTGACGCCGGTCCTCTGGAGCAGCTGGGGCAAGGAATGGGCGCCCGGCGCCACCCCGGATTCGGTGTTCGCCACGGTGGCCATGCACCTCACCGGCGGCGCCACCGTCTTGCTCCACGACTCGGACTGCACCTCACCACCGGGGGCCGCCGCCGCCGCGCTCGGCGCGCTGCCCTGGCTGCTGGACGAGTGCTCGGCCCGGGGACTGGCCGTGGGGACCCTGGCCGGCCACGGGCTGAGACATGACGGCGGGCGGGCAGGGTAGCCCACCCATCGGCAGCGAGCCCAAACTCGCGTAATGTCGTATCGAGGCGGCATCGGCCCGAATCCTGAGGAGGCCTTCAGCTTCCGCCCAGGAAGATGCTGCTTACTTGTACGAGGACTATTCAGTGCGCGGGCCGCGGGTCTGGCAGCCGACAACCTGAGACCGGATCAAGGCCAGTTCCGGGCAGAGGCGGTGGAGATGCAGGAAGGTCACGGCAGCGGGGACCAATCGCCAGAGGCGTCCGGCAACTGGTTCCCGTTTCCGCCCGAGGCTGCCGAGCCCGAGGGGGATGACACCTCGCCCGGCACCTCGTGGGCCCCGTCGCCCGCCCCGCCACCTTCCGACCAGCCCGGGCACACCCAGCCGATCCAGCCCGGGTACATCCAGCCCGGGCACAGCCAGCCGGGACAAGCCAAACGGGAGGACCCACCCAGCGCCCCGGCCACCGAGCTCGGGACCTGGACGATGTCGGCCAGCGGCCAGGGAGCCTGGGAGCCGCCCCCGGGCGGCCACGGCGGCTGGGGGCCGCCGCCCGGCGGCGGTTACGGCCAGCCGGGCGGGTACGGCCAGCCGGGCGGTTACGGCCAGCCGGGTGGGCCGCCGCGGCGGCGGCGCGGCAGCCACCCGCTCGTCTACGTGCTGGTGGCGCTGGTCGCGGCCGCGCTCGGCGCGGGCGCGGTGTTCGCTCTCCAGTCGGAGTCGCAGTCCTCGGGCAGCACCAGCAGCGGCAGCTTGCCGCCCCAGGAAATCCCGTCGCCGGGCAGCAGCCAGGGCGGCGACACCAACACCTCGGGCATTGACGTCCACGCCGTGACGGCCAAGGTCGAGCCGGGGGTGGTCGACATCACGTCCACCCTGCGCTACTCGGGCCAGGTCTTCGAGGGCACCGGGATGGTTCTGACCTCGTCCGGGCTGGTGCTGACCAACAACCACGTGGTGGACGGCTCCACCGGTCTGACGGCGACCATCGTCTCCTCGGGCCGCCGGTACGCCGCCCAGGTGGTCGGCACCGACGCGACCGAGGACGTCGCCCTGCTCAAGCTCACCGGTGTGTCGGGGCTCAGAACGGTCCAGGTCGGCGACTCGTCCAAGGTCACGGTGGGGACCCAGGTGGTGGCCATGGGGAACGCGGGCGGCCAGGGCGGCACCCCGACCGTGACCAACGGGTCGATCACCGCGGTCGGCCGCACGATCACCGCGAGCGATTCCGGCTCGAACACCAGCGAAACGCTCCGCAACATGCTCCAGACCAACGCGCCGATCGCGGAGGGCGACTCCGGCGGCCCGCTGTCGAACGCCGCCGGCCAGGTGATCGGCATGGACACGGCGGCGAACACCCAGTCCTTCGGCGGGTCAGGCACGAGCGAGGGTTTCGCCATCCCCATCAACCGCGCGCTGAGGATCGTCAGCCAGATGGCCGCGGGACACGGCAGCGCCACGATCCACATCGGCCAGCCCCCGTTCATGGGCATCGCGGTCGCGAGCACCTCGTCGAACGCGGTCAGCTCGGCTGACACCCCGCGGCAGCAGCTCCAGCAGCTGCAGCAGGCCGCGGCGGACCAGCCCGGCTCCGGGTTCAGCAACTCCATCAACAGCAACGGCCGGTGCCTGTCCAACGGCTCGGGCAGCCCGGTTCCGAACCCGATCGCCCCGGCCGGCAGCGGCACGCTGATCGCCGGTGCGTTCTGCAACGCGCCGGCCGACGCGGCGGGCCTGACGGGAGGCGACGTGATCCTGGCCATCAACGGCCAGCCCGTGGGCGCGCCGTCCACCCTGACCAACGTGCTCGGCCGGTACCACCCGGGCGACCGCGTCACCGTCACCTGGATGGACCCGGGCGGCCAGCGGCACGCCAGCTCGCTCACGCTGATCGCGGGCCCGGTCAGGTAGCCGGGCGGTCAGCCGGTCATGCGGTCAGCCAGGCGCGCAGCTTGGCCTCGCACTCGGCGATCTGCGCGAGCGGCACGTGCTCGCCGACGCTGTGCGCGACCTCCGGATCGCCCGGGCCGTAGTTGACCGCGGGCACGCCGAGGATGGCGAACCGGGCCACGTCCGTCCAGCCGAACTTGGCCCGCGGCATCCCGCCGACCGCGGTGAGCAGGCCCGCGGCGGCCGGGTTGGTCAGCCCGGGCCGGGCCCCGGGTGCCGCGTCGGTGATCTCCACCTCGAAGCCGCCGAACACCGCGCGCACATGCTCCGCCGCCTGGTCGACGGTGCGGTCCGGGGCGAACCGGTAGTTCACCGTGACCACGCACTCGTCCGGGATCACGTTGCCCGCGACCGCGCCGGAGATCCCTACCGCGTTCAGCCCCTCGTGGTAGGTGAGCCCATCGACCTCGGGTTCGCGCGGGCGGTAGGACCGCAGCACGTCGAGGATGGCGCCCGCGCCGTGAATGGCGTTGTGCCCTCGCCACCAGCGTGCGCTGTGCGCGCGCATCCCGCGCGCGGTGACGTCGGCCCGCATGGTCCCCTGGCAGCCGCCCTCGATCAGGCCGCCGGTCGGCTCCAGCAGGACCGCCAGGTCGCCCACGAGCAGCTCGGGCGCGTTGCGGGACAGGCGCAGCAGGCCGTTGCGCTCGGCCTCGACTTCCTCACCGTCGTAGAAGACGTAGGTCACGTCGCGGGACGGCTCAGCCAGCTGGCCCGCCAGCCGGAGCTGCACGGCCACGCCGGACTTCATGTCACAGCTGCCGCAGCCGTACAGCAGATCACCTTCGGTGCGCGAGGGAAGGTTGCCGGCCACCGGCACGGTGTCGAGGTGCCCGGCCAGAATCACCCGCTGCGGGCGGCCGAGCCGTGTCAACGCGACGACCGCGTTCCCGTCCCGCCGCACCGTCAGATGGGGCAGTTCGGCCAGGGCGCCAGCGATCGCGTCGGCCAGCACCTGCTCGTCGCCGCTGACCGAGGGGACGTCGACCAGGGCGGCGGTCAGCGCCGCGGCGTCACGCGAAAGATCAAGGTCCACGCCCCGCAGCCTAGGACATGCCCCGTGGCCGCCGGTCATGAGATAACAGACGAGCAACACCTACGCACAACGGGAGTGCCATGTTCCACGTTGATTCCGAGGTCGGCCACCTGCGGCAGGTGGTACTGCACCGCCCTGACCTGGAGCTCAAGCGCCTGACCCCCGACAACGCCGCCGACCTGCTCTTCGACGACGTGCTCTGGGTGACCCGGGCCCAGGCCGAGCACGACGCGTTCGCCAGCGCGCTGGCCTCGCGCGGGGTGATCCTCCATTACTACGGCGATCTGCTGACCCAGACGATTGAGATCCCGGAGGCGCGCGCATACATCCTTGACCGGGTGTTCGACCCCCGCCGGCACGGGCCGCTGGCCGCGGCCACCCTGCGCGCCGCGATGGACGGGCTCGACCCG
>Ga0306920_100010636_pt1 | contig 12350 bp, 10 predicted proteins | sample flu12Cox44000170_FD_204666 | JGI IMG/M metagenome (GOLD analysis project Ga0306920, IMG submission 204666) | Lab enrichment of tropical soil microbial communities from Luquillo Experimental Forest, Puerto Rico - flux4day.12C.oxic.44.000.170 (v2)... | ecosystem: Environmental > Terrestrial >...
CGACCCCACCGGGCAGCGGATCGCCTACGTCTGCGACGGCGCGCTGCGGGTGGCCGAGGCGGACGGGTCGGCGGACCGCGCCATCGCCGGACCCAGCGGACCGGATGTCAGCTTCGGCCTCGCCGAGCACGTCGCCGCCGAATCCATGGGCCGCCACCGCGGCTACTGGTGGGCACCGGATGGCACCCGGCTGCTGGCCGCACGGGTAGACACCGCCGCGGTCGAGCGCTGGTACATCACGGACCCGGCCGAGCCCGCGCAGCCGCCCCGGGCCGTGCGCTACCCGGTGGCGGGGACCGCGAACGCCGAGGTCACGTTGTGGATCCTCGGCCTCGATGGCGAGCGGACCCAGGTGCGCTGGGACATCAAGGCCTTCGAATACGTGCCCGCCGCCGGGTGGGACGACCACGGCCCCTTCGCCGCCGTGCAGTCCCGCGACCAGCAAACCGTGCGGGTGCTTGGCATCGACCCAGCGGACGGCACGACCCGGGTCCTGGCTGAGCAGCGCGACGAGTGCTGGGTCCAGCTGGTTCCCGGGCTGCCCGCCCGTGCCAGTGACGGATCCCTGATCGGGCACGCCGACCTCGGCGGGACCCGGCATCTGACGGTCGGCGGTGAGACCGTCACTCCGCCGGGCCTTCAGTTGCGGGAGGTGCTCGGCGTGGACCGCGTTGAGGTGCTGTTCACCGCGTCCACCGACCCGACTCAGGAGGACCTGTGGAGCTACCGGCCCGGCGACCGCGCCCGCAGGCTCACCGCCGAGCCCGGCGTCCACTCGGGGGTGCGGCGCGGCGGCACCCTGGTTCACACCGCACGCAGCCCGGACCGGCCGGGCAGCCGGGTCACGGTGGAGCGCCCCGGGCAACCGGACGTGCTGATCGGGTCGCTGGCGCAGCGGCCGGTGCTGGAAGTGCACGCGACCCCGCTGGTCCTGGGGCCCCGGGAGCTGCGGGCCGCGTTGTTCCTGCCGTCCTGGCACCGGCCGGGTGCCGGGAAGCTGCCGGTTCTGCTCGACCCGTACGGCGGCCCAGCCGGCCAGAAGGTCGCTGCCAGGCAAGGGTGGCTCGAGCTGACCTCGCAGTGGTTCGCGGAGCAGGGCTTCGCGGTGCTCGTCGCCGACGGCCGTGGCACCCCCGGGCGCGGCCCGGCGTGGGAGCGCGAGGTCTACGGTGACGTACTCGGGCCCGCGCTGGAGGACCAGGTCGCGGCACTGACCGAGGCCGCCCGCAGCCGCCCGGAACTCGACCTTGGCCGGGTCGGCATCCGCGGCTGGTCGTTCGGCGGGTCGCTAGCGGCGCTGGCGGTGCTGCGCCGCCCGGACGTCTTCCACGCCGCAGTGGCCGGGGCCGCACCCACCGACGTGCGGCTGTACGACACCCACTGGCGCGAGCGGTTCTACGGCCACCCAGACCGGTACCCGGACCGGTACGAGGCGAATTCACTGCTGCGCGAGGCGCCAAACCTGACCCGCCCGCTACTGCTGATCCACGGGCTGGCAGATGACAACGTGTTCCCGGCGAACATGTTGCGCCTGTCCAGCGCTCTGCTGGCCGCCGGGCGGCCGCACGAGGTATTGCCGCTGACGGGTGCCACGCACCGGGTCAGCGACGAAACCGCCGCCGAGAACCTGCTGTGGCACGAGGTCCGCTTCCTCAGCCGTCACCTTGGCCAGGGCCCGTCCCTCGCGGCTTCCTGAGTAAGGTTGACTCCCCATTGTCTGGGTTACCTGGAGAGTCAAGCGCCTCCAGCACGGCGAGCCAGCAGAGGATCACGGTCAGGTCGCGCACGGAGGGGTTACGGGGTCAGCCGACACGGCCGAGTTGACCGGCCCGCTCTTGCGGGTGGCGTGAGTCGAGGCGCCCGGTGCCGCTTGTCAGAGGCGCGCCCAGGATTAGGTGACCCCCCGGAAGCGAGGCCCGCCGTAGCGGGCTTACGCTCACCGAAACCTAGTCCGGGAGGGGCATCGTGTGCGGGGCGGAGAATCCCGGGCGTCGTGGTCACCGGGCGGCGCTGCGGGGTGCTCAGACCGTTGCTGTCCTGGGCCGCGGAGCGGCAAGCAGCGATGCCCGCCCTCGTTCCCGGCGCGGCCCCGGTGCGCTCCCATTCCGAGACGGCCCTGCGGGCCACGCCCACAGACAGGAGAACCTGCATGAACCGAACCCATTCCCCCAGCCGGCGCCTGCTGGCGCTGGCCCCCGGCAAGCTGGCCACGGGGGCCGTGCTAATGGCCGCCGTCGTGGCGGCGATGGGCGTGACCGCCGCCGCTGGCTCGACCACGCCCGGTGTCGCCTCGTCGTTCTCGTTCAAGCTGGTGCCTGCCACGGGCATCGCTGCGTGCTTGCCGAAGGCGTCGGGGCACGTGACCATCACGCCGGGCTCGCTCAACGACACGATGGCGGTCAGCGTGACGGGCATGCCCGCCAACGCCGGCTTTGACCTGTTTGTCATCCAGCAGCCCGCCGCGCCGTTTGGCGTCTCGTGGTACCAGACCGACGTCCAGGCCAACAGCCTCGGCACCGGAAGCGCCACGGTGCGGGGCGTGTTCAATGTCGAGACCTTCTCGGTGTCACCGGGGGGAACCACCACGTTCGCTCCCACCCACCAGTACCACCTCGGCCTGTGGTTCAACGATCCCAACGTCCCGTTCAACCTTGGCTGCGAGCCCACAGCCACCTCGCCGATCGTCACCCCGTTCAACGGCGAGCAGGACGCGGGCATCCAGGTGCTGAACACCTCGAACTTCCCCGTTGCCGCGGGCCCGCTATCGCACGTCCCCCGCTGACCCGCGGCTGATAAGTGGCGGCGGGGCCACCGCCCCGCCGCCCGCACGCTAATCGCGGCCGGCCAATGACCGCGCTGGGCTGGCTTCTTGGTACTGCCTCACGCGGTCATTGGGCGCCGCGTGCCCAGGCTTTCCTGAGGGCAAGGATCTCGGCGGCACTGTTCTCCCGGGCGATATACGGGATGTCCAGTGCGTAGCGCATCCGCTCGCGCGGAATCCGGCGGTGCACCCCGGTGACGTCGTCGAGGATCGCGTCGTACAGTTCCGTCCCGGCCATGCAGAAGACGTCAATCAGCACCGGCCGGTCGGCGGCTCTGAAGATGTGGGCATCGTCCAGGTCGCATCGACCCAAGCTCGGCCAGGACCTGGCGATGAGACAGCGACTCCCAGGGCAAGCCGGGAATGCGCGGCAGACTTGCACTCAGCTCAGGCACCGCGGCATCGTAACGGCATGCCAGCGGGCGGCGCACCGGATTTATGCGGCTGCCATCCGTCATCGATGCCCATCCGCCGGCGCAGCCGACTGCCGGCTCCGCTAAATCCAGGCGCTTTTCTATCGTTGCAGGATGACCATTTCCTTGCGCACGGTGATCCGTCCGCACCTGCTGCTCGATGTGGTGACTGGGGAGCTGCTGCAGGACCGCGCCGTCGTCATCGATGGCGACCGCATCGCAGACATTGTCGCTGCCGGCGATGTACCGGCCGAAGGTCCTGTTTTCGTGGACCTGCCGGGCCAGACGGTGCTGCCCGGCATGATCGACTGTCACACTCACCTGGTCGGCGAACCCGACAATGGCCACGGGTATGCGGCACTGCTGGCCCGGACCGGTGCCCAGGAGGCGCTGTCGGGTGCGCGCAATGCGCGGGACACCCTGCTGGCGGGCTTCACTACGGTGCGCGATGTGGGCACATTCCGCGCCTTCGTCGATGTCGCGTTGCGCGATGCCATCGACGAAGGCTGGGTTGCTGGCCCCCGGATGCGGGTCGCGGGAGCGTACGTGACCTGTTCCGGCGGGGGAGGTGACATAACCGGCCTGGCCCCCGATGTCGATGCGGTGCTTCCGCACGAGTTCCGGGTGGGGGTGGCCGACTCAGTCGATGACGTGCGCCGGGCAGTACGCCGGGTGCTGCACGGCGGCGCCGACTTCGTGAAATTGATCGCCACCGGCGCTGTCATGGCGCCGGGAGGCGTGCCCGGCGCCCCCGAGCTCACCGAGGAACAGATCCGCGCTGCCGTCGAGGAAGCGTCACTTTCCGGCGCGGATGTTGCCGCCCACGCGCACGGCGCCGAAGGCGTCAAGCGCGCCGTGCGCGGCGGCGTGCGTTCCATCGAGCACGGCTCGCTGATGGACGATGAGTCGATCCAGATGATGGCCGCCGCCGGGACGTTCCTGGTCGCCGACGTCTACAACGGTGACTACATCGCTGAGACCGGCCGCGAACTGGGCTGGCGTGCCGACGTGCTCAGCAAGAACGACCAGACCACCCTCGCGCAGCGAGCCGGTTTCACCAAGTGCCTGACAGCGGGCGTGCGCATCGCATTCGGCACCGACAGCGGCATCTACCCGCACGGCCTCAACGCCCGCCAGTTCGCATACCAAGTCCGCTGCGGCCAGAGCCCGCTCGGCGCGATCCGGTCCGCCACCGTTCATGCAGCCGAACTGATCCGCTGGGACGACCGGGTCGGCCGGATCGCGCCCGGATACCTCGCCGACGTCATTGCCGTGAACGGCAACCCGTTGCAGGACATACGCCTGCTGGAGAACGCCGTCTTCGTCATGAAGGACGGAGCCATCCAGCATCACGGCCCGGACACTGAGACAGCCCAGGTCTGAGACCAGCGGCCCCTGCCGGGACCCCACTCGGCGACGGCCTTGGGAAAGCATCCCCGGGGTCAAGGGCAGCGGGCCTGGAAGCTCTGCCGGCCGCCGGATCGAGCAGTTCTCCTGGCCTGAACACCGTGATGTGGCGCATAGTGGGCTTCGCGCGGTGGTACAGCGCTAGGCCGGGTTGGCCTGGCAAGGGGTCAGCTGGGGGTGCGGATGAGCGGGGCCGGGCAGATGCCATCGCCTCCCGCAGGTGGTGACGTGTGGCGCCTCGACGGCCGGATCGCGTTGGTGACCGGCGCCTCCGCAGGCTTGGGCGCGCGCTTCGCGCGCGTCCTGCACGGGGCGGGGGCGCACGTGCTGGCCACCGCCCGCCGGGCCGACCTTCTCGATGAGCTGGCCCGCGAGTGCGGCGAGCGGATCGAGGTGATGCCTGGCGACATCACCGACGCAGCGCACCGGCAGGCGCTGGCCGGACAGCTGGAAGCGCACGGGCGCCTTGACGTGCTGGTCAACAATGCCGGGATCTGCGACGACGGGCCGATCGAACAGCAGTCCCTGGATGACCTGCGCCGGGTCATCGAGGTCAACCTGATCAGCGTGCTGGACATTTGCCGGCTGACCGCGCCCCTGTTGTGGGCCGCCGCCCCGGGCGCCAGCGTGATCAACGTCGCGTCCGTGTACGGCATCGTTTCCTCGCGCGGCCCCATGGCCGCCTACAACGCCACCAAGGGCGCCCTGGTCAACCTCACCCGCCAGCTCGCCGCCCAGTGGGGCGGACGCGGGGTGCGAGTCAACGCCCTGGCCCCCGGCTACTTCCCGACCGAGCTGACCGGACACCTCGCCGACGCCGGCTTCGCTCGCTCGATCCGCGAGCACACCCTCCTCGCCCGCACACCCGCCCTCGAGGAGATCGACGGACCGCTGCTGTTCCTGGCCACCGCCGCCTCCAGTTACATGACCGGCCAGGCCCTGGTCATCGACGGCGGCTGGACGGCGGTCTGATCCCGCAGCCCGGCCGCGCCGTCGAACACCGCGATTAGCGTGTGGCCGTTGGCGGACCCGCTACTTGACTGGGAGGTCCCGACATGACCAGTAAGTTCACCGAGCTTGCGATCGACTGTGCCGATCCCAGCGGTCTCGCCCGGTTCTGGTGCTCGGCCCTTGACTATGAGGTGCAAGATGAGGACGACGGAGTCGTCGCAATTGGCTCCCCCATGGTGCCTGAAGGCAAGAACCGCCTTGGCCCGGTGCCACCGACGTTGACCTTCGCGCACGTGCCCGAGGGCAAGACCGTCAAGAACAGGCTCCACATCGACGTCAACCCAACCGACCGTTCCCAGGACGAGGAGATCGCGCGGCTCATCGGGCTCGGTGCCACGGTGGTCAACGACAACCGCCCCGAGTTCGGCTGGGTGACGCTCGCCGACCCCGAGGGCAACGAGTTCGACGTCCTCGCGGACCGTCGCCCCTGACCGGAGGCGGCTCACCGCGCCAGGCCTGATTCCGGCCGCCAACCCGCGCTCACGCGAACACGATCGCCCAGGCCCGTCCTGGGAGCTGCCGTCTTGGACGAAGCCTGTCGGGTGCGGATAGCTTGAAGCGTCGCCGCAGCGCGGGGTGAGGGAGCGCGATGGGGCTCGTTGTGCCAGCACGACTCGCACGGGTTGGGCATGGGCCCTCGTAGCCTGTCCCGGCGCCGGAGGTTGCTTGCCGCCGGGGTGGCGATCGTCGCCATAGCCGGGGGCGTCACCGCTGGCGTCGCGGCACTCGCCGCCGGCGACGGAGCGGGTTTCACCGGGGGTTACCCTGCGCAGGACAGGCCGGGGCCGGTGCTGCTCGTCCCGGGCTACGGCGGTCAGACGGGATCGTTGAGCGTGCTGGCTGCCCGGATCCGGGCGACCGGGCGGCACGCCAGCGTGGTGCACCTGCCCGGCAACGGGGCCGGCAGTCTCATCACCGACGCTGGGGCGCTCAACGCAGCGGTGCAGCGCGCGCTGCGCGACGGAGCGCCATCGGTCGATGTGATCGGGTACTCCGCCGGTGGTGTGGTCGCGCTGGTGTGGGCACGCGAGGACTACGGGAGTCACAGGGCGCGCCGCGTGGTCACGCTGGGCTCTCCCTTTCACGGGACGCGGCTTGCCGCGGACGCTGCCGGGATCTTGCCAGGAGCGTGTCCGGCGGCATGCCAGCAACTGGTCCCCGGTAACTCGTTGCTGGCCCAGCTGGATCACGGCGCAGTGCCGGGCCGGCCGCGTTGGCTCTCGCTCTGGACCACCGACGACCAAGTGGTCGTGCCGCCGGACTCGGCGCGCCTGGCTGGCGCGATCAACGTGCCGATCCAGTCCATCTGCCCGGGGCATGTGGTGAGCCACACTCACCTCCCGGCTGATCCGGTCGTCATCTCCCTGGTATTGCAGGCCATCGGCCCCGGGCCGGTCGCACTGAAAGGCCCGGCCGGCTGCCCCTCCTGACGCCGGGTTGCCGCTCCGGCTGCCTGGCAGGTCAGCTGGTGACGTCCTTGGTCGCGAAGTTGGCCCATGCCGCGGCCGCGAACACCACGACGTAGATGCCCTGAATTGCGAAGCCTCGTTCGATGTTCCGCCAGAGGATCGGCTCGCGGAAAAAGTCCGCCCAGGCCAGCCAGTACCTGGTCGGCAAGTAGGGGCTCACCGCCGCGGCGGAGTTGAGAGCGACCAGCACGCCGCTGGTGATCAGCGCCGCCAGCGCTCCGAGCGCGGCGCCGAGGGAGGAGTCGGTCAGCGTCGAGAAGAACAAGGCGATCGCAGCGACTCCGAGCATGGACACGGCGATGAACGCAACCGCGCCAAGTGTTCGCATCGCGATGTCGGCCGGCGTCATCGGGGTGCCGGACAGCGACGTCGCGACGTTCGATGTGGCGAGCCCATGGGATGTCACCAGCAAGGGCCTGGTCCCGAAGAGCCCTGCCCCGGTCGCATAACCGGTCACCGCGACGAGGACCACGGCGCCAAGCACATAGGCGATCACCGAGACCAGCTTCGCCACCAGCAGCCGGGTCCGGCCGACGGGCCTGGCCAGCAGGTACCGCAGCATGCCCGAGGTGGCCTCGCCGGCGATCGCGTCACCAGCGACGATGGAGACCGCAATCGGCAGGAAGATGGGCAGCACCAAGGCGAGGGCGGCCGCCGGGTAGAGCGTTCCGTTGGACAACACGGCCGACAGCAGCGCCGGTCCCTGGCCCGGGGACGGTGCGACATGGGTTACCGCGATGAACACCGCGACCACGGTCGGCAGCGCGCAGAGCAGCAGGATGCTCGCCCAGGTCCGGGGCTTCCGCACCAGCTTGACCAGCTCCACCCCGATCACGGGGCATCTCCGGCTGCGGGCGAGGGAGCAGTGCCGGGCTGTCCCGCGTCCCGGTCGATCCGGTCGGTCCCAGGACCGGTCAGCTTCAGGACCAGATCTTCGAGCGAGCTGCGTTCCGGCCGGATCTCAATGACCCGCAGCCCGGCCGTGACCAGCCGGGCATTGAGCGCCGCCGGATCGGTACCGGTCACCACCAGTTGGTCACCGTCCCTGCTCGCTACCTGGCCGTCCAGTTCCGCCGCGGCGCGGTCAGCGTCCGGGCTGCGCACGATCACCCGCCCGGTGGCGGGCCGCAGTGCGGAGAGCTCGGACTGCAAGACGAGCCTGCCGCCGTCGACGATGCCAACGCGCGTGCACAGTTGCTCGACCTCGGCGAGCTGATGGCTGGACAGGAACACCGTGGTGCCCGCCTCGTTGAGCCGGACCAGCAGGTCCCTGATCTCACGGATCCCCTGCGGATCCAGGCCATTGGTGGGTTCGTCGAGCACGAGCAGTCTCGGGGCACGCAGCAACGCCGCGGCCAGGCCCAGCCGCTGCCGCATGCCGAGCGAATACTTCCGCACCGGGCGGCCATCGATCCCAGCCAGGCCAACCTGCTCCAGGGCCTCCTCGACCCGGCGGCGCCGGGTGCGCCGGCGTCCGGTACGCCCGGCCGCGTCGATCAGCGCCAGGTTCGCCCGGCCGGACAGGTGCCCGTAGGCCGATGGCCCTTCGACGAGCGCCCCGACTTCCGGCAGCACCTCACGCACCCGCGATGGGATCGGCCTGCCCAGCATCTCGATCTCGCCGCTGGTCGCGAACACCAAGCCCAGCAGCATGCGGATCACGGTGGTCTTCCCCGACCCGTTGGGCCCGAGAAAGCCAAACCGGTCGCCCTCGCGCACGTCGAGATCCACCTGGTCCACGGCGAGCACCGAGCCGAACCGCTTCGTCAGCCCCCTGGTGACGATCACCGAAAGCTCACCGATCCCGCCAGCGCCCCTTCGGCTGCCCGCTGCAGGACCGCGGGCATGACCGGGCCGGCGAGCAGGAACACCGGCCCGCCGGAGGTAGGGCTCGCCAGGGCAACCGTCAGCAGCGGAGTGCGGATCAACACATCTGTCCCGTCCTGGAGCCCGAACAACGGCGCACCAGCCGCCTGGGCTGCGCTCAGCGCCTGAGCACCGACCCGCCCAGGAAGCGGTATCACGGCGAACCGGGCGAACCCGGTGCCATACGCCGCGACCGACGTTATGCCGCCGCGGATCTGGGTGCGGGCAAGCCCAGCAAGCCGTCCCGGCGGCGGCGGCCCGATCCCCTCCAGAAACTCGGAAACATCGGGAAGCTCGGCGGTCGTCACGGCAACGCCTGGCGCGGGCTTCGGGGTAACCACCGAGAGGGCGGGGCGGCTCTCGGTCAGCTGCAGGAAACTCGACGTCAGGACGGGACGGCCGGAACCCCGGGCGAAGACCTGCACCGCGATCGGCAATCCGGTCGCGGGGTCGGCCCAGACATCCACGGCTGCGATGGTCGTCCGCGGGTCGGTTGCCCGCACGTGTAGTCCTGCGGCGCCTATCCCCGCGATCCGGCGGGACGGCAGCCGGGAGATACGGCCGGATCCTGCGGCGAGGGCCAGCAGCCGACGGCCCAGCGCCGATGGCAGCAGGTCGGCGGCTCGGGGCAGCCGGGCAGGCTGCGAGCCCACGATTCTGGTGAGCAGGTTGCGGCCGTAGTCCCACAGGTAGGTGGCGGCGCCGGCCTGGTAGGTGTCATCCTCTCCGGCGGGGGTGCTGACCTCAGCGCGCCAGCGCGCCGGTGAGCGGTACCAGGTGTATTGGTCGGTGGTGCCATCGAGGAGCATGCTGACGCCGCCCAGGTCCGGCAGATTCGGCAGTCCGAGGCTCGCGATGGATTCGGCATATCCCTGGTAGGGCACGTGCGCTGACGCCAGGATGCGGGCACGAAGCGCCTCGGCGCTGATCGGTGACACCGGGACCGGCAACGCCCCGACAACGACCGGCAGCGCGCATAGGGCCGCAGTGCCGCACGCCACGGTCACCCACCGCAGCCACGCCTGGCGGGTGACGACGCTCACCAGGACCCGGGCTTGCCCATCGATGCCACTGTTCCCAGTATGCGGCGGGCCACATCGGTGGGCGATGTATGGCGATCAGAACATCTGCGCCGCTCATCGACCATGACGTGCGGCTCACGGGCTTCCCCGCACGTCCCCGCAGTCGCTATGGGCTCGTGCTGGTCATCGTCTCCGCGGGACTTCACCGCTTCCGGCCCTGGGCACTTGCATCTGTGAGCACGGTCTCATTTCGTGCCAGCTGCGAACTGCGCTGGACAAAGTTTGTCTGGCCTTGACAAAGCCGTCCGGCATGTCAGCGCGGCGGATGGCGAAGTGGCAACTATTCTGCTGAACGTGCCAGGTGAGGTCTCGGTTGCGGATGATGGGACCAAAGGGCCGTGATGAGGTGGCTGAATCCTTGCCGACGCCTCGATCATGCAGCAGTTCCAGCGAACTGCAGGGGGGAGGTGGGCTGGGGTGTCTAGCAAGTACGTCATCCGGGGCCGCACATACCAGGGAGTCCCCGCTTATCTGCGGATCCTTTTCACCGAAGCCGGTCTTTTCATCGTTGCCTACATTCTGGTTGGTGTCTTCTATAACACCGCGCCACCCCACTTGCCGATGGTGGGATTCACCCTGGCCGCGCTCCACAGCTGGATTCAGTACCTCATCTCGATCCTCTTCTGGCCCCTCAGCTTCTGGGATCCCACCTTCTCGGTGGGTCATTGGCCCGCCGGATCGACGCCCTGAGACGCGCGACGGGATCAAGCGAGGCCGGCGCGCAAGCACTGCGCGGTCGCGCAGAAGCGCGGGCCCGGACCCGCGACGACGGTGGCTGGACCTGGTTCTCGCGGCCGGGGCGGGGGCGTAGAAATCCCAGGCTGTCGCCTTGTCCCGGCTGTTCAGGCTGAGGCACACTTGAGCCCTCAGGGAGTGCGACCGCGATTGCCGCCCACGCCGGAGCTCATGGGGGGATGTCGTGCCGGGTGAGACGCCGTCGTTCGCGTGGAGCGTCCTGCGCTCACGTGATCTCCTCATGCTGGGCTTCCGGTTCTTCAACCTGGCCCCGTCCGGCGGGAAGGTCGGCGCTCCGCTGGTCAGAGTGGCCGCTGGCCGGCCCGCATATGTGGTCGTGGACCTCGCCCCACAGCACATTTTCGAGCAGGCGGAGGCCGAGGCCGAGCCGGGCCCCACCCCCGTGCCGGTCCCGCTGGGCCATCGGATGGCGCAGCCCAGCCGATTGGCTTTCCGCGTTCCTGACGGCGTGACACAGGTCCCGTTCACCCTGGACGCGCTGCTGGACTGGTCGGCGTGGACGCCGTCACTCGTCCCGGTCATGTACGGGCCGGGCGGCGGCCAGGCTCCGCCGATCCGCGAGCCGGGGATCACCGAGACATACCTGGAACTGCCGTACCGGCTCATTCTCGAGCCTGACCCGCAGTCAGCATGGGCGCACGCCGTGACCGCACAGGACGTGGCGGGCCGCACGGAACTGTGGCACAGCCGCTTGGCGTCGAGCAGCCCTGACGGCTCCACCGTGCGGGCGGTGTGGTCGCCGGACTGGCCGCAACAGGGCGTCGGGGGTGCCAGCTTCCCGCTCCAGCCAATGAGCGCGGACGACCGGCGCCAGATCGTCGGCCTCACCTCCGACTTCACCGGGCTGTCGGACCGTGCCACGGGCAAGCGGCTCGAGCCGGTCCCGGTGCCAGTCGAGCGGCTGCTGGTCTCGGCCCTCGGTGGCTGGCTCTCAGTACACGGCGTCTTCTACGACCCTCCCCCCGTCGGCCGCGACCGCCGCGCGCCCTATGACCTGGTCGACTGGAAACACATCGCCACCGAGGGACGCGACCAATACACCAAACTTGTACGCTCCGGCAAGCTTTTCCCGTCCAAGCATCGCGCGCACCTGATACAGATCACCGAGCGCAAGGTATCCGACACGGCAACTGGCCCGGTGGCAGCGCTCTTGCAGCGCCAGTTCATCATCGTGCGGGAAACATTCCACGACTACTCAGCCGACGCATACCAGTTCGCCGGACGCGAGATGCCGCTGCACACAATTACCGTCAAGACCCTGGTGACCCCTGATCTGATGATTCCTCAGGTGAATCCCGCATGCCAGATCACCGGCCTGATCGGCCACCACTCCCAAAAGGTCATGCTGCCCGATGGGACACCGGTGCCCTTCCACCTGGTCGGCACGGACGCGGCCGGCAATGAGGTCGACCTGACCGTCGGCATGTTCTGGATCGACGATGCAGACGAGTTGCCGCTCGGCGCTTCCGGAACCAGGGACGGCGTGGCCGCAGCTTACGACGGCGATGAGGCTTTTGCCCGCGGT
>Ga0306920_100010637_pt1 | contig 12350 bp, 6 predicted proteins | sample flu12Cox44000170_FD_204666 | JGI IMG/M metagenome (GOLD analysis project Ga0306920, IMG submission 204666) | Lab enrichment of tropical soil microbial communities from Luquillo Experimental Forest, Puerto Rico - flux4day.12C.oxic.44.000.170 (v2)... | ecosystem: Environmental > Terrestrial >...
CCGAATCCGAGTGCACGCCCAGTTGATTCGGGGTGCCACGGATGAGCACTTCTGGTCCCAAGAGTACGACCGGGAACTACGGGATGCACTGGCTCTCGAGAGCGATGTCTCCCACGCAATTGCTCAGAAGGTTGAAGTCACGGTGACCGGACAGGAGCTGGAAAGGTTGGTCGCCGCTCCCCATCCTGTTTCGGCCGAGGTATACGAGAGCTATCTCAGGGCCAAGGAAAAATTAGATAGCAGCGGCACAAAGGCTGGAATTCAAGACAGTATTCCTTACTTTCAGGAAACAATCTCCAAGGACCCAAACTTTGCACCGGCTTACGTTGGCTTGGCATCCGCGTACCAGGCACTGGGAAGACCGGTACTGGGTGCTCCACCGGATGAAGTACGTCCCAAACTCATCAGCGCCGCCAAGAAGGCGTTGGAATTGGATCCGGGGCTCGCCGAACCGCATGTCATGCTGGGAGAGGTCTACCAGCGGCAGTGGAGGTGGAGCGACGCCGAGTCTGAATACCAGCAAGCGTTGGCTCTTAATCCCAACAATGCAAGCGCCTACGTAACATTCGCGATCTGGCTACTGTGCCAGGGGCGGACCGACGAGGCCCTAACATGGGCCCAGCGGGCCCGCGAGCTGGATCCCCTTGGATCGAGCGGCCTCGGTTACGGCTGGATATTGTTTCATGCCAGACGCTATGGCGAGGCGATACAAGAACTGCGCAGCATCGGAGCGGTCGAACATTGGTACCTGGGATTCGCCCTGATCGCAAACGGCCAACCGGACGAGGCCATTACTGTATTGGAAAAGGCGCTCTCCGCCAATGAACAGAGCCCGGCTGTGATGGGAGTACTTATAAGAGCCTATGCTCATGCCGGCCGCCGCCCAGAAGCGGTTCGTATGCTCGACAAGTTGAAACAACAGCAGCGGAAAAGTTACGTTTCACCCGCCGCGTTGGTGAACGCCTATCTAGGGCTTGGCGACAACGAGCAAGCCCTGACTTGGCTGGAGCAGGCCTACCAGGAGCAGTCAAACTTTTTGCAATTGATCAAAGTTCATCCTTTCTTTGATCCCTTGCGAGAGGATCCCCGTTTCAAAGAACTGGTGCACAAAGTCGGGTTGGACTGATCCAGCAGAAATGCGGCTCCCGGAGACCCGTGAATGAGAAATGTCCGCCTGCTGATTCGTCTGATGCCACTGGCCTTGGTGATGCCTGGGTTCGTGGGCGCGCAGACTCCAACGGGTATCATCAGCGGCTTCGTAACCGACACGACGGGAGCGAGAATCCGTGCAGCCAGCGTCATTCTCAAGAGCAAAGAAACCGCATTGAAACGCACACTCCTGACAAGCGATCGAGGAGAGTACATCGTACCCGCGTTAGTTCCGGGGCTGTACGAGGTGTCCGCGAAGGCAACCGGTTTCAAAAACATGATGCGGGATGCCACCGTGGAAGCAGGCAGTACAACGAATCTCAGCTTCGTCATGCAACCCGGCATCAGCACAGAAACTCTCACCGTCGAGGGCGCCTCGCCCCAGATTCAGTACGAATCCCACGAAGTCGGTGGCACGATCACGCGTTCTCAAATCGATGGTCTACCCGTCAACGGACGGAATTATTTGGAGTTTATCAAGCTGGAACCAGGAGCACAGCCGCCCACGAAAACATCGGCCAACCGGATCCTAATGCCCCTATTGGGATCGCCCGTTGGAGGGAATGGACGCGCAACACGCATCACCGTCGACGGCGGCAGCATTATGGAGGTCGGAAACGGCGGATCGGCCCTGGGATTATCGCAGGAAGCGGTCGAGGAGTTTCAGGTCGCTACCGTCAATATGGATACGAGTACTGGAGCGACGGCGAGTGGGGTCGTGAATGTTGCCACTCGTTCGGGCACGAATCAGCTTCACGGCTCCGGATTTATGTTCTTTCGAGACCATCACCTCGCAGCCTATCCGGCTCTGCATCGGAACCCGTTCAATCCTGACCCATTCTTTCAGCGGAAGCAGTTCGGATTCGCAATGGGAGGACCGTTGCAGAAAGACCGGGCTTTCTTCTTCGGCAGCTTTGAACGGCTCGATCAAGACGGGGTCATTAGCACGGAGTTTCCCGCACCGGACTTCGCAGCGCTAAGCGGTATTTTTCCGAGTCCCACATACGTGAACCAATTCACCGTACGGACAGACGTCAAGCTGAGCGAGACGCAATCGCTGTTCCTGCGCTACTCACATGAGGGCAGCTTCTCTTACGCACCGTCTGGCGCACTGTACCCGTCTACTTGGCCCAAACAAACCGACTGGACTGATCAAAGCATTTTGGGACTGACATCGCAGTTGGGATCTCAGGTCGTGAATGATTTACGATTTTCCTATTTCTATGTCAATTTTGCCCAGCATGCACCTGGCGCGCAAGACTGCCCAATGTGCTTGGGGATCGGCGCGCCCCTGATTAACATTGAAGACGAACTCTCCATTGGTTTTTCCGCCGAAGCTTCCAACCTCGGAAGACGCTATCACCTGAATGATGTGGTCAGTTGGCAGACCGGCTTGCATCAAGTTCAGTTTGGCGGCGATTGGGAGACGTCCAGGGGCGGCGGCATTCTTGTCAATGACGACCCCGTCACTGTGCAGTTGTTCTCGCCCACAAGCGTCAGAGATTTCAACTCTCAGCAGCCCGCCAATTCCCAGATTCCCTTACCGGCGAGTTTTCTCACTGTTTCGCACATCCTGCAGTTACCCTTACAAAACTTCAGCGTCGGAATCGGGGATCCGTTCGTACCCCAGGCTGGCTTCGGGAGAGCACGTGTTTCCCCGCTTGTTCACTTGTTTTTCCAGGATATGTGGCACCCACATCCCAGATTTACCATCGACTACGGGCTCGGCTGGACGTTTGATTCCCCGCTGAACTACGACCTTTCCAAGCCGCTCTATCTCCAGTCGGTGTTGGGCGCCTCAGGTCTCGGTGCGACACGCAAGAACTGGAAGGATTTTTCACCGTCACTCGGCTTCGCATGGAATGTGAAGGGCGACGGAAAAACGGTGATTCGAGCCGGCGTCGGCATCTATTATGACTTCCAAACCTCTTTCTTGATTGCCGACCCAGAACGGGTGTCTCTCGGCCCGAAGGGCGTGGGGCGGGGCTCATACTTCAGCGGCGGGATCGGCAACCCGCTCACTCATGTGCCGGGCGTGGCACCGGGAACTTTGATGGATTTTAACTCGCCGACAATGTTTACCGGAGCCATGGTCCAGCAGATTTTGCCCGGCATCCGTGCGCAGCTAGCACAAGAGCGAGGTAATCCGAACAATCGAGACTTCTCCGTCACTAACGTCGAAGTGGACAAGCAAGGCTCGGTTGACGCTACGAACCTGCCTAGCCCTTCGGCGGTGCATGTAAATGTAGGTGTGCAGCGCGAAGTGGCACATGACTTGGTGATCAGTGCGGACTTCGCGGTACGACAATTTCGTGACATCGGTACGCCACCGGGACTGATCGACCCCAATCACTTTTCGAGCATCCGCGGCCCCGTGCTCCCCCACTGTTCCGATGTCGAGCAGAATGATCCCGAGGCGCTTTGTTCGCTGGGCCCGATCTCACTGACGTCCGGATTGGGCAGCGCTACCTATCGCGGTTTGCTGGTGCGAGCCGACAAACGCTTCTCCCACGGATTTCAGTTTCGGGCCTCCTACGCCTATTCGAGTAATGTGGGAGATAATTTCGGCATCGGGTTTGACAATGACCATCCGCTCGACAATCGAGGTCCGCTCGATCGCGATTTTCGGCACATCCTGAGTCTGTCGGGAATTGCTGAACTCCCCCAGCGCTTCCGGGTAGGGCTCTTCGTTAGCTACATTGGCAAACCTCCGTTTTCCACCTACCTCGGGGACCTGGACTTGAACGGAGACGGCACAACCGGCGATTTGCTGCCGGGTACGCGAGCCAACCAATTCAATCGTCCTCTGGGAAAGAACGATTTGCGGCGCCTGGTAAACGAATTCAACCGCACTTACGCAGGCGGAAAAGATGCGGGAAAAAACGACATCCCGTCGATCACCCTACCTGCCAGCTTCGAGTTTGGCGATTCGTTCCTGACCCAAGATCTGCGTCTAAGCCGCGACTTCCGGCTGAGCGACCGCTGGCACATGATGCTGATGGGAGAGGTTTTCAATCTGTTCAACATCGGAAATCTCTCAGGCCGAAGTGGGGACCTGCTGGGCCCTGGGTTCGGGCGGGCAACCAGCCGAGTGTCTCAGGTTTTTGGTTCGGGAGGTCCTCGGGCATTCCAGGTGGCGGCGCGCCTGAGTTTCTGATCACGATTGCAATACCATCCCCTGGCTCTTCCGCTGTCAGCCTCGGGCAGTTTGTATCGTTCCCATCACTCCACGTTCCAGCCGCTGACTACGACACTCGCCTTGGCTGCTCCCAAGGCACTTGCCCGATAGGTAGCGCTCACCTCTCGCTTTTCCCCAGGCATCAGCGTGAGGTAGTTGTCCTCCCAGATTACGGGCAAAGTCTCTTGCCCGCCCGGCCCGCGATCTACTTTTAGGCGAACGAAGAATGCCAGGCTTCGGCTGGGATTTTCGACCGCCACATGCGTGACGCTATACTCCTCTTTGCGCTCCGTGCGGCTTGTCACCGTTAGCTTGACCTTGGGCAGCTGGGCCAGCGCCGTAAAGTCGGCATAGGAGAGCGTCGGCGTGGTGTACCAGTTCGAATTGTCCCAATCGAGAGTTTCGCCCTTGGAAGACAGCCAATATAAATTCGACCCGACCAGTCTCCCCTTGGCGTCTTCCAGCCGTAAGAGGACGAAATAGGTGGGAGTCAAGCCGGTGATGTCGGGCAGGGTCAAGACCCTTTGTGTGCTGTCGGCGGCAGCATCGAGCTGAGTCTCCTGAGAGAACTTCTCGCTGGCATCGAGATTAAGAACTTTGGTGACCAGTTTCAGGCCGTTCATATCCTGGTATTGGCTGCTCACAACCCAGATCGCATGGTCATCGTAGCCGTACTGGGGAGTGAGCGCTTGCATCGCCTTTTTGGCGCCGAAATAGCCTCCTCCAGGACGCAGGTAGAAATCGTACAAATGCCAGATCAACGAAGGCCAGGCATTGTTGAGCATCCACTGAATGACACCCGTCGCAACATACTTGTTGCGGCTGTAGGCCTCGTACATTGCTCGCACGCCTTCGTAGGTCATCAATTGTGATTTGAAGGCATAGTCCTCGACGTTCGCCGCGGGGCCGTAACGCGCGCTAAGGGCGTCGGTAAAGACCTTCAGGTTTTTGAATTGTCCGCCGCCGGCGTGATAGTTCCACCAGTCGTCGATCGGCCAGAGGTGCTCTTTGGGAAACATGATGCGAAGGGTCTCGATGGGGGGCACGGCCGGACCCATGCTGGTTTCGGTGTTGAACCCGTAGCCGCCTCCACATCCGCCCGGATTGCATTCTTTGTGAGCCGAAGTCGTCGAGTCCTCCTCCCAGTAGCCGGGAGCGATGTATTCGTAAGGTCCGGTCATCTTGGCCCCGCTCGGGCCGGTGATCGTCGTGGGCTTGCCGGTGGCGGAGGAGACGACAGGATTCGGCCAAGCCAGCTCCTTTTCGACTTTCAAGTAGGTCTGTTCTACGTCGGGAGGAGGCGGGTTGTCACTGCCATTGAGCCACATGACCAGGCTGGGATGGCTTCGCAAGCGGTAGATCTGAGAGCGCAAGGATTGCTCGGCAATGACGTAATCCGCCGGCTTCCACTTCGGCCAGTGCTCCCAAGGAGAACAGCAAGTCCATCCCGCCATCACCAGAATTCCTTTCTGGTCGGCCAGGTTAAAGAACTCCTCGGTCTCGAGATGATCTTCCAGGCGGATGGTGTTCAGCCCCATGTCTTCGACATAGCGAAATTCGTCCTTGAGGCGCTCGGAGTTGCTTCGTAAGAGCATATCGGGGGACCAGCCTCCGCCGCGGATCAGAATTCTCTTGCCGTTGATCGAAAACACCCGCCCATTGGTCGAGTTCATCTCGGAGGTGACTTGGCGAATGCCAAACTGGCTTTCGCTCTGATCGGAGACTTTGCCGTCCACCACCACGGTGGTGACCAGCTTTGACAGATTGGGTTTGCCCATCTGCGCCGGCCACCACAAACGGGGATGGCTCAGGTTGAGCTGCGAAAATTGGTCGGAGCCGAGACTCACATCTTTGGTTTCACCCGGGGCGAGCGCCACGTCTTGGGAAACGCTTGCACCTTCGATTTCGGCTTTGAAGGTGCTGTGAACGGCCCGTTGGCTCGAATTCTTCAGCAAAGCCGTGATCGTGAGATGGGCCATCGCCGGCGAATCCACCGTGGAAACGACGGTCGGATAGCGCAGGGCCACGGCTCCGCTAGTCCTGAGTTCCACGTCGCGGAATAATCCCATGAGCTTGTCGGGAGGGAGGGGATTCCAGTCGACGAAGGTGAAGGCCAGGTCGTTTTCGAGCGGCGAATAGACCTCGACGGCCAAAACGTTGGTTCGACCCGGCAAGGCCTGAGCAGTTACATCGAACTCATAACTGCGCCACGCCCCGGCCACCGCCTCCGAATTGGCGATCTGCTTGCCGTTGAGCCAGATGTTGGCCCGGTAGTTGATTCCCAAAAAGTCCAGCCAAAGAGTTCTGCCGCGGTACTCGGCGGGCACGACGAACTCCTTGCGGAACCACCACGGTCCCATGAACGGGCTGTCCTGGGGCATGGGGAGATTGGCGAAGTTGGCGCCAATGGGATACACCGTGCCCGGGATCGTACGCAGGTTCATGCCCCAATCCGGGTCCGGATACACCTTGTCTTCAACCAGAGCCGCCAGCACGGTGGTCGGCACAGTCGCTCGATGCCAGCCTTGGCTTTGAAATCCTGCGGTAGAAATTTTCTCGCCACCGTAATCGACACGGCAGGCCGCTTGAATCATCCACCCCTCGCGTAAGGGCAGGGACGACGCAACTCGAGGGGAGGTCTGGCTCCACGACATCAGAGAAGAAACGAGCAGGAGAGCGATGCCACAAATCCTCATGAATTCCTCTTTCGACTGGCAGGCGATGGTGAGGACGCTAAAAAACCCGACGAAAGGGATAACACGTTTCAATGATTCGTTTCAATCAGCAGATCAAAGCGGGCAACCAGGGTAAGATCTTGCTCGCTCAAAGCCGTGCGTCTCGCCCGTTTCGAAGCCGAGTGTTGGGAATCGGTAGTTTATAATAAATCCTTCTCTTTGTAATTCTTGGGAGCGATCGCGAATGATCCGTTTTCTGCAGACCCCTGGCCCAATCAAGAAAATCGTTCTTGGCGGCTTGCTGACCGTCATCTGTGTGTTCATGGTGATCACGCTGGTCCCCGGCTTCGGGAATGCCGATTTCTTCGGCTCCCGCTCTCGGCCGGGAGTGGTAGCCACGGTCGACGGCAGTGATATCACGAGGCTTGAGGTGCAGCGCCAGGCCAAGAATATGATTCAGCAGCAGTTTCCCCAGGGAGGCGCCCAGGCCTCGAAGCTGCTGCCCTTCTTCGCGGCCCAGGCTGCCGAACAATTGATCACCAAGCAGGCCATTGTTGCCGAGGCCCGGCGTCTCGGGTTCCGTGCCACAGACGAGGATGTTCGCGACGAACTCCAGCACGGACTCTACGGCCAGTATTTTTTCCCCAATGGAAACTTTATCGGGCAGGCGGCCTATGAAGAGAAACTCCAGCAGGCGAACCTGACCGTGACGCAGTTCGAACAAGATGTAAAAGAACAGATCCTGTTTGAAAAAGTCCGGGCTTTAATTACCGGCAGCGCGAACGTGAGCGATGCGGAGGTGCGGGAGAAGTTTGAAAAGGAAAACGCGAAGGTGAAGTTCGATTACGCGGTGATACATAAAGACGACCTTTTGAAGACCATTCACCCCACCGACAGTGAGCTCAAAGCCTATTACGATCAGCACAAGGGATCGTACACGAACTCGATTCCGGAAAAACGCAAGCTCGGCTACGTGTGGATTGACACCGCCAAGCTCGAGGCCGACATCGAACCCACTACGCAGGAGGTCCAGGCCTATTACGATCAGCATCGGGACCAATATCGTTCCCCCGAGCAGGTCAAGGTGCGGCATATTCTGATCAAAACTCCACTGCCGGGCCCCGACGGGAAAGTCGATCCCGCGGGCGTTGAGCAGGCGCGCAAGAAGGCCGAGGATGTTCTGAAGCAGCTGAAAGCCGGCGGGGACTTTGCCGCGTTGGCCAAGAAGTATTCCGAAGACACGGCCAGCGCCAAAGAAGGCGGCTCCCTCGGATGGATCGAGCGAGGGCGCACGGTGCCGGAATTCGAGAAGGTGGCGTTCTCCTTGCCCAAAGGTTCGACCAGTGATCTGGTCGAAAGCAGCTATGGATTTCACATCATCCAGGTTGAGGACAAGCAAGATGCGCGGGTGAAGACCGTCGAGGAAGTGAAGGCGCAGATTGTGCCCGCCCTTAAGCATGACAAAGCCGCCCAAGCCGCCGAGGCCAAGGCAACGGCATTGCTGAGCCAGGCGCGCACGCTCGGATTGGACAAGGCCGCCGCGGCCGCAGGCTTTGGGGTAGTAACCACCGATTACGTCAGCCGAACCGATTCGCTTCCCGGCATTGGCAATTCCCCCCAGTTCATGGACTCTGTTTTCAGTGCGGCGGAGAACGCCCCGCCCGAAGAACTGCAGTTGCCCGAGGGATATGCGGTCTACGATGTGCTGGCGGTGAAGCCGCCGGCGACGCCAACCTTCGACGAGATTCGCAGCCGGGCGGAGAATGAGTTCAAACAGGAGCGGGCTACGAATTTGCTTTCCCAAAAGACGCAGGAGCTTTCTGATCGGGCCAAAGCCGAGCATGACCTGAAGAAAGCGGCGAAGGAACTGAATGCTGATCTGAAGACCAGCGAGCTGGTGGCTCCCGACGGCCAGGTTCCTGATTTGGGCTCGCTCGCCGGGCCGGCTTCGGTGGCGTTTAGCCTAAAGCCGGGGGAGATTAGCGGTCCGATCGACACCACCACTGCGGGTGCCGTCCTCGAGATCCTGGAAAGGCAGGAACCGACCGACCAGGAGTATGCCACCAAGAAGGATCAAATCCGGGAATCCCTGATCACCGAGAAGCAGTCGGAACTGTTCGAAAACTACCTCGTGAGTTTGCGCGAGCGGATGGAAAAGTCCGGCAAGATCACGATCAATCAGCAGGAGTTGAGGAGCTTAACCAAACAAAGCATGGAAGACGAAGGCGAGTAGAGTTTTTACACAATGAGATTGATTCCGCCCAGCCTCATTGCGATCCTGGTTCCTCCCACGTTCCCACGCGCAATTGAGAATGGCATTCTAGGCACGACATGATGTTTCCACGTTCTAGCGGAATCCTTTTCCATCCCATCTCCCTGCCCTCGCGTGGCGGGATTGGGGACTTTGGCCCGGCGGCCTATGAATTTCTCGACTTCCTGGCGTCTGCGCGACAGGGACTCTGGCAGGTGCTGCCCCTGGGGCCTCCTGCCAATAAGGGGAATTCCCCTTATTCATCGACGTCGGCCTTTGCCGGGAACCCTTTGTTGATCAGCCTGGAACGCCTCGTCGTGCACGGGTTGATCGAGTCTTCCAAGTTGAACCGATTGTCGACCGAGGTTGGTCCGATCGACTATGACGCGGTGCGGGCCGAGAAGGTGCCCCTTCTGCGGGAGGCGGCGAAGAATTTTTTGGCGTCGGCAAGCCGGGAAGCCAAAACTCGTTTTGACCGCTTTGTTGCTGACAATTCCTGGTGGCTGGAGGATTTTGTTCTCTACGATGGACTGCGAGACCGCTACCAGGGCCAACTGTGGAATAGCTGGCCATCCCAGCTCGCCCGCCACGAAGAGAAAGCGCTGGCTACGGCCCGCAAAGAGCTGGCCTCGGAGCTCAGGCTGCTGAGAGTCATTCAGTTCTTCTTCTGGGAGCAGTGGCACGCTTTACGGAAATATTGCGCACAAAAGTCCATCCGCGTGGTAGGGGATGTCGCCATTTTCGTCGATTACGACAGCGCCGATGTGTGGAGCCAACGCCGGCTCTGGCGTTTAGGGGATGATCTGGAGCCCGAGGTAGTCTCGGGAGTTCCTCCGGATGCTTTCAGCGTCACCGGCCAGCGTTGGGGGAATCCGCTGTACAACTGGGACGCGATGCGGGATACCGGCTACCGCTGGTGGGTGCAACGGCTGCGCTGGGCGACCGAGACTTGCGATCTCATCCGACTCGATCACTTTCGTGGTTTTGCGCAATTTTGGGAGATTCCCGCCAGCGAAAAAACGGCGATCAAGGGCCGCTGGGTCGACGGCCCGCGGGATGACCTCTTCCACAAGCTGAGGGAAGAACTGGGCGGTCTGCCGTTTTTTGCCGAAGATTTGGGCTACATTACTCCCGACGTCCACGCCTTACGCGAGGCCCAGCACATTCCCGGCATGGCGGTGTTACAGTTTGCCTTCGGTGATCCCGGGGCCCACGTCTACCTCCCGCATCGGCTGACACCCGACCACGTGGTCTACACCGGTACGCACGACAACAACACGACGGTCGGCTGGTGGAAGTCGGGCGCCACCGAGTACGAAAAGCGATCGGCCCTGGCTTATCTTGGCTGTCCGAACGATGGGATCCATTGGGCGATGATTCGCGCCGCCCATGATTCACCGGCTAACCTTTCGGTGGTTCCGCTGCAAGACGTGCTGGGTTTGGGCAGTGAAGCTCGCATGAATACTCCCAGCAAAGAAGTCGGGAACTATCATTGGCGTTGTGCGCCGGGCATGCTAACCGCTCCGTTGGCGGAAAAGCTGGCAGCTCTGGCCGAAGTCGCCGACCGGCTGCCCCAGCCCTTTGCGGTTCCGCCGGACGAGCCATTCTTGGCCTAGCTTCCAGGCGATGCTTGGCCAAGCCGCCAGACGTTGGTCGGGACAGATATCGAAAAAGGCCGGAATCTTATCGATCCCGGCCTCAGTTGGCTGGTTGCCCGGATGACAGCCAAAACTGGTCGGTGCTGGCGAAGCCGATCTGCCAGCGAGTGTCAGGCACTCCTTCGCGGCCGTACCGTCAGATCCCGCACCTGAGTGAGGATGCTCGACATCTGCATTCCGTTCAGTTGAGAGACAAAGGGCAGCAGGGCCGTGATGAACGGATCTTGGATGAGCTCACGGATCTCCTCCTGGCGGTTGCGTTCGCCGCCGCTGAGCAAATCCGGAACACTGACGCCGAGGGCGTTGGCCAGGCGCTCCAGGGAGAAGAGCGTTGGCGTGGCTTTCTCGTTCTCGATTTTTGAGACGTAAGTCCGCGGCACCGACATGCGTGCTGCCAGTTGCCGTTGGCTAAGCCCGTTGCGCAAGCGCACGGAGCGGATCGAAGCCGCCAGGTTTAAATGGCGGGGCCCGTGATGCATGGGCATCATCCGCGGCGCAGGCGGTAGGGAGATCACTTCGGGTTCGTCTTCGTCTAGGGAAGTACGGCAGCGGCGGCACAGATTGTTGATGGTGCGGAACTGCACCAGCAGGCAGCTATCGCAGCGGACAACTTCTCGGGAATCTACAGGAGCGAGTGTGGTGGCCATTAGGTGTGGGAGCAGCCAGAGCAGGCTTCCCTGAAACCAAGCACCGAACCAAACTAGTCACTTGGTTTCGAACCTGGGTCGTAATCTGCGGTACAAGGGCTGTGGAAGTCAAGCGAAATCTCGGGTCCGAGGGCATCGATATTGGCAAGAACGAGATCGACCCCGGGAAAACGCAGGAGAATACAGGGAAAAAGTCATGCATGATCGCGAAGCGGCGTGGTGTTTACTAATTGAGTTCACCCAGTCGGAAAGCTTGCGCCGCCACGCCTTGGCGGTCGAGGCGTGTATGCGGGCGTACGCCAGAAAATTCGGGGACAGCGAAGAGTTATGGGGCGTGGTTGCCCTGCTGCACGATTTCGATTATGAAAAATATCCCAGCCTCGACGACCACCCCTACAAGGGCAACGAAATTCTAGAAGCGCGCGGCTGGCCGGAGAAGATCCGCCGTGCCATTCTCTCGCACGCGGAATACACCGGCGTGACCCGGGATACTCCAATGGAAAAAGCCCTGTTCGCCTGTGACGAGCTCGCGGGGTTCATTACCGCCGTGACGCTGGTGAAACCCGGCAAGTCGCTGGCCGAAGTCGATGCCCAATCGGTGCGAAAGAAGATGAAGGACAAAGCCTTCGCTCGCAGCGTGAGCCGGGCCGACATGGTAAACGGCGCGGCCGAACTGGGCGTCGACCTGGAAACCCACATCGCATTCTGCATCGAAGCCATGAAGGGGATTGCCGACCGGCTGGGATTGGACGGAAGCGCGGCAAAAGCCCAGCCCACATAGGTTGGAGGACG
>Ga0306920_100010638_pt1 | contig 12349 bp, 11 predicted proteins | sample flu12Cox44000170_FD_204666 | JGI IMG/M metagenome (GOLD analysis project Ga0306920, IMG submission 204666) | Lab enrichment of tropical soil microbial communities from Luquillo Experimental Forest, Puerto Rico - flux4day.12C.oxic.44.000.170 (v2)... | ecosystem: Environmental > Terrestrial >...
CCGCCACTTCTACGAATATAATACGGCGAAGCGGCCCCAAAAATTACCGAGCATGAGGCGGGAGTTGTTCGACCGGGCTGAGGGACGTTGGTAAGCGAGATTCTGGACGCGCTACTCGCCCAGGGGTTGACGGACAACTCAGGGCGAGTATGGTTGCCTTAAGCCACGATGAGGAAACCCACGAGCGAGCAGCAACTGGCGAGCATGATTAGAAAATTCGATTCAAAGAATGCTGCCTTGATTTGTTCGATGCGCAAAGCATTGCGCGAACGCATGCCATCAGCCAACGAACTGGTCTATGACAACTACAACTTTTTTGTGATTGGGTATTGCAGTACCGAGCGGCCCTCTGATTGCATTGTTTCAATCGCTGCGGCTGCAAACGGAGTTGGGCTGTCATTTTACCACGGAGCGAAGCTCCCCGATCCCCACAGGATACTGCTCGGCAGCGGCAGCCAAAACCGTTACATCAGGATTGACTCAGTGGCCTTGCTAGCGCGTCCCGAGGTTGATCGACTCATTGCCGCAGTGATCAACCAGGCCAGAAACCGATTACCGGCAGTTGGCAAAGGCAAGCTCATCATTCGGTCGATCTCAAAAAAACAGAGACCGCGGCGCAAAACCTGAGTTAGGACGAGCGCAGCTCGGCTCTAATTGGTGCTGGGGAGGACGGTGAGAAAGCATGAGCGCGGAGACAATCAACGAGCCACGCTAAAATAGAAACGGAACCAAGCGTCGTGTGCGACGGATATACTGCTGGTAGGGCTCCCCCAGCGCTAGAGCGAGGACGGACTCCTCGACGGATATCCGGTACGCATAGGCAATGCCGACGCAGGCGAGAAGCGCAAGAAGCCCGGCCCAGTTTCCGAGCGCTAGACCCAAGCCGACAAATATCATGAGAGCGCCGGTGTAGGAAGGATGACGAATGTAGTGATAGGGGCCAACCTCAACGACTGTCTGCTTGGCATGAACTGCTACGTGATAGGTAAAGAACCTCCCCAAAACCGACATGGCATAAAAGCGCAAAGCCATACCGGCAAGCATGAATGCGATTCCGATGAAGAAAAGGGAAGTTCGCTCCCAACGAATGGCTGCCTGCGGGCATTGAAACGAGAGCGCAAAGTCTAGTCCAATTGCCAGCCAAGTCAGAAGCACAAGCACTCCGGAAGAACCTTTATCACGGGGCCTTGTGCCACGCCCTGACCTACTTGTTGCAAAAAAACCAATGGTTTCTAAAACGACCCACAAGGCATACGTGCTCCAGAAAATGGTGGCGTAAGTCGGCCCGCCCAAAAATGGTAGAGGACGCAATCTTGAATCACCAGAATCAATAGCGGGACAATCGCAGGTCCCGTTCCGTAAATACGCACGGCAAGAGGCGCTTGTTTCTCCTCCGCGGGGAGCAGGCTAAACGCGTCTCGATCCGCGGTGCAAACCATTTCACCGCCACCGACGACGGAGCCTTACTAGGAAGCGGCATCGGGCGGGGGCACTTCGCGCATTCGGCAAGCTCCGTCTCGACGGACGTCACGAACTGGCGATCACTGCGTACTGCGTGCACACCTTTTTCGATGCCTATCTCGCGGAGGACAATGTTTCGCCGCTGCAAATTTCATCGCCGCTTTACCCCGAGATCCAGGTCTTCGGTGAGCGTAGATTCCAATCCCGAATTCACGCGCGAGTTCAATACCGAAAAGCCGAGGCCCATCAAAGTCCAGACAAGACTCTAGCTGCCCAAGCGCGCCGGGGGCATGCAATGTAACATAGGGTTGTGGACCCTATCGATTGGCTGCTTGATTCGGACCCTGCCATACGCTGGCAGGCGATGCGCGATCTAACGGAGGCCTCTCCGTCGGCGATCGCCAGAGAGCGCGCCCGCGTCGCGCACCAAGGGATCGGCGCCGAAATTCTCGCGCTCCAGGCATCGGACGGTTCGTGGCGCCGGGCCGATGCCCCGGTTTGGTTGCCGACCTTGTTTACGTTGCTCCTTTTGCGCGCGACCGGCGTCGACCGCGCCGAACCGGCCATCGAGTCGGCCGTGGCCCGCCTCGATGCGGGTTTCCGATGGGACGAAGAATTCGGCGCGAAACCCTTCTTCGAGGGCGAGGTGGAGCCGTGCATCAATGGGGGCACACTCGCGCTGGGCGCCTATTTCGGCCGCCCGACCGAGAGCCTCGCGCGACGCCTCATCGGTGAGCAACTCGATGACGGCGGTTGGAACTGCGAAGCGCCGAAAAGTGCGCGCTCGTCGTTTCACACCACGATTTGCGTGCTGGAGGGGCTGCTCGAGTACGAGCGTGTGGTCGGGTCCACGGCGAAGATTGCGACGGCCAGACGGAGAGGCGAAGAGTACCTGCTCAAGCGCGCTCTCTTCCGGCGTTTGTCGACCGGAGAGGTTGCGAATCCGGAGTTTTTGGAGTTGGCCTACCCGCCCCGCTACCACTACGACGTTCTCCGCGCGCTCGATTACTTCAGGGCCACCGGCGCCCAGCCCGACGCGCGCATCAGCGATGCCGTGCGTCTGGTAGAGAGCAAGCGGCAGGCCGACGGTCGATGGGTGCTCGATCGTGCGTACGACGAGGGGCTCGCCTTGCGATTCGGCGAATCGGTGGGTGAACCGAGTCGGTGGAACACCCTCCGCGCGCTGCGTGTACTGCGCTGGTCTGAGCGGAACGGTTCGAAGCGCGCTCCGCAGTCCCGCCGAGCGAACCACTGATTATTAGGTTGGTTGCAGCGCCAAGCAGTTCTAGGCGTGCTCTCGCTGCTCCCCGCCTCCCCGAGCGCCTGCGTTCTAACCGCTGACGAGACAATTGGGGCAACTCTCCGGTGGACTTACCAGGTAGTGGCGCAGAATTCGCATCGAGGGAGGTCTAATACTGTGCGGAAACGCCCTGCCGATCATTTACCGATTGGCTGGAGTGTTTTCTCGAGATGCCTGCGTTTCCTTTTCTCCAACGTAAACTAATTGGTAGAGGTTCATCCGGAATATGCCAAGTGAGACGGTCAGGGAGCGCCTGGCGCACGACGTGGGTCTCTGGCTCTCCGACGGTCTGGTCTCCAAGAGCACCCACGATCTTCTCCGCCAGCGTTACGGCTCGAGAGCCTTCGGGATCGCGAAGGCCGTGAAGTCGCTGGGTGTCGCCGGTGGGATCGTAGCCTTTTTTGGACTGCTCGGCTTGATCGGCGCTGCTTCCCGCTCGCAGACATTGGTCGCCTTCCTGTTGTTCTTTGCGGGCGCGGCCCTCACCGTGGCTGGAATCTACCTCTCGAACGATAAGCTCGGCCGGTATCCCACCTCCTCGAAGGTTCTCCTTTTTCTGGGCGTCATCACCGCAACCCTCGGCATCGGCGTCTTGATCAACACGGCCGGCATGGACACCCCCAAAACTGTCTTCTTCACGGGCTTCGTGGCCATTTTGCCGGCCGGAATTCTCGCGTATCGCTTCAAGAACTCCTTTCTGCTGTACATAGCCCTCATAGCTTTTTTTCACTGGGTCGGCTCGTGGACGGACATGTACGGACGCTCGACGTACGAACTCGCAATCGAGGATCCGCGTCTGATGTGCCTTGCCGCTCTCACAGCTGTATTAATCGGCGTCCTCCATGAGCGTGTCTTGCGCGACCAGACTGGCCGATTTTATCAGGCCTATGAAGTGATGGGCTTGCTCTATCTGAATCTGTCTTTGTTAATCCTCACCATCGATCCCCCCGGCGCGCGCAGCGACCCGGCTCTTTGGATCGGCCTGTGGTCTTTCGCCGCGATCTTGCAAATCTTGGTAGGCGCGCTCCGACAGAATTCGCTTTTTACCGGCTTCGGCGTTAGTACATTGGCGATCAACCTGTACACGCGCTACTACGAAAACTTCTGGAGCCGTCTGCACAAAGGTCTCTTCTTTCTTCTCGGCGGAGCGGCGCTGTTGGCGGCCGGCACGTTGTGCGAGGTTGCACTCAGGCGTCTCGAGCGCAGGGCGGCATGAGCGTGAAACTCAATCGCCGCATCAACGCCGAACTCGACGTACTCGTCGCGCAGAATGTCCTGTCGGTGGGCGAAGCACTAAGAATCGCCGAACGATATCCGACGACTGCTTGGAGCGTGCTCGTGCTCGTCCGCTGGTTCACGATTCTGGGAGCCGTCGCTGCCGGTGCCGGCGCCGTGATTCTGGCGAACGAATATGTGAAAGCCATTCGCCTTGCCGAAGCCGGCCTTTCGCTTGCCATGGTGGCGCTGATTTGGCTCGGCCGCTATCTGGCCAGCGCGAAAGGCCTCTTGAAGACGGGTGCAGCGCTCGAAATGGCCGGGGGATTCGCCTTGCAGGGCCTGATCTTCGTCGTCGCGGTTGATTTTTCCCACGGCTCGAAAAATTGGCCGCTGCTTATTGGGATTCAGTCTCTCGCGCTCGCGGTCCTGGCCTATGTATTGAAAAACCGCCTAGTGCTGATCCACGCAGCGGTTTGCTTCTTTGCATTCTTTGGTGGCGAGACCGGCTATGTATCCGGCTGGGGCGCCTATTGGCTGTCGATGACCTATCCGCTCCGTTTTCTGGCTGTCGGATTTGTGTTTCTTGCCATCGCCTGGCTGCATGCTGCTCTGTTTGAACGGACCTATCAAAGTTTCTCCCGAGTCTACGCGCACCTTGGACTGATCGACATTCACTTCGCCCTCTGGTTCCTCTCTGTCTTCGGCTACTTCAGCGAAACAGTTCGCTGGAATGCTAGCGGCGGCGAAAGAGCCACGTTCAGCGCACTATGGGCCCTGGTCAGCGCTGTATCGCTATGGCTGGCCGGAGCAATCGGGCAGGGAATCCTAAAAAGCTATGGCACGACATTCTTGATCATCAACCTCTACACCTTCTACTTTCAGTTTGTGGTCGATAACTCAGCGGGGCTCTGGTGGCTGCACCTGCTCGCAGTCGGGGGCAGCCTCGTGTGGCTTGGTTTCGTCCTCGAACGTCGCCTGCGCCGCCCCAGGAACGTTAGCTAGCCGGCGAGGCTGCGAACTCCCCCACCTTGAGGAATTCAAGGCGATAGTTGGCGTCCGGGTTACGCGTCGAGGGGCCGGCCACGAGCAGCGCGTTGGCGCCTGAGATTTCGTGCTCGTGAAGCCAAATCTTGGCAAAAGCGCGCCAGTTCTTGGGGTCCTCGGCCAGCTGGACGGCCTCCACGCCGTAGGAAAAAGCCAGACCTTGGCACACGGCTGGGTCACCGCTTAGGGCGATAATCCACACCGAGGGATTCAAGCGTGAGATCATTCGGGCAGTCGTGCCTGTCCGGGTGGGGACGAATACCGCCGCGCAGGGGACGGTAGCCAAGGCGGTTTCGACGACAGAGGCAATGGCGTCGGCAGCAGTGTGCGGTGGGTCCTGTCCCAGGCGGGCGCGAAGTTCCGCCCGGCGGGTCGGCAGCTGCTGCGACTCAGTGTAGGCGGCGATCTTCGCCAGCATCGCCACTGCTTCCTCGGGATACTTGCCAACCGCTGACTCAGCGGAAAGCATGACGGCATCGGTTCCGTCGAGAATAGCGTTCGCTACGTCGGTGGTCTCGGCTCGCGTAGGCAGGCGGCTGGCTACCATCGATTCGAGCATCTGTGTTGCGGTAATGACCGGCTTGCCAGAGAGACTGGCTTTGGCGATGAGCCGTTTTTGCAAGATCGCCATTTCCTCGATCGGCACTTCTACCCCAAGGTCGCCACGCGCTACCATGACGCCGTCAGCCGCCGTCAGGATTTCCTCGAAGTGCGTGATGGCGTCTAGGCGCTCGATTTTGGCGATGAGGAACGGTCGCTTGCCAGCGGCTTCGGCGGCTGCGCGCACGGCTTCAACATCAGCCGCCGTTTGAACGAACGACTGGCTAACAGCGTCTACCCCCTGCTGCAGTGCGAACTCCAAACAAGCACGGTCGTGGCTGGTGAAGGCACTGATGCCGAGATTGATTCCCGGCAAATTCACGCCCTTCCTGGAACGCAGTTCGCCACCGACTGTCACCTTGCATTGAACTTCGCTACCTGAGACATGCTCGGCCGTCAATTCCACCAGACCGTCGTTCAGGAAGAGCCGGTCGCCAGGCTTAATGACTCTCGGCAGCGACTCGAAGCTCACCGACACCCGTTGCCGAGTGCCGACGACTTCCGCTGTCGTCAATGTGAAGCTCTCGCCGGTGCGCAAGTGAATCGGCTCTGGTTCGATCTCGCCGATCCGCATCTTTGGACCTGGCAGGTCGGCCATGATCGCCACGCGGCGGCCGACTGTCTTTTCAGCTGAGCGGATGCGCTTGATGCGCTGTGCATGGCTAGCGAGGTCGCCATGCGAGAAGTTAAGTCGGGCGACGTTTAGGCCGGCGCGGATGAGTCGTTCAAGCATTTCTGGTGTTTCTGAGGAGGGTCCTATGGTGGCAACAATCTTGGTCTTATTTTTGGGGAGCGCCATGACCGTTATAGATGATTCATCTGCATTCAAGGATCATCCCTTCTTTTGCTGCGTTTTCTGCGGCTTTCACGGGGGAGAGGTTGTGGCGTATTCCTCCGGATAGGCCTGGGCACCAAGGGATCGTTTCCAGATGCCATTTGGGGCTGGTAGCGACCGACCATCGCGGGTGTCCTGACAGAACTGACAGGTGCGCAAAAGCGTCGCCTTCAATAGAAGCGTCAGTGGTTAGGTCGTCGTGCTCCCCACGACTACTACCCGTGAGCACCTCTCCTTCCCTCCTCATCACCGAAGGAGAGGTGCTCTTAGTTGGCAAACGAGCGATCGTCCAATGCCCCTTGGGGACGCTGACGCAGCACGGCTCTACTGTTCGCCCCTTTGAGTTCTTCAGCCCCTGCCCCGGCCACCCCGGGAAAGCTTATCGAACCGTTCTTCCCCTCGACCCAGAAACGAATGAGAAACTGGTACTTTTGGCAGTTGAAAGGATCCTCAGTTCGCAATAGTTTCGCCTGGTTTTAGGGGGAGGTGTCTATGTTAGATCAACACCGAAGTCTGGGCGAGAAGGGAATGGCCTTGCTGACCACTGCCATTCTGTGTCTGATTATTCCTTGCATTGCAGTTGCGGATGACAAAAAGGAGCAGGAGCGAGTCAAGGAGTCGGGCAATGTAATGAAGGACCTCCTGGTGTCATCCAGCGGCATTCCCATCAGTGTGCTGAACAAATCTGAGTGCGTTATCGTTCTCCCATCGGTAAAGAAGGCTGGATTCATTATTGCGGGCCAATACGGCAAAGGTGTGATGACGTGCCGTGGCGGAGAAAACTTTGACGGGCCTTGGAGCGCCCCTGCGATGATGCAGTCGTCTGGCGGAAGCTTTGGTCTTCAGGCTGGCGGCCAAGCTACGGACTTCATCCTCTTAGTAATGAACGACAAGGGAGCACGCGCCCTGATGAATGGGAAGGCGAAGCTCGGCGCCGATGCCAGTATCGCCGCCGGACCGGTCGGGCGGGAAGCGGAGGCCTCCACGAATGCGTCGATGAGCGCAGAGATGCTCTCCTATTCCAGAGCACAGGGTGTGTTTGCTGGCGTCTCTCTGGAGGGATCGTCGCTCGGGCCTGATGGTGACGCGAATGAAAACCTGTATGGCAAGAAAGTGACCGCAACGGAGATCATTGGCGGCCATGCTGGACCAGCTCCCGCCTCGGCTAAGGAACTACTTGCGGTGCTCACAGCGAAGTCTCCTAAGAACATATCAAAAGGCAAGTAGGCGAAAGAGCGAGTCAGAAGGAAGTAGCCCGTTGGAACCGAGTGCGAGACTAGCCGCGGCCGACGGGAAGTGCCACAGGTTGTTCCAAACGAAACTCGAGCAATGATTCGCTCGGTATCTGCAGTTGCTCGCCCTTCTTCGAAGCTGCGACGGCCGTTCCACCCGCTAGACCCACAAGGGCGCCAATGCCAGCGCCCTTTCCTCCACCCGCGATGCCGCCAATTAGGGCTCCCAATCCCGCGCCGCCGACCACCTTCCCCGCCGTCTTCCCACCTTCTCCTTTGCCCTTGATCTCATAATCGCTGCTTAGCAGCGGAATGGCCGAGCCATTGATCACGATGTCGGTCAACTCGAGAGTTAGTTGAGAACTTCCTTTAAACTTACCGGCGGAGGAAGCCTGTGCAAGGCGTCCGTAAACGGTCGTTCCCCGGCGTGCAACAACGACGTCTTCCGCCTCGAGATTCGTTTCTAGAGTCGCAGTGAATCGGTCTCCTGTCTTGTTTTTGGTTGTATCGATGGGGTCAATCGTTCGGACCAGGATGCGGGTTCCTGCAGGAACCGTGACTCTGTTTTGCGGCGCCGGGCTCGCTGCATTTGCCGACGGCACCAGAAACTCCCCGGGCCCACCACCCCGCTTCGGTAGACCAGGCGAGGCAATGGCAATCGCCATGATTGCTACAAAAGCCGCGGACCCAATAAATGACTTGCCCATCTGAAAATCCCCCTTTGCGAGTTACGAGCTTTGCCCGACGATGGGCAGGGAAGAGCTGATCTGTAGGTCGATCAGTTCCAGCAACTGGTTTTCGACTTCTGCGAAGCGCGCCGCCGTAATAGCCCCGAGGGCCTGTTTCACTTTGCCATAGGTATTCGCAAGCAATTCTGCCCGCTGCTTTTGATATGTCATCGCATTCTGGATCAGTTCATCCGCCTTCTGGTCGGTCATTTGATCGTAGTTACGGGCATACTCCTTAATATTTTCGACTCTCTGATCATTCAGTTTCGTCAGTTCCAAATCATATTGTTCGTAAATCGGCCAGAACTTCGACGCATCGCTCGCACTTAGCAGCATCATGCTGCCCATGATCTCTGCCTTCTGCTGCCGTACATTTTCCCGCAAAAGACTGATGTAAGCCTGCAGGTTCCTTGTCTGCACATCGGCGGACGACGCAGCAGGCTCCTTTTGCGTAGGTTGCGCCTTGGTTTGAGAGTCGGTTTGGGCCGAGCAGGGGGAGACAGCGAGGATCGACAGGATGAATAGCATTGGCAGCCACTCACGGTTAAGGGACTTCATTTCAACTCACCTCCGCGATTATCTGATTGACGTGAGACCCTCACAATTGCACTGCCAACGGCCCTGGATCACTGTCAGAAATGACAGGTCCAACCTGGTGCTGTGGCGGAACATAACCTGAAGGGCGTGCTCATGAACCTGTAAGTTCCGATAGTATAAGGTGGCGATCGGTCGAAAACTTGATCGCTATCGGCTCGGCGAGCTGCCGCAGAGGTTAGGTGTAATCAGCTGGTATGTCTTGTCCCCGCAATGGGATTCTAGACCAATACATCGGGAGAAACGAATCTCCTTCCAGCAAGCACTTCGGTGAGTGCCTGGATCAGGTCGGTACCCATCCGCATTTTCGATACGTACGCATCGCCTCCCGCCGTTAAACAAGCAGTCACTTGATTTAAATCCTTTGACACACTAATGAAGACTATCTTCGCACTGCACCCTTGAGCCTTGAGACGCCGTGCTACATTTGGTCCATCGAGAATAGGCAACGACACATCCAAAATGACAAGATCCGGCGAGAGCTTGGACGCTTCTTCTACCGCTGCCGGCCCCCCCGCGACGTTTGCGACAATCTCAAAGTCGCGCTCGAGGAGGCTGACAACCTTGGCACGCATGCCCGCATGATCTTCGGCTATCAGCAGCTTTGGCTTCATTCTACCGATTACGGTCCCTTCTTGTGCCTGGAACAGGGAACTTCAGACAGAGGCAGTGATCGCTGCGCTAGAGATCGGAATAGGAACCACGGCCTCGACGTCGGTGCCTCGCAAAGGAGAGGAGTTCACTCTCATCGTGCCTCCCACGAGCCGCAGGCGTTCGCGCATGCTGATCAGTCCCAGCCCACCATCACTTCCGATTACAAAACCTCGTCCTTCGTCCGTCACGCGCAGCACGGCCTGATTGCCGTGAACACCAAGCCTAATGGTAACCCGACCGGCTCCGCTGTGTTTGGCCACGTTGCTCATGGCTTCCTGTAACACTCGAAACAGAGTGAAAGACACCGTCTCAGGAATCTGCTTTAGGTCGCCTTCGTGGACTAGTTTCGCTGCGATTCCATACTGCCTAGAAAAATCGTGACAAAAGCTAGCCACACCATGCTGGAGCCCAAGTGCCAACTGGGGATGATGTTCGTTGTGTGATAGCCGCCGCATATCGACCACCAGTTCGCCGGCCTCGCGGCGCATTCGCTCCAACTCTCGAGCCGCCTCCGCGCCTCCTGGCGAGCCCTGCCGCAGCATATCCAAATCGACGCAAAGCAGGGCAAGTCGTTGAGATAAGTCGTCGTGCAAATCGCGGGCAATCCGCTTACGTTCTTCCTCTTGTACGGTGATCAGTCTGCCAGCTAAGCTGTGCAATTCTTCCCGATCTCGCCGCAAAGCCGCCTCGGCGTCCTTTCTCGCGGTGATGTCTTGGACTTGAGCGATGCCATAATTTACCTTGCCCGAAGCATCGGGGACGGCCGAGGCGGTCAGCGTAACCCAGACAACGTGCCCTTGCTTGTGAATGTATCGCTTCTCCAGGTGATAGAAACGGAGCTGGCCGCTGAACACTTTCTGGGCATAAGAAAGATCAGCGTCAAGATCTTCCGGATGAGTCAACGACTGGAAATTCGTAGAGAGAAGCTCTTGCTCGGAATATCCTAGGATTTCGCAGAGGGCTCTATTCACCCGTATCCAACGACCGTCGGAACCCACCAGTGCCATTCCGACAACCGAATAGTCGAAGACGCTCAGAAATCGCTCTTTGTTTTCTTCAGCCAACTTGCGTTCGGTGATGTCGAGAGCCGAGCCGATGTAGCCCGCAAATGAAAGGTCTGAGTTGAATCGGGGCACACCCGATTGGAGAATCCAGCGATATTCGCCGTCACGACGCTGCACTCGATACTCCACCTGATAGAATTCACGCCGTTCGGCTGCCCTTCCTTCGATATCGAGCAACCGCTCCAAGTCTCCCGGGTAGACACCTTTCATCCAACCGTCTCCCACCTCCTCTTCGAAGGATCTTCCTCGAAAATCAAGCCAAGCCTTGTTGAGGTAGTTGCAAACCATATCAACTCCGGACATCCAGATCATCACTGGTGCGGAGTTTGCGACCAGGCGAAAACGTTCCTCGCTCTCGCGGAGCGCCTGTTCGGTTAGTTTGTGATCCGTAATGTCAGCAACCATGCCCACGATCCGCAAGATCTTGCCATGCTCATCAAAATAAGCCCGGCTGTTTCGCTCTACCCAAATCACATCCTGATCACTACGGATGATGCGATAGCAGGCGTGCAGGAAGGGCTTCTCAGGGCTCAGCCCAGCGATTGCGGAGTCTAGATTCTCCCGGTCGTCGGGATGGACCCTGGCGGCTGCCTGATGACCGCTAAGAGGAGTTTTCTCGTCGATGCCCAGAATTTTGGCACTCTCTCCCGACCGCTCAATCGTGTCGCTGGCCGCATCCCAGCTGTAAGCGAACATCCTACCCGCCTGCACGGCCAAACGCAGCCGTTCCTCGCTCTCCTCTAATGCTGCTTGGGCCTGTGAAGCTAGTTCGCGTTTAGCGAGATACTCTTTTATGTAGGCTGTGCTCGCAAGACATACGATCATCACAAGTGCAAAGACCACTCGAAGCGTACGAAGCCCAGAGTTTTCGTTCCTCTGGAAAAGTTCCCACACAATGGGGATAGAGATCATCACCACTACAATCATCGCCCAGACTGACGCTTCCGAGCTTTGGCCGCCGTCGAATGGTGTCGCTTTTATCTGCAGACTAGGTACTTGCCCGGCACGCAGCGGTATCCACAGGAACCAACAAACAGAGGCGGTCAGCCCCAGACCATAGAGCTTGCCGTTGACGTATCCTCCCGAGTCAATCGCAAGGTTGGCAACTGTTGCGCTCAGAGCGTAGAGAGCAGACGCTGCCAATAGATTGAAATAAACGGATTTCCAAGGAGCCTTGGCCCGAAAAGCCAGCACACCTACTGTCAAAATCACCGTAAGATTTTCCAGCAGATACAAGATGTCAAAACGGAGCGCATAACCAAAAGCCGTACCACTCGAGAATAGGTATTGGTACGGAAAGACCGCATAACCATAAACAAAAATCCAGAAGAATGTTACGAAAAGAACATTCGCGACCGCGGCGTTTTGCTTCCGATTAGATACGTCCCTATGCGGAAGGGTGGCAAGCGCTGCTCCGAGTGCCCCGACGTGCAGAAAGAGCAGTGAATCGTTAATTGAATTGTCGGGCACCTCGATTCGTAGGCCAAGCTCATAATACAGACTGAGGGCCTGATGCGCCGACCAAAGGCCATAGGCGGTGGCGAGTAACGCCCAGAACAGACGACCTCCCAAAGTGTTCTGGATGGCGTTCCGCATCGCCAGACAAGTCGCCAAGACCA
>Ga0306920_100010639_pt1 | contig 12349 bp, 11 predicted proteins | sample flu12Cox44000170_FD_204666 | JGI IMG/M metagenome (GOLD analysis project Ga0306920, IMG submission 204666) | Lab enrichment of tropical soil microbial communities from Luquillo Experimental Forest, Puerto Rico - flux4day.12C.oxic.44.000.170 (v2)... | ecosystem: Environmental > Terrestrial >...
ACGAATTCCTCGCAAGCCTTGTCGCAGCCTAATATCCTTCGCCCGATTCCCCTGCTCTGTCGTGACGGTCGCAGCCGGGGGTCGCTGCACGCTTATGATTTCACTGTGGGCCACGATTTCTGCCAAGATCCGGCGCGTTCTCGGCTGATGTGTCAGGCTGCCATGGTGTTCCTGCTCGGTTTGGTGCTGATCGCCGTCTCGGGCGTGTTCTTCTGGGCCGGCCAGAACCTCACTGACGGTTATCATTGGGCCGAACAGGTCTGCAGCCAGTCGCAGCTCGAGTGCTTGCAGCCCTATTGGCTGCTCTTCGCCGGCGGCGCGCTGATGGTGCTCTCGGTGATCGAACGCGCCTTCCGGCCCTGAGCAACATCATCCTTCCTCTTGCGCATGATGCTTCCTCTTGCGGGGCCGCCGTTTTCGTCGGACAACCACGAGGCTTTCTCGTATCCGCCTGAAGGACGAAACGACCGGTGATGCGGTGCCTCTTGATCATTACGGCGATCTTCGGCCTGATTGCCAGCATTTCGGCCGGCGTCTCGACCCCGCCGGCCCTCGCCAAGGATGCAGCGCCAGCACCCGCGCCCGCAGCTTCCACGGCCGAGCCGCCGCCCAAGGTGCGCGAGCTCCTCGACCTGATGGCCGACCCCCAGGTCCGCACCTGGCTCGACCAGCGCAAGGGCAACGCGGCGACGAAGGCCGATGCCCCGCCGCCCGATGCCGCGCAACCGCATGGCGAGGGTGAGGGGCTCGGCCTCCTGATGCGCCGCACCGCGCAGGTGCGGGCCCATTTTGCGGCGCTTGTCGCCGCGGTGCCGAACGTCGTGGATGATCTCGACGTCGCCAGGGACATGGTGACGAGCGCCTTCGAGAAGCAGGAGCTCGTGCACATGGTGCGGCTCCTCGTTTTGTTCGTCGGCCTCGGCTACGGCCTCGAATGGCTGTTCTGGTGGCTGTCTTCCCGCTTCCGGGCCCGTTTCGATGAGGTCAAGCTCGATACGGTGGGGGAACGCCTGCATGTCGTCGGCATGCGTTTCGCCTTCGCGGTCGGGCTCGTCGCGAGCTTCGCTGCCGGCAGCGTCGGCGCGTTTCTCGCGCTCGACTGGCCGCTGCTCCTCAGGGAAATCGTGCTCGGCTTCCTCCTCGCTTTCTTGAGCGTGAGGCTGGCGCGCGCGGTCGGCCGCTTTCTGCTCGCCCCCGGCAGGGGGCGCTACAGGGATTTCTCGCGCTTCCGCATCATTCCGATGTCGACCTACGCAGCAAAGTTTTGGCAGCGGCGCATCATGCTTGCTGCCGTGTGGGTCGCCTTCGGCTGGGTCTGGCTCAACGAGCTCGTCCTGTTCGGTGTCTCGGAGGAGACGCGCGAGATCCTGGCCTACGGCCTTGGCCTGGTGCTGCTCGGCATGGCGATCGAGGCCGTGTGGCGGCGCCCACTCTCGTTGCCGCCGGGCACTGAGGAGGATGCCGAACAGCGCCACCAGCGGCATGCGCGCGCCGCGTGGCTCAGCCTGGTCTTCGTGGTGCTCTGGGGCCTGTGGGTGTCGGGCGCCATGACCCTGTTCTGGCTCATCGGGCTTCTGCTCGGCGTGCCGGCCGCGATCCGCCTCACCGAGCGCGCCGTCAACCATATCCTGCGGCCACCCGGCCATGAGGAGGCGTTGGAGGGCCCGGCGAGCGTCGCCGTCGTCTGCCTCGAGCGCGGCCTGCGCAGCCTGATCGTCGTCGGGGCGATCGCCTGGCTCGCCTATGTCTGGCAGATCGATATCGGCGATCTCGCGAGCCGCAACACGCTTCTGACCCGGCTGGTGCGCGGCGTGGTGCTCGCCGCGATCGTGGCGCTGCTCGCCGATTTCCTGTGGAACATCGTCAAAGCGATCATCGACACCAGGGTGCATGAGGTGTCGACGCTCGGCGAGGTCCCACTCGAGGAGGATCGCAGACGGGCGAGGCTTCGCACCTTGCTGCCGATCCTGCGCAACATGCTGTTCGTGGTGATCGTCGTGATCGCCGGCATGATGGGCCTTTCCTCGCTCGGCGTCGAGATCGGGCCCCTGATCGCGAGCGCCGGCGTCGTCGGCGTCGCCATCGGCTTCGGCGCGCAGACGCTGGTCAAGGACGTCATCAGCGGCATTTTCTACTTGCTCGACGACGCCTTCCGGGTCGGCGAATATATCCAGAGCGGCAATTACCGCGGGGTGGTCGAGAGCTTCAGCCTGCGCTCGGTGAAGCTTCGCCACCAGAACGGTCCGCTCTTCACTGTGCCCTTCGGCGTGCTCGGCGCAGTCCAGAATATGAGCCGTGACTGGGCGATCGAGAAAATCAATGTCGGCGTCACCTACGACACCGACATCGACAAGGCGCGCAAGATCGTCAAGAAGGTCGGCCAGGAGCTGAAGGCCGATCCCGAGCTCGCGGCGGGCATCCTCGAACCCTTGAAGATGCAGGGCGTGCAGGCCTTCGGCGATTTCGCCATTCAGCTGCGCATGAAGATGATGACGCGGCCGGGCGATGTGCAATTCCTCGCGAGGCGCCGTGCTCTCGCGCTCATCAAGAAGGCCTTCGACGCGAACGGCATCAACTTCGCCTATCCGACCGTGCAGGTCGCGGGCGGCGGCAGCAATGTCGGCATTGGCGGCAACCTCGGCGATCAGGCGAATGCGGCGGTCGCGAAGAAAGGCCTCGAGCTCCTGAAGCCCGCGGTCGCCGAATAGGCCGGCGCTCATCAGCGCCGAGGGCTCAGCCGCATCGGCAGTCCGCCGCGCGGCCGTAAGGTGACACGCTGCGTCGGAACCACCTCGTGATCCGCCACGAGATCGAGCCGGAAGCGGCGTAGGATCGCGGCGAGCACGATCACCGACTCCTGGAGCGCAAAGCCCGCGCCGATGCACAAGCGCGGGCCGGCTCCAAACGGCATATAGGCGTAGCGGTCGATGCGGCTTCGCGCGGGCGGCAGGAAGCGCGAGGGATCGAAACGATCGGGCGCCTCCCAAAGGCGCCGGTGGCGATGCAGCACCCAGGGCGAGATGACCACACGCGTCCGGCTATCGACCTCGTAGCCGCCGACGATGTCCTTCTCGATCGGCTGGCGCGAGATGACAGCGGCCGGCGGATAGAGCCGCAGCGCTTCCTCCAGCGCCGCCTTGGTGAGCACCAGGCGATCGAGCCGGTAGGTCGCGAGATCCCCCTCACCCAGGACCTCGTCGATCTCGGCCTCGACACGCTCGCGCCATTGCGGCGCGAAGCCGAGGAGGAAGAGGCACCAGGTGAGCGCATTCGCGGTCGTCTCGTGGCCTGCCGCGATGAAGGTCGCGACATTGGCCCTGACCTCGTCCGAGCTCAAGCCGCCTTCGCGCGCCTCGGCCTCGAGCAGCAAGGCGAGGAGGTCGCGCGGGCCTTGCCGGCCCTGCGCCAGGAGGGCGCGGCGCTGCGCGATCATCTTGTCGATCGCGACATTGAAGGGGCCGAGCGCGTCCTTGCCGGATTTGCGCCCGAAGCGCGGCAGGAAGGCTGGGAGATCGAGGGCATCGAAAGGATGGACGCGGCCGAGCGTGTCGAGATAGCGGCTCACTGCCTCGACGAGCGCCTTAGGCTCGCTCGCGAGCCCCTCCGAGAAGATGGTCCGCTCCAGGATGTCGAGCGTCACATGCGGCATCTCGCGCGCCACATCGACACGGCTTCCCGGCGACAGCTTCTCCCAGCGCGACACCAACCCGGCCGCTGCGTCGGCCATGGCGGATTGGAAGCCCTCGATCAGCCGCGGCGTGAAGGAGGGGGCGAGCGCGCGCCGCTGCTGGCGCCAGCTCTCGCCTTCGGCCGTGAGCAGGCCGTTGCCGAGCCCGGGCCGTAGCACCCGCGTCTGGAGCACCCCTTTGCGGTAATTCCCCGCATTGTCGACCAGCACATGGCGGATGGCGGCCGGGTCGCTCACCATGCAGGTCACGCCAATGATGCTGCGCGTGACAACGACGCCCTCCTCGTAAGCGCACTGCGTCCAGATGGTGATCGGATTGTTGCCGAGCGCCCGGAGCAGGCCGATGGCACCCAGCGGCCTCGCGCGCGGGCGAGGCGCTGGCGGCGCAGCGGTTGCGCGCTGGGCATCGCCCAGCTCCATGCCGAAATGCGTGGACATTGGGACCAAGTCTCCAAGGCTCGAAGCAAGGCTACCCTCGATTTGCGGCGAAACCGGACACATATGTGCGCAAGGCTGCTCACAAGCGCGTGCGGCCGGCAGATCTGGCGCCGCTTGAGCCCCGGGCCGGATCGTCCTATCCAAGGCTTCCGTTCGAGGATCTCCGCAAGCTCATGTCCACCGCGCCCCAACCTGCCGCGCCCCATTCGGTCATGCGCCTAGCCGATCGCAGCGTGATCGCGATCGATGGCGAGGATGCGGCAAATTTTCTCGCGGGCCTCGTCACCTGCGCGGTCGACGAAGCAGGCCCGGCGCGCTTTGGCGCGCTGCTGACGCCGCAAGGCAAGATCATCGCCGATTTCTTCCTCGTCCCGCGCCGCAATCCTGACGCAGGGGGCGACTTCTACCTCGACGCCCCGCAAGCCGTGGCGGACGCTCTCTTCAAGCGCCTGACGATGTATCGATTGCGCGCCAAGGTGAGGCTCGCCGCAACCGATCTCGCGGTCTTCGCGAGTACGTCCGTGGCTGAGATCGAGGCGCAAGGCGCGACGAGCTACGCGGATCCACGCTTTGCACCGATGGGGCAGCGTCTGATCGGCGCGGCAGGCAGCTTCGGCGAGCTCGGCGATGCCGCGGCCTATGAGGCGCAGCGCATCCGCCTCGCCATGCCGCAGGGCGGCCGCGATTTCGCCTATGGCGACGCCTTCCCGCATGAGGCCGGGATGGACCAGTTCGGTGGCGTCGATTTCGACAAAGGCTGCTATGTCGGCCAGGAAGTGGTGTCGCGAACCCAGCATCGCGGCCTCGCCCGCACCCGCATCGTCGCGATCCGGTTCTCGAGCGAGCCACCAGCCGAAGGCGTGGCAATCACCGCGGGCGACAAGACGCTCGGCAAGATCGGCTCCGTCAATCGCGAAGCGGGACGGGCGATCGGGCTCATCCGCCTCGACCGCCTGGCCGAGTCGCTCGCCGCGGGGGCCGCACCCGGGGCCGGCGGGGCGCTGATCACGATCGAGATGCCGCCCTGGGCGCGCTATCGCCTCCCCGAGATCGCGCCGCACGAAAATCCGATCAGCAACAACCGATAACACCAGCCGATGAGCGAGGACCGATGAGCACGATCGCGTATGAGGATGGGCGCATTCGCTGCGCCTGGCCGGGCACCGATCCGCTCTATGTCGCCTATCACGACACGGATTGGGGTGTGCCCGAACGCGACAGCCGGGCCCTCTTCGAGAAGCTGCTGCTCGACGGTTTCCAGGCCGGGCTCTCCTGGATCACCATCCTCCGGAAGCGCGACAATTTCCGCCGCGCCTTCGACGGCTTCGAGCCGCAGCGCATCGCGCGCTATGACCACGCGAAGCTCGCCTCGCTCATGGCGGATGCCGGCATTATCCGCAACCGCGCCAAGATCGAGGCCTCGGTGATCTCGGCGCGCGCCTATCTCGATCTCTCGCAGACGCAGGACTTCTCGACCTTTCTGTGGGATTTCGTCGGCGGCGTGCCGCTGCAGAACCAGTGGCGCGAGCGTGGGCAGGTGCCGGCCGAGACGGATCTCTCGCGCCGCATGTCGAAGGCGCTCCTCGAGAAGGGCTTCAAATTCTGCGGGCCGACCATCGTCTATGCCTTCATGCAGGCGGTCGGCATGGTGAACGACCATTTCGTCGATTGCTGCCGCCACGCCGAATGCGCGGCACTCGCTGGTTCGGGCAAGCACGCCCATGCGCATGCGCACAGCAAGGATCACGGGCCGGCCAAGAAAACCGCCTACGCGAAGGCGTCTCGTCCGAAAGGCAAGGCCTCCAAATGAGGCCGGCCGGCCGGTTTCCGAGCTGACGGTGCAGCGCCAAGCCCGCCCGGCCGCCCCGCCGCGTGCCTGGCAGCGTATGCTATCAGGGCGGCGGCTCGACCTTCTCGACCCTTCGCCGCTCGATATCGAGATCGAGGATATCGCGCATGGGCTTGCCCGCACGGCGCGCTGGAACGGCCAGACCACGGGCAGCCATATCTTCTCCGTAGCGCAGCATACGCTGCTGGTCGAGGCGCTGCTCGTGCGCCAGGAGCCCGATGCGCCGGGCAAGCTCTGTCTTGCGGCGCTGCTGCATGACGCTGCCGAATATGTGATCGGCGACCTGATCTCGCCGTTCAAGGCGATGCTATCCTCGGACTACAAGGAGGCCGAGGCGCGCATCCTCGCCGCGGTGCATCTGCGCTTCGGGCTGCCGGCGGTGCTGCCGGAGACCATGCGCAAGGCGATCAAGCGCGCCGACGCGAAGGCTGCCTTCCTCGAAGCCGTGAATCTCGCTGGCTTCTCGGCCGCGGAAGCGAAGCGGTATTTTCCCAGACCCGATCTCGGCGAGCCGATCGACCCCGATCTGCTCATCCCCTGGTCGGCCGCGAAAGCGACGAAGCGCTATCTCGCGCGCTTCGCGGCGGTCACGAAAGTGTAGCGGGCCGCCCCACCCTTGCCATCGTAACGTCGCGCGAATCGTCGAGAAGGCGGACATCACCGATTGAGGCTACAAATGTCGTCCTTGCATGTCTGCCCGCTGTCGCGGCTGCACACCACGGTCGAGGAGACCGGCGCCTCGCATATCGTGACCCTGATCAGCGCCAACACGGTCGTCGAGCGCCCGGTCTGCGTCTCGGCCGACCGGCATCTCTTCATCGCGGTCTCGGATATCGCGGAGCCCGCCGAGGGCATGATCCTGCCGGGCGCGACCCATGTGGAGCAGCTCCTCGCCTTCGTTCGCGGCTGGGACCGCGCCGCCCCGATGGTGATCCACTGCTATGCGGGCGTCAGCCGCTCGACGGCCGCGGCCTATATCGTGGCCTGCGCGCTCGCGCCGCAAGCCGATGAAGTGAAGATCGCTCAGAGGCTGCGCGCCGCCTCGCCCAGTGCCACCCCCAATCCGCGTTTCATCGCGGTCGCCGACCAGCTGCTCTGCCGCGAGGGGCGCATGATCTCGGCGATCGCGGCCATAGGCCGCGGCGAATTCGCCGCCGAAGGCAAGCCCTTCCGGCTGACGATCGGGTAAGGGCCAAGGTTGCGCCGGGACCGCCGGCCTTCGGCCGGCTCTTGCTTCCTTCCCACGCAGCTGCGGTGCTGGCTAACTAACCTTGCAACAGCCGGCCGGAGGCCGGCGGTCCGGGATATCGGCAATCCAGTTAATCGACGCCGACCAGCGCCTTGGCGTAGTCGCGGGCCTGGAAGGGCTCGAGGTCGTCCTGGCTCTCGCCGACCCCGATGAGATGGATGGGCAGGCCGAATTTCGCGGCGATCGCGACGAGGATGCCGCCGCGCGCCGTGCCGTCGAGCTTTGTCATCACGAGGCCGGTGACGCCGGCGGTGCGCTCGAAGATCTCGACTTGGGAAAGCGCGTTCTGACCGACCGTCGCGTCGAGCACGAGGAGCACGGCGTGCGGGGCTGTCGGGTCGTTCTTCTTAATGACCCGCACCACCTTTTCGAGCTCGCCCATCAGCTCGGCCCGGTTCTGCAGCCTTCCTGCCGTGTCGATCAAAAGCACATCGGCGCCGTCGCGCTTAGCCGCGGTCATCGCCTCGAAGACGAGGCCTGCGGCATCCGCACCCTGCTCGCCCGCGATCACGGGGGCGCCCATGCGCTCCCCCCAGACCTTGAGCTGCTCGATTGCGGCCGCCCGGAAGGTGTCGCCGGCGGCGAGCATCACGCTGCGCCCTTGCGCCTTGAGCTTGCCGCCGAGCTTGCCAATCGTCGTCGTCTTACCGGAGCCGTTGACCCCGACCATCAGCACCACGAAGGGCTTTTGCTCAGCATCGATGACGAGCGGCTTCGCGACCGGCGTCACCAGGCGCTCGATCTCGTCGACCAGGATTGCCTGCACGGCTTGCGGGTCGAGATCGCGCCCGTAACGGCCCGAGCCGATCGCCTTTGTGATACGGGTGGCGGTATCGACACCGAGATCGGCTCGCAGAAGCGCATCCTCGAACTCCTCCAGCGTCTGCGCATCGAGTTTCTTCTTGCTGAACAGGTCGGTGACGCTCGTCGACAGCCCGGCCGAAGAGCGCTGCAGCCCCTCCTTGAGGCGCCGCCACCAGGATTTGCGCTGCGGCGGCTCGCTGCTCGCTTGTGCCGCGGCCTGAAGGGCCGGACGATCGGCCGGCGGTACAACGCGCTCTTCGACAACGCCTTCCGGTGCAGCACCGTCTGCCCCTTGCGATTGCTCGCCTTGCTGCTGCGCCTCGTCCGGCGCCTTGCGCTCGCCGCGGAGGCGGCTCCAGAGGCTGCGCTTTTGCGGAGTATCCTTGCTCATCGGTTTCCGATACCCCGTCCCGCATGACATCGGAAGAGCTTGCCCGGCGCGTCCTCTATCGCGACGCCTTGACGATCATCATCGACAAGCCGGCCGGCATGCCGGTGCATGCGGGGCCGCCCAATGCGCAGGCGCGCAATGAGCGGGCGCAAAATGCCTCTAGCCAGAATGCCTTGAGAAATGTGCCGCTGACCTCCCTTTTCGACGCGCTGCGCTTCGGCCTGCCGCGCCGGCCGGAGCTCGCGCATCGGCTCGACCGCGACACATCGGGCTGTCTGGTCCTCGGCCGCAACCGGGCGGCGCTCGAGAAGCTTGGGCGCCTCTTCCAGACGGGAGAGGTGCGCAAGACCTATTGGGCCGTGGTCAAGGGGCGCCCGCAAGGCGATGAGGGCGTCATCGACCTGCCGCTCGGCCGGCGCGACAAATCGCGCGGCTGGTGGATGAAGGTCGATCCGGAAGGCCAGCCGGCGGTCACCAATTGGCGGCTGATCGGCCATGCGCAAGCGGGGCCGAAAGGGCTCGAAATCTCGGCGCTCGCGCTCGAGCCCGTGACCGGGCGCACGCATCAATTGCGGGTGCATTGCGCCGCCATGGGTTGGCCGATCCTCGGCGATGCCGTCTACGGCAACGCCGAGCGCAACCTCGAGGCGGGAGCGGAGCCGGCTCTGCACCTGCACGCCCGCGCCATCGTCCTGCCGCTTTATCCGAAGCGCGACCCCATCAAGGCCGTGGCCCCCATCCCCGACCGGATGCGCGAGGCGCTCGGCGCCTGCGCGGTGTCGGAAGAGACGCGGGTCTGACGCGATCACCTCGGAGGAGGCGTGGGCCTCGGGCGCGAAGGCCTCAGCCCCGCTTGTTCTGCCGGTTCGCCACGAGATCGTCGACCACGGCGGGGTCGGCGAGGGTCGAGGTGTCGCCGAGCGCCTGGAACTCGTCCTCGGCGATCTTGCGCAGGATGCGGCGCATGATCTTGCCGGAGCGCGTCTTCGGGAGGCCCGGCGCGAACTGGATGAGGTCGGGCTGGGCGATCGGGCCGATCTCCTTGCGCACATGCGCGAACAGCTCCTTGCGCAGGCTCTCCGTCGCCTCGACGCCCTGCATCAGGGTCACATAGGCGTAGATGCCCTGGCCCTTGATGTCGTGCGGATAGCCGACGACGGCGGCTTCCGCGACCATCTCGTGCAGTACGAGCGCGGATTCGACCTCGGCCGTCCCCATGCGGTGGCCCGACACGTTGATGACGTCGTCGACGCGCCCGGTGATCCAGTAATAGCCGTCAGCGTCCCGCCTGCAGCCGTCGCCGGTGAAATATTTGCCCGGGAAGGTCGAGAAATAGGTCTGCACGAAGCGCTCATGGTCGCCAAAGACGGTGCGCATCTGGGCCGGCCAGGAATCGGCGATCACCAGATTGCCGCTGGTCTCGCCCTCCTGAACCTTGCCGTCGCCGTCGACGATCTCCGGCGCGACGCCGAAGAACGGCAAGGTGGCGGAGCCGGGCTTCAGCCGCGTGGCGCCTGGAAGCGGCGTGATCATGATGCCGCCCGTCTCGGTCTGCCACCAAGTGTCGACGATGGGGCAGCGCCCGTCGCCGACGACGCGGTGATACCATTCCCAGGCCTCGGGATTGATGGGCTCGCCGACCGAGCCGAGAATGCGCAGCGATTTCCGCGAGGTCGTCTTCACGGGGTCTTCGCCCGCGCTCATCAGTGCGCGGATCGCGGTCGGGGCGGTGTAGAAGACGTTGACCTTGTGCTTGTCGATCACCTGCCACATGCGCGACATCGTCGGATAGGTGGGGACGCCCTCGAACATCAAGGTCGTCGCGCCGTTCGCGAGCGGGCCGTAGACGATATAGGAATGGCCGGTGACCCAGCCGACATCGGCCGTGCACCAGTAGATGTCGCCGTCATGGTAGTCGAAGACGTATTGATGCGTCATCGACGCGTAGACGAGATAGCCGCCCGTTGTGTGCAGCACGCCCTTGGGCGTGCCGGTCGAGCCCGAGGTGTAGAGGATGAAGAGCGGATCCTCGGCGTTCATGGGCTCGCAGGGGCAATCGGGCGAGACCGCCTTCGCCTCCTCGTCGTAATAGACGTCGCGGCCGGCCTGCATCGGCACGGCGGCGCCGGTGCGGCGCACCACGAGGAGCGACTTGACGCCGCCAGCCTTCTGGCAGGCCTCATCAGCATTCGCCTTCAGCGGCACCTTGCGGCCGCCGCGCAGCCCCTCATCGGCGGTGATCACCACGGTCGATTTCGCATCGGTGATGCGGCTTGCGAGCGAATCCGCCGAGAAGCCCCCGAACACCACCGAATGCATAGCACCGATGCGGGCGCAGGCGAGCATCGCATAGGCGGTTTCGGGGATCATCGGCAGGTAGATGGTGACGCGATCGCCCTTCTTGACGCCGTGGCGTTTGAGCACATTGGCGAAGTGGCAGACATGCTCATGCAGCTGCCGATAGGTGATCTTGGCGTCTTCGGCCGGGTCGTCGCCCTCGAAGATGATCGCGACTTGGTCGCCGCGCTTCGCGAGATGCCGGTCGATGCAGTTATAGGCCACGTTGGTGACCCCATCCTCGAACCATTTGATCGAGACGTCGCCTGGCCCGAAGCTCGTATTCTGGACCTTGGTGAAGGGCGTCATCCAGTCGATGCGCTTGCCGTGCTCGGCCCAGAAGCCGTTCGGATCGCGCCTCGAAGCCTCGTACATCTCCCGATAGCGCTTGGCATCGATGAGAGCGCGTTTCGCGGCCGCTTCCGGCACTTCATAGATCTTGTCCGCCATCTTCTCCTCCCGACGCGCCGCCCGAACCTTGCCTTGGCGACCAATCACAGCTTTGGCGCCATTATCGGACGGGGCCGACAAGACGCAAGGCATGTCGGGATGTAACTTTGGTCGCAGCGCCTGATCGACGCCTTGCGCCAGCTCAAGCTGGCGCCGAGATGAGGCGAAACCCAGGAGACCGCACCATGCCGGCCGAGCCTCACGACCGTGCCACCATTATCCGCAGGCCGCTCCTGACCGCACTGCTCGGGCCGCGAGGGCGGCTCTGCGGCCGCGTCGAGGTGAAGGAGATCACCTTCGAGCCCGGCCAGAAGACGGGGCTGCATCTGCACAAGATCCCGGTCGTCGGCTATATCGCGGCCGGCGAATTCCTGTTCCAGGTCGAAGGCAAGCCGGCAAAGCGTCTGAAGGCGGGCGATGCCTTCTACGAGCCTGCCGACACGCGAATCGTGCATTTCGACAATGCGTCGGATCAGGCGCCCGGAACCTTCATCGCATTCTATCTCTTGGGCACGACGGATAGCGAGCTGATCACCATGCTGGAGTGAGGCCTCTATACCTCTCCCCTTGCGGAAGCAGTCGGAGCCCGCAGCGAATCGGAGGGCTTCGCATTGAGGGGGGCAGCGCCGACGCGGGGAAGCGCGCGCACTTCGGATGTGGGCCGTCGCTTCGCTAGCGCGGAGCAAGGCGGCAATGGCCCGGACTCCCCATGTCGGCGCACCCCCACCCGGCTTCTCGCGCTACGCGCGCGAAGCCCACCTCTCCCGCCAGGGGGCGCCGGGGGAGAGGTTTTAGACGCCGAAGGCGCCGATGATCAGGCCTGCGACCACGAGGACGCCGAGCCAATGGCCGGAATCGATGATGGTGAGCGCGAGCTTGCGGCGGCCAAAGCTGTTATTGACGGCGATCGTGGTCACGACGAAGCCGACCCAGAGGAAGAGCGCCGAGATGGCGCCGTTCTTCGGGGTCACCTGTCCGGGGCCGAGATGACCGAGGACGCCGGCGAGCACCCAGGCCATCACGAGCTCGGCCAGGAAGGCAACGATGAAGGGTGTGGGCGACATGCGGGGTCCGGCCTCGCCGTCGGCGACGCCGAGCGCCGCCATCCAGCTTCTGCCGAGGATGCCGTAATAGGCGCTGCCG
>Ga0306920_100010640_pt1 | contig 12348 bp, 6 predicted proteins | sample flu12Cox44000170_FD_204666 | JGI IMG/M metagenome (GOLD analysis project Ga0306920, IMG submission 204666) | Lab enrichment of tropical soil microbial communities from Luquillo Experimental Forest, Puerto Rico - flux4day.12C.oxic.44.000.170 (v2)... | ecosystem: Environmental > Terrestrial >...
CTCCGATCTCGTGGCTCACGGCCTTGACTCAGGCTCCGCGCGAGCATCACAGCATCTATGGCGACCGCTTCCTTCGTCGCCCTTGTCCAGATTTCTGCGGTTTCAAGTGATTGCTGACAATGGGGGCCCTTTCCCGCGGCGCCAGAGCCCCCTACAATAGGCACGCTCCTCGAACCTTTTAATGGCCCTTCGTGCCAGCGATCGGCTCGGCGTCTACGAGATCGGCTCGCTGCTGGGTGCCGGCGGGATGGGGGAGGTCTATCGCGCGCGTGACACGACGCTCGGTAGGGACGTAGCACTCAAGATCCTACCGGCCTCGTTCACGAACGATCCCGAGCGCGTCGCTCGCTTCCGCCGCGAAGCCCAAGTCCTCGCCTCGCTGAATCATCCGCACGTCGCACAGATTCACGGCCTTGAGGAAGCGAACAGCACGCAGTTCCTCGTGCTCGAACTCGTCGACGGCGAGAGCCTCGACAAGCGTATTGCGGGAGGACCGATACCGATTGACGAGGCGCTCGGGATCGCCAAGCAGATCGCGGAAGCCCTCGAAGCGGCGCACGAAAAAGGGATCATTCATCGAGACCTGAAACCGGCGAACATCGCGCTGACAAAGGACGGCCAGGTCAAAGTGCTGGATTTCGGGCTGGCCAAAGCGACAGACAGCACTGCGGGGACCGCGCTTGAAGTCACGAACTCGCCGACCATTACGACGCCCGCGATGATGACTGGTGTCGGAGTGATTCTCGGGACGGCCGCCTACATGTCACCGGAACAAGCGAAGGGGCGCCTCGCTGACAAGCGCAGCGACGTGTGGGCATTCGGGTGCATCCTCTTTGAAATGGTCACTGGGAGGCGTGCGTTCGATGGCGACGACATGTCGGACGTCCTCGCAACTGTTCTGAAGACTGATCCCGATTGGAATGCCCTACCAGTCGACGCGCCGTCGACCTTACGGACAATCATTCGTCGGTGCCTTGCGAAAGATCGGCAGGTTCGAATCCCGGACTTGTCCGTTGTCCGGTTCATCCTCAACGAGCAACTGTCCGCAACTGACACCGCGGCGCCGCCCGCGCACGTCGCCCAGGCATCACGGCGCTGGAAGTGGATGGCAACGGCCGCATGCGGTGTCGCAGTCGCCACTCTTGTGGGCGCGTACCTCATGCGACCGACGGCGTCGCTAGCCGTCGCACGCTTCTTCGTGTTGGCGCCGGACAAAACGGTGTTTATCGCAGCTCAACGTCCGGTGGCGAGTGCGGCTATTTCGCCGGATGGACGTATGCTCGCGTTCACTGCACGCGATACCGCCGGCAGGACGTTGCTTTGGGTCCGTCGCATCGATGCGCTCATGGCGCAACCGCTCAACGGCACAGACGGCGCGGCGTTTCCGTTTTGGTCGCTGGATAGTCGCTCCATCGGATTCGTGGCGGCGGCGAAGCTCATGAAGATTGCGGTCGCCGGCGGACCGCCCATGGCGATTGCCACGCGGATTCCCATTCCCAGTCGTGGCGGAACCTGGAGTCGGGATGGGAGTATCGTCTTCAGCGCGGGAGGGGGGATGTTTCAGGTTTCGGCCGCGGGTGGCGAGCCGACACCCCTTCCGAACGTGCGTGGCTCATTTCAGGGCGGCACGTATCCGTCTTTTCTGCCAGACGGTCGTCACCTCTTGTATTACCAAGCGGGGAGCGCTCAGGGTAGCGGCATCGTCGTCGCTTCAATCGATGGCGGCGGGCCAACCCGTGTCGTCGCCGCTGACTCGACTGGCATCTACGATGCGCGGACCGGCCGATTACTCTTTGCGCGACAAGGAACACTGATGGCGCAGGCGTTCAACGTGAAGACGTTCACGCTTGAGAACGAGCCAGTTCCGATCGCCGAGCGTGTCGAAGCCGGCGGACTTTCCGGCTTTCCGTCGTTCTCGGTGTCTGACACGGGCGTGCTGGCGTATGGCACAGGCGGCGGAACCGCTTCAGCGCTGCAGTTGGTGTGGATTGATCGCCAAGGCAAGGCAGTGGGCACCGTCGGACCACCGGGGAACTACCGCGGCATCGACATTTCTCCCGACGGCGGTCGAGTCGCCGCGTATCAATACGACGGCCAAGGTGGCGATATTTGGATCATGGACGTTTTGCGGGGCGCGACGTCGCGATTCACATTTGATGCGTCACAGTTGAATTCGTCGCCCGTGTGGTCACCCGACGGGACGCAGATTGCCTACGGGTCTTTGCGTGCCGGCAAATGGGCCATTTATCGGAAGGCGTCCAATGGGGCGAGGGATGAAGAGCGTCTGTTCGAATTAGATGTTCCAGTGTTGCCGGACAGTTGGTCCAGCGACGGCCGCTTTATCGTCTTTAGTTCGGGCGACGTGAGGGCATACGCTGACTTATGGGCGTTACCGCTGACGGGCGACCGAAAGCCTGTGCCAATCCTCCGCGCTCCGTTTCAGGAATCACACGCCCAAGTGTCACCGGATGCCAAATGGGTCGCGTACCAATCGAACGAAACCGGACGGATGGAGATCTACGCGCGGCCATTCCCGTCAGGTGCCGGCAAATGGCAGTTGTCGACGAATGGCGGGTCATGGCCGCGCTGGCGCCGCGATAGTCGTGAAGTGTTCTACATGGCGACGAGCGGCATCAGCGGTACCGGCATTTCTGGTGGCAAACTCATGTCGGTCGACGTCAATATCAAGGGGTCGACCTTCGAAGTCGGCTCGCCGCACGAACTGTGCGACACGGGATACATAAATCTTCCGAGTACCGGCCGCTATCACACGTTTGCCGTCTCGCCCGACGGTCAGCGTTTTCTGATTCCGCGTCCGCAATCAACGGCCGTCGTGGAAGCGTCACCACCGATTGTCGTCGTACTGAACTGGGCGAGTGGGCTGGCGAAATGATCTCGGGTGCTCGCCTCGGCCCATACGACATCCTCTCACCGCTCGGCGCCGGCGGGATGGGCGAGGTCTATCGCGCCCACGACACCAAGCTCGGACGCGACGTCGCCCTCAAAGTCCTGCCCGACTCGCTTGCTCACGATGCTGAGCGGCTCGCGCGGTTCGAGCGAGAAGCGCAGCTCCTGGCTGCTCTGAATCACCCGAACATTGCCCAGATCTACGGTGTCGAGGAGTCGGCAAGTACACCGGCGCTCGTGATGGAGCTGGTCACGGGGCCGACCCTCGCGGATCGTATCGCTCAGGGGCCGATTCCGCTCGACGAGGCGTTGCCGATTGCGAAGCAGATCGCCGAGGCGCTCGAAGCGGCGCACGAGCAGGGCATCATTCACCGGGATCTGAAGCCGGCGAACATCAAGGTCCGCAATGATGGCACTGTGAAGGTGCTCGATTTTGGCCTCGCGAAGGCCTTCGAGCCGCCTGCGGCTTCCAGTGCAGGTGCGACGATGTCGCCGACGCTGTCAGTTCACGCCACGCAGGCGGGGATCATCCTCGGGACGGCCGCGTACATGGCGCCCGAGCAGGCGCGCGGCAAGACGGTGGACCGGCGCGCGGACATTTGGGCGTTCGGGTGCGTGCTCTACGAGATGGTGACCGGGCGGCGCGCGTTCCAGGGGGAGGACATCTCGACCACGTTGGCGGCGGTGCTCAGAGCCGATCCGGAGTGGTCGGCGCTCCCCTCTGCAACACCAAACAGCCTGCGCCGACTACTCAGCCGCTGTCTCAAGAAGGATCCGAAAGCGCGCCTGCGCGACATCGGCGAAGCTCGCATTGCGATTGACGACGTGCTGAGCGGGGCCGAGGAGGTGTCCGCTCCGACGACGGTCCACCGCGCGCCGTGGTGGCGCCGGGTGGCCATCCCGGCCGCCACGCTGTTGGTCGGAAGCCTAGCGACACTTGTGATCGTGTGGTTCGTCGGGCGCTCGACCGGCGCGCGGCCGAGGGTGTCACGACTGCATATCACACCCGAGAGCACTGCGGCGCTCACTATCGAAGGTATCAGCCGCGATATAGCGATAACTCCCGACGGCTCGCGTGTCGTCTACGTGGGCGCGAACGGGACGACGCTCTTTGTGCGCCCCTTCGATCAGCTCGTGGCGACCCCGCTTGTCCAAAGCGGCGCGCCCCGCGATCCATTCGTGTCCCCCGATGGTCAGTGGGTGGGCTTCTTCGATGGAACCTTCGTGTTGAAGAAAGTGCCCATCACCGGCGGGCCCGCTGTGCTGGTGGCACGGTTCAACTCAACCGAGCGCGGCGCGACGTGGGCGTCGGATGGGACGATCATTTTTGCAACGTCGGCGCTAAGAAGCGGGCTGCAACGCGTCAGCGCCGACGGCGGTGAACCGAGCATGCTCACGCGGCCGGATCCCACGCGTGGAGAAGCCAATCACTCGTGGCCGGAGCGCCTTCCAGGGCAGGCGGTACTGTATACCGTAACGGCAACTACAGGCGGGCTCGACGCGGCTTCAGTTGCAGTGCTCGACCTACGAAGCGGCCGGTCGACGATCCTGCTGCGAGGCGGCAGCGACGCGCAGTATCTGCCGAGCGGGCACCTTGTATACGCCGCCGCAGGAACGCTGCGTGCAATCGGCTTTGACCTCCCGCGGTTGAGCGTTGTCGGCTCGTCGACTCCCGTCGTGCCGCAGGTGTTAACGAGCACAGTGGGCGCTGTGGACGCGGTGTTAGCCCGCGACGGGACTCTCGTTTACGTGACGGGGGCCGCAGGAAGCGGTCTGCGCACGCTCGTGTGGGTCGATCGCCAGGGCCGCGAGACGCCTCTGACTGCACCACCGCGAGCCTACCTATACCCGCGGATCTCCCCGGATGGCACGCGCGTCGCGGTGACCGCCTTCGACCAGAAGGCGGACATCTGGCTATGGGATTTAGCGCGCGCGACGCTTACGCGCGTCACGTCTGGTGCGTCGCAAAACGCAATGCCCATTTGGATGCCGGATGGTCGCCGCCTGATATTCGGCTCGACCCGGGGCGGAACCAAGTTCAACATGTACCGCCAGTCGGCGGACGGTATTGGCTCCGTCGAGCGGCTGTCCGAAAGCGCGGACCGCCAGTTCGCCTCAGCCGTCTCGCCTGACGGCTCGCAGGTGGTGTTTACGCAGGAGTCGCCGACAACCGGCGAGGACGTGATGGCGCTGCGGTTGGACGGCACGCACCAGGTTCTCCCGCTGGTGCAGACCCCCTTTGACGAGCGCAACGGGATCGTGTCGCCCGACGGGAGCTGGTTAGCTTACGAAGCGAACGATTCGGGGGTGTTCGAGATTTACGTCCGTCCGTTCCCGGACGTCAACCGCGGTCATTGGCTCGTCTCCACAAACGGGGGCACGCAGCCACTTTGGGCGCGTGGCGGGCAAGAGCTGTTCTATTTCGCGCGGGACGGCGCGCTCATGGCGATCACTGTGGCGGGCGGGTCGGCATGGAAGCCGGGCGCGCCGACGAAGATCCTGGAGGGACACTATGTTGTGAGCGCGAGCGGTACGCTCCATCGACATTACGACACCGTCGCCGATGGGCAGCGGTTCCTGATGATGAAGGCGGCCGCGGGGGACGCGACTGCCGCACAGCCGCAGATCGTGGTTGTCGAGCACTTCGACGAGGAGCTGAAGCGCCTCGTACCGACGAAATAGCGATGCCGCTCGCCATCGGTGCTCACCTCGGTCCGTATGACATCCTCTCGCCGCTCGGCGCGGGGGGGATGGGTGAAGTCTACCGTGCCAAGGACACGAAGCTCGGACGTGACGTCGCATTGAAGATCCTGCCGGCCTCGTTCACCAACGATCCCGAACGGGTCGCCCGCTTCCGTCGTGAAGCCCAAGTCCTCGCCTCCCTGAACCACCCGCACATCGCGGCGATCTACGGACTCGAAGAGTCCAATGGCACGCAGTTTTTGGTACTAGAACTCGTCGACGGCGAGAGCTTGGACAAGCGAATCGCTCGTGGCCCGACTCCGGTTGACGAGGCGCTTAGCATCGCGAAACAGATTACCGAAGCGCTCGAAGCTGCGCATGAGAAGGGTATCATCCATCGGGATCTGAAACCGGCGAACATCGCGCTGACCGTGGACGGTCAGGTGAAAGTGCTGGACTTCGGGCTGGCCAAAGCTGTTGAAGCTACGAGCGGGCCATCGTTTGAAGCGATGAACTCGCCGACGATCACGTCACCCGCGATGATGACCGGCGTCGGGGTGATCCTGGGGACCGCTGCCTACATGAGTCCCGAGCAGGCCAAGGGCAGGCCAGCGGACAGGCGCAGCGACGTGTGGGCGTTCGGGTGTGTGCTCTACGAAATGTTGACCGGTCGGCCTCCGTTCGCAGGCGAGGACACGAGCGAGGTGCTCGCACGCATCATCGAGCGCGATCCAGACTTCAAGGCTCTGCCGCCGAGGACACCGCAGGCCATCCTCAGGCTGTTGCGACGCACTTTGGAGAAGGATCGCAAGCGGCGACTCGCTGATGTCAGTGATGCACGCATCGAGATCGACGACGCGCTCGCAGTAACGCCGCCTGAGACGATTGCCGCAATAGCATCAGGCGCAAGAGTTCGCGAGGGCATCCTGTGGGCGCTGGGTGCGACGGCCGTGCTGACTTTCGGTGCGCTCGCGATTCCTGCGACGCTCTACTTGCGCCGCGCGGTGCCCGAGCCGGTGGTCACTCGTCTGGAGGTGGTCACCCCACCCACCACCGACGCTTTTTCGTTTGCGCTGTCGGCCGACGGCAGGCAGTTAGTATTTGTCGCAAATGGGGAAAACGGCTCACAGCTCTGGCTGCGGCCACTCGACCAGATCAAGGCGCAGCCGCTCGCGGGGACTGCCGGCGCAAGCTATCCGTTCTGGGCGCCGGACGGGCGCGTGGTCGGCTTCTTTGCCGAGGGCAAATTAAAGCGGGTCGATCTGACCGGAGCTGGGGTGCAGATGCTCGCCGACGCGCCCTCTGCCCGGGGTGGTACCTGGAGTCCCAACGGTGTCATCGTGTTCGCGCCGGCGGTTGCCGACCCACTGCTGGGCGTGCCAGCTTCCGGTGGGACCGTCACACCGGTGACACGGCTGTTGGCAGGGCAAGGCAGCCATCGCTGGCCGCAGTTTCTGCCGGATGGCCGCCGATTCCTGTTCTTGACGGCGACGGGCCAGCCGGAAGCTCAGGGCGTCTATGTGGGGTCGCTCGACGGTCGTGAGCCGACGCGTGTCATGCCGGCCGCAACCGCTGCCGTGTATGCCCCGCCGGGTTATCTCCTGCTGGTGTCGCAGGGGGTGCTCACCGCGTATCCGTTCGATGCCGCGCGCGCGATCGTGCGTATCGATCACCCGATACAGGTCGACCAGCCGGTTGGTACTGATGACGGAGCGTTTCACAGCGCATTCTCCGTGTCCGTGCAGGGCGTCTTGGCTCATCGCCCCGGCGCAGCCGCTAGTCGTCAGCTCGTGTGGGTCGACCGCACTGGCAAGGTGTTGGGCACCGTTGGCCAGCCGGACGAAAATGCGCTCGGGAATCCTGCACTCGCACCCGACGAGCATCGGGTCGCGGTGACCCGGGTTGTGCAAGGAAACGTCGATGTATGGCTCATGAACTTGGACCTGGAGGTGCCGAGTCGCTTCACGTTCGATCCGACTATCGACTCGGCTCCCATCTGGTCGCCGGATGGAAGTCAGGTCATTTTTCGGTCTACTCGCAACGGCAGCTACGACTTGTTCGAGAAACCCACAACTGGCACGGCGGACGAGCACCCACTGCTTGAGACGCCGCAAGCCAAGTCGCCGCTCGACTGCTCGCCGGATGGCCGCTTCCTGCTCTACAGCGTGCAGGACCCAAAGACCGGATCCGACCTTTGGGCGTTGCCACTCACCGGCGAGCGGAAGCCGTTCGCCGTGTTGCAAAGCAGCTTTGATGAGATTGAGGGGCAGTTTTCGCCCGATGGGCAGTGGCTCGCGTACGCGTCCAACGAGTCAGGCCGCTACGAAATCTATGTCCGCTCGTTTCCGGAGGCCGGGGAGAAGCGGCAGGTCTCGGCCTCGGGCGGGATGCAGCCCCGCTGGCGGGGCGATGGCCACGAACTCTTTTACGTGGCGCCGGACGGTCGGCTCATGGCGGTGCCCATCAGTCTGGCGCGGGGGACACCGGCGTTGGAGGCGCGCCCGCCGGTGCCACTCTTTCAGACGCGGCTCGCCAGTGGCGCAAATCTGGCGACGGCCGGCTTTCAGGCGCGGCCGCAGTATGCCGTGGCGCGCGACGGCCGGTTTCTGATGCTGATCAACAGCAACGAGGCGCTCATGTCGCCGATCACGATCGTTCAGAACTGGCAAGCGGCGCTCGCGCCGCGCGAACGGCGATGAGTCGGCGACGTTTGACGGCGGCCGACGGCCACACGAACCTCAACCGCTCAACATCGAACACCTGCACGTTCGCCTGCACGTTGAAGCCGTGACCTTGGTATGAATTGTCGCAAATGCGGCAGGTCAACGTGCGCCCCACTTGCCGTAAGGTCCAGACGCGCGGAGCGTGACACTCGGGACAGGGTATGTAGCATGGGCACACGTCAAGGGGGAATGAACGCAACGGCCGGTCTTCACAGATCCAGCCCGTCCATTCGCATCGCGGGCACGCCATGCGGAGAGGATGGTAGAGCAATCACGACTGCGCCGATCACCACGTTGCACACGTTCTTTCGGGTCACTTGAAATGTCTGTTTGTTGAAGGCTCCAACCAGAAGTGTTGCCGGTCGCCGGTCAGCACTTCCGCGACACCATCGATTGCGTCCACGAGCGCTGACGTCCGAGCGTAGACGTCGCCCGTACAAGGGGCGCGACGCAGTGCATCGATGCTCGACTTGCGACACTGCTCGATCGCTGTGAGGAGCGCTTGCCGATCGGTCTCGCTGAACATTCGCTTTATCTTCGCCATGTGGCGTATCCTGCCACGCCGACATCGTTTTGGGGAAGTGCCCTGACTCGTGCCCTGCGTAGGTGAGGGGCAACGCGTTCCTCACCTGTTTCAGGGATCGACGAGGCGTCCGCGTGCCGTAGAATCCGGGGCGTTGATGAAGTGATTGCTCATCCTGATCTTCTTTCTGGTGTTGATCTTCATCGCGTTCTACTTCGGTGTGCTTCATGTGACCGAGGCCGGCGGTGCCGTCGCCTCAGTCAGGGATGGTTACCTCAGCGCCCAGACCGAACCCTTGCGCACGTACGAAAAGCATGAGAATTGAACATCTTTAACGGTCGGAGGCTGCCACGCAGGATCTCCGCCTTGCTGTCAGGTCGCTCCGTGCCACGCCGGTTGTCACGGCGGTCGCGGTTCTGTCGCTTGCGCTGGGTATTGGCGCGAACACCGCGATCTTTTCGATCGTCAATGGTCTCCTGTTACGTCCGCTGCCCGTTACCGAGCCCGATCGTCTCGTAATCCTTACAACCGCAACAGCCGTCAGGCGCAGCATCCATTGGGAATGGAACTATGCGGTTTGGGAGGAGATTCACCGACGCCCCGAGCTGTTCGATGGCGCGGCCGCGTGGTCGCCGAACCGGTTCAACCTCGCCTCAGGAGGACCCGCGCAATTCGTCGACGGTGTTTGGGCGACCGGCTCGTTCTTCCAGACGCTCGGTGTTCGCGTGGCGGCCGGCCGCCTGTTCGGCGAGCCCGATGACGCGCGAGGCGGCGGACCTGACGGCGCGGTGGTCGTCGTGAGCTACGCCTTCTCGAAACAACGCTTCGGTGACCCGAGTGCCGCGATCGGCCGTACACTCACGCTCGATGGGGTGGCGTTCACGATCATGGGCGTCACGTCTCCGGAGTTCTTCGGTCCGGAGGTCGGCCGGACATTCGACGTCATCGTGCCGTTTGGCACTGAGCCCCTCCTGCGGGGCCGCGAGAGCCGGCTGGACCGCCGCGTCACCGGTTGGCTGTGGATCTTGGCGCGCCTGAAGGCGGGGCAGACGATCCAAGAGGCGACCACCGATTTGCGGCGGGTGCAACGGCCGATCTGGGAAGCGACGGTCGGAAGCAACGTGCGCCCGGAATATCGCGAGCAATACCTCGGAGAATCGTTCGCACTCGTGCCGGCGGCGACCGGGCTCTCCATCCTGCGCGACCAGTATCAACAGGCGCTGCTTGCGACGATGGTCGTTGTCGCGCTGGTCCTGCTGATTGCTTGTGCAAATATCGCGAACCTGTTGATCGCCAGAGCGTCGGCAAGAGAGCACGAGCTGATCGTCCGCCTCGCGCTAGGGGCCTCGCGGTGGCGGATTGCGCGCCAACTGCTGGCGGAAAGCGCGGTGCTCGCTGTAGTTGGATCTGCGTGCGGCCTGTTAGTGGCTGAGTGGGGCAGCCGGCTGCTCGTTCGCCAGTTGTCCACACGGACTGACACGGTCTTTCTCGATCTGACGCTCGATTGGCGCTTCCTGTTGTTCACGGTTGCGGTTGCGGGCGTAACGGCCCTGCTGTTCGGGACAACACCAGCCTTGAGTGCTTCCAGGCATGAACCCTCAGCCGCCCTTCGGACGTCGGCCCAGCTCGCGCCACGCGGTCTCGGCTCGAACTGGATCGTCGTGGCGCAGGTGGCGCTCTCGCTGCTCCTCATTGTTGCCGCGGGGCTGTTCATCCGCACTTTTTCAGCGTTGGCGTCGCGGCATGTGGGCTTCGACAAGGATCGTGTGTTAGTCGTAGACCTAGACAGCCGCCGAACGACTATCGCTCCCGCGCAAAGGGCACAGACCTACGAACGGCTCCGTCAGAGTGTGCGCGCACTTCCAGGCGTGAACGACGCGGCGGTCTCGGCGGTCACACCAGTCGATCCGGCAGGCGCAATCGTGCTGCGGGCTGAAGTCTCCGGAGGGACGCCCGTGCCCGCCACACTGGAGCGTTTCAATGCCTTCACGAACGTCGTTTCCCCTGGATGGTTTCACACGCTCGGTGTGCCGCTGCTCGCGGGTCGAGACTTCACGGACGCAGACGCCCAAGAGGCCCCTCAAGTCGCGATCGTGAACGAGACGCTCGCCCGCCAGTTCCTGATGGATGAAAACCCGATCGGCCATACGATCACGCTGACCGCGCCGGCACGAAGGGTCTCGATGGAGATCATCGGCCTGGTCGCGGATGCCGTGTATTTGTCGCTGCGCGAAACAATCCCGGCAACCGTTTACACGCCAATCAACCAACTTTACATGCCGCCCTCGACCATCGATACGGTCAGTCTCAGTGTTCGAGGAACCGCAGGCGCCCCGGCAACGCTGGCGAAGAGCGTAACGACCGCTATCAGCGACGTGAATCCGGAATTGACGCTGACGATCCGACCTCTTGCCGACCAACTGGACGCATCGCTGAGGAGGGAGCGGATCGTTGCAGAACTGTCAGGATTCTTCGGCGCGCTGGCACTCTTGCTGGCCGGTTTGGGAATCTATGGCGTCACCGCCTACGTCGTCGCCTGTCGTCGGGTGGAAATCGGCATCCGCATGGCCATCGGAGCCGCGCCCGCTAAAGTGCTCACGCTCGTGCTCTCGCGCGTGTCTTTTCTCATCGCGAGTGGTGTCATTATCGGGGCTGGCATCAGCCTGTGGGCCTCGAAATTCATCGCGTCGCTGCTCTATGACCTTGAGCCCCGCGATCCCGCCACGCTCTTTGGGGCCGCCCTGGTGCTCTCGGCGGTTGGTGGCCTTGCAGGCTGGCTCCCAGCATGGCGGGCGTCTCGGACCGATCCCGCCGAGGTGCTGCGAGTCGAGTAGGGAGATACCGAAGTCAGTTCTTATGTGCGGTGTTTTGGTGTTTATGATGCTCGGCGTGATTGGTCGCGCGGGCGAGCCATTGACCCAGACAGAGATGGGTGAGGCAATGGCTCTCGGTCGCAAGTGCCAGGCGCCGATCGTTCGTGTGTCTTCCAGTCAGTTCGACGTGTACGTTGAGAGTCCGTTCGCCCGAGCCGCCTTGGTCTTCGCGACAGCGACAGTCAATCATTGGCCGTTAGATGCCCCTGGCGTGATTAAGGCCATGACGCCCGACTATCGAATCTGGGCGGTGTACAAAGACCAAGCCGACAGGACGGTGTCCCTGACCCGAATCGGCGTGCGACCCCTCGGAGGAGCAGAGAGGGCACCGGCTCGAACCCGCGATTGGGAACGGCTCTTCTTGGGCGTCGGTGCCTCGCACGGCATCATCGAACCACTCCGCCTACGGGCGGGGGAGGCGATCTTCGATGAATTGCCGTCCAGTGACTTCCAGATCATCCTTCACACGACCGCTGGCGTTCACCGGTACACGGTTACAGCAACTGATCGTGCCGCCCGATTACGGGTTTGCAATTAAAGGTCCCGTGACGGCCGTCCCAAAAACCTCTTCGCTTGGCAACGGACTTTCGCCCCATGTTTCCGCAGCATTCCCCACTGCGAATACCCGTCCCAAAAACAA
>Ga0306920_100010641_pt1 | contig 12347 bp, 9 predicted proteins | sample flu12Cox44000170_FD_204666 | JGI IMG/M metagenome (GOLD analysis project Ga0306920, IMG submission 204666) | Lab enrichment of tropical soil microbial communities from Luquillo Experimental Forest, Puerto Rico - flux4day.12C.oxic.44.000.170 (v2)... | ecosystem: Environmental > Terrestrial >...
TGGCCAAGTTGGCTTGCTCTAAATAGGGCAGGACAAAAGGTATCCAGGAGTGGTTCTTTGGTTTGTTGGTGCTGCTGGGAGGGAAAAACTTGCGTGCGTCATGGAAATTGTGCAGGGCCAGACCGATCTGTTTGAGGTTATTGGCGCATTGCGTGCGACTGGCAGCTTCGCGGATCTTTTGTACGGCGGGGAGCAGCATGGCAATGAGGATGCCAATGATGGCAATGACCACCAAAAGCTCAATGAGCGTGAAACCATAGCGCTTGCTCAGTCTTTCTCTCATGACTTTGCTCCTTATCTCCGGTCAATCTTTGATATCAAATGGACGCAGCTCATTCTGGGCTTCCTCGACGCGAACTACCAAACCGGAGGTCTTGGGATCCTCATATCGCTGGGGAAAGTTGGTGGGGACTCTCTTCGGACGTCCTTTGCGACCGGGGATATTTACGGTCGTGGTTTTCCAGGTAATGGAGACGGCGTAATCCCCTGCGGGCGCGCCGTCGTTGGCCGTCAAGGTAGTGACCGAGAACGAACCATCATCCTCTACCACCGCTCGTGGCATTCCTTTTTCGAGTTCGGGCTGATTCAGGGGGTGAAAGATCACCAGGGCTCCTGAAGCTGGTTTCCCCCGGAACAAGACCTTGCCCTGGACAGGAAACACTGGCGGCCCTTTTGCGCCGGAGCAGGAGGAACAACCCAGACTGACAGCCAACAATGTCAGGCCCAGTGTGGCTTGCTGCGTTGATTTCCTCATCAAGCTTATCTCCATGACTTCCGAAACTACCTTCGTTGTATTCGCCTCCTCACGGAAGCCAATCTCCATGTAGTTGCACGTCCGCGGCGAAGCGATCCGCAAGCGAAGTTGCACTGGCAAGTGCTTCCGGACACGGTTGCGGGAACGCACGGGGATAGTGCAGCTCGTCAAGCAGAGAGCCGGCCACTGCTTCGAATCGTTCGCAGTCCTGGGGCGGCATTTGGGTTCGCCAATCGCGCAGTCCGGGCGTGATGGCAAGCCAGGCGTTCTTGGCGTCCTGGCCACTATCGACCCTGGCGCGGCCTTCGTGAAAACTCAACATGGAATCGGCGAATCCCAACCCGAGAAAGGTGCACAGCTTCCTACATTCTTCCGCGGGTTGCGCCACCAGCGACTCGTAGCGCATCTCGTAATAGCGGTCCGGCGGCAACGTCCTTCCGACCTCGCGGCCAAGGCGCACGTGCCACTGCCACCATACCGCTGCCGTGGCCACCGGTTCTTTCTCCCAGGTGGAATAAAGGCTGGCGAAGCGGGCCGCTTTCCTTCGCCAATTGATGGCCGACAGGCAAACGTCTCGGCCGTCCCGCAGTAAATGAATGAACTTCGCCTTGGGCCAGAACTGGTGCAGGGTGGCGATGTTGCGGACGTAGTCCGGTGTCTTGTCTCCCACGAGGGGTTTCGAGTGAAATTCTCCATAGCGATCAAAGATGGCCGACACGAACTGCGTATAGGAGACTTGTTCTTCGCGGGCCAGCAGATTCCTGAGCTCTTCCGGTGTGACTCGCATCCGGTAGAACTTGTAGTAGCTGAATAAGCGTGAGATGAGCTCCTCGGTAACCATCCCCGTGGAGGTCAGGCCGATGCCCTTCTTGAAGAAATAAGGGATCCAGAAGGTTTCGTCTGTAATGGCCAACTCCGGATGGGCGTCCAGGAGTCGCTGAAGCAGGGTCGTTCCGGACCTGGGGCAACCCACGACGAAAACGAAGGGATTATTCGCGCCGATCTCCCGGCGGCGCATCGCCAGCGCCGGCTGCGGTAAACTACGTGGCCCAGTCTCCTTGATAAATCGTTCCTTGATGCGGGCGACCCGTTGCCGCGTGGCGGCGTCTGGGCTGGATGCAACGAGGCGATAACCCAGATCGCCAAGAAGATCGCCGGCAGCCGCTTCGAAGCGTTCCACCGCACTGGGCGACATTTGCGTCGACCAATCGCGCAGGCCTGCCGTGATCGGCTGGCCGACGTTGTCCGGACTCGTACCGCTCGAACGCTCATGGAAGCACAACATGGCGTCGTCGTACGGTACACCCAGGAAGGCGCAAATGCCCCGGCATTCTCGAACGGGGTCCGCCAGCAGGGACTCGTAGCGCAGCTCATAATACCGGTCTGGCGCCAACTCCCGCCCGCCGTGCCGGTCCTGCTTTACTTTGTGTCGCCACCACAACGCGACCGTCGTGAGCGGATCCTCCGTCCAGGTTGCGTAACGTTTGACATTGTGTTTCGCGTCCCTGTTGAGCACCGACAGGCAAACATCGCGACCGTCCCTGATCAAGTGCACGAATTTGCAGCCCGGCCACAATCTTTGCACCTGGGGCATGAGTCGACCGTACGATGGCGTTGTGCTGCCTACCAGGCGTTTCCCCCGGGCCTTTCCAATCAGATCAAGGAGGCGAGTCAAAAAGATTCCCACTGGGACCAGTTGTCCAAGTTCGATCAACCGCTTGATTTCTTCGCCGGGAATCTCAAATGGGTCGAATCTTCTTTGCTGGAGCCACTTGGCCACAGGTTCGCGCGCGAGACAGGCCTCCACGTTCAAGCCGGTTCGCGTTTCGAAATGCTTGGTGATCCAGTGCAAATCGGGAGCCACTGCCAGGAGCGGATGGGCATCCAGAAGCTGCCCGAGCAGGCTGAGTCCCGACCGCAGGCAGCCGATGACAAAGAAAGAAGGATTCCGCTCCAGGTTGATCCCTCTATCGATTTCGACCCGTCTTGTCATGGCTGGTGTCACGTGAGCACCTTTTGCACACTCTCGGGTTCCTCAGTCGACAAGCGCCTTGGCTTGCTCGGTAGCAAGGCTCGTGCCGTCTACTTGCAGGTTGTACAAGGCGGCGTAGCGGCCGCTGGCCTGGATGAGGTCGGTGTGCGTTCCCTGTTCGAGTACTTCTCCCTGTTCCAGGTAGAGAATCCGGTCGGTGCGGGCTGCCAGTTTCAAGTCGTGCGTGATGAAGAACGTCGTGCGGTTTTGCGCGAGCCGATCCAGAGCCTCGAGCACCGCGCGTTCGTTTTCTTCATCCAGTCCTGTGGCCGGCTCGTCCAGGATGAGAATCGGGGCCTGGCGGACGGCGGCGCGGGCTATGGCGATACGCTGGCGTTGTCCGCCCGAGAGCGTCAGGCCGCGCTCGCCCAGCACGGTATCGTAACCCCGGGGCAAGGCGAGAATGAAGTCGTGTGCGTTGGCGACACGGGCGGCCGACTCGATTGCTTCGGCGCTGGCGCCGGGCGTGCCGTAGGCGATATTGTCCCGAACACTGGCGGCAAACAGGAACGTGTCCTGGAGCACCACGCTGATCTGGGAGCGAAGCGAGGTCAGCGTAAATTCGCGAATGTCGGCGCCGTCGATCCGCACGCGGCCCCAAATCGGGTCGTAGAAGCGCAATAGCAAGTTGACGAGTGTGGACTTGCCGATGCCGGAGGGACCCACCACCGCCACCTGATGGCCGGGTGGCACCTCAAAATCGATCTGCTCAAAGACGTTTTGCCCGGGCTCATAAGCGAAACTCACGCCTTCGAAACGGATTGCTCCCTGCAAGACGGGCGCCGCTCTGGCGCCGGGGAGATCGCACACCTCGGGTGTCTGGTCCAGGAGGTTGATCACCCGCTCTCCTGCCGCGGCGGCTTTCGCCAGGCGGGCGCTGTATTTGGCGAAGTCCTGGACCGGCCGGAAGCCGTTTCTGAGATAGGCCATAAAAACAATCAAGTCGCCCGGCGTGAGTTCACCAGCCAGGACGAGATGAGCGCCATACCACAATACCAGCGCGGTCGAAGCGGCAACGAGAAACGCCACAGTGCGTCCGAGTGCCGCCGACAGCCGCGCGCTCTTGACGTCCTGTTTGAGGCTTGCTTTGTTGCGGCAGACAAAGGCATCGGCAAACCGTTCTTCCAGCGATAGCGCCTGGACCGTTTTGATGCCGCCGATTACCTCGGCAGCGGTCGCGGCCATGGCGGCTTCGCGCTTGCGCTGCTTGCGAGCAGCTTGATGGATGCGGCGGCTGAAAAGCACCGTCCAGAACCAAAAGATCGGCAGTGTCACCAAGGCCAAAAGAGCCAACTGCCAGTGGAGAAAAAACATCATCGTCAACATGCCCGCCAGGACAAGCACATTGGCGACGAGGGGAAGCGCGGACGTAACGGTCACATCCTTGAGCATGTTGATGTCGCTCATGACGCGCAGCAGCAAATCTCCCGACTTGGCTTTGGTGTGGAAGGACTGCGAAAGTCTTTGCAGGTGGCGGAACACGTCATTCCGCGCTGCCGTCAACACGTTGTTGCCGACCAGGGCAAAACCGATCCTGCAGGCATAGTCCGCCAACGCCCGCAGACCGACGATGACGATGATGGCCAACGCCGACAAAAGGAGCAGAGTCGCCGGCTCCAGGTCATCGAGGAAATTGCCGGCCCGCCGCGCGCCCCCGTGGTGGCGGAGCACATGGTCAAAAATGAACTTGAGCGGCCAGGGTTCCAAGACGCGCAGGCACACCTCGGCGAACAGGGCTGCCAACGAGCCGGCAATCAGCAGACGCTGCTTGCGAATCAACGGCCAGAAGTGCCGCAAAATTCGCCGCAGCCCCGGCAAGCTTGCCTGAAGTGTCCGGCGACGCGCCATCTAATTTCTCGCTTCCACGAAACAAGGCCGAGCCGGGATCGCCAGATTCGCCAGGTCGAGAATGCGGCGAACGACCTTTTCCCAGGTATATTCGCAAAGCACCGTGGCCCTGGCTTCCTGGCTCACTCGCCCACGCCATGCGCCGTCCCGGTGCAGACGATCCAGCGCTCCGGCCAGGGCAAGCGCATCGCCCGGTGGATAAAGGAGACCGTTGGCTTCGTGCTCGATCAGATCGGCAAGCTGTCCGATCCGGCTAGCCACAACCGGCAGCCCGGCCGCCATGTACTCGTAGACCTTCAAGGGAGAAAAATAAAACCCCCGCACGTACGGGTACGGCGCCACGCCAACATCCATTGAAGCCAGCAAGCCAGGTATCTCCCCTGGAGCAACCGAGCCGGTGAAATGCGTGTACGCGAGTAATCCGCGCGTAGACAGATCCTCTAGCAACGGCTCGCGCTGGGGCCCGTCTCCTACAATCAGCAAGCGGCTATTTGGAACACCTCGATGGAAAGTAGCAAACGCCTCTGCCAGCGTTCCCAGTCCGTGCCAGGGCTTCAACGTGCCCACAAAACCGACGGTGAATGTCCCGGGGGGGCCGGGCAGAGACGGAGCAAGCCCAGCAGGAAAGCGGTCCGGATTGACGCCGTTGGGAATCACGTGAGTGCGGTCCGCAGCCCCGGCGTACTGTTTCAAATAATTTTTGACTTCGTCCGAGACGGCGATGAGAATGTCGGCAGCGGCGAAAACGCGCTCGGCGACCCGAAGGGCGGCGGCACGGTCGTGCAGCACGCGGTGTTGCGCCTGTTCCTCGATCAGCGGAGCATTCACTTCCAGGAGCCCCGGAACGTTGGCGGCACGAGCGTATTCCATGCCGGCAAAACTCCACAAGGAGTAGCGTTCATAAACCAGGTCGTAGGGGCCTTCGCGTTCCAGAGTGGCGCGCAAAACCTGGTTGGCCGCCAGTGCCGCCTGCTCCCGGCCGGCGTGATCGGACCCGTGGACCGCAGGAAGCCCATGAAAAGGTACTCCCTCCAACCCCGGTGGCGGAGCGCCTTCCGGACGTGCGGCAAAGAGATCGACGTCCATACCCATCCCGCCCAGGGCGCGGACCACCTCCTGCACGTGAATCGAGCAACCCTTGCGGCCAAAGACGGGGACGCCCTGGTCCGCACATACATAGGCAACGCGCATCAAGCGACTCCCTGAACAACCTCGGCGCCCGCTTCGTGCCCCGCCTGGAAGATCGCGCGGCGCTTCTGGGTATTGCGGCGAATGTCAAATTCCGCTTCGATCAAACGACGTCCCCCCGCAGCGAGCTGCACGCGCAAGTCGCGGTTTTGTAGCAGCCGGTCGATCGCCGCCGCCAGCGCGGGGGGATCATGCTGGGGCACTTGCAAACCGGTTTCTCCATCGCGCACCACTTCCGGAATGCCTGTCACATCCGTGGACACCACGGGAGTGCCCAGCGCCAGCGCTTCCTGAATCACATTGGGCAAGCCGTCGCGGTCGCCCTCCTTGTCGATAACGCAGGGCGCGGCCAGGACTGCCGCGTTGCGCATCTCTTCAATAATGGCTTGCTGGGGCAGAGGTCCTACCAGCCCGACGCGGGAGCGCAAGTTCAAGCGGTCGATCTGAGCGTCCAATTCCTGCCAGAGCGGTCCGGCGCCGATGATGCGGCACTGGAATTGACGCCCACGCTCGGCCAGCAGCACGCACGCCGAAATCAGATCGTCGAAACCCTTTTTCGGCACCAGCCGGCCAACCGCCAGGATAACCGCAGCACGCTGATCGGGCGGGCTGTAGGGGAACTCTTCCAGATCGAGTCCGTTGTAAATGCGCTGCACGCGGTCGGCGAGCGGCCCGAAGGTATCCCGCAGGTACTGCACGTGGTAATCGCTGATGGTGATGACCGCCGCCGCGTCGCTGAATTTACTTCTCAAATCGTCCAGATCGGCGCTTTTGTGGAAGATGTCCTTGGCCCGGGCGGTGACACTGTAGGGAATATCGGCGAAGCGGGCAGCCAGGCGGGCGACCGTGGCGGCATCGCTGGCAAAAGTAGCGTGCAGGTGGTGGATCTTTTTCGAGCGCACCTGCAGCGCCAAATGCAGAGCCTGATAGAGATCGCGTGCCTCGACTGGCCCGACACCGCCAAGGGCGGCCCACAAGCCTGGCAATACTTCCCCGGCCTGTCGCAGCGTACCCCAGAAATGGGATGCGGTTAGGGTGGTGCCGGGGAGACGCTCGGGAAGCAAACCGCCCACCGGTGTATAAAGGAAGTTCGCGCGCGCTCGCACGCGGCCGATTAACTCTTGAAAATGGCCGTCGTTCGGCGGCCGCAGCGAGAATATCTCGACGTTCAGCCCCGCCTCCTCGTGGGCCAGAATCTCGCGCACGATGAAGGTTTCCGAGTAGCGCGGATAGCGCTTGACGACAAAACCAACGCGAAACGGTTCAGGAAACCCCATGGGACACACTCCTCTCCCGATGCTTTGCTTTGCGTCCAGCCGCACGGCCGCCAAGCACTTCTTCCAGCATGCGCGGCACGTTCTCCGCTCCATTGACATTCACGCGCTCCGGCACGCTTCGTGGCGGCGCGATATCGCGGGCCAGCCAATCGGCCAGGGCCTCGGGACGGAGATCGTCTGGGTGAAGCATATCCACCAGGCCCAGGTCCTGGAGCCGCTGGGCGCGGATGAGCTGTTCCTGGCGCGGCCTGACACGCGGCACGATCAGGGCCCGCTTGGCAAACGACAGAACCTCGCAGACGGTGTTGTAACCTCCCATGGCCACCACCCGGTCGGCCAGGCTCAGAAGGATGTCGGGATCGGTGACAAACTTGATCACCCGCAGCTGCGGGCGGTTTCGCGCCAGCCGATAAAGGCGCTCCAGAACATCGACCGGCATGAACGGCCCGGTCAGGATGACGCCCCTGGTGCTCTTGGGAAAGTCAACCTGAGCAAAAGCCTGGGCCAATTCCGGCCCGTCTTGCCCTCCGCCGACCAGGCACAAAAACAGTCGCTCGGACTCGCCGACAACCGGCATCAATTCGGCCCCATCGATGTCGGAAAACGTGGTCCGGTTGGGTCGGGCCACATAGCCCGTATAGCGCACTTTGCGGGCAACCTCAGCAGACAGATCGTATTCTTGGACCTGGTCGAAAACCCGCGCATCGCCGTAGATCCAAACGGAATCGTAGTAATCCCGAATGGCTTCCTCGGTGGCCTTTTCGCGCCACTCGCGGCGTGTAGCCGCCGGCTCATCCAGCACGTCGCGCAAGCCGAGCACGCAGCGGGTCTGGCCGCGATCGCGCAACAAGTCCAGGGCCGGCTCCAGCTCGCACAGCGCCCCGCGGGCCACCTTGTCTACCAGGAACACATCCGGATTGAACGCTTCCACCGCCGCGGTGATGGTCGCGGTCCGGAGTTGCACCAGTTTTTCCAGAGGCACATCCAGATTTCGGGTCTGGTACTGGCCATTTGCTTCCTTGTACAGCGCCGGCAGCGCCAGGCAGTCAATGCCCCCTGCCAGGCGGAACGCACTGGCTTCGCGCGCACCGGCAATGAGCAAGATGGACGCGCGCATGGGAGAATGAGCGATGGCCTGCGCGATCAGAACGTTGCGGCGGATGTGCCCCAGTCCCAGGGTATCGTGCGAATACAAAGCGATTCGCCAGTTTCGGCCGAGCCCGAACTCAGAAACCCCAGGGTGTCTGACTCTTGGTTGCCCTTCCACTGCCTCGCTCCTTCCAGTGTCCGTGATGTAATAGCTCGCTCAATGTTGGAGAGGAGCTCTGTCCTCTGCTCCGGGCGCCGAACTCGTCAAGTCTAGTAGAAACATTGTATGGAAGTCAACTAATTTATTAAGAAATCATTAGAAAGGGCGAACTTTTTTGTTCAGGCAGAAAAGCAGGGAGAATTTCGCAATTTCAGGGAGAAAAAGACCGCCAGAAGGCCAGGGAGAATTTCGCAATTTCAGGGAGAAAAAGACCGCGACAACGACTTGGCCGCGAATGATCCAATGACCCGTCCCCTACCAGCAGTCGGGCAGCGACTGCTGGCGTGCGCGCGCCTCCTGGGTGAATAGGTCCCGGATTCGGGCCACGTGGCGAAGCACCTCCGGTGAAGGGTGCGGGTAAGCGCGCGGGTAGCCTGCCTGGTCGAGGAAGTCGCCGGCCGCCGCCTCGAACCGCTCCACGTCGGCGCTCGGCATTTGCGATCGCCAGTCCCTCAGCCCGGGGGTAATGGGCCGCCATGCCTGCTTGGCGTCCAGGCTGGGGTCAGCGCGGGCCCGCCCCTCGTGGAAGCGGAGCATGGCTTCGTCGTAGGGCACGCCGAGAAAGGCGCACAGCCGGGCACATTCCTCAGCCGGCCGGGAGACGAGGTTCTCGTAGCGGATTTCGTAATACAGTTCGGGGCCCAGGGCCTGCCCCCTTTGGAGCCCCAAGCCGGCCTTCCGCTTCCACCAAAGGGCGGTGGTCGCCACCGGGTCTTCCGCCCACGTGGGATAGCGGCCGACGGCCCGGAGGGCATGGTTCCAGGCCAGGACGGACAGGCAGACCTCCCGGCCGTCGCGGATCAGGTGTACGAACCGGGCCCGCGGCCAGAGGGCGTGCAGGGAGGCCACCCGCTGCACATAGGCCGGGGTCTTGTTCCCCACCAGGGGCTTCCCCTTCTTCCGGCCGTAGAGGTCAAAGATCGCGTTCAGGAATGCGAGATAGGAGATCGACCCGCCGGCGCGCAGCGCTTCAAACTCCTGCCGGGTGAATCCGAGCTGGCGGAATCGCTTGTGCTTGGCGAGAGCGGCCACCAGGTCGGCCGGGACCGTGCCCTCGGGCACCAGCCACCCCTCGCGCTTGATGCGGTCGGTGATCCAGTGTAGCTCTGGCGTGATAGCGATCTGCGGGTGGGCGTCCACGATCCGCTGCAGGAGCGTTGTCCCGGACCGGGCACACCCCACGAGGAAGACAAACGGGTTCATGGGAATTTCTCACCCAATTTACTGCACTGCGAACTACCGGGGTTGGGGTGAGCCGAAGGCGGCCTCGTTCGGTTCGATCGCACAACAAGTCCAGGGCCGGCTCCAACTCGCACAGTGCTCCGCGGGCCGATAACCATTGTATGGAAGTCAATCAAGAAATTAAGAAAAGCGAAGGAGGGAAAGCCCGTTTGGCGAGCTAGTTAGCCTCGAATGACCCACTTGAAAATCTGTCCGAGGCGGGCGCCCTTGCCTTGCATGAGGATGCCGATGCGGAAGATGCGGCCGGCGGCCCAAACACACAGGATCGTGGTGGCCAGCACCACCAGCAGGGCCAGTGTGGGTTCCCACCAGGGGAGGCCCGGCGGCGTGGCGATCCGGGCCATCATCAGCATCGGCGCGGCAAACGGGACGAACGAAAGGCCCCGGGCCAGGGCGCTGTTGGGTTCCTGCAACACCGGGCCCATGAAAAAGAACGGTATACACACCACCAGCATTACCGGCATGAGCAGGTTTTGCGTCTCCTTCATGTCAGTGCAGGCGGCGCCAATGGCGATGAACAGCGAGCCGTACATCAGACTGGCCAGGGATTGCAAGACCACGAACCAGACCAGCAGCCCGGCCGGGACGAGGTCGGCAACGCCAAAGTGCCAGGCCGCCCAGTAGGCGCCCCCCAGGTAAACCGCGGCAATGGTCAACGACACTCCCGCCATGCCGATCACCTTGCCGAGCATGAGCTCGAAGGGAGTCACGGAGCCGAGCAGCACCTCGGCGATGCGCTGCATCTTTTCCTCCACCACGCTTTGCATGAACGGCGTGGCGGTCATCATCACCACCAGAAACAGCAGCATCATCAAGACGATCGGCACGATGACCGGCGCGAATTGGCCTTCCTTCGAAGCATCCACGATTTTGCCGCTGTCCGGATCGATCCGGGACAGGCCCTTGGGATCGAGAGCGACGGGGCGGAACAGCGCCAGGGCCTGCTGCTCGCTCAAGCCGGCCTGGTCGCGCAATTGGTTGCGCATGTGCTTGGCCAGCGTATCCTTGACAAAGGTGGAGAATTCCTTGTACGTGGGCCGGTTGGTTTGATAGCGCAGCAAGATCGGTACTTTCTTCTGATCCTTTTCAATTTCCTTGAAGCTGGCCGGCAAATCCCCATCGGGGATGATTTCCAGGAAGCCCACGATGGTTCCGGCCCGGACCTGCTCGGACAAGTCGAAGCGCTGCCGGTCCCGGGAGTCGCTGGTGGCGGCCGTCTCTTCCACCCGGTCGATGACGAAGCGGGGCTTGATTTGCTGCCCGCTCGAGCCCAGCACGTCCTTGGTGTTGTAAATGTTTATCTCCTCTTGGAGATGCTTGACCAGCGCGTCGGTGTCCCGGTGCTTGAGCAAGACAAAATGCTTGTCCGCCGTATCCATCGAGACTCCACGCAGCAGCAATTGCAGGACCAGGCTGCCGAGCATCATCACCGGGATGATGACCAGGCTGATGATGAAGGTCTTGGTGCGGACGGCAGCCTGGTATTCGCGAACGGCGATGACCAGCATCTTACGCATGGTTGGGCTCCGGGTTGGCGATGCGCACGAAGATATCGTGCAGGGTTGGCCGGGCCAGCTCGAAATGATGGACGGGGCCGCGGGCCAATAGAGCGGCCAGGAGCTGGTTGGTGTCGCTGCCCGGATTGATGCGCAGCTCCTGCCAGTTGCCGAAGTCGACTACACCGGCCACGCCGGGCAAATTCCCCAGGGCCGAGCTGGCGCCGTCCAGCCGGACACGCACGGTATCCGTTCCGTAAGCGTTCTGGATGGCTTCCAGAGTGCCGTCGAGAACTTTCTTGCCCTTGTAGATCATGAAGATGAAGTCGCACATTTTCTCGGCGACGGCCATGTCGTGGGTGGAGAAAATCACTGTCGCCCCTTGGCGGTTGAGGTCGAGTATGGCGTTGCGCAACACTTCCAGGTTGACCGGGTCCAGGCCGGTGAAGGGCTCGTCCAAAAGGATCAGCTCCGGCTTGGCGATGACGCTGGCGATGAATTGCACCTTCTGAGCCATCCCCTTGGACAGGGTTTCAATCTTCTTGTTGGCCCAGTCAGCCAGGCCAAGCCGCTCGAGCCAGTCGGCAATGGCCGGCTGGCAAGCGCGGAAGCCTTTCAACTCGGCATAGAAGCGGAGGAGATCGCGGACCTTCATCTGCTTGTACAGTCCGCGCTCTTCCGGTAGATAGCCGACGCGATCGTTGGCCGCGCCCATTGTCTCCTCGCCCAGCACACGGATATGTCCCCGGTCGGGATGGAGGATGCGCATGATCATGCGCAGCGTGGTGGTCTTGCCGGAGCCGTTGGGCCCGATGAAGCCGTAGATCGTGCCGTCCGGCACCTCCAGGCACAGGTCGTTGACCGCCAGAATGTTGGCAAACGCTTTGCTGACATGATCGATGGCGACGGCGGGCATGAAATTCCTTGATTTGGTTGATCCGAGAACCCCGCGGGCTCGAAGACTCGCCTGCGGGCTTGAGTAGCTAAGCCCCAGGGCGAGTCTTCGAGCCCTGGGGGTAAGAGAACACCGGTTATTATTCGCCGGCGTCCGCTTGGTATTTGCTAATATACTTGAAATCGCCACATTCTGGTGACACAATCGCAATAAAGGCCCTGGTTCCCCGGTGGTGAGCGGTGGTGAGTGGGGAATGGCAACTTTGTCCGAATTACCGCTCGCCACTGACCCAGGCACCACTCACCA
>Ga0306920_100010642_pt1 | contig 12347 bp, 8 predicted proteins | sample flu12Cox44000170_FD_204666 | JGI IMG/M metagenome (GOLD analysis project Ga0306920, IMG submission 204666) | Lab enrichment of tropical soil microbial communities from Luquillo Experimental Forest, Puerto Rico - flux4day.12C.oxic.44.000.170 (v2)... | ecosystem: Environmental > Terrestrial >...
CTGCGACCGCAGTCGCAAGCTCGACATCAGGCTTCATTACCAGGCCAACTTTGAAATCACCCATAAACGGCTTCGAGAAGCGCCACAGCACTCCCGTCTGCAGGCTCGTGGCGTTAAATACAAAGCGCGGAGCATCGGCGATGTCCTGCAGCTTGGCGTGGTTGTAGAGGTATTTGTTGTAGTGATCCTGGACGTGCTTCGAAACACCACCGAAAATGCCCGAGACGATTGAGTTGATGTCGATCGACTGCGAAGCCATGCCGCGTATGGGCTGCGTGAGCTGCTGGTCGAAGTTGAGCGCTAACCCAGCGCTATCGAAGTTGAGGTTCTTCCAGTTCAGCGCCAGTGCTCCGCTGGTGATCGAGCCGCCCGACACGCTGGAGACCCGACTGAGCTTCGGCAGGTATTGCAGCTCGTTCAGGCGCCAGAGTGCTCCCAAGTGGAACAGCATAGCGCGATAGCCTCCTCCGGAAAGACAAAGGGCGATGCCTTCCGAGGGCTGCGTGGGATCATCGGGATGATCGTGGACTGGCTGAAGCGCGGACAACGCTGCTTGATCGTCGGGCATGATGCCTCCGAACTTCACAAAAGGCGAGAACAAGGAACACGCGCACTGTAGCACTGTTTTGGGCGCGCGAAAAGCAAGATCACAGCAAAATCACACGTTCTGCCGCGGTTCTTCCCGAAGCAGGATTTATACTTGGCCGTTCCTTGGAACTGGAGAAGACGGAATTCATGCGGCACCTGTCTTTTTGTTTACTCATACTGTTTCTGGCTGGATCGATCGCCGGAGCACAAACGGCAGAGAAAACAGCAACCATGGCCAGTAATCCCGCGTTTTCGAAACTCACGGACGAATTCGTAAAAGAATCGCTGGCGCGGTCTCCGGTGAACGCATCGTACGCCGGCTATCACAAGTACACCGATCCCAAGACCGGCAAGACCTTGGAATTCGATGCCGAGCTGGACGACGTGAGCGCGCAGGCCGTCGCAGCGCAGGAAGCGTTTTACCAGGCATGGCGTACGCGCTTCCAGAAAAAGACTCCGATCGCCTCCCTAGGTCCACAGGATGCTGCCGACTACCGCCTGATTGACGACAACATCGCCCTGGCATTGCTCGAATACGACCACATCCAGAGCTACAAGCACCAGCCTCAGATCTACGTCGAAACCGTAGGCAACGGGCTCTTCCTCCCGCTGACGCAGGACTACGCCTCGAAACAGGTGCGTGTCGGCCACGTGATCTCGCGAATCGGGCAGATCCCGCGTTTTCTCGACCAGGCCAAGTCGGTTCTGATGGATGCCGATCCAATCTTCATCTCGACGGCCGTTGAGGAGAACGAGGGCAATATCAACCTGGTCGATTCAGTGGCGGCGGAAATCCCCGCCGGATCGCCGCTGAGGGCGCAGTACGATAAGGTCGCGCCTTCGGCCAAAAAAGCACTGACGGATTTCACTGCCTGGATGCAGAGCGACTTGGCCAAACGCCCGACAAATGGCCGCGACTGGAGGCTGGGCAAGGAGTGGTACGCCGAGAAGTTTCAATACGTGATGGAAACGTCCATTACGACGGATCAACTGCTGACAGACGCCGAAGCTGAATTAAAGCGTTTGCGGGCTGAAATGCTGCAGGTAGCAATCCCGCTCTATAAGCAGATGTATCTCGGACTAGACGACTACAGTAGCCTGCAAGGACGCGAGCGCGAGAACAAGATCATTCGCGCCGTGCTCGACAAGATTAGCGGCGAGCATCCACAGCGCGACCAGCTCATCGACGCCGTGAAAGCGGACCTCGCTGGGATCATCGCCTTCATTCGCGAGAAGCAAATCGTTGCCCTCAGCAGCCGCAATAATCTGAAAGTCATTCCCACCCCCGAGTTTGAGCGCGCCAGCTATTCGGTAGGAGGTTTTCATCCTGCTCCGCCCCTCGAACCGAATGCGGAGGCACAGTACTGGGTGACGCCCATTGATCCGAAGATGTCCGAGGCCAAAGCCGAGAGCAAATTGCGAGAATACAATAACTACACCTTGAAGTGGCTGACCATCCACGAAGCGCTGCCCGGACACTACGTGCAAGGCGAACACGCCGACGACGTGCAGCCGCCGACACGCCGCGTGCTGCGAGCGCTGTACGGCAACGGCGCTTACGTCGAGGGATGGGCCGAGTACATTGCCGATGTCATGACCGAAGAGGGCTACCTCAATCACGATCCCAAGTTCAAGCTGGTCCGCAGCAAGATTATGCTACGCGCCATCGCTAACACGATTCTCGACATCCGCATGCAAACTATGCACATGACCGACGAGCAAGCCATGGATGTCATGCTGAACGACACCTTCCAGACGCAAGCGGAGGCAGAAGGAAAGCTGCAACGCGCGAAGTTAACTTCGACGCAGTTGCCTACGTACTTCGTCGGTTGGCGTCAGTGGTGGACGCTGCGGAAGAAATATCAAGCAGAAAAGGGAAGCCAATTCACTCTGGAGGAATTTCACAACACCGCGCTCAGCCAGGGGGCTCTGCCGATCGAATATTTGGAGAAGATCATTCTGCCGGGAAAGTAGTCGATGCGCAATTTGCAGAGGGCGAGCGAAAAGTTCCCAAATTGGTGATTCTGTTGGCAAAACCGTCCCAAGTGTGAAGAACTGTAAAATAACTGCGTTTTCCAAGTACGATTTGCGACTTTTTCAGGCGAAATGCGTCTATACTGGTAACCCAAATCAGGTGGGCGCCGCAACCCCGACAGCAACCCCAAATAGGCGCCCACCGCCCCCTTACACAGTTTAGATCCTTGATTATCAAATAGGCATTTGCTTGCATGCTCGAGGCTGGTCGTTGCACTACTGAATTCAAAGCAGCGGCAGGACCGCATCACGTCTCGCGCAGCAGCGCTACAATAATATCGAGGAAGGCAGTGCGATGAAGGCCCCGGTTCATGAAGCTCGCTGGTGGGAGACCATGGCCGATAGCCGTCTGCACTGCTACCTGTGTCCGCGTCACTGCCACATTGGTGATGGCCAGCACGGATTCTGCTTCATCCGTAAAAATGAAAACGGTAGGTTGCTGCAGTTAGGCTACGGACGGCCTGCTGCCGTGGCAATGGATCCGGTCGAGAAGAAGCCGCTTAATCATTTTTTTCCAGGAACAAAAATTCTGTCGATGGGAACAGCCGGATGCAACATGGGCTGCTTCTTCTGCCAGAACTGGGACATCTCCAAGGCCAAGTCCGATCAGGTTCGCTCAGTCGATCTTCCTCCGCGCCACGTTGTCGACTTAGCAGTCGAGCATCGTGCTCCCCACATCGCGTTCACCTACAATGAGCCCACGATCTGGGGCGAGTATGTCATCGACATCGCACGTGAGGCGCACGCCAACGGCATTAACACCGTGATGGTGTCGAACGGATACATTACCCGTGAAGCCTTCTTCGACATCTATCGCTACATTGATGCGGCAAATATCGACCTCAAGGCATTCACGGAGAAATTCTACTCGAAAGTCACGTTGACTCATTTGCAGCCGGTGCTCGACACACTGCGCTGGTTGCGTCACGAGACGAGCGTGTGGTTCGAAATCACCAACCTTATCATTCCGACGTTGAATGACGACAACTCTGAGTTCAAGCAGCTTTGCGACTGGGTGCTGGAGAACCTTGGCGACGACGTTCCGTTACACTTCACGGCGTTTCATCCCGACTTCAAGTTGCAGGACAAGCCGCCCACTCCTCCGGAGACGTTGCACCGGGCACGCCGCATGGCTATGCAGATGGGACTGAAGTACGTCTACGAAGGCAATATCTTCTCCGACGGCGGGAACACGATTTGTCCAGGGTGCAAGCAGCTGATCATCAAGCGCTCGTGGCACTCCGTTACGGCAAACAAGCTGAACGACGGCCGCTGCTCCAACTGCGGCACGCGTATTCCGGGTGTGTTCACTCACTCTGAAGCAGAAGAACGGCGCGACCGGACCGGCGCACTGCCGCCACCGGTCATGGCCTGAGTTCGCTTCTGATCACTTCTTGAAAATTCAATCCTAGAGTGATACAGCCCCGCGCCACAGGACAGTTATGTTGTACTCCACATAACATACCGGCATGTCGGTTGGCAGGCCGAGGGTCTTTCCAGGCAATGCATTCGCTTACTCTATCCACGGTTTGACCGCAATCGACGCAGCTGATGCTGGCGTTGGCCAGGCCCTTGATCTGGGTGGAAACTTTACTTGGTACACCCGCCCACTCCTCAGGCGCCGCGCGGAACGGCCTTAACGTTCCATACAGCCTTCCGAGCGTTCGATGCTAAAACCGGCAACCTGATTGTCATCGGCGCACTCAACCGTCCTGCGGCGTTGTAGTCCGCCTAGGAGAAGGGCGAGAGTGGCGACCGGCGTCACCGGCTAGTTTTTCCGTTAATCTGGCCGATCAAGATTACAGCTCAGTGCGCCACCGCTCCTGCGATGTGCTTCTCCAAATTCTCGGCATAGATTTTGCACTGCGCGCTTCGTAAGTCCGAAGCCGCCACCGGCCCGTTGTCTGTGAACTCGAGATACTTTCTCGTGTCGGCGTGATACTGCGGCCAAGCCGGCAGCCAGCTGCTGTTGGGATCGCCGGTTTTGGCGAAGTTAGTCCAGTAATCCTGCATGGCTTTGGAAATAGCTTGGTCAGCGTCTTCATAATTCGTCCGCATCGGCCGCTGATCGTCCAGAGTGCCGAACACATACGGTACTTCGCTGGCGTGCGTTGCGCCAATTTCCGGATGGCCAGGCACTCCCCGATTAAACTGATACTGATAGGTGGGATGACCGCTGCGACTGTTCCAGTCAGCAATTACGACCGCCGGGCAACGAAAAGCGGTGTCAGTCATCCACTGCGCTCCCGCATCGCCGTAGAGCGGGCTTGGGCGGCCTTGCGTGACAGCACCATCAGCGGCTGTCGCGATGCCATAAAGCGGAAGCGCCTCGGTCGCGAGCGTTCCGTACTTCGATTCGATCATGTTCTTCACGGCCGCGGCCTTGGGCGGACCCATAAACTCGCGAGCATTAATGCCGACAATCAAAGCGGCTGGAATCTGCTTTCCTGTGGAGAAGCTTTCGGCAGGCGGCTTGGGCAACACATATCCATCCACGTTGACGCCAAGATCTGGCGGAATTCCGCCCGGCCCCGCGACTTGAGCGAACGCCGCGAGCAATTGCTCTACCGGCGCGCTGCGTAAGGCCTTGAGTGCTCCGTCGCCCGATGGCAGCTTGGCCGCCTCGGCCAGCTTCACGCCAAATTGCTCCGCCGCGCTGAGCGACTGACCTCCGTTTTCCACAAGCAGCGTACCGCTCTCGCAAATAACGCGTTTGAACAGTCCCTTCGCCAAGGGCGATGTCATCAGCAGGTTGCTGTCGATGGCCCCGGCCGATTCCCCGAAGATCGTTACATTCGTCGGATCGCCACCAAACTTCTTGATGTTCTGCTGTACCCACTTCAGTGCTGCGATCTGATCCATCAGGCCATAGTTGCCTGCGGAATGATCAGGCGTTTCCGCAGCCAGTGCCGGATGTGCGAAGAATCCAAACACGGCCAGACGATAGTTGAACGACACCAGCACGACGCCATGCCGCATGAGGCGCTCGCCATTCTCGTTGCCCGAGCCCGCAACGTTGGCGCCGCCGTGAATCCAGGCCATCACCGGCTGCAGCGGCGCGGGAGGTAGCGCCGGCGTCCAGACATTGATATAGAGACAATCTTCATTGACAACCTTGGGCATACCCCACATCGGATTCTGCGCGCACGTGCCACCGAAGTGGAGAGCGTCACGCACCCCGCTCCATGGCTTCACCGGCGCTGGTCTGCGCCATCGCAGATCGGCCAGCGGCGGCTGCGCGTACGCAATCCCCTTGAACACAGCGCCACCATCTTTCAGCGATTGCCCGCGGACCTGCCCGCCGGTGACAGCCACCACGGGTCTATCGGCGGCGAATGAACTGAATGCCAGCACGAGAACGAAAAGGCATAACCCGGCACTTCCGGTGAGAGAAGAAGAAGTCATAAATGGCTGCTCCAGTTGAGCAACATGAGGTTCGGCGCAAGAACGAAGGCTATCGTGGCATGGTCGGCGACGTAAAGACTGAGGCACCCTGCCTCGAAGAGGCGCGTCTTTCCTCCTAACTCACTACCTCTCCTCGTCAGTGATCCACTTGCCTACCGCCGAGGCCTGAAAGTCCGACATCTTTTCCAATAGCCGCCGCGGATCGCGTTCTTCCAATACCAGCGTGCGGTTGTCGCTTCGCAAAAAACCCTCTTTCACTGCATGATCAAACAATGCGAGCAGGGGATCGTAATATCTCTCGACGTTCAGCACGCCGCAGGGCTTAGCGTGAAGGCCGAGCTGCGACCACGTCACCACTTCGCAAAACTCCTCGAACGTTCCGTAGCCGCCGGGAAGGGCAATGAAGCCCTCGGCCAAGTCCGCCATCAGAGCCTTGCGCTCGTGCATCGATCCAACGACGCATAGTTCGGTGAGTCCCTGATGGCCGACCTCTTTTGCCATCAGCGATTCCGGAATCACGCCGATGACGCGCCCGCCTACTTCGAGCGCTGCATCTGCCAGTACTCCCATCAGACCGACATTGCCGCCCCCGTAAACCAGCTCGATCTTGCGCTCCGTCAGCAATCGGCCGAGTCCCGCAGCCGCGTTCTTGTAGACAGGGTTGACTCCCGGATTGGAACCACAGAACACACAGATTCGACGGAAATTCATAGGTGGAGACGGAGTGGATTAGCTTGTCAGTTTACCCCACAGCAATTCCATGGCGAACGTAGCCGACACTAAGTAGCATGCGCCCACTAGACCTCTCACTTCGAACAACCAAGCCGTTAGCTCATTCGGCTTCAGCACATTGTAAGAACCGTTCGCGCTACACTGGACCTGGCGTGGTGCGTGCTCCCAGGAGCCGCGTCAGCTGGGGTTAGCAACAAGCACCGCATATGCGAGGACCGCACTTGAAGCCCAAAGTCGTGGTTGTAATGCCGGCCTATAACGCCAGCCGCACTCTCCGGATGACGTACGAGGAGCTTCCTAAAGACCAGGTCCACTTGGTAATCCTGGTGGATGACGGCTCAACCGACGACACGATTGCGATCGCTCGCGAACTGAAGCTGGAAGTCTTCGTGCACGATCGGAACTACGGCTACGGGGCAAATCAGAAGACTTGCTATGCCGAGGCGCTGAAAGCAGGCGCCGACATCGTCGTGATGGTGCACCCTGACTATCAGTACGATCCCAAATTGCTGCCCCAGATGATTCAGCCGATTGTCGAAGGTAAAGCGCAACTGGTTCTGGGCTCCCGGCTCAAGGGCGGATCAGCGTTGCAGGAAGGGATGCCGTGGTGGAAGTATCTAGCAAATCGTCTTCTCACCTGGCTGGAGAACAAGACGTTTGGCCTGCACCATTCCGAGTACCACACTGGATATCGCGCCTTCGATCGCAGCCTGCTCGAGACCGTCAACCTCAGCATGAACTCCGACAAATTCATTTTTGATCAGGAGATTATTGCCCAAGCGGTAGCCGCCGGATTCACCATCGAAGAGATTGCCGTCCCTACACGTTACTTTCCCGAAGCTTCGCAAATCAGCTTTGTCTCGAGTTCGATCTATGGCTTGCAAATTCTCTCGCTCCTTGCGAGGTACGCCTTGCATAAGACCGGCATCCACAGGGGCCGTCAGTTTGAGAGCCTTCGCCGGCGATACGAACGCACTCGAGCACCGGAAGTAACAGGACACGGCCACGCATAGGTCACACCTGGAGCGGTCAGTCCCTCTCAAAGCCAAGCCCCCCATAGGTACTCAAAAGGCGCCACTAACGCATCGTCGATAAGTCGCAAGACGACTTCCAACCAAAGAGACGATCAGCGCGCCGATGACGTGGTCAAGAAATTTCCAAATGCGCCTCCTGAGATGGCATGGATCACGATGTTGACGTGATTCGCAACCCACGGTCAGAATCGGCAAACTTTGCCGTAATATTGCGTTAACTGCCATAGCTACATTGAGATAGGTGGGTTGGTGTCGTGGCGCTCAGGTGCCTTTTCCGGTACCCCATCACATCGGTTTGTGATCCTTGCACTTGTTGGTTGTGCGCTACCCGCAGTCTCCTAAGGAGTATCTGGAGTGGAGTGGAGCAATCCGCATGTGTGCAATCGGAACCGAAGCCATGAGATGACGGTTGATTGTTCAAGTCACACAGGAAGTCACGAGGTGATGTGACGGCTCGCGCCGCGAGCCGTGCGGTTCCGAAAACCAAGCGAATCGGACCACTCCCGGATGCGCAGGTTGCGCGTCAGGGCCATGCCGGGAGAATTCCCAACCAGATCAGGAGGACGCCGTGCTTTCACCTTACGGGCTGGACATCATCGAGAATTGCCTGACGTGCAAAATGCGGGCCGAACATATCTTCTGCGATCTTCCTGATGCCGCCCTGCAATCCTTCGAGATCATCAAATACGCAACTGCTTACCCGAAAGGCGCTGTGCTCTTTGTAGAAGGTCAATCGCCACGCGGCATATTTGTGCTGTGCAAAGGACGGGTCAAGCTCTCGATCTGCTCGACCGATGGCAAGACGCTGATTCTGAAAATCACCGAGCCCGGTGAAGTGCTGGGACTGAGCGCTTCGGTAAGCGGCAAACCGTACGAACTGACGGCCGAGACCGTTGATCCGTGTCAAGTGAACTTCGTCAAGCGCGTCGATTTTCTACGCTTCCTGCGGGAGAACGCCGATGCTTGTTTGCGAGTCGCAGAGCAGCTCAGCGAAAAATACAACAGTGCCTGCCGTGAGATCCGTTCGCTAGGCTTGTCGCATTCCGCAGCCGAAAAGCTGGCGAAGCTTCTGCTGGAGTGGAGCGCTCGCAATGGTGAAGCTGCAAAGGTAGAACCGCGTGTGAAGCTCGCGCTTACGCACGAAGAGATTGCACAGATGATCGGAACTTCGCGCGAGACCGTAACGAGGTTATTTGCCGATCTCAAGAAGCGGCAGATCGTACAAACCAAGGGCTCGAGCTTGCTGATCCGTAACAAGGCCGCGCTGAAGGCGATGGCGATGACGCAATAGAGCGGCACTTGTTACGTGAGCGCGTGACGCTTGTCACTACGCAGCAGAGAAGGCGTGATCTTAGCCTCTAAAACCGCGGTGTACGTGCATCGCGCGGGCCAGCCGATGTGAACACGGTCACGAAAAACGGTGACTGTTATCACTGCGTCAGGCAAGCAGGAGACGTATTACCAAAGCATGGTGGAAAGTGCGATTCAGCAGAGTTGCCTGACCTGCGACTTTCGTCCCGACCGGATCTTCTGCGATATGCCGCTGGATTCGCTGAAGGCCTTCGACGAGATCAAGTCGGTAGGCACCTATCCTCGGAGCACGATTCTATTTAAGAAAGGAAAACCCGTCCGCGGCATTTACTTGCTGTGTGACGGCCGCGCCAAGCTCTCGATCTGTTCGGAATTGGGAAAGCGCCTGACTCTTCGGGTGGCTGGCCCTGGCGAAGTGTTGGGATTGGACGCTGTGCTGTCGAACACGCCGTACGAAATCACGGCGGAGTTACTCGACGCATCCCAGATTGTCTTTATTCGCCGAAAAGAGCTGATGAAATTTTTGCGCGAGCATCCTCAAGTCTGTATGCAGGTGGTTCGGATGTTGAGCCAGGATCTGCATAGTGCCTACGAGCGCGTCCGGAGCATCGGTCTGGTGCGAAGCCGCCGGCCGCGCACGATCGTACGTCCGCACTGCTTGATGGTGTGAATTCGTTGCCTCGTCTCCTCAGCCCGCGAGTGGTCGCGGGCTTTGTTGATCTTGGAGAAGAGTTGCGTCGTCGCAATCTTCAACGTCAGAACGCGTATCGCAACGCAAGCGTCGTGTTGTTGGCGTGAAAATACCGAGGAGCCGTCGGGCCGACGAACGAATCTTCGGCGTATTGGTAGTAATTCCACCCAGCCTTAAAGGTCACATTCTTGTGCACCAGTACGTCCACCGCAGCTAACGGTGTCTGATACGTAGAAGCCAGCGGGCCCAGCGGCAGCAGCGTGTTGAATGAGGTCGTATTACCCTGGTTGTCGACGATGTTATATCCCAGGCGCACCGTGACGCGCTGCACCGGCGTGAGAGTGAGTGCGAAGTATCCGTACTGCGTGTGGGTCTGATACAGGGCGTAGGTTTGCATCAGGCTCGTGTCGCCGACGCAAGGTATGGAGCCGGGTGGAACTACGCTTCCCTCGAAGCAGAGAATGATGTTCTGCTGAATCGCGTCGAAGTTGTACGCCAGATCCAGTCCCCAATGTTTGTTCGGTGTGATCGTGGCATTCACCATGGCGACGTAATTGTGCTGGTTGTAGTTGATGTCGGCGGCATTATTTTTACCCTGCTGGAAAATGAAGTTTCCGCCCAGCATCAGCCACGGCTGCGGAGCATAGGAGACATTTCCAGTGAAATTGAAAAAGGTCGTGGGATCGGTGCGATAGATCCAGTTATCGGCACTGCCGAACTGTGCATTAAAGTTCGCGTGTACGCCTTTACTATTGCGATACCATCCGCCGAACACCGCGGCGTAGCGATTGATCTCTGTTGTCGGATTTCCGAAGGGCGCAATGACCCCGACAAAGGTGCAACTGCCATCGGGATTTAGCGGTACTCCGGAACAATTGCCTCGATTGGGAGTATTCGGATAATAGACATCGCCGAGGGCCGCCGAATAGCTGTTGCCGGGTTGTATCGTGAGTTGGTTCCACACGAAACCGGCACGCACACCAAAGTGTGGCGTCACGTCGTATTGCAGTTGCAGATCGTTTGAGTAGCTTTTCTGCCCGATCATGTTGACGTTAACTTCGTTCGTCACGTCGGCAGGAGAACTGGAAGAGTGCGTCAGAATCGTCGGCGGGAACGTCGCAATCGGATTGAGCAGCGATCCCGCGCCCAAACTGGCCGCGTTGAAATAAGCGAACTCCTGGTCGAAGAAGGTTCCGGCCACGCTGAAATTGCGGAAGCGAAACGTCTCGACGAGGCGCGTATTCTCGTTGATATGAATGGTGCCCGACACGTCAGCTGAGGACGAGTTCCACCGTGAATTCGACGAACTGCTGGGCGTCGTGTACCCGAGATTATTGGTTCTGCTGCTCAGGCCGTAGAAGGTTTCGTACAACGGCGTGCTCGAACTCGCGTGGCTGTATTGATATTGCCCGTTAAAGTCGAGCCACCTCAGCGACGACGACTTCAGATTGAGCTGCTCGGTTGGAATCGACGTGTTGATGTGCTGAAACAGGCCGTAGTTGAAGAAGCCATTACAGGTAGGATTGGCGATTCCATTCGTTTGTGGAGTGCTGCAGGGGCTGCCGCTGTTAAACCATGGCAGTCCAAATGTGACAGTCTGGCCGTTCGCCAGCGGCCATGAATTAAATGTGTTCAGCGAGTAGGTCTGGCCGCCGTCGTAATACTGCAGCGATTGCGTGTAACTCAGCGTGGTCTTTTTGTTGACGCGAAAATCGGCGCCAAAGCGATAGCCGTTGAGCGTACTGTCCCAGTTCTCGTTGTTGAGCGATTCCGTGCCCTGGTGAACGCTGCTGAATGACGGCCCGGAGATGCGATTGCGGTTGTAATCCACTCGGAACGAGATGCGGTGCATCGGCAAGATCACCAGATCGTAGTTGTACAGATTCTGCCGGTTGTAGTAGCTGTGCGGCGAGGTCAGAATCGGAATGTAAGGGTTCGCTCCCGCTGAGGGATTTAGCGGGTTCGCCAGAAGGTCATAGTCGAAATAATTCTGCATGTGCTGGTAGCTGGCGCTGAAGTTATACCAACCGTACTTCGCGACGCGCATGCGGGCTGCCTGCTCAGGATCGCCACCCCATCCGAAACTGCTCACAGTCAGAGTGTCGAAAATGTCCTGGTGCGATAGCGACTGCATTGTGAGCGATTGCTCGAGTATGCGCGCGCCCGTCTGGTAGTTCACCAGCGTGTCGTACATGGCTTGACTACCGTTGACTTCGGAGATACGTCCGCCCAGCTCGATCGACTGGGTTACGTGATACCCGCCGATGTCCTTGCCTTCGTCAGGAGTAGTAGGGGGCTGGTCGGCTGGTGACGTCGAAGCAGGCGGGTTCTGCGCCCACGAAGCACTTGCCACCAACAGAGCAAATCCCGTTACACCAAGTCTCAAAAGACGCGCGCCATTTGTTCGTCTATTCATGTCACGCCTCGCTTACCGGAAGAACACCGGACTGAAGTTGGATCCGTGAATTTGCGTGTGGCACATGGTGCACGCTTGATACTTGGCGGATTGATTGTGCGCCGGGCCCTGCGGCTCACCCGCCGCGCCGTTCATG
>Ga0306920_100010643_pt1 | contig 12346 bp, 11 predicted proteins | sample flu12Cox44000170_FD_204666 | JGI IMG/M metagenome (GOLD analysis project Ga0306920, IMG submission 204666) | Lab enrichment of tropical soil microbial communities from Luquillo Experimental Forest, Puerto Rico - flux4day.12C.oxic.44.000.170 (v2)... | ecosystem: Environmental > Terrestrial >...
GGAGGGAAATATGAAATCCGTCGGCATGAACCGCCGCTCGCTGATCTCTACCGTGGCAATGCTTCCAACCTTGTCCAGAATACTGCTTCCAATTCCTGTGCGAGCACAGACTGCAACGACGGGCGACCTGCTGCCCTCATGGAATGAAGGACCCACCAAACAAGCCATCATCGAGTTCGTCAGAGCGACCACAACACAAGGTGGCCCCAATTACGTGCCGCAAGCCGAGCGGATCGCGGAATTTGACGAGGACGGTACGTTGTGGGTCGAGCATCCTTTGTATACGCAGGTCGTGTTTTGTCTGGATCGTGTTGGCGTGCTTGCAAACGAGAAGCCGGAGTTGAAGGACCGCGAACCGTTCAAGACCGTACTGTCGGGTGACCGCGAGGCAATCGCAAAGCTCTCGATGAGGGATATATTCGAAATCGTGCTCGCGACCCAAAGCGGGATGACCGTCGAGCAGTTCCGAGCCGATGTGAAAAAGTGGCTGGCCACAGCCAAACATCCTCGCTGGAACCGGCCTTATACCGAATTGGTGTATCAACCAATGCTGGAGGTGCTCAGCTATCTGCGTGCTAACGGTTACAGAACCTTCATTGCGACCGGCGGCAGCTCTGGCTTTGTACGCGAGTACTCGGAGCCTGTTTATGGCATCCCGCCCGAGCACGTCGCCGGCACCTCGCAGGCATTCAAGTACGGCTACGACAAGGACCAACGGCCCATTCTCACTAGGGAGTCCAAGTTGGTGCTCGACAATCTGGACGCCGGAAAGATCGAGAATTTTTGGTTGATGTACGCGCAACGGCCGCAGGCGGCATTCGGCAATTCCTCCTCAGACGATCAGCAGATGTTGGAGTACGTGAAGGCGGGCACCGGAACGAGGCTGTCGGCGTTGGTGGTGCACGATGATGCAACACGCGAGTACGCTTACGGTCCGGCACAAGGATTGCCAGATACCAAGGTCGGCACCTTGAGCCAAGCGATGTACGACACGGCGAAAAAGCAGGGTTGGACCATTATCAGCATGAAGAATGACTGGAAGCACGTCTTCGCATTCGAATAGGGCACGCGATGTCGGCTCTTCGGCACTTCTCCGACATAGCCTCATGCGACGGGATGTCCGCTGCTGGCGGAAGCTGACGTAATACCCACGCACCTGATGCGCGCAAACGTCGCGCTCACGAAGGGAAGGTGGAAATCGGTAAAATGCTCGTCGCGGCGGACTCTCTGATACACTTGCTTTTGCTGCGACCGGATGTAATCTTTTTTCCGCTGCCTCTGACGCGGGAAGAAATGCCGAGATTTCCGCGGGGGCGATGGCAGCCGACGTGCCATCGGCAGGCATGACACCTTATCAAACCGACTGCTTTTTTTGCCGGTCTAGCCACCCAAACCTATCGCTCTGAGCTGGAAGTTAACTCCGTACGTTCCGCGTCCGTCGCGACTACGCGAACGGCACTAGGTGCGCTTGCACGCAGGGGGACTGCGGTCTCAACAGATGGAGGATTCAATGTCTAAACTGCTTCTTGCGAGTGTTACAGCCATCGGCCTGCTGCTAGCAGGACCACAGAAGGTCAGCGCCCAAACAGTTTTTGCTTGCGTAAGCTCAGCAGCCAATAGTCCCATTATTATCGAGCCAACGGCGAACGCGCCTTGCCCACCCTCCGCTGGAGGCCAAACTTGGACGAAGACCACTTTGAGCACGACCCCGGGAGCCCTCGGTGCAAGGCAATTCTCCTGCGTTTCTGGGAGCAATCTTACCAACGACGGAGCGCTGGCCGGTAGTGCGGGAACTTATGGTACTGGGGTGCAATTCGGCTCTGGTATCGACTACACCCCCGGTGGCCTCACCTTCCTGCTGAACAGCGGCATTTATCTGGTCCAATTGAGTGTTCCCGCCGTAAGTATGATGTTTCCTCCCCTTCAAAGCGGTTTTGCTTCCATTACTGTGACTATGCTTGAGGACGGCACCGGTGTCGATACCTTCATAGGGAGCAGCGCGATAGTTCCTTCTACTATTCCCGGCATAAACAGCATGGCCTCCGTGCCGGTGAATGGCAGCGTGCTTTTGCAGATCACTGTCCCGAACACAGTTTTCTTTTTCGGCGTGGAATTTGCTGCCGCTAATTCCGCTTCCCTGCCTTTTGGCTGCAAGATCACTTTCACGCGACTGCAGTGACACGCAAGCGTCTTCATGCTGTTGTTGGCAATCTCCGGAGGAGGCACGGAGATAACCTCCGCCCATCAACGCCCCTGATCCCCATGTGGTCGGGGGCTTCATTCTTTTCGGCCAAGCGCATGAGTAGGTGTCGCCCTGCAAGCTCGCAGGATCATACTTCGACGCAATTGCCGGTACAGAATTGAAGCAAAGATCGGGAAACGGAGGAGACCGCAATGCTCCCGCAGCGAGCTACGCCCTTTTGACAAGCGCGTAGCGGGGTGGACACGCCTCAGACAACCATTCCGGCTCTTATTCAGGACATCATCCGAGGCGTAACAGCGCGTGCTTCACGCCGGACGCAATCAGCGAGCCTGCGGATGATCGATTTAGCGGTGCGGGTTTTGCTTCGGGCGTCGAAATGGCCCAAGCGGCGTCTATGGCACGCTCCCAGCCAGCCGAGGCTGCCAATTGTGGAACACGGGTAGGGCTCGGAGCACTGTCTTGTAAGGATACGTTTGTGAAGACAGTTTCCTCAGTGCAGGCCCACGCTCGGCTGTTGCTCAACCGGTGCTAGACGGGGCCGCAAAGGGCGCAGGTGAACCGGGTAGCCTCGCGACCTCTCAATTGGGTACGTTTGTGACACTGTCCACCTTCGCAGGTTACCGGACCACCGGTCCAGAATTTACCCGGCAAGTAGCTCATTCTGCGCCGGAGGAGACAGCAAAACACGCATGCTGGATATGGCGGTGTAGTAGCGACAGCACGTACCCGATTTCACGGCATTTCAGGCTTATAGCTAGGAGTGCAGGAGCGAGCCCTTGGATAGCAACCTCTGTGTGCGGGGCTCATAACCACCCAATTTGCGCGCGCCAAAATTATTTCAGCCGCAAATTCCAAAGCGGGACAGCGCGTTCTTCGCCAAATGCCAGCGTTCGTGTAAGAACTGACGCAGGCACGCCCAATGAACGAAGACACCCTCGATGCGGAAGGGTGCCGCATCATAGCTTGGATTCGGTACTTCCAGCGGCCGCTCACATTGGGCGCATAAGCCCGGCCGGGCCTTCGGAGGATTGAGCGCCTGCCATAGGCCCAAGCATTCGGCAAAAGCTGCGGCCCGACGCTGTTCGAAGTCTCCCTCGGCAGTTTGCTGGGCGCGGGCGAAATGCATCCTCCATTCGCTGGCTTTCCAGTGGCTGGCGCGTGCGGGATCGGCACGACGCCACCGGTTGCGCGAACCCTTGGCGCGGCCCGCAGGATTGCCACTTCGGCCCTTCCGCCATCGACCCCGATCATCGCGCGTGACATGGTCAGTCATCGCGGACTCTTATGGATCGAAATCGTCTAGGCTGTCGCCCATCGGACAGATCGCGGGTTTGTTGTACCTGCGATAGATCGTGATGGCTCCGGTGGGGTTCTTAATCGCGGCCGTAGCGCCTGTGAGAGCCACAACTGGTCGGCCATCCAAAAGCCAGATCAGCCCCCTTTCGTCGTAGCAGGAGAGCCGCCGATAGTTGGTGGGGACCGGGGACAAGCCGAACAGGTCCCGCGCCGTCCAGCCGAGGGCTTCGGCCTTGTTGCCCCATTGCGCGAGAAACCGTTGCCCATCTTCAACGGCCAGTTCCCAATCGGCCGTTTCGATCTGGTTAGGACAGTGGTGCTGGAAGGCGGCAAAGGTCCGAGCGTAGGTAAGCGTGGCCGCCTGTCTCGGTGTCTCACCCTTAGGCCAGCGAGACACCGAGACACCTTCGGGCATCTGTCTCGTCATTGCCGGTGCTTCGAGACATCCGCGAGGGCTTCTGTCTCGCTCCCTGTCTCGCTTGGTGTCTCGCTGCAACACACGGCGCGCCAAGGATTTAAGGTCGGCTGTCTCGGCCATTGTCTCGTTCGTTGTCTCGATTTTGCCTCCTGTCTCGCTGTCTCGCCCCCTATGGAGTGAGACAGCGAGACACCACCTTCATTGCGCCGCCTCGCCAGCAGGGACCGAAGAAAGCTCGCCCTTCTCCATAGCCTTTCGGCGCAGGCGCGCGACCTTGGAGCGGTGGATGCCGGTTTCCTCGGCCGTATCTCGGATCGACATGCCGTCCTTGAGCGCAGCGACGACGCGGGCTCGCTCTGCGTCCACGATCTCGGTGCGCGTCCAAACCGCAGCACCGTCGCGTACCTCGTACTGGGCCACAAACGAGTGAGCGTCTCTCCCGAAGAAGCCGCGCGACTTCTCGAAATGCACCTCAAAGCGCGCCCCTTGATCCGGTGAATAGTCACGCGGTCGGCGGAGTGAAATTACGGAGTCGAGAACATCCTCACGGCGAGAGGTTCCACGCTGTGCGCCTCTTTGCCGGCATGATGAAAGAAGACCATGGTTCGCCCTGCGCGACGATGGCCCAGTGCCCAGCTCTGCGCCGGTAGCCAACCTTCGGCCTCGTTCTCTTTGCCGCTTCGGAACAAAGTTGAAATGTTATCTATCAGCAAGACTTCCGCATCGCCCACCCGAGCGTTTATCCATGCCTGCCCCTCTAGTGTTGCCAAGTCGGGCAGCCCAAATTCGTGAAGGTCGGAAATCAAAATTCGAAAGTAGTCATCTGCCGGAGGCTGTTTCGTAAACCCTCCAACGATTGCTGCCAGCCGCTCCTGCATCGTCTGCGCAGGCATTTCACCGTCGATATACAGAACTTTGCGCGCCCTTGCCGGCCCCTTAAATCCAAGGAATCCGGCACCCACCGCAATTGCGTAGGCACTACTCAGTCCAAGCAAAGTCTTTCCAACTCCGCGTGGCGAATAAACCATGGCAAGACCTTTCTCGGGCAACCAAGGGGCGAGAATCGTTTCTCGCTGTGGCAGCTCAAGGCTCAGAAGCTCGGCGGCAGTCAAGGGCCTGCCTCTTTTTTCACCGACACTCGGTTGCCAATACGGTAACTGCTTAACGATGGCACTCAGCTGCTTGGCGGTGCCACCCCCCTCGATCCAATCGCTGATGCCACCCCCCTGAGGACAGGCCGGCCAAACTTTGCCGAGGTCTAGAACGCGAACGCATTTTGCGATTCCATGGAGGGCTCCAGCAACCTGTTCGGCATGATCGCGGCCAGCTTGGTTGCTGCCGGAAATGATGACCACATCCGCATTGCGCAAGCTCTCCCTAAATTCGTTCCCGGCTCCCTCTGGATCGCATGCCGCGACCAATTTGATGTTGCGCAGAGCGTCAACGTCCTTCTGCCTTTCAAGGAGGAAAATAACCTCATCAAAGGTAATCGCGGTTCGGAGTTCCGTCGCCCATTCGGTTTTGGACTGCGCTTGCATCACGGCGTGCTCGCATCAGACGCTGAGGCCACCGATCCCTGCTTGCGCGGACGGCCGCGACGGCGGGCTGCCTCGTCGGGCAGGTTGTTTTCCGTAAGCAAGGCGTGCTCGCTCGTACTGCGCATCAGCGGCCCGAGGCGCGATTGAGCCCAGCGCAATGCATCACCCCAGCGATAGAGAGGGCGAGGGCCAAACCGTCGAAACGGCGGTCCCCCTCCCCGCGTCGCTTTGGTCGCGAGCGTTGCCGGGCTCGTCGGGTAGCCGCGTTCGGTCAGCGCCGCAGCGAGGGCCTTGCGGGTTAGTAAAGCCTCATCAGAAATTTCAGGAACCATGCGAAGCACCACCTGTGCGCGCAAGTGTTGTCAGTTGCGCAGTTATGATGGTGCTGCGATTCCTTTCTGAATAAGAGGAGGCTTTTTCAGAAACCTGCAATTCTGAGTTGTAGGATGAGCCCTCGCGCTACTCGCTGCGCTCGTGACCGATCAAGTGGTTGCGATGTCAGGCCCGCAGACCCTGCCCGCTCACGTGCACGTCGCGCGTCAGAAACTAAGTCAGAAACTATGCTTGCAAAAACCCTGTCCGACCCCTTCGGAGACTTGCCGCCGCGCTCCGCGCTCCAGCGGGTTATCTCTTTTGCGCTAATTGCCTTCCCGTTGGGGTGCTCTATGCCGCTACGCTTGAGTTCCGCTGCAAGCCAATGCGCGGCTTCTTCCTTGGACATGCCGCCGTTGAGCAATGTGCCAAATGCCACGTTCACTTGCGCCCGAATGATGATCGCTGTCGTTCCTATCGGCGCGCCCTTGGCAACTTTTCTATTACGGGGATCGAACAGCAGCTTCGGCTTTGCCCCGTGAGTCCAATCGTGGACGGCACGCATTAGCCGAGACAGCGGTCGGGTAGCTTCTCGGTCCAGAACTCTGGCATCCCCGTGCAGAAAGGAGATCACAGCGCATAGCGCATCAAAGCTCGCCTTCAGCTCGTTAATTTCCCTGACTGCCGCGCGGCGCTCAATTTCCGTTAGCTGCTCGATCAGCGCCTCGTATTTGGCAGCATCAGGCTGGCCGCCCATTTCAGCCTGCGGAGCGTAGCGGAATTACTTGCGCGGCTGTTGGAGGCTCGCCCATCAGTTCTGCCGTGCGGTTGGCCACCGCGTCAGCAGCGGCCAGCAAGAGCGGGTCCGCTGAATGAATGTAGCGGGACGTGATCGAACGGCCCTGATGTCCGATCAATGCCGCAATCGTTGGCTCGCTGTAGCCAAGATCGTTCGCGAGACTTGCAAAGCTGTGCCGCAGGGTGTGTGGCGTCACATCTGCGGGCAGTTCACCGAGCTTCGCAATTCGCGCCCAGAGTTTTAGGAAACCAAGCATTCGCCCCGTGCCGCGCGTAGCAACGAAAACCAACTCGCCGGTCCGCGTCAGACTGCGCAGCACATCGCATGCGGCGTGGGCCAAAGGCCGCATGCTCACGCCGGTCTTGGTATCACCGAGCATCGCCGTGCGCCGCGCAAGATCAAGCTCTGGCCTACGTAGGCCGAGGACCTCGCCCGAGCGCCAGCCGGTCAGGGCGAGGAAACGGGTGGCGGAAATCGCCGCCGGCCAGATGTTTGCTTCCTCAGCCTTGCGTAACGCGTTGCCAAGCGCCTTGTACTCGTCATCTGAGAGGCGACGGTTGCGTCTGCCGTCAGCCGGTCGTACAACGCCATGAACCGGATTATCGGAGCGCATTCTGTGCCGTACTGCATAGGTGAAGATTGCGCCCAGCAAACCCACGGTTCGGGTGGCGGTGCCCCTGCCACCACGGACGCGCGCCAGCCCGTGCGTCCTGGTTTTCGTCTTGCCGGCTGTTTTCCCGGAGGCAACATCGAACATGAACGCCTCGACATCACCGCGAGTGACGCTGGCGACTGCCCGCCGCCCAATTAAAGGCTTGATGTGACGTTCGATGCGGCCTCTATCGGTGGCCAATGTGCTAGCCTTTTTCAGCGAACGTCGGCGCGTCACCAGTCTGCCGGCTTCGGCATCGGCCAAGTAGAGATCGCACAGCTCTGAAACCGTCTGCGCATTCCGGGCTGCCCGCTTGTCGGCGGCGGGATCGGCCTTGTGCGCCACGTCACCGAGGAGGCGCTTTGCTTCTTCCCGTGCTGTCTCCGGGGTCCACGGTGCGCCATGCCGCCCGATTGTGTACCAGCGTTGCCGGCCCTCGTTTGTCCGGTAGTAGAGCACATAGGAAACAGCGTCGCTCTTTTGTCGGCGCGCCCCGAAGCCTGACAGCGATGCATCCCACACGGTCTCACCGGGCTTGAGTGCCCGGACCTGACGCAATCCGATCCTTTGCCTGATGGCCATCCTCACCCCTCTGCTGCTGCTGCTAGCTTGGGAGCCTAGCAAGCACATAGCTAGCAGAATGGAGCAAATCCTATCAAATGAAGGCAACGGTCGTCAACAAGGAGCATCGATTTTACTGGGATAACTGCAAACGTCATCAGCGTCTAGCAAGCTCGCGCAAACCTAGGGAACTGCCTTACTGCAGCAGAACCCATTTGCCCTTTTGCAGCTGGACGAGCACACGAGCGCGCTCGTCAACGCCGTAGAAGACGCCCGGCCTGAAATTGTAGATGCCGTGCGTGCCGATGACGTCATCCGTTGCTTCCATCGCGTCCCTGAAGGCGGCGCGGAATTCTTCCGTGCCGGGCTGCGCCTTCGGCAAGGCGCGCCTGGCGGCATCCAGCAGCACCAGCCAGGCATCGAAGGAATAAGCGGAGAACGCATCGCTGGTCGGGCTGTTATTGGCCCTCTGATAGGCTTCGCGAAATGTCAGGGACGCTTTTTTGGTCGGATTGCTGTCGGGCAGCTGTTCCGCGACGATCACGGGTCCGGTCGGTGCAATCACGCCCTCCACGGCGGCACCCCCCACCCGCACGAAGTCGGGATTAATCAGCGCATGCGTTCCATACAGGCCGCCTTTGTAGCCGCGCTCGGCAAGCGCGATATAAGGAAGCGCGCCCGGCGTTCCCGAGCCGCCGGTGATCACCGCATCAGGCCGCGCGGCGATGATCTTCAATGTCTGGCCGGTGACCGAGGTATCGGCTCGCGCATAGCGTTCGTTGGTGAGAACCTCGATCGAGCTTGCCGGGGCGTTCTTCATCAGGGCGTCGTAAACCAGATCGCCCCACGAATCGCTGAAGCCGATATAGGCTGTCCTTTTTACCCCATTCTTCTTCATCCGCTCGACGACGGCCGCGACCATCAATGGCGGGGGCTGCGGAATCGAGATGAGCCATTGCCCGTTCGGGCTTTGCGGCTGGGTGGCGGGGGTCAGCGAGATGATCGGGGTCCTGGTTTCGGCCGCAACCACGGCCATCGCCACCGTGCCCGGCACCCCCGAGGTGCCGATCAGAACGTCGACCTTTTCTTCCTGCACCAGCTTTCGCGCATCGCGCGTCGCTGCCGAGGGATCGGACGCATCGTCGAGCCGGATCAGCTTGATATTGGTGTCGCCCACTTTTTCGGCAAATGCCTGCGCGGCGAGGATGCCTTTTTCGTACGGAATTCCGATCGATGCGCCCGGACCGCTCAACGAGGTGACGAATCCCACCGTAAGGTCGGCAGCGACACTCCCGCCCGCGGACAACAGCAGGGCTGCCAGGGCGATGCATGGACGCAAGAGCATGACCAATCTCCCAATGCTCTGGACAGCCAGCGGAATTGTTTTAAGTTTAAAACATCTGCCGGGAGTGGCAAGGGCTTTTCAGATGGACCTGTCGAGTGTGCGAATTGGGTTGAAGGGGTCGGCGGATCTGCTGGTCGGCATCGAGCACACCGCGCCCCGCGTCGGCAGCGGACGCGTGGGCGTGCTGGCCACCCCGGTGATGATCAACGTGATCGAGGCTGCGGCGCTTGCCGCGATCGAGCATCTGCTGCCGAGCGGGCACCAGAGCCTCGGCATCCATCTCGACATAAGCCATTTCGCCGCCACACCGGTCGGCATGCGCATTGCAGCGACGAGCGAGCTGATCGGCGTCGATGGCCGCACGCTCCTGTTCCGCGTCGATGCGCGCGATGAGAAGGAACCGATCGGCGGCGGACTGCACAAGCGCGTCGTCGTCAACGTCGTTCGCTTCGATCAGCGCCTGCAGAAAAAGCTGAGCATGGAGCCCTGATTAGGCGCCTTGCGGATCGTCTTGGCGCGGCGTGCCGGATTTATCCAGCAGCTTCGATATCGGTGCGCCTTCGGCTGCGTTGACGGGCGCAGCATGCCCGGTTACCGGTCATCTCATGCAGGACGTCAAGCAGCAGGTGGCGCTGACCTCGATCGCAGCGTCGGCGGGCTTGACGCTTGCCAAGGGCGCCATCGGTCTTGCCACCGGATCGCTCGCCGTATTGTCGGAAGCGGCGCACTCGTTGCTTGATCTCGCTGCCACCGTGATGACCTATTTCGCCGTGCGCATCTCCGGCAAGCCGGCCGACGAGGAGCATCATTACGGGCACGGCAAGGTCGAGAGCGTCTCCGCATTGGCAGAGACCGCGCTGCTGTTCCTGCTCTCCGGGATCGTGGTCTGGGAGGCGCTGCAACGCCTGTTCGGGTCCCATGGCCACGCGGTCAAGGCGACATTCTGGGCATTCGCGGTGATGCTCGCTTCGATCATCATCGACTTCTTCCGGGCCCGCGTGCTCTATCGGGTCGCTGCGCAGACCTCCAGCGAGGCATTGGAAGCGGATGCCCTGCATTTCGGCTCGGACATGTGGTCATCGGCCGCCGTGCTCGCCGGCCTCGCCATGGTCGCGCTGGGCTATCCGCTGGCAGATTCGGCCGCCGCCATTGTGGTCGCCCTGTTCATCTGCATCGCCGGCTGGCGGCTCGGTCGGCGCACGCTCGACACCCTCACCGATACCGCGCCGGCCGGAGTGGCGAGGAAAATCGCGGCGGACGTGTCGCGCATTCCCGGCATAGTCAGCGTCGAGCGGTTGCGCGCTCGCCAATCGGCGGGGGTGCTGTTTGTCGACCTCGTAGTCGCAGTGAGCCGCACGCTGCCCCTCGACCGGGTGGCCGCGGTCAAGGACCGCATCGTGCAGAAGGTGCGCGAGGAAAGCCCGGCGGCCGAGGTGACGGTGACCACGGAGCCGCGCGCGCTCGATGACGAGACCGTGCTTGAACGAATCATGGTGATCGCCCGCAACCGCGCGCTTGCCGTGCATCATGTCACCGTGCACGCGCTGGCGGCGCGGCTTGCGGTCTCGCTCGACCTCGAGGTCGACGGCAAGCTCACGCTGGGCGCCGCCCATGACATCGCAAGCAGCCTGGAAGAGGCAATCCGCGAGGAGCTGGGGCCGAGCGTCGAGGTCGAGACGCACATCGAGCCGATGCAGTCCCTTGACGAGCCGGGGCATGAGGCTGCGCCGCAGCGCCTCGCGGCCGTGCGCGAAGCCCTCAAGGACCTTGCGTACAAAACCGATCTGGTCGGGGAGATCCACGACGTGCGCGTACGTGAAGCCGATGCCGGTGAGATCGTCAATTTCCATTGTGTGGTGGATGCCGGCATGAGAGTCGCTGACGTCCATGAAAAAGTCGACGAGCTAGAGCGCGCTCTGCGCTTGCGCTTTCCATCGATCAGACGCGTGATCGGTCACGCAGAGCCGGGTTCAGGGGGGCGGTGACAGGGAATGTGCCCTGTCAGGCAAGGTCCGGCAGCAGCACTGCAGCGCCCTGCAGGCGACCGTCGCGCAAGTCGTCCAGAGCGGCATTCGCGCGCGCGAGCGGGTAACGCACGATTTGCGTCTTGAGGCCGGCGCGTGCGGCGATCGTCAGAAACTCGCCGGCATCCGCACGCGTGAGATTGGCAACCGAAAGCACGCGGCGCTCCTGCCAGAGCAGGCGATAGGGAAAGCTCGGAATATCCGACATGTGGATGCCGCCGCAGACGACCCGGCCACCCTTGCGGACCGCTGCAAGCGCAGCCGGAACAAGCGCGCCTACCGGGGCAAAGATGATCGCAGCATCGAGCGGCTCGGGCGGCTGCTCGTCGGCGGCGCCCGCCCAGACCGCACCGAGAGATTTTGCGAATGCCTGCGCTGCGGTATCGCCGCTGCGCGTGAAGGCGTAAACGCGGCAGCCTTGCCAGGCCGCGACCTGACAGAGAATGTGCGCAGCCGCACCGAAGCCGTAAAGGCCGAGCCGCCGCAGCGTGATCGCCTCCCTTGCCATGCGGTAGCTGCGCCAGCCGATCAGGCCGGCGCACAGCAGCGGCGCCACCTCCGCGTCATCCATGCGCTCAGGCAGCGGAAAGCAGTAGCGCGCATCGGCCAGCGTGTGGGTGGCATAACCCCCATCGCGCGTGTAGCCGGTGAACAGCGGGCGATCGCACAGATTCTCCTGCCCGGCGCGGCAATAGGGACACGCGCCGCAGGTGAAACCGAGCCACGGCACGCCGATGCGCTCGCCGACCGCCAAGCCGACCGCTGCGCTGCCAACGGCGAAGACACGACCCACGATCTCATGGCCGGGCACGACTGGAAGCTTGGGGTCGGGCAGCTCGCCATCGACAACATGCAGGTCGGTGCGGCAGACGCCACATGCCGCAATCTCGACCAGGATCTCGTCCGGCGCGGGTGCGGGATTGTCGCGTTCGCGCATGACGAGCGGCGTGCGCGGAGCTTGCAGCACCATGGCGCGCATGGCGTACTCTTGTCAGTCGGTGATTTCCTCGAACAGCTTTGTAAGACCCGCGGTCTCGTCGCGGATGATGCTGTCGAACTGCTCGGGCGTGTCGCTGGCGGGAACGAGAAATTGAGCGGCCAGCTTTGCCTTCACTTCGGGAAGCTGCAGGATCGCGACCACATCGCCGTTGATCTTGTTGACGATCTCGCGCGGCACCGCGGCCTGCGTCATCAGCCC
>Ga0306920_100010647_pt1 | contig 12345 bp, 7 predicted proteins | sample flu12Cox44000170_FD_204666 | JGI IMG/M metagenome (GOLD analysis project Ga0306920, IMG submission 204666) | Lab enrichment of tropical soil microbial communities from Luquillo Experimental Forest, Puerto Rico - flux4day.12C.oxic.44.000.170 (v2)... | ecosystem: Environmental > Terrestrial >...
AGACGACCTCTGAGTGCCATGGACGCTCCTAGCCTTATCGTCCTGGAATAAATATGATCGAGGGCCGACAAGACTGTCTGTGATCGAGATCACACGAAGCGTTGGTATGTGAGTCCCAGCCGGCCACCCCCTCGAAAGAAATCACCCACTGCCGAGACCAAACTAAAGGTTTTTCGCAATGGGATTAACAACCATGTAGAATCACGTGGATAGGTGAATCTTCATGCCATACGTTAGCGGCGGTAACGGCAACTCAAGGCTATTCGAGGGACGGGACTGCTAGTCATCCCTACTACGATTTCGGAGGAAGGAGAGTGCATGGAACCGCCAATTCTTGGAATTCATCACGTGACCGCCATCGCCTCGGACCCCCAGCGCAATGTGAATTTTTACACTGCGGTGCTCGGATTGCGTCTGGTCAAGCGAACAGTCAACTTCGATGATCCGGGTACCTACCACCTCTACTTCGGCGACGAGGGCGGATCTCCAGGCACCATTCTTACGTTCTTCCCCTGGCCGATGGCCGGACGCGGCAGTCGGGGCGTAGGCCAAGTGACAGTGACTTCATTCAGTGTTCCCGAGGGATCCCTGGACTATTGGGAGCGGCGGTTGCTTTCCGCTGGAACGCCTGCGGAACGGTCCGGAAAGCGTTTCGACGAGGAAGTTTTGACGTTTGCCGACCCGGACGGTCTGAAGCTCGAGTTGGTGGCTAATTCCGGGGCTGCAGTCAATCGGGCCTGGAAAGGCGCCTCCGTTCCCGCAGAACACGCCGTCCAGGGATTCTATTCCGTTACGCTTTGCGAGCAAGGGTTTGAGAGCACTGTTGAGGTGCTCGGGACGATGGGATTCCGAAAGGTTGGCGAGCAGGGCAATCGGTTTCGCTTCGACGTAGGAGAGGGAGGTGCCGGCTCGCGAGCCGATGTGTTGTGCGCTTCGGAGGCTCCCTACGGGCGGATCGCCGTGGGGTCGGTGCATCACGTCGCCTGGCGAGTCATCGATAACAACTCACAACAGTTCTGGCGGAGGCGGCTCGGGAACGAGCATCTGAACGTCACCCCGGTGATCGATCGCTGCTACTTTCGCTCCGTTTACTTTCGCGAACCGGGAGGTATTCTGTTTGAGCTGGCCACCGATCCGCCCGGTTTCTCGATCGACGAGCCCGTGGAAAAGCTCGGTGAAACCCTCAAGCTGCCTCCTTGGCTTGAGCCACATCGTAAGGAAATCGAACGCGCTTTGCCTCCGCTTCAACTTCACAAACTCGAGGAACAAAAACGTGGAAAGTCCTCACCGTAATCAGCCCGTGCTGGAACGAGGACGCCGGCTCGATTCGGCCCAAGCAGCAGTTGTTCTGATCCACGGCCGTGGAGGTTCTGCGACAGATATTCTGAGCCTCGCTGCCGAGTTGGACTTTCCAGAGCTGGCTTATCTTGCGCCCGAGGCAGCCGGGCATACCTGGTATCCGTATTCCTTCCTAGCACCCATTGAACAGAACCAGCCATGGCTGAATTCAGCGTTGAGCCTGCTGGGAGAAACGGTTAAGCGCGTGACCGCTGCGGGAATACCCCAGAGTAAGGTCGCCATCGTTGGATTCTCCCAAGGCGCATGCCTCGCAACAGAATTCGTCGCGAGAACTGCAGCCCGCTATGGCGGCCTGATCGCGTTTACTGGCGGGCTCATCGGTCCGCCGGGAACCAAGTTTATCTATTCTGGCGAGCTTTCAGGGACTCCTTGTTTCCTCGGCGGGGGTGATCCTGATCCACACGTCCCGTGGCAAAGAGTTGACGAATCAGCGTCTGTTTTGTCTGCGCTCGGCGCAGCCGTTACGTTGCGGCGCTATCCCGGTTTGCCGCACACGATTAATGAAGATGAAATCGAGCAAGCCAAGAACATTCTGCGGCGGCTAGATGCCAAGGATAGTCTTGGCACCGCAAGCGATCACGGCGTGGCCTAAGGCCGCAAAGAAAAGCAGAAGAACAGAAGAAGCAGATTCCTCGCTGTGCTCGGAATGACAGGAGCCTTAGGAGGATAAAGGATCATGAGATCGGTCATTGCTGCGGCCGGAGTTCTGACCGTCATATTGTCGATTCTTGCGCCGGTTTCCGGTCAGACCGAGGAGGCGGTAGCGACTGTGCGCGTGGACGCTACCCCGGGCCACGCTATCAATGCCTTCGACCCCGACAGCGCCCTCGGCAGTTCGATCGACGTCCTGTCTCGCCGCGAGATCGACCTGGTCTACACTCCACACATTATCGCGGAGTCTCTCTCGGCCGGCTGGGGTCCCATCACTTATCGCAACAACACCGAACTGCGGATGGCCGCCTGGCATTGGACCGAGAACGGGACCTGGAGCGATCCGGCCCACAAGAGCGGGTACTTTACCGGCAGCGCGGAGCTCAAGGAACCGCTCCGCTACATTCTGGCCTATGCCTTGCCGCATCGGGGATTCTCGACCAGCGGCGACCGCCCGGTGGAAGGCCCCAACCTCAGCTACTGGAAGAGCAACCCGTATCTTACAAGCCACTTCACGGGCGAGAGTGACGCATCGCATCCGCAGTGGGTGGTGATGGACTTACAGGCGGAGAGGCCCGTGAGTGCTATTCGCATTGCTTGGGTCAGCCCTTACGCCAGAACTTATCAGATGGAATACTGGGTGGGAAAAGACGCCCTCGATTTCGACGCGGGCCCTCAGGGCGAATGGAAGACTTTTCCGTCGGGTGCGGTGAAGGACGCGCACGGTGGTACGGTAACTTTGCGGCTCGTGGAAACACCTATGGCCACCCGTTACCTGCGGGTATGGATGACGGAGTCCTCGAATACCTGCGATCTTCATGGATCGGACGATGTTCGTGACTGCGTCGGATACGCCATCCAGTCCATCGAGGCCGGCAGCGTGAACGCAAGTGGCGACTTTGTGGATGTCATGAAGAATGCCGCTGGCGGGAAGGCGCCCACCTATTGTTCTTCGTCCATTGACCCCTGGCACTCCGCTGCGGACGCGAACACGAGCGGGCGCTACCAGCACACCGGCTTCGATCTCTTCTTCTCGAGCGGGATTACGAACAACCTGCCGGCGATGATTCCGGTCACCCTGCTCTATGGCACGCCGGACGATGCTGCTGCCGAGATCGCCTACATTGAGAAGCGGGGCTATCCCGTATCTCACGTTGAAATGGGAGAGGAGCCGGACGGCAAGCACGCTCTGCCCGAAGACTACGGCGCGCTGTACCTCCAGTGGGCCGCGGCGATTCACAAGGTGGATCCTAAGCTCAAGCTCGGCGGGCCGATCTTCGAAGGCGTGAACGAGGACATCCGGGTGTGGCCGGACGCCCAGGGGCGAACGTCGTGGCTGGGCCGGTTCGTCGACTACTTGAAGGCGCACAGCCGCCTCAGTGACTTGGCCTTCGTCTCCTTCGAACACTATCCCTTCGAGCCCTGCAACATCACGTGGAAGACTCTGTACCGGGAGCCGCAATTGATGAAGCACATCCTCCAAGTATGGAGAGACGATGGGGTGCCCAAGGATGTGCCGTTGATGGTGACCGAAAGCAGCCTCTCAGCGGAACTAACGGGGCCCATGAGCCAGACCTTCGCCGCCCTATGGCTCTCGGACAGTATCGGCGCGTTCTTCGAAGGTGGGGGCGCGGCCTACTACCATTCTCCGATCCAGCCTCAGCCGGTCGAGCGAAGCTGCCTCGGCCCAGCCACGTGGTCGAATTTTGTAGCCGACAAGGACTTCAACATCAGGGGGTACACGTCGTTCTATTTCACCGCCCACCTGATCAACCGGGAGTGGGTCGCGCACCGCTCCGGCGTGCATCACATGTTCCCCTCCTCGGCCGATGTCAAGGATGGCGAGGGAAATGTGCTGGTCACATCCTATGCCATCCATCGCCCCGATGGACACTGGTCCTTAATGCTCGTGAACCGCGACGAAGCCCACGCGCATCGAGTGCGGGTTCTCTTTGAGAATTCCGCAAGCAAACGGACGACATCCTTTTCGGGGGCGGTGAGACAGGTAAGCTTCGGCAGCGAACAGTACGTGTGGAAGAAAGACGGCGCAAATAGCTACGCCGACCCGGATGGGCCTCCCGTCGGTGGCATGGTGTCCGGCGGGCCACAAGCGACGTTTGCGCTGCCCAAGGCCTCCGTCACCGTGCTGCGAGGGCGAGTTGAGGAATGAGGCCCCAGCGACGTAAAGTCGAGGTGTTGTCTCCTCGCTTCTCGTGCTCTGGTTTTGCAGCCTGCCGGCGACAGGCTGGCAGGTAGCAGCGGGACAAGGGGACGGTACGATCGAGGGAAAGGTAACGGATGCCGTCGACGGCCACCCGGTCGCTGAAGTCCGAGTCTGCTGCTCACCCCGTCTCACGACGACGCAGTTGCAGTCGGTTATAGGTTTACGTTAAACGTGGAGAGGACTTTCACCTCTCCAGCCAAGTGCGCTCTCAGGCGCGCACAGTGCGGCAGCTTGCTGCCGCTTTAATCCCGCGAGCTCGCTCGCGGGCTCGCTTGCGAAGGGATCGTGCAGGGCTCGACGGCCAGCAAGCTGGCCTGAGCGAAAGCGGTAGCAAGCTACCGCACTCCAAAGCGGCGCAATGGATAGTTCACACGTTGCCCTTCCTTAACTCGTCCATCAGGTAGTCACATGACCGGACCGAGAGCGCCATGATGGTGAGGGTTGGGTTCTGGCAGGCGGTGGAGGTGAATCCGGCGCCGTCCATGACGAAAAGGTTCTTGATGTCGTGAGACTGCTGGAACTGGTTGAGGACCGATTTTTTGGGGTCAATGCCCATGCGGGCGATGCCCACCTCGTGGATGGCCCAGCCGGGCGCGGACATTTTCTTCTCAACATGCACGTTCTTGGCGCCGGCGGCTTCCAGCATCTCGCCGGCGGAGTCACCCATGTCCTTTATCATGGCGCGCTCGTTCTCGCCGTAGGTCATGTGGATTTTAAGCACGGAAATGCCAAAGGCGTCCACGCGGCCGCGGTCAATCTCCACATAATTCTCCCATCGCGGCAGGCACTCTCCGAAACCTCCCAAGCTGATGAAGACCTTCGGCTCGACGAGCGCCTTCTTGTAAGCGTCACCGAAGCCCGGTGCCCGCCAGTTGAAGCCGACCTCGCCCCCGCCTTGGTAGCCGAAGCCGCGCAGGAACTTGGTGGAGCGCGGGCCGTCATGCGTGTTGCGGAAGCGGATGACGTAGATGCCGTTGGGCCGGTGCGGCCCATTCAAGGAGGGCTTGCCGCCGAGTTCCGGCAACTCCCCGTACGCGTCGCCCCCGGTGACGTGGTCCATGAGATAGTGGCCGAGCACACCGCTGGAGTTGGCGAGGCCGTTCGGGTACTGAGGTGTGGACGAATTGAACAGGATGCGCACGGACTCCAGCGCCTGCGCGCACAGCACAACGGCGCGGCCGTATACTTCCTGGGACTGCCGGTTTGTGCGGTCGACGTAGAGCACGCCCTTGGCGCGGTTGGATCCCGGGTCCATCAGCACCTTGTAGGCCATGGCGTTCGTAATCAATGTGCAGTTGCCGGAGTTGAGAGCATCGGCCACGGTGGTGAAAGCGGAGTTGAAATAAGAGTGGGTCTGGCAACCGCGCTCGCACGGCCCGCAATAGTGGCAGGGTGCGCGTCCGTTGGTCGGCTTGGTGATATTGGCTGACCGGCCGAGCGTGGCCACGCGTCCCATTTTCTCCTTCAGACGGGTGCAGAAGAGCGTTTCGGCGCAGGTGAGCCCCATAGGAGGCTGGAACTTGCCATCCGGCAGCTCGTAAACGCCTTCGTTCATGCCGGTGATGCCGACGTACTCCTCCACAAGGTCGTAGTAAGGAGCAAGGTCCTTGTAGCTGAGCGGCCAGTCTTCGTCGTAACCGTCGTACGAGGCGGCCTTGAAGTCGAGATCGCTGAGGCGGTAGCTCTGCCGGCCCCAAACATTGGTGCGCCCACCCACTACGCGCAGCCGCCCTTGCCAGCTAAAGGGCATTACGCTCGGCGTGGTGTAGGGCTCGTCGAGGTCGTTCGCGAACCAGTGGTAGTTGTACTCCATGCAGGCGTAGCAGTCTTTCTGGATAGGACGCGTCCGGCGGATGATCTCGGACGCCTTATCGCGGTACTTGAGCTGGAAGTCCGCCATGTGCTCGGTGAAATTCTTGTCCGACTGCGGTCCCCCGGCCTCTACCAGCGCCACCTTCAGCCCGGCTTCGCAGAGACGCTTGGCCACCCATCCCCCCGCCGCTCCTGAACCAACTACAATCACGTCGAAAGGAGTTTTTGCCAGATCGACCACACCCTCACCTCCAATGGAACGACTTCCGCTGTTCGCGCGGGCTCGCCAAAATCATAACAACCTTTTTGTATCAGGGCACGACTTCAGTCGTGCCGGGAGCAGCCTTCCCGCAAGTCGGCTTTAGCCGCTGTCGGCCCAAAAATCAGGGCCTAAAGGCCTTGGGCCAGACCGCTGTTCGGCACGCCTGAAGGCGTGCCCTGGTACAGAACCATCAGCTTTCACACACACTACCATCCGGACAGGCCGCAGACTTTCTGAGAAACGAAAGTCTGCGCTACCCACTTCGCTCTCCAAGTATCGGACGCTACCTCACCGCTGGCGCCAGCGGTGGAATGAGAGCATGCCCCGGCCGCGTCTCGTATTCACGCCGGTACGAACTCTGTTCCGGACTATCGGGATAGCCCTCAGGTTCATAAGGGTAATAGGGCATGCTGCGGAACGGTAGCGGCGCTACCGTCCTGGAGTAAGCGGTATTTGGCTCGCCGTCCTTGGCGTAGCCTGAAACGTAGAGGAAGAAGTCGCGCTTCCAGCCGGGCTTCGGCGGTGCGAGCCCCTGGGCACTGAATTCCACCGTCATCTCGTCTCCTGTGGCCATCACTACCAAGCGATCATCAGTGCGCGCCAGCAACTTCCTAACTTCACCGTACCGGGTGTAGTTCCCAAAGAAGGGGTTCCAAGGGGCGAGGGCCAGTACATGGAGGTAGTCAAAGGAATCGGGTTTCCGATGCTCGGGATCACTGACGGGGGTGGAGAAACCGCGATAGTGCAAGTCGGCTGAGACTAACGGTAGTTCAGCAAGGTGGATTGCCTGCAGCTCCGGCGCTTGCTCTTTCGGAAATGGCCGGGTTGACCCCCTCACCCGTCCCGCTTCGCGGGACACCCTCTCCCCCAAGGAGGAGAAGGCTGCAATCCGATGATTTCCAGGCGGCGAAGCCCCGCCCTCTTTCACACCTTCGGAGGCCACGGGCGGCACGACGGCAGTCTGGTCGGTTGTGAAGAAGATCTGGTCCCAGTAGACACAAAAATTGGTGACGATGCGGAGATGGTGATCGGAAGTGGGAAACTTGCCGGTCAGGTCGACGGTCATAGTCCGATTGGTGCCGCTCGGCAGTCCCATGTCGGGGATCGCTGTTACCCACTGTCCGCGCTCATCCCGTACCTGCAGGTAGGGCGGGATCATTTGAAGCTGGGAATTGGACATAAGGGCGCGCGACGCGTTGGAGTCCGTCCAGAACACCCAGCCCGTCAGCCACAGGGCCACGGGACGGTCCCGAGGAAAGTCGCCGAGGTCGAGCGTGAGCGTATGTTGCTCGGCGAGGCCCAGGATGCGGTCCTGGCGGAAGCCGGTGGGATACCGCCCGTCGACGCTTTGAATCATGGGAAGCACGTCGACGCCCTGGTCATCCACGGCGGAGACCGGGAAGCGCTGCTCGCCTACCGCGTAAATTGACGGTGGCTGCGGCGACGAAGAATAAATCTCGTTCGAGTAGACTTCCTCACTCGCAGGATGGTCAACGGCCAATAGACGCAACTGGTCGAAGTAGTCCGCTTCGCGCATCTCATCCGTGACTTGAAAGACGTAGTTGCCGTTCTGCCGTCGGAGAATGCTTCCCAGTCGCACGAGTTCTTCGGGATTGGGTTTCATCCTCGTCCCATCCGGCAGGAGCTCGCCCAGCGGGGCAACGCCCAGAATATCCGTGAAGAAGACGTATTCATTGCCGTCCCAGACGTAAAGGAAAGGACAGGAGCTTGCCAGGCGCTCGGATTCGCGTACGTCCACCGGCTGGTTGGTGGCGACGTCGATGGAGTTCTGCACCACCTGGTTGGGCCAGGTGGTGCGCACCACGTCCAGCTTGGCGAGGTCACCGGTGTAAACACGCACCGGATCGCCGGTGGCCAGAGCCTTTTTGTAAAAGTTACCGGCCTTGAACTCAACGATGTTGCCGATTCCCTGCTTATTGCTCTTGAAGCCGTCGAACTTCACCTCCACCCAGCGTGCAGGAGGTCCTTGCCTCTCAAAGGCGACAACCTTTCCGGCGGTTTCTACACCCACCAGGTCGAGCTTACCTGGATTAACGAGCCAAGCCGGGACGAGCTGACTGAGAGTCTTTCCGGCCGTCAATTCCAGACTCTGCTCGGAGAACTTGCCGGCATGATTCGAGATCAGATGCCACTTACCGCCCGCATCGACGACTACCAGATCATCAAAGCCGTCTGCGTTCACGTCCGCCACCGTGCCGCGAAAGGCGAAGATCCCAGAGGGTGGTGCCACAGCAGGCACCGGACCAGCTGCCGTAAATTTCGCATTCCCCTGGTTCAGCAGCACCTGATAGCCCGACAGGGACCACAGGGCCAGGTCGAAATTTCCCTCGTGGTTAAAGTCCGCGACTTCAGCGTCTACAGCCGAAGACTGCGCCAGCGCAGCGCCGGCCTCCGCCGTGCGGTCCGCGAACTTGCCCTCGCCTTTGTTCATGTAAAGGAGTGGCGGGCCATCGTCGCGCACGAAGAGGAGGTCCGTATAGCCGTCGTTATTGAAGTCGGCGAACACTGCTTTCCGCATACGTCCTTTGGCGGCGAGGCCGGCGGAGGCAGTTACGTCGGTGAAAGTGCCGTCGCCGTTGTTGCGATATAACCGTGAGGCGAGGCCGGGAAAGTCCTCCGGAAAGGAGAATGTGGTCTTTCCTTGGTGGGGTGGCTCTGCGAGATCAGTGTACGCCGCAACCACGAGATCCACAAAACCGTCATTATCCGAGTCGAACAGCACTGCGTGCGTATCGAGCTCACCGGCCTTGCCCTTCAGCCCCGCCTTTTCGGTAACGTCGGTGAATGTGCCCTTGCCGTCGTTGTGGTAGAGCGATACGCCTCCGAGACCCGCGACGAAAAGGCTGGGGTGGCCACTGTTATCGTAGTCAGCGAAGGTCGCAGAAATACTGGCTCCTGGCCCAGCTACACCGGCCTTGTCGGTAACATCGGTGAACGTGCCGTCGCCGTTGTTGTGATACAGGTGGTTCGTACGGGCCGGATTCACGACGTAGAGGTCGGGGTGGCCGTCGCCGTCGTAGTCGCCGATGGCCACCGAGCTGCCCAGCAGAGGTACTAAGCCCTTGCGAGCGTAGTCCTCCAGGAAATGGTCGGGCCGGGCTTGCGACGCTCCCGCCAAAGGCACAGCACTGGGAAACGTCGTGCCCAACTTGGCGGTGATCTCTCGAAAGGTTACTTTCTCGGCGGTTGTCTTGCCGCCCTGCGCGGTCACCGGGGCCGGCGGGATCATCAGGACTCCGTACTTGCCGGCTTCCAGCGCAGGATATTGCAGCGAAATGCCGGGGACCTTGTCACGGAGTTCCTGGTTGATCTTCAGGAACTTCTCCGCTTCCTCCTTCTGCTGTAGGCGGGTAAGGATGGTAAACATGTGAAAGGTGGAGGCGACGTAGAAATTCTTGCCCCGCGCGTAGCCCATCTGCGCCACATGCTGGTGTGCGTCCAGCGCTTCATTCAGTTTCTTCTGCGCGAAGTAAATCGTACCTAAGTTGAACCAAGTCGCCGGATCGCTGGAATCGACCTCCGCCACGTGCTTAAGCGCTGCCTCCGCGTCCGGATAGCGGAGTTCACGCTTGTAGAGGATGCCCAGGTTGTAATCGATGGCTAGTAGCTTGGGGCCCATCTGCTTGGCGGTCGTGAGCTCACCCAGCGCCTCGTCCAGTCGATTAGCCTGCATCAGGGCCTGGCCCAGGGCCAGGTGGTCCAGAGCTACCGCTTGCCCGGAGGCGACCACCTTTTGGAACGCGGCAATGGCCTCCGGGTACTTGCCCTCCTCGTAGTAGGCTTTGCCGATGTTGCGCTGCGTTTGCATCGAAGCGGAGGCTGATGGCACAGCCTTCGCGGTTGGAGCTTCTTGAGTCGTCGAGCCAATTACGGGCTTGTGCGCCTGTTGCCCGTTCAGGAAACGGTAGAGACTCGCCGCGGCTGTGAAACAGAAACCGGCTGCCAGCACTCGTATCGCTCGATGGCGAAAGGCCACAGCAGCTTTCCCACTCATTCTGTCCCCTTCCTCATTGGCGAGCGCCTGACCCGCGACAACCACACCGAAGAAATAACGACTGCGGAATTATAGATCGAAGACTGGCTATGCCTACATCGTTTGGCGTTCGCCCCCCCGAGTCCCCGTGGTTTCTGGCTGGAGGCCCAGGGCCGAGGGTCATAAACTTGCCATTATACAGCCGCCCCAAGGGACAGTGACGAGTGACGAATGACAAGTGACGAGCGCCAGCCATCCCAAAGAACAGGCGACGACTGGCAAGTAACTGCAAGTGACAAGGGGCGAGCGACAGCCCTGCCAGAGAACCAGTGACGTGACGAATGACCAGACGGCAGCCACTTTGAATCCGCTTCCCCTCCGGGCCGGAGCGTTCCATCCCAGAGAGAAGAGCGAATAGCGAATAGTGAGTTGGGAGTGGTGAATGAGAACAGCGAGAAGTGACGAGTGGTGGGCACGAGCCGTGTTGCTCGTCACTTGTCAATCGTCACTGCTCTTGTTCCGGGCGGCGGGGGAAAGACCTCCTGGTCGAGATCGGAACCGTAGCGCCACTTCACGAATTGTTCGATGCCGAACTCGATCTCCGCCTCCAGCCTCGCCATCACCGGGCCGAGCGTCGGCTCTGTCTTGAAGGCGAGCTCAACGACGCGGAGGCGCACCCGCACGTCTTTGTACGTCTCCACCGCTTGAGCGCCCAGCTCGTCCAAGGCGCGCCGCAGCCCCGCCTCCTCCTGCCTCACCTGCCGCTCGTAGACGTGCAGCCGTTCCCACACCGCCCAGGCCAGCGAGTGGAGCAAAACGCGGCCACCTTCGGTCGTTTGTAGTCGACAGCGAAAGTAGCACAGACCGGCAAGCCCCGCTAGGAGCGACATCAGGTCTCGGGGAGTTAGGCCGATGGACGATGGCTAGCCTGGAGGCTACATTGAGCCTAGCCACGCTTGAAGGGGGCGATGAACCAAAGAGGCGGCGTCTCAGGCTAAACCATTTCGCTTCATGCACATCGTGGGTTCGGAGACCGTTCATTTTAAGGGCTAGGGAGCTTCGTGGCTTGCTTTCAATAACATACAAAATCGCCGGTAAATACCCTTTGCCCTAACTCCTTGGCCACCATGCACATCTTGGGTTCGGAGGCCGTTCATTTTCGGGGCTAGAGAGCTTCGTGCCCTATTTTCAATAACATACGAAATCACCGAGCGCAACCGTTTTGCCTCCAAGCTCTTACCCATCATACACATCGTGGGTTCCACGCCACACCGGGCGCAATTCCCTTCATTTTGTTGCCTGTATTCTATTGAAAACAATAGGGCGGCGTTTCCTCTCTTCAGCCTAAGCCATTTCCGGTCATAAACATCGTGGGTTCGGTCGGGGATCGAGACGATCTTTAGACTTTTCCACAGGCTATCATATTGAAAACAAGAGACTGTTCTGATGAGATTCGTAAGTAAGCCGTTTATTATCATAAAGATCGTGGGATAGTCGCCCCCATTTTTTGCCCCGTCTATTGTTTTCAACAACATCCAAACGTCTACGGCGAGAGGGGGGAGGGGGTAATTCGTCTTTTCTGCCCCTCTTGTCCTCGGGCACACTTTTTGTGCGGTCCGGCCGAATTTCACTAGCCCCGAATTCTCTTCCGAGTCGGCGTAGCCTCCCGCCAAGGACTTCAGTGACGGGCTGGCTGGCTCACTCGTCAGCCCCGCGTTTTTGGAGTTGATGTCTTCCATACGAGTCGACAGTTCACAGTCGACTGTCAAAGGTAGCGCAGACCCCGACTTTGGGTCTGCGGTTCGTCCAGCGTCACTAGTTCCCAGAGGAAAGGAGAAAAGGGGAAAATGGTAAATGCCTAAACCTTTTCCATTTCTCCAATTCCCCGTTTCCCCATTTCCCCAATTCCCATGTCCTCAATTCCCATGTCCTCACTTCTCCGCCGGGCCTAAACACCAGCGTAGCAGGTCGAAACGAGACTGTGGGGACCAGTGAGACCAATGAGACACATTCTTTTTAGTTGGGATGTTTCAGCGGATTGGG
>Ga0306920_100010648_pt1 | contig 12345 bp, 8 predicted proteins | sample flu12Cox44000170_FD_204666 | JGI IMG/M metagenome (GOLD analysis project Ga0306920, IMG submission 204666) | Lab enrichment of tropical soil microbial communities from Luquillo Experimental Forest, Puerto Rico - flux4day.12C.oxic.44.000.170 (v2)... | ecosystem: Environmental > Terrestrial >...
GAAGTCGGGCTATCTCGACAAGCGCGGTATTGCGGTCGAGGAATTCGCGGTGCCTTCCGGCAATCTCACCATGCAGCAGATGGTGGCGCGGCAGGTCGATCTCGGCACCTATGCCGGTCAGTCCTTAATCATCGGCAATGCCAAGGGCGGACTCATCGCGATTGCGTTGATCGAACACGTCGGCAAGACGGCGCGGGTCACCGCGCGCAAGGACCTGAATATCACCAAGGTCGAAGAGCTGCGCGGCCGGCGCATCGCCAATCAGACCGGCTCGTCGGTCGGCAATGTCTTTGTCGACACCATCATGCCGCAGCATGGGCTGCACAAAGGCGACTACGTCGAAGTGCGGATGGACGTCAACAATATGGTGGCCACGCTCGCCGCCAAGACCGTCGACGCGATGGTCAATGTCGAGCCTTACAACGTGATTGCCGTTGCCGACGGCATCGGCAGCGATCTTCTTGATTTCTCCGGCGTCGATCCGATGCCGGTGTTCATGGCAGCGACGCCGGATTTCGTGCAGGCAAAGCCGGATGTCATTATTGCTTATCTGAAAGCCTGGCTGGACGTCGCCCAGGATTTCAAGAATTCGCCGCAAAAAGTCGCCGACGTCATCTACAAATTCTATGCCGACAAAGGCTACAACATGTCGCTCGATACCTTTACGAAGGCCCTGTCGCGGGTCGAGGTCAATCCCGGCTTTCCCCGCGATTTGCAACCGTATATGCAGCAGCAGGCGGAAATCCTGCTCGCGGACAAGAAGATCAGTGTCATTCCGGACTGGAAAACGGCGCTGCGGCCGGATTTCATGGAACGGGCGCGCGCGGCGTCATAGCCATTATCATACGAATGGGTACTAAACAGGAGATGTGACGGATGCTCAATAAAGACGAAAGCCCGTTGACCAAGGGCTATCAACCTGTCGTCTGGAATTTCAAGCTGTTGGCGCACGACATGCTTGACGGTTTCGGCGGCATGGGCGAGGGCATGTCGGTGCAGATTGCGCCCGACGGGCGGCGCATCATCTGGCTCGCGCATGAGAGCGCGCCGAAGAATTTCACCGCCGTCGACGTGTCCGATCCGCGCAAGCCGAAAGTGGTGTGCCAGACCGATCTGCCGCACGCCAATATGCGCTCGAACTCGCTGGAAACGACCGGCAATTTGATGGCGGTCGCCTACCAGACCTCGAAGAAAGATCTACAGCCGGCCGGCTTCGAACTGTTCGATATTTCCAAGCCGGAGAATCCGAAGTCGATCTCGTTCTTCGACTGCTCCGGGCCGCATTCACGCGGCGTGCATCAACTCTGGTTCTGCGACGGCGAGTTCGTGCATTGCGCCTCGGGCTCGCGCGATTTCGTGCCGACCAATCCGAACGACGATCAGTTCTACCGCTGTGTCGACGTACGTAATCCGTCCAAGCCGGTCGAGATCGGCCGCTGGTGGATGCCGGGCACGCGCCAGGGCGACAACGTGATGCCACCGCCGCGCCATCCGATCGACAAGGGCTATCGCGCCCACAACACCAACGTCTATCCGCAGCGCGGCGACCGCTGCTATCTCGCCTACATCGATGGCGGCATGTTCGTGCTGGACATTGCCGACAAGGCCAATCCGGAGAAGATCTCGCAGTGGACCAATTCGCCACCCTATACCGGGTTCATGCACACCGTGGTGCCGCTGTTCGACCGCGGCTTGATGCTGGTGACCGACGAATCGACCGAGAACAACGCCAAGGATTGGCCTAAGCTGATCTGGATTCTGGATGCGCGCCATGAAACCAATCTGGTGCCGATCGCGACCTGTCCGATGCCGGATCACCGCGTTTACGCCCAGGCTGGCCGCTTCGGCGCGCACAACATTCATGAGAACGTGCCGCTGCCGACCGCGTGGCAGTCCGATCAGATCGTGCTCGGCACGTTCTTCAACGGCGGCCTGCGCGCCTACGACATTTCCAATCCGTATCAGCCCAAGGAGGTCGGCATTTTCATGCCGCCGGCGCCGACCGGCGCGCCGACCGGAACCATCCAGATCAATGACGTGTTCACCGACGAGCGCGCTATCGTTTACGCCGTCGATCGCCATGTCGGCGGGCTCTACATCCTGGAGATGGATTTTTGATATCGCGGCGCAAGCAAAAATTCGCCTCCCCCCTTGAGGGGGAGGCCGCGAGCGAAGCGAGCGGGAGGGGGGTGTCTTATTCGCCGCGTGGAGTTCGCTCCAATTCTGCTACCCGCCTCCCTGACCCTCCCCCTCAAGGGGGGAGGGGAAACAAGGTGCGCTCCCAGCACGACCTCGCCCCGTGCGACGGGGAGAGGTGATTTACTATGCTCGATCTGTTTCCATCCCGCGAAGCCGGCCCATTCGGGCGCAGGCTCAAGCGCGAACGCGGCGCGCGCATTCCGGTCACGGTGGTCACGGGCTTTCTTGGTGCCGGCAAGACCACCTTGATCCGCCGCTTTCTCGCCTCGCCGCAAGGGCAGGGCACCGCGGTGATCGTCAATGAATTCGGCGCCGTGGGGATCGACGACGCGCTCGTGCGCGAGGCCGCCGAGCAGACGATATTGCTCGGCAATGGCTGCGTCTGCTGCATCACCCGCACCGATTTGCAATTGGCGTTGCGCCAACTCCTGATCGATCGCGAGCGCGGCCTGGTGCCGAATTTCGCACGCGTCATTATCGAAACGTCCGGGCTCGCCGATCCGGCGCCGATTCTGCAGACATTCTCGACCGATCGCGCGCTTGGCGGCGAATTCCATATCGATGTGATGCTCACCGTCATCGATGCGGTCAACGGCCAAGCGACGCTCGAACAGGCCGCCGAAGCGCGCAAGCAAGCGATCATCGGCGATCGCCTCGTCATTACAAAAAACGATCTCGCGGGAGCCGGTGCTGTCGATGCGCTGACGCGGCGCTTGCACAAGCTCAATCCACGCGCGCCGATCGACTACACAATTGATGGCGCGCTCGATCCCGAACATTTGGTGGCGCCGATCGGCGCCGAGCGCGGCGGCTTCGTCGCCGAAGCCGAACATAGCGACGACATTTCAAGTTTTGTGCTGGAGCGAAAGCAGCCGCTCGAATGGCCGGCCTTCGCGCGCGCGATGGAGACCTTGATCGCACTGCGCGGGCCCGAGCTTCTGCGCGTCAAAGGCATTCTCAACGTCGCCGGCTGCCGCGGTCCGGTGGTGGTGCAGTATGTCCAGCATCTCGCGCATCCGCCGGTGGAACTACAATCCTGGCCGGACCAGAACCACGACAGCCGCGTGGTCTTCATCACGCGGAATATTCCGGAGTGCGACGTGCGCGCGCTATTTTCCGCTGTGGAGGTTCTGGCGAGGGGCGGTGCGTAAAACGTGGTGCTGCGTGGAAAATTATCTGCTCATTCCCACGAAAGCGAGAATCCAGGTCTGAACGAGAATCGCTGGGTCTCCGCCTTCGCGGGGACGAGTGGAATGAACGTCCACTGAGCGCCGAGCATGGCAGGAACTCATTGTCCGCAAATCCTGTTTCCAACCATCTGCTTTGCGAATAATCTGAGCTAGCAAGAAAAGCGGTGGTTTTCGATCACCGCGCGCAGGAGGGCCCGCCACCATGAGTGAGAAATTTTCGCTGACCGTGAATGGCAGCGTCCATTCGGTCACGGCCGATCCCGACACGCCGCTTCTTTACGTGCTGCGCGACGATCTCGGCCTCAACAATCCGCATTTCGGTTGCGGGCTGGCGCAATGCGGCGCCTGCACGGTCCATCTCGATGGTCAGCCGATCCGCTCCTGCATCACGCCGATCTCAACCATCGGCGATGGCAAGATCACGACGCTTGCCGCATTGGGTACCCCGGAAAAGCCGCATCCGCTGCAGACCGCTTACATCGAGGAACAGGTGCCGCAGTGCGGTTACTGCATCAACGGCTGGCTCATGACCGCCGCCACCTTCCTGCGCGACAACAAAAAGCCGACCGACGCCCAGATCAAGGACGCGCTGTCCGGCCTGAAATGCCGCTGTGGGACGCATGTCGCCATTCTGCGCGCGGTCAAGCGCGCGGCCGCAATGATGGGTTGAGAGGAGGGCGTCATGACCAGGATGGAAAAATCAGCGAATTTCTCACGCCGCGCTCTTCTTAGAACCGGCGGCGCACTTGTGGTTTCGATCGGCGCTCCGATGTCGTTCGACTTCGCGCGCGCCGATGATGCGGCGATGAGCGCCGCGGTGAAGCCGGCGCTCACGCCGGATCAGCTCTCGAGCTACATCGCGGTGAATGCCGACGGCACGATTTCGGCCTTTTTCGGCAAAATGGACATGGGCCAGGGGCTGTTCGTTGCCGTCGGCCAGATCGTCGCTGAAGAGCTCGATGTGCCGTTCGACCGCGTCAACGTATTCATGGGCGATACCGCAACCAGCGTGAACCAGGGCGGCGCCTCCGGCTCGACCGGCCTTCAGGAAGGCGGCAAGCAGATGCGCGTCGCCGCCGCCGAGGCGCGGCGCGTTCTGGTCGCGATGGCGGCCGACAAGCTCGGCGTTCCCGCCGAACAGCTATCGGTGAATGGCGGCGTGGTTCAAAGCAATACCGAGATGGCCAAGAGCGTCAGTTACGCCGACCTCATCGGCGGCCGTTACTTCAACGTCCATCTCGACTGGAACGGCAAATTCGGCAATCCGCTCTATGCCCCGGGCAAGGCGCAGCCCAAAGATCCAAGGACGCACACAATAGTCGGCCAGCCGCTCAAGCGCCAGGACGTCGCGCCAAAAGTTTTTGCTCAGCAGGATTTTTGCACCGACATCAAGGTGCCCGGCATGGTGCACGGCCGGATGATCCGTCCCGCGATTGCCGGCGCGGTGCCGGTCAAAGTCGACGACAGCGCGATCAAGGACATTCCGAGCGCCAGGGTGGTCTGGAACCAGGGCTTCCTTGGCGTGGTCGCCGACAAGGAATGGGATGCCATCAAGGCGTCGCAGCAGCTCAAGGTGGAATGGTCGGAGGCCAAGCCGCCATTTCCTAACCAGACGGCGCTCTATGACCACATCCGCAACGCGCCGGTGCGCAAACGCCAGGTCGAGGGCAAGGAAGCCGGCAATATCGAGGACGCGTTCAAGACGGCGGCGCGCGTCATCCAGGCCGAATATGAATGGCCTTATCAGTCGCATGCCAGCATGGGACCGGCCTGCTCGGTGGTCGAGATCAAGGACGGTCATGTCACCTGCTGGAGCGGTACCCAGAAATCGCATTTCGTGCGCGCCGGCATTGCCGCCATTCTGCAAATGCCAGAAGACAATGTGCACGTGATCTGGACGCCGGGTCCCGGTTCCTATGGCCGCAACGACGCCGACGATGCAGCGATGGATGCGGCGGTGCTGGCCAAGGCAATCGGCAAGCCGGTGCGCGTGCAATACATGCGCAACCAGGGCACCGGCTGGGATCCGAAGGGCCCGGCCTCGGTGCACCAGGTGCGCGCCGCGCTCGACGCGTCGGGCAACGTCATCGCCTATGACTTTCTCAGTAAGGCGTTTTCGCGCGTCGATGTCGATACCAACGGCAGCAAGCCGTACGACACGCTCGCCGGCCAGCTCCTTGGGGCCGATCTGAAATCGGGTGACGGCTTCGGCATTCCGGCGGAATCCTACGCCTTCGCCAACAAGCGGACCGCGTGGGAAGTTATCCCGCCGCTCCTCGACCGCGGCTCGCCACTTCGCACCTCGCACTTGCGCGATCCGGTCGGACCGCAGATCCATTTCGCCAGCGAATCGTTTATGGACGAAGTGGCTGCGGCAATGAACATGGATGCGGTGGAGTTTCGCCTGCGTTATGTTAAAGATCCGCGCGATATCGCCGTCATCAGAGCGGCGGCGCAGAAGGCGGCCTGGCAGACCAGGCCCTCGCCGCGCAAGGACCAGACCGGCGACAAAGTCTCGGGGCGGGGCATCGCCTATGCGCAACGAAACGGCACACGGGTGGCGATGATAGCCGAAGTCGATATCGATCGTCGCAGCGGCAAGATCTGGGTGCGCAAATTCACCGTCGCGCATGACTGCGGGCAGATCATTAACCCCGATGGTTTGCGCATGACCATCGAAGGCAATGTCGTGCAAGGAATCAGCCGCACCTTGTGGGAGGAAGTGAAGTTCGACAACAAGAACGTGACCAGCGTCGATTGGTTGAGCTACCCGATTCTCGACATTACCGAGACGCCGGAACAGATCGACGTAGTGCTGATCAACCATCCGGAGATCGCGCCGTCCGGCGCCGGCGAGCCGTCGAGCCGTCCGGTCGCCGCGGCAATCGCCAATGCGGTGTTCGATGCCACCGGCGTGCGCATCCGCCGCGTGCCATTCGCGCCGGATTATGTGAAAGCGGCGCTGTCGTAAGAAGCAGGGATCAGGAAATCAAGGGTCGGCGATCAGGTATCGGGTATCAGATGTCAGGGATCAGTTATCTAATCCCTGGTTTCCTGATCCCTGGTCCCTATTAAAGCGGCGGTTCGACGCCGCCTTCTTTTTTGCAGGCGATGCCGGCCTCTTCGAGATCGAGTTCGCGCTCGATGCGCCGGCGTGCCTCGTCGGTGATCTGACCATCGCGCAAGAGCTGGTAAATGTATTGTCGTTCCAGCGCGATCAAATCCGATCGCGCGTCGGCCGCTGCCGATGCCGTATCGAACCGGTCGGACTCGCGGTTTGGCAATCGCCCGAACCGATAATCGTGCCGGGCGCGCAGGATTGCCAAAACCTCCGGCGCGATCTGGTTGTTCGCTGCGAGCTCTTCGAGTCGGCTTTGTGCGAGCTTGAGGGCATCGGAACGCGCGGCAAGCTCGGCTTTCTGCTCGCGGTCACGCTCGTCGGCTGCGTGGCGTCCGAGATCGAGCCAACGCGCAACCGTTGGCAAGACTAAACCCTGTCCGACCAGCGTGACGACAATGATGCCGAAGGTGATGAATAAAATGAGATCGCGATCCGGGAACGGTGCACCGGAACTGATGGTCAGCGGGATCGCCAGCGCTGCTGCCAGCGAGACCACCCCACGCACCCCCACGAACGCGAGAAAGAATAGCCATTGCCACGGCGGCAGCGGGTCGCGTCGTGCGACCTTCGTGCTCAGCCAGCGTGGCAGGTAGGCCGCCGGATAGACCCATACGAAGCGCGCGACAACGACCGCGGCGAGGATGAGGAGAACGGCCAAAATGGATCCCTGCAGCGGAAAAATCTCCGGGCGATCGAGCAAGGTCCGGATCTGAAGACCCGTCACTAGGAAAATTATGCCCTCGAGCAGATAGACGAGCAGATCCCAGAAGAAGATTCCTTGCAGTCGCGTCGCGGCGGGGATCAGCAGCGCGCCGTTCCAGCTGACATAAAGGCCGGTCGCGATGGTTGCTAAAACGCCCGATCCTCCTAAATGGGCGGGAAGCAGAAAGGCGACGTAGGGCGTCATCAATGATAGCGTGATCTCGACGCGCGGTTCGCGCGCCCAGCGCCGCAAGCGCAGGCTGAGCCAGCCGATGGCAATGCCGTAAGCAATTTCGCCGACAATGATCAGAACGAATGTTCCGGCAGCCTGGCCGAGCGAGAAGAAGCCGGTGCCGACCGCCGCAATCGCAAAGCGGTAGAGGATTAAGGCAGTGGCGTCGTTGGCAGTGCCTTCGCCGTTGAGCACCACGACGAGCCGCCGCGGGATGCCGAGTTGGCGCACGATCGCCAACGGTGCGAGAACGTCGGGCGGCGCCACGATAGCGCCAAGCACAAAGGCGACGCCGATCGGCATGGCGAGCGCCCAATGCGCCAGCGCCGCCACGGCGCAGGCCGTGAACAGGACGCATCCCACCGCCAGAAGTGCAATCGGCCGCAGATTGAATTTAAACTCGCGCCAGCTCATGGCGACGCCGGCCGAATAAATCAGCGGCGGCAAAATTCCAAGCAGCACGAGTTCGGGCGCCAGCGTGATCCTCGGCACGCCCGGGACTAAAGCCAGTGCAATGCCGGCGACGACCAGAAGAATCGAGGGAGCGGTGTTAATGCGCCGCGCGACGACCGCGACGATCACCATGACCGCCAGCAGCAGCAGCAGAGTTTGCAGGGTCTGTTCCACGATCGACTTAGGTTGGTCTCGTTTGCGCCCCGAATGGCATGGTAGCGGGTTCAAGCCTCTCGCCAAGCGGCACACCGACTGCAGGTCCGCGCGTCAAACTTGACATTTCGTCTCATTTTCATTGACTATTGTCTCCGTTATAGTTACATGCCGCCCGCTCGCGGGCGGCTTTGGGCATCAAGCCCCCTAGCACTACGACTAGGGCGCGTGTTGCACGCTGGACTAAGGGACAGGGGCGGGTAACGCCCGCTCAAAGGGATACGCAAAACGTGTCCCGCCACGTCCCAGGAAGCATGGCCTGAGGCTGAGCCCCTTGCGATGAAGGACTCCTTGGGGCGAGAACCGCGGTGGAACGCCGATAGATGTGCGCCTGGCGATCCAGGCGCGGCCGTGGCCGACGCCACGGCAGAATACCAATTGCGTCTGTCGGCGTTTCGCCTCCGACATATTCGTTCGTAGCCCGGGTCGTCATCCATGCAGAAGCTTCACTCGCACAGCGCTTCCACCGGCGCTCGGGCGCGTGGCCTCAGTATGGACCACCGGGCCAAGCCCGGCGGTGACGATTTCTGAGAGTGCCGTGTCATAGCTCGGGCGCTCAGACGCGCCGCGAGAACGCGTTTCTATTTTCACCTCTCCCCACTGGGGAGAGGGAGAAGAAGGCGTGGCGAGATTCTTGCCCCTCCTCGCCGCCACCAAGCCGGAGTACCTTGGACCCATGGCTCGGATCATCCGCTCGCTCGACGAAGCGCTGGCGCCGATTACCGACGGCTGCATGCTGGCGGTGCCGCGCGAGACCTCCGGCGTTGCCATGGCGGCGACGCGCGCACTGGTTCGGCGCGGCGTCAAGCACCTGCATCTGATCGCGCTGCCGACCTCGACCGTGCAGGCCGATCTCTTAATCGGCGCCGGCTGCGTGGATATGCTTGAAACCTCCGCGGTCAGTCTCAGCGAGTTCGGGCCGGCGCCGCGGTTTACCGCTGCTATTCTTGCCGGCGAAATCAAAATGAGGGACGCCACTTGCCCAGCGCTGCACGCGCAATTCCAGGCTGCGGAAAAAGGCGTGCCGTTCATGCCGCTGCGCGGGTTGATCGGCTCGGATCTAATGACGCATCGCCCGGATTGGAAAGTCGTCGACAATCCGTTCGGCAATAACGATCCGATCGTGCTGTTGCCGGCGCTCAAGCCCGACGTTGCGCTGTTTCACGCGCCTTTGGCCGATCGCGACGGCAATGTTTACATCGGCACCCAGCGCGAGCTCGTCACCATGGCGCACGCTGCGCAGCGCACCATCGTCACGGTGGAAGAAATTCACGACGCGGATTTGTTGCGCGATCCGCTGTTCGCCGCCGGCACCTTGCCGGGGTTCTATGTCGAAACGATCGTCCTCGAACAGCGCGGCGCGTGGCCGCTGCCGCTGCCCGACCGTTATGGTATCGACGCGGTGCATATGAGCGAATACGCGCGGCTCGCAGCGACCCCGGAAGGATTTGCGCAATATCTCGATCGTTATGTCTATGAAAAACGCGCGGCGTAACGCGATCTCAGCGCCGTCATGCCCGACCATTGCCGTTCGAAGAACGGCCTCGCTTCGCTCGCCTATGTGCCGGGCACCCACGTCTTTTCGGAAATTCTGCAGACGTGGATGGCCGGGACAAGCCCGGCCATGACAGACACAAAAATCCGCGACGAGGAATTACTCGCCGACGTCATTTGCCGCTTGATCGGCAACGCGCGTCACATCGCCGTCGGCGCCGCCTCGCCAATCCCGGCGACCGCCGCTTTGTTGGCGCGTGAACGCGCCGATCTTCACAACGCGGCCAGGCCCTACGTCTCGCTGCTCGGCAGCCGCGCGCACACCTTCTTCACCGACGGCTCGCGTGAATTGTTCGATTGCGCCGGCCAGGGCCGCATCGACGTGTTCTTTCTGTCCGGCGGCCAGATCGACGGCGAAGGCAATATCAATCTGGTCAGCGTCGGCGATTACGAACGACCCAAGGCGCGCTTTCCTGGCTCGTTCGGTTCGGCTTACCTCTATTACGTCGTGCCGCGCGTCATTCTGTTTCGCGTCGAGCACTCGCGCCGCACTTTGGTGCCGAAAGTCGATTTCATCAGCGCCCCAGGCGGCAGCGACGACAATGTGGTCCGCCCCGGCGGGCCGGTCGCTCTGGTCACCAATCGCTGCCTGTTCGCTTTCGACCGCGTCCAGCGGCGTTTTCGTCTCGTCAGCGTCCACCCCGGCCACAGCGTCGAGGAGGTCGACGAGAATACCGGCTTCGCCTTCGATCGGCCGGCGCAAGTGCCGCTCACACCCGCGCCGAGCGCCGAGACATTGCGCTTGATGCGGACCACGGTGGCGCCGATGCTGGCGGAAGTCTATCCGGAATTTGCAAGAAGAGTATTTGGATACGTGGTACCAACCGCAGCGATGAATGGCTAATTTCCGTCACCCTGAGGTGCGAGCGTAGCGAGCCTCGAAGGGCGACGGCACCCAAGTCGACGGCTGTCGACTTGGCCAGTACACCATTTCCAAAATCGGAAAAACGCCGATTTTGGTTGGCATTTCGGCCGCATCCTTTGGAGGGCCGCGGAGCTTGTCATCGGGCCGGCCACTTCGGGCCGGACCCGTTGGCGGCCACCTCAGGATGACGGGGCAACTCTCAACAAACGGGGCAGGAGTGCGCGGTGAGGACAGTGGAAGCGGCGGTGATCGGGGTTGGCTGGATCGGCGGGTTGCGCGCCGACACGCTCTCGCGCACGGCGCTGGTCGACAAATTGCACCTCTGCGACGTCAAGCCGGACCGCCTTGCCGAGGTGAAGAAACTCTACAAGCCGGCGAGCGCCATCGCCGATTACAAAGAGATCGCCGGCAACGATAAAATTTCCGTCGTCTATATCTCGACAACGCCGGAGGCAAACCATTATCCGATCGCGCGCGACTGCCTGCGCGCCGGCAAGCATGTGATGCTGGAAAAGCCGATCGCGCTGGAATTGTGGGAGGCTGACGAGCTCATCCAGCTGGCAAAGCGGAATAATCTGAAATTCACCATCGGTTATTCGCAGCGCTTCAATCCTAAGATCGCTTTTGCCAAGAAGAAGATTATCGACGGCACACTCGGCAATGTCGTCTCGGTGCTGGTGAGCCGGCATCTGTCGCGCGATCTCGGCAAGAAGATCGCGAGCCGCGTCCGGCTTTCGCCGGTGGTCATGGAATCGACCCACGATCTGGATTTCGTGTTCTGGCTGCTTGAACCGGCGAAGCCGGTCCGCGTCTATAGTCAGGGCGCTTACGGCTATATGAAGCCGGTCAACGGCTCGCACGACGTCATGTTCACCACGGTGACGATGGACAATGGCGTCGTGGTGATGATCGGCGGCGGCTGGAATTTCCCACCGAGCTATCCGAATTACTGTTCGACCTGGATCGAAATCACCGGCACCGAGGGTGCGCTCACGCTCGACGACACCCAGCGCGACAATTGGCTCAACACCGCCAAGCGCGGCCAGGAATTCACGATGTCGACAATGCCGGGCGAATGGGTCGATCACGTCTATGCCGGCGGCATCGGTCCGGAGACGGTGCATTTTCTGGAAGCCTGTATCCGCGATACGTCGGTGATGGTGACCCCGGAAAGCGCGCGCCGGGTGATGGAGACCTACAGCGCCGCCGATCTGTCGGCCGACCGCAATGAGCCGATCGATCTGCCGCTGACCAACGAGACGCTCTCCGGCATCGCCGAACTCAAGCAGCGCAATCGCGCGGGCCTCAACGTATGAAGAAGAACGCCAAAGGCGTCGGACTTGCCATCATCGGCGCCGGCCGCGTCGGACTGTTTCGCGGCGAGGTGGCGGCGCGTCATCCTGCGGTGGAGTGGATCGGTATTGCCGAGCTCAATCACAATCGCGGCGGCGATGTCGCCGCGCGGATCGGCGCCGACTTCGTCACCACCGATTACCGCGCGCTGTTGGCGCGGTCGGAAGTCACCGCGGCGATCATCGCCACCGACGAGCATCTGCACGTCGCTCCGATCCTGGCCGCAGTCGAGCGCCGCTTGCCGTTGCTGATCGAGAAGCCGCTCGCCACCGATCTCGCCCAGTCGGCGCGCGTGCTCAAGGCGATCACCGACGCCAAGCTCGATGCGGTGGTCGGCTATACCCAGCGGTTCCGGCGCAAATGGCTCGCCGGCAAGGAGAAGGTGCGCAGCGGGGCGCTTGGCGATGTGACCATGGTGAGCTCGCGCGCTTTCATGAACCGGCTGGTCGCGACCGACAATTAC
>Ga0306920_100010649_pt1 | contig 12344 bp, 12 predicted proteins | sample flu12Cox44000170_FD_204666 | JGI IMG/M metagenome (GOLD analysis project Ga0306920, IMG submission 204666) | Lab enrichment of tropical soil microbial communities from Luquillo Experimental Forest, Puerto Rico - flux4day.12C.oxic.44.000.170 (v2)... | ecosystem: Environmental > Terrestrial >...
CGGGATGGGCATAGGGGAAGCCGTTGAACCAGCCGTGCGAGTATTTCTGCTTGGCCAGCGTGAACATGCCCTCGGGCGACACGTCGTGGATGATGTCGAGCTCGTGGTTCTGCTGGGCGATCACGCGCTTGTCCGGCGGACCGGGATCGATGTAGGCGACGTACTTCGGCCCAGGCTCGCCGAAGCGCGCGACGGTGGTGCGCTTCCAGTCGTCGCGCTTCTGCCAGATGTACCATTTGCCGTTGGGATCGAACGACTTCAGCGTGTAGGCACCGAGCGTCACCGGCGGATTGTTGTCGAACTTCACGATGTCCGGCACCTTCTCGAATACGTGCTTGGGCATCATCCACATGGCGTTCCAGCGCACCGTGAACAGCGCGTGGAAGCGCGAGTTGGGCTTCTTGAGCTTGAACACCACGGTCTGCGGATCGGGCGAGGAGATCTCGGCGACGTTGATCTGCACCGGCGCGCTCCAGCGCAAACCGTTGGTCTTCATGTGGGTCTGGATGGTGAAGACCACGTCGTCGGCGGTGAACTCGACGCCGTCGCTCCAGAAGATGCCCTTGCGCAGCTTCACCGTCATCTCGGTGAAGTCGGCGTTGTAGATCGGCTTCTCCGAGGCCAGCGAATTGTCCCATACCCCGTCGATGCCCTTCTGCGGATCGATGTACCAGAAGGTGTCCATGCCGAGCTGCTGCAGGCCGTTCGACTGGCTGCCGGCGTTGATCGCCCAGATGTTGAACCAGCCGGCATTCTTGATCGTGCCTTCCGGGTTCTCGACGATCAGGGTTTCCTTGCGCGGCAGGTCGGAGATCGTGCCCTGCGCCGAGGCGTCGGCGAGAGTGAGGGCAGCCAGCAGCGCTGCGGCAATGCCAGGCCAAAGGCGCATCGTTTCCTCCGTGAATGCGCCTTTTGCAGCGGCGCAAATTTAATTGGAGGCGACGCTAGCGCGGCTTGCGATCAAATGGAACCGCTTGCGGTTCCATTTGATCGGAAACGCGTTGCACGTGGCGCTTCGACCAAAGAGCATAGTCCGCCCGCAGCCGGGCGGACTATGCCTCAGCCAGCAGCCGGAAGGGCGTCAATCAAGCCCTGCACGGCGATGCGTTCCTCGGCGCCATGGCTCAGCCGGAAGAAGGCATCCTGCGGCTTTTCCAGCACGAACATCGCCTTGGCGTCGAGGCCGAGATTGATGCCGCGCAGCACCGCGCCGCTGACGCCATGGCCGACTACGACGGTGCGCAGGTTGCCGGCGATGATGTCGCTCAGCGCCGCCTGCGTGCGACGGCGCAACTCGACATGCGTCTCGCCACCCGGCGGGCAGAAGCCGTGCGGATCGGCGCGCCACGTCGCGAGCGCGTTGGGGTGATCGGCCTCGATCTCCTTCCAGGTGAAGCCCTCCCACGCGCCATAGCGCAGCTCGGCCAGCCTGGGATCGTCGCGCCATTCGCCGGGATCGAGGCCGAGCTCGCGGCCGACGAGCAGCGCGGTCTCGCTGGCGCGGCCGAGCGGGCTCCTCAGAAATACGGTCGGCACGGACTGGTGCGCGAGCTCCGACCGGAGCGCCCGGCCCATGGCAACCGCCTGGGCGCGGCCGCGCTCGGTCAGCGGCGAATCCTTGGTGCCCTGCATGCGGCGTTCGGTGTTCCAGGCGGTCTCGCCATGGCGCAGCACGTAGAGCGGGGCAGTGAGGATCATCTCGGGCAACGCAGGATCACGATCTTGGCCGCACCATAGCGCCTCTCGTCGACGGTCTCGAATCGCGCCGGCGCGATCAGGTCCTCGGCATGGCCGAGCTCGACGGTGGCGACCGCGCCGGGTTTTAGCCAGCCGGCTTCAGCGAGGGCCGCAAGGGCAGGGGCGGCGAGGGCCGAGCGGTAGGGCGGATCGAGGAAGACGAGGTCGCAGCCCTCGCGTGACGGCGGCGGGCGGGTCGCATCGGCGCGGATCACCTTGGCCGCCGCCGTCTCGCCCAGCTTGCGCAAATTCTCGCCGATTAACTTGATCGCCGCAGGATCGCTGTCGAGAAAGGTCGCATGCGCCGCTCCGCGGGAGAGAGCCTCCAGCCCCAGCGCGCCCGAGCCGGCAAAGGCGTCGAGCACGCGGCACTCGACGAGCGGCGAGGTGCCGTCAGCCGTCCAGTTGGCATGCATCAGGATATTGAACAGCCCCTCGCGCGCGCGGTTGGCGGTCGGTCGCGTGGTCTGGCCTTCGGGCGTGGCGATGGTGCGGCCGCGATGCTTGCCGCCGATAATCTTGATCATCGCCGCCGCTTGGCGGCGCGCGGCTTGGCCCAGCCCTCTTTGCGCAGCGTCTTCAGGCCCAGTAGGTTGTCGAGCGCCTGGGTCGGCATCTCCTGCGCCGCGCCGCGCTCGAGGTCGCCGAGGTGGAACGGCCCGAAGGCGGTACGGATCAGGCGCACCACCGGCAGGTCGAGATGGGCGAGCACGCGGCGGACCTCGCGGTTCTTGCCTTCGGCAAGTGCGATGTTCAGCCAGGCGTTGGTGCGCTGCTGGCGGTCGAGGCTGGCCTTGATCGGCCCATAGTGCACACCCTCGACGGTGATGCCCTTGGCAAGCGCCGCCAGTCGCTCGGCCGCGACCTCGCCATGCACGCGGGCGCGATATTGCCGGATCCAGCCATTGGCCGGCAGCTCCAGCCGCCGCGCCAGGCCACCGTCGTTGGTGAGCAGCAGCAGGCCTTCCGACATGAAGTCGAGCCGGCCGATGGCGATGGTGCGCGGCATTGCTTTGGGCAGCGACTCGAAGATCGTCTTGCGGCCCTGCGGATCGCGCGCCGTCACGATCTCGCCCGGCGGCTTGTGATAGCGCCACAGCCTGGGCCGCTCGGCCTCGGGCAGCGGCTTGCCGTCGACCTCGATGCGGCTTTTGTCGGTGACCACGCAGGCCGGCGTGGCCAGCACCTCGCCGTCGACCTTGACCCGGCCGGCCGCGATCCAGCGCTCTGCATCGCGGCGCGAGCACAGGCCGGCGCGCGCCAGCCGCTTGGCAATGCGTTCGCCTTCCTTGGCGGGTTCGCTCACCGGGACGACGCGGCGCCCAGGAAGGCCTTGAACAGGCGGGCGTCGCCCTCGGAGATCAGGAATTCGGGATGCCACTGCACGCCGATGCAGAAGCGGTAGGCCGGCGCCTCGATGCCCTCGATCACCCCGTCGGCGGCGGTGGCGTTGATCACCACGCCTTTGGGGGCGTCGGCCGCGGCCTGGTGATGAGCGCTGTTCACCTCGAGCTGGTCGGCGCCGACGATTCTGTGCAGCTGGGTGCCTTTGGCGACCTTGACCGTGTGGCCGGGCTCGTTGCGCGGGTTGGGCTGCTCGTGGGCCAGCGCATCGGCGACCGCGTCGGGAATGTGCTGGATCAGCTTGCCGCCCAGCACGACGTGCAGCAGCTGCTGGCCGCCGCAGATCCCCAGCACCGGCTTGTCCTGGGCGAGTGCTGCCTGGGTGACGCCGAACTCGAAGGCCGTGCGCCGGTCCTTGGTGATCACGGTGGCGTGGGCGGGGCCGCCGCCATAGTAGGACGGGTCGACGTCGAAGGCGCCGCCGGTCACCACCAGGGCGTCGATGCGCTCGAGATAATCGGCGATCCGGTCGGGCTCGTGCGGCAGCGCTACCGGCAGGCCGCCGGCTTGATCGATGGCGTCGAGGTAGTTCTGGCGCAGCGCATACCAGGGAAACTTGGAGTAACCGCCGGGCTTTTCCGCATCCAGGGTCACGCCGATCAGGGGGCGGGGCATGCTGGCAAAGATACGCGCGTGCGCGCGCTCAAGCTATAGTGGCGCCCGCATGGATGCTGCGAACAAGACACCGATGGAGCGCGCGCTCGAGCTGGCGCGCGCCGCCGCCCAGGCGGGAGAGGTTCCGGTCGGCGCGGTGATCACGGCCCCCGACGGCCAGGTGCTGGTCGAGGCCGCCAACCGCACCGAGGCCGACAAGGACCCGACCGCCCATGCCGAGCTGCTGGCGATCCGCGCCGCGGCCAAGATGCTCGGCGCGCCGCGCCTGGTCGACTGCGACCTCTACGTCACGCTCGAGCCCTGCCCGATGTGCGCCCAGGCGATTGCCTTCGCCCGTCTACGCCGGCTCTACTACGGCGCGGCCGATCCCAAGGGCGGTGGCGTCGACAACGGCCCGCGGATCTTCGCGCAGCCCAGCTGCCATCACCGGCCCGAGATCTACGGCGGCATCGCCGAGCGCGAGGCCGGCGATCTTCTACGGGCGTTCTTCCAGGAACGTCGGTAGGGACGTCTCGTCCTCCAGCCAGGCCGGCAGCACCGGCGACGGCTGGGTGTCGAGCCAGGCGCGGGCGGCGCCACGATCGCGGAAGATCTTCAGCGGGCGATCGGCGACTTCCAGCGCCGTGAACTGCCGCGCCTGCAGCTCGACCTCGGCGGATCCGACCACGAGCGCCAGGGCGCCCATCGGGCCCGTGCCGCGGTGCTCGCGCACGTACCTCGACAGCGCCATGATGCCGTCGCGACCGAACGTCAGCTCGGCCTGCCCGAGATCGACCAGCTTGCGGTAGGACAGCGTCGCGGGCATCGCGATCGCTTGCACGCACTCCTCCATGTCGGCGAGGCGAATGACGCCCGTTGCCGAGATGACGACCGAACGCGTGCTATGAGAAACCCTCCAATGAACCGGCATCGATGCACCCCCTGATGCTGTTCGCGAGCGAGGGTTTGGCGCCGTACCGAGCGATGTTCTGTGGGAATTCGCACGCAAGGCCGACCTTTTTTCGGATTGTGTCCCGAACGCGGCGGCCAAGACCGCCATCTCCATCAACATCGCCAACCTGAGCTTGGCGGCGGTGTTGTTGATGGGGACTGCGAGGCTCGTATGCCGAACAAATTGCACTGAGAAGCCTCCGTCCCACCTCCTAGAGCGTGGGACAGGAGGATGAGTAGCTCTCTCTCTGACTCGAAGAAGGTCACCAAACCGCCGCCACCACAGAGTGGCGGTGTTGCGGTCTTGGCGGTGGGACAACAACACCGCCGCCAAGCTCAGGCTGGCGGACTTCGATCTGTTGGCGAACCTGGCAGTCAGGGCTTGACGAACTTCAGGAAGAACTCGTCCTTGGGCTGCGGCGGATCGGGCGTGTTCTTGTCGCGCGGGTCGTTAGGGTTGCGCAGGAAGTTGCCCTCCGCCACGAGCTTGAAGCCCGCTGCCTCGACTTCCTTGCGCAGGAAGGCCTCCTCGATGCGATGCAGGGTGCCCGACTCGGAGATGCCTGTGCCGGGCCGGCCGGAATGGTCGGCGATGACGTAAATGCCGCCGGGCTTCAGCGCCTTGAAGATCGCTTTGTTCATGGCCGCGCGATCGACATTCAGGAAGCCGAGGTCGTGGTAGTTGAACATCAGCGTGACGAGATCGAGCTTGCCGTCGGCGAGCTCGGCCGGCACCGGATCCTCGAACGGCTGGACGACGGCGGTGATCGGCGCGGCGGCGACATTGGCCCCCTTCATCCGGCTCTCGCGGTCCGCCAGCATCACCGGCGAGGGCCGTGGCGGCCCAGACGGCGGCGGCGGCGCGGCCACGGTGGGATTGGAATTGCCCTCGCGATTGGTCGGCGCGGGCGGCGGCGCGGCCGGCCGCGGCCGGCTCTGGCCGTAGACCTTGCCGGTGGGGCCGATGGCGCGCGCCAAAAGCTCGGTCGTGTAGCCGCCGCCGGCGCTGACGTCGAGTGCGACAAGGCCGGGCTTGAGTGCCAGGAAGGCCAGGATGTCCTCGGGATGGCGGCGCTTGTCGTTGGTCAGGTCCGCCGGCGTGCGGTCGGGGCTGGCGACGATCGCCTTGATCTGCTCGGTGGCGATCGGCTGGGCCAGCGCCGCCGACGCGACCAGGCCGGTGCCGATGACGAGGGCCAACAGCATCGCTCTTGTGTTCATCGTTCTCCCCTCTAGCTGAGGCGCGACAATGCCCATGCCGCGGCGTCGCGCACCAGAGCGGAGTCGTCGATCAACAAATGTTTGATCGCCGGCAGCGACGTTTCAGGAGCGCCGCTGTTGCCCAGCGCATAGGCGACATTGCGCAGGAAGCGGTCGCGGCCGATGCGCTTGACGGCGGTGCCGGCGAAACGGCGGCGAAACGTTTCATCGTCGAGGCGGGCCAGCTCGGCCAGCGCCGGGGCGGTGAGAGCCGGCCGCGGGCTGAAGGCCGCCTCGCGCGCGGCTTGCGCGAACTTGTTCCACGGGCAGGCGCTGAGGCAATCGTCGCAGCCATAGATGCGGTTGCCTAACAGCGGTCGCAGGTCCTCGTCGATCGGGCCCTCGTGCTCGATGGTGAGGTAGGAGATGCAACGCCTTGCATCGATGCGGTAAGGCGCGGGGAAGGCCTTGGTCGGGCAGGCATCGAGGCAGGCGCGGCACTGGCCGCAATGGTCTTGTTCGGGCCGGTCGTAGGGCAGCTCGGCCGAGACCAGCAGCTCGCCCAGGAACAGCCAGGAGCCGAACTGGCGCGACACCAGGTTGGTGTGCTTGCCCTGCCAGCCCAGCCCCGCCGCCTCGGCGGCGGGCTTTTCCATCACCGGCGCGGTGTCGACGAACACCTTTATGGGGTGGCGGTAAGTGTCCCAGATGAAGCGGCCGAGCGCCTTGAGCTTGCTCTTGATCACCTCGTGATAGTCGCGGCCCTGGGCATAGACCGAGATCGCTGCGCGTTCGCGATCGGCCAGCACGGCTAAGGGATCGACGTCGGGGGCGTAGTTCAGCGCCAGCGACACCACCGTGCGCGCCTGCGGCCACAAGGTCGCGGGATCGACGCGCGCCTCGGGGCGTTGCCCCAGCCAGCCCATGTCGCCCTGGTAGCCCTGGGCCACGAAGCCGCCGAGCTCCGCCAGCCGCCGCCGGCGCGCGTCAGGCGCGAGGTTGGCCGGGGCAAAGCCCACGGCATCGAAGCCCAGCCGCAGCGCCTCGTCGCGGATGGCATCGCGAAGCGCCGCCGGGCTCGCCTTCCTGGGCGGTCGCTTGGGCGTGGGCGGCGTGCGGCTCATCGACCCCGGTAGGCGGCGACGCCCTGGTCGGGCAGCCACAGACCCTTGGGCGGCGCGCTGGTCTGCCAGAACACATCGATCGGCATGCCGCCGCGCGGATACCAGTAGCCGCCGATCCTGAGCCAGCGCGGCGCCAGCTCCTTCACCAGCCGCTTGGCGATGGTGAGCGTCGTTTCCTCGTGGAAGCCCGAAACGTTTCTGAAACTGCCGAGATAGAGTTTCAGCGACTTGCTCTCGACCAGCTTGGTGCGCGGGGCGTAGTCGATCACCAGGTGCGCGAAGTCGGGCTGGCCGGTGACGGCGCAGAGCGTGGTGAACTCCGGCGCCGCGAAACGCACGAGGAACAGCGCGCGCGGATCGGGGCTGGGCACGGTCTCGATCACCGCCTTGTCGGGCGATGCCGGCGCCTTGGTCGCGCGGCCGAGCTGGGTGAGATGCGGGTATTTAGTCATGGCCCCATCATATGCTAATCGACGCGGCCATGACGTATCGCGTTGCCATCGTCGGCGCGGGGCCGAGCGGCTTCTATGCCGCCGACGGGCTGCTGCGCGAGCGTCCCGACCTGCGCATCGACCTGATCGATCGCCTGCCGACGCCGTTCGGCCTGGTCCGGGCGGGCGTGGCGCCCGACCATCAGGGCACCAAGGCGGTGATCCGCCAGTTCGAGCGGCTGCTGGCCCAGCCCGACGTGCGGTTCGCCGGCAATGTCGAGATCGGCCGCGACGTGTCCTGGGAGGAACTGCAGGCCGATTACCACGTGGTGATCGTCGCCACCGGCATGGTGATCGACAGGAAGCTCGGCGTGCCGGGCGAGGAGTTGCCACATGTCTGGGGTTCGTGGCGCTTCGTCGCCTGGCTGAACGGCCATCCCGATTTCCGTCAGGGACCGGACCTCTCCAAGGTCAAGCGTGTGGCGGTGATCGGCAACGGCAATGTGGCGCTCGATGTGGCGCGCGTGCTGGCCAAGTCGGCCGACGAGATGGCCAAGAGCGATATCGTGCCCGAGGCGGGCGCGGTGATCGCGGCGGCACCCCTCACCGACATCACTATGATCGGCCGGCGCGGACCCGAGCAGGCGTCGTTCACCAATAACGAACTCGCCGAGATGGGCCGCCTGGCCCGCGCCGTGCCGCTGGTCGATCCGGCGGCGCTCGAGGTCGAGGCGCCGAAGGGCGATCCCACACCCGAGCGGCTGCGCAAGGCCAAGAACCTGGAAATCCTGAAGGGCTTTAGCAACAACAAGCCGGGATCGAAGCCGATCGCGCTGCATTTCGTGTTCAACACGCCGATCAAGGCGATCAAGCCCGGCGAATACGATCTGGTCATCACCTGCATCGGCTACACCGGCGAGCCTTATCCCACGGGCGAGGGCGTGTTCGCCGTCGGCTGGGCCAGGCGCGGGCCGAGCGGCACCATCCCGACCAATCGCGGCGAGAGCCACGCCGTCGCCCGGCAGGTGCTAGCCTGGCTGAAAGACCGCGACCTCAAGAGTGGGCCCGATCCGATGCCGATTGCGGTCGACGTCGCGGGCTGGCATCGCATCGACAAGGCCGAGATCGCCGCCGGCGCCAAAGCGGGGCGCCCGCGCGTCAAGTTGACGGAGTGGAAGGCGCGATTGGAGGTCGCGCAAGGCGATTGATCCCCCTATCCTGCGACCTCGGGGATAGGGAGGAACCATGTTGGGCCGTCGTCTTGCTTGCGCGCTTGCCGCGTTGTTTGCCTTTGCCGGAAGCGCCGGCGCCGAGACGGTGCTGAAGGTCTCGCTGCATTCGGATCTCAAGATCATCGATCCGATCTGGACCACGGCGCTGATCTCCACCCATCACGGCAACATGGTCTACGACACCCTGTTCGCCGTCGACGAGAAGATGCAAGTCAAGCCGCAGATGGTTGAAAAGTGGGACGTCTCGGCTGACAAGCTCACCTGGAGCTTCACGCTGCGCGACGGCTTGGAATGGCATGACGGCCAGCCGGTGACGGCCGAGGACTGCGTCGCCTCGATCAAGCGCTGGGCGGCCAAGGACGGCATGGGCCAGAAGCTGATGAGCGAGGTCGCCTCGCTCACCGCGCCGGATGCCACGACCATCAAGATGGTACTGAAGGAGCCCTACGGTCTGGTGTTGGATTCGCTCGGCAAGTCCTCGTCGAACGCGCCCTTCATGATGCCCAAGCGGATCGCCGAGACCGATCCCAACACCCAGATCACCGACGCCACGGGCTCCGGCCCCTTCATCTTCAAGAAGGACGAATGGAAGCCGGGCGAGAAGGCGGTCTACGTCAAGAACCCGAAGTACAAGCCGCGCAGCGAGCCGGCCTCGGGCTTGGCCGGTGGCAAGGTGGCCAAGGTCGACAGGATCGAATGGCTCACCATTCCCGACCAGCAGACGCAGGTGAATGCGCTGCTCAACGGGGAGATCGACCTGATCGAGTTCATGCCGGCCGACCTGCTGCCGCTGTTGCAGAAGGACAAGAACGTCAAGACCTTCGTCACCAACCTTGCCGGCCGGCAGTACGCCATGCGCTTCAACGTGCTGCACAAGCCGTTCGACAACCCCAAGATCCGCCAGGCCGTGCTCTATGCGCTCGACCAGAAGCCGTTCCTCGACGCCAATGTCGGCAACCCCGAGTACTACAAGGAGTGCCGCTCGCTGTTCCCTTGCGGCTCGCCGCTCGAATCGACCAAAGGCTGGGACGACAAGGTGCGTGGCAATGTCGCCAAGGCCAAGGAACTCCTGAAGGAAGCGGGCTATGACGGCACGCCGGTCGTGCTGATGCACCAGACCGATTCGGCGAACCACAATCAGCTTGCGACCGTTGCCCGGCCGCAGCTCGAGGCGGCGGGCTTCAAGGTCGACCTGCAGGCGATGGACTGGCAGACCTTGGTGTCGCGCCGCACCAAGAAGGATCCGCCCGACAAGGGCGGCTGGAGCGCCTTCTTCACCTCTTGGGGCTCGCCCGACGTGCTGACACCGGTGTCGGCTGCCTTCCTCAACGCCGCCTGTGACAAGGCGACGTTCGGCTGGCCGTGCGACGAGACGCTGGAGAAGCTGCGCGATGCTTTCGCCAAGGAGACCGATCCCGCCAAGCAGAAGGCGATCGCCGAGCAGGTGCAGCTGCGCGTGGTCGACTATCCGACGCACGTGATCCTGGGCCAGTTCACGCAGCCGACAGCGCTGCGCAGCAACATCGACGGTCTGCTCCACACGCCATCGCTGGCGCTGTGGAACGTCGAGAAGAAATGATGCGGATGCGCCGCTTTTTGCTGCCGCTGCTGGCCGCCTGCGGGCTGGCGGCGGCCTCGCCGGCGCCGGCCGAGACCGTGCTGCGCGCGGTTATGCACTCGGACCTCAAGATCATCGACCCGATCTGGACGACGGCGCTGATCTCGGCTCATCACGCCTACCTCGTCTACGACACGCTGTTCTCGCTCGACGAGAAGCTCGTGGTGCGCCCGCAGATGGTCGACAAGTGGGAGGTCTCGGCCGACAAGCTCACCTACACCTTCACCTTGCGCGACGGGCTGGAATGGCACGACGGCACGCCGGTCACCGCCGCCGACTGCGTGGCGTCGATCAAGCGCTGGGGCGCCCGCGATTCGACCGGCCAGACCCTGATCTCGTTCATCGCCGAGCTCACCGCACCCGACGACAAGACCATCAGGATGGTGCTGCGCGAGCCGTTCGGCCTGGTGATCGACATGCTGGGCAAGACCGGCGGCAACGTCGCCTTCATGATGCCCAAGCGCGTCGCCGACACCGATCCCAACAAGCAGATTACCGACGCCACCGGCTCGGGCCCGTTCATCTTCAAGAAGGACGAGTGGAAGGCGGGCGAGAAGGCGGTCTACGTCAAGAACCCGAAATACAAGCCGCGCAACGAGCCGCCCTCGGGCTTCGCCGGCGGCAAGGTCGCCAAGGTCGACCGCATCGAATGGATCTGGATCCCCGACACCCAGACCCAGGTGAACGCGCTGTTGAGCGGCGAGGTCGACCTGATCGAGGCCATGCCCTACGACCTGCTGCCGCTGGTCGAGAAGGACAAGAACGTCACGGTCATGACCATCGACAAGGCCGGCCGCCAGTACGTCATGCGCTTCAATACGCTCCTGAAGCCGTTCGACAATCCCAAGGTGCGCCAGGCGGTGGTCTACGCCATGCGGCAGAAGCCGTTTCTCCAGGCCAATGTCGGCGACCCGCGCTTCTATCGCGAGTGCAAGTCCTTGTTCCCCTGCGGCCTGCCGCTGGAATCGTCCAAGGGCTGGGAGGATCGCCTCAATGGCGATGCGGCGAAGGCGAAGCAGCTCCTGCAGGAAGCGGGCTATGACGGCACGCCAATCGTCGTCATGCACCAGACCGATCTGGTGAATCATTCCAACCTGGCGCCGGTGGCGAAGCCGCTGCTCGAGGCGGCGGGCTTCAAGGTCGATCTTCAGGCGATGGACTGGCAGACGCTGGTGTCGCGCCGCACCAAGAAGGACCCGGTGGGGCAGGGCGGCTGGCACATCTTCTTCACCTCGTCGGGCGCGCTCAGCATCCCCGACCCGGTGTCGAATTTCATGCTGATCGCCAGTTGCGAGAAATCCATGTACGGCTGGCCGTGCGATGCCGACATCGAGAAGCTGCGGGCGGCCTATGCGCGCGAGACCGACGACGCCAAGCGCCGCGAGATCGCCCAGCAGGCGCAATATCGCGCGATGGAGTACCCGACCTACGTGCAGCTCGGCCAGTTCACCGTGCCGACGGCGGTGCGCAGCAACGTGACGGGCTTCCGCCCGGCGCCCGCCATCACCTTCTGGAACGTCGAGAAGAAATAGCTAGTCGAGGCGCACCGCGACGCCCTTGAGGTCGTCGCGCGAAGAGGGATAGCGCTTCATCACCTCGGCGTCGTGGCCGGGCACCACCATGTCGATGCGGCCGTCGGCGAGCTTCTGCAGCTTGTCGTAGCCCGCCAGCATGTCGGCGACCGAGAACACGATCGAGAACAGCTTCCTGTCCTTGATGCCCCAATAGTAGTGGCTGGCATCCGACGCCAGCACCAGCCAGCCGTTGCGCGTGTTCACCCGGACCGACTGCATGCCCATGGTGTGGCCGCCGATCAAATGGACCGAGATGCCGGGCGCGATCTCCTCGTCGCCGTCATGGAACACCACGCGCTTGCCGTAGACCGCGCGCACCATGCCGACGATGTCCTCGATCTCGAAGGCATGGCGGAAGGTGCCGTGGCAGACGTGCCGCCCGGTGGCGAACTGCATCTCCTTGTCCTGCAGATGAAAGCGCGCCGTGGGGAACTTGTCCCAGTTGCCGACATGGTCGTAGTGCAGGTGGGTGATGACGA
>Ga0306920_100010650_pt1 | contig 12344 bp, 11 predicted proteins | sample flu12Cox44000170_FD_204666 | JGI IMG/M metagenome (GOLD analysis project Ga0306920, IMG submission 204666) | Lab enrichment of tropical soil microbial communities from Luquillo Experimental Forest, Puerto Rico - flux4day.12C.oxic.44.000.170 (v2)... | ecosystem: Environmental > Terrestrial >...
ACGGCTTCTCGCTGCAGCCGATCAATATCAACATCCAGGTTCATCCGGGATACGAGCACATCATCTCTCTCACTCCGACCCAAAGCGGTGAGTTCGGTATCGTCTGCAACGAGTTTTGCGGCATCGGTCACCACACGATGACAGGCAAGATTTACGTCGCGGAGCGGACACGCGCAGAGGCCGAGCAGCGCCCGGTCGAGGGGAGGTAGGGTCATGACCGCTGAAGCTGTCGTCGGAGCCGTAAGGGCGAATCCCGAGTTCCGCACCTGTCAATATACCGGGTTGAAGGTCGATGCCGCAGCACAGGCCTTGATCAAGGCGAACGCGGTTGCCGCGGTGATCTTTCTCGCGGTTGGCGGCCTCATGGGCCTGCTGGTGGCGTTAACGCGCTGGCCGGCGGTGCATCTCCTTCCCGCCGAGTGGTTTTATCTCGTGCTCACCGGGCACGGGGCGAACGTTCTTCTTTTCTGGATCATCTTCTTTGAGATCGCTGTGCTCTATTTTGCTTCCGCAATCCTGCTCAATTCGCGGCTCGCGGCGCCCAAACTTGCCTGGTTGGGCTTCGTGCTGATGATCGCTGGCGCGATAGCGACCAACGTGGCGGTGCTGCAGGGCGACTCAAGCGTGATGTTCACCTCTTATCCGCCGATGCAGGCCAAGCCACACTTTTACCTTGGCCTCGTCCTGTTTGCCGTGGGCGCGTTGATCGGCTGCGGCATTTTCTTCGCCACCCTCGTGATTGCGAAGGAAGAGAGAACCTATGAAGGGTCCATTCCGCTCGTGACCTTCGGCGCGCTGACAGCTGCCATTATTGCGGTATTCACGATCGCTACAGGCGCAATCATTCTGATCCCGACCTGGCTGTGGTCGCTTGGCCTGATCTCCAATATCGATCCCTTGATGTACAAGGTCATTTGGTGGGCGATGGGTCATTCCTCGCAACAGATCAACGTCTCGGCGCACGTCTCCATCTGGTATTTGATCGCTGCGCTCTTGGTCGGAGCCAAGCCGCTAAGCGAGAAGGTGAGCCGAACCGCATTCCTGATGTACATCCTGTTCCTGCAGCTTGCATCTGCGCATCATCTGCTGGCCGAGCCGGGCCTGGACGCAAGCTGGAAGATCGTAAACACCAGCTACATGATGTATCTGGCGGTCATGGGCTCGATGATCCACGGCCTGACCGTGCCGGGCGCTATCGAGGCGGCACAGCGACGCAACGGCTTCAATCGAGGCGTATTCGAATGGCTTCGCAAGGCGCCGTGGGGTAATCCGGCCTTCTCCGGAATGTTCCTCTCGTTGATCTTCTTCGGCTTCATCGGCGGCATTTCCGGCGTGGTGCTCGGGACCGAGCAGCTCAACGTTCTGATGCACAACACGATCTACGTGCCGGGGCACTTCCATGGCACGGTCGTTGCCGGAACGACGCTGGCCTTCATGGCGGCAACTTACCTGGTCTTGCCGCTAGTCTTCCAGCGCGAAATCATCTGGCCGAAACTGGCAAGGATCCAACCCTACCTTTTTGGCATCGGCGCGGCCGGCATCTCCCTTTTCATGATGGGAGCCGGGACCTTGGGCGTGGCACGCCGGCATTGGGATATCACCTTCAGTGACGCCAACCTGTCGTTCGCCTATTCGGCCGGTGCATTTCTGATGATGGGCCTGAACGGCATCTTTGCTATCATCGCAGCAATCGGCGGCATCCTTTTTGTGCTCGTCGTGGTCGGCACCGTGTTCTTTGGTCAGACAATCAAGGGCGGCCACAAGCTGACGTTCCCGCTGCATTCCGGCGGAGGGGCAGTTGCATCCCACTATGGCAGCGAGGGTACAATCAAATTGCCTGGCACGATCATCCTGATCGCGATCTTCTTCGTCAGCTTCGTGCTCTACTACTTCATCAATTGGAAATACCTGTCGGAACTCTGGCTGTTCCATTGATTAGCGAAGACTTGCGAGGAGACGGCCGGATGCGCGCGATAATCGGGACGGCGATCTCGCTCTTGAAGCTCAGGATCGGCATCGCCATAGCGGCGAGTGCGGTGGCAGGCATTGCCGTCACCGATGGCCCCGGACTCGCCTGGTGGCAGCCGCTCGGTCTTGCATTGGCCATCCTAGGGGCTTCCGGTGCGGCCGGAGCGTTCAACCACTATTATGAGCGTGATCTCGACCGCCTCATGCAGCGTACATGCAGGCGTCCGTTCGCGAGCGGAGCCTTGGTGGCAAGCCCGTGGTGGCCCGTGGCCTTTATGGCATTGCTGGCCATCTCGCTTGGCCTTGCCGCGCTCTGTGGTGGCCATGTTGCGGCGGCCTATGTTTTCCTTGGCGCATTCACATACGGCATCGTTTACACGGTTTGGCTTAAACGCCGCAGCACCTGGAACATCGTGGTGGGAGGACTCGCAGGAAGTTTCGCCGTGCTCGCCGGAGCGGCGGCGGTCGATCCGGCGCCGCAGGTCGTCCCGACCGTGCTGGCACTCGTGCTTTTTTTGTGGACGCCGCCGCACTTCTGGAGCCTCGCTGCAGCCAAAGGCGAGGACTATGCAAGAGCGAAAGTTCCGATGCTGCCGGTCGTTGTCCCGGCGCAAGCCTGGACCATGGCAATTCTCTCGCATGCGATTGGGCTGATGGTGATCTCGCTTGTGCCGCTCTGGTTTGGCGAGGGGCCGCTCTACGGTCTCGGCGCCGGACTCGGCGGCGGTTACTTCGTTTGGAAGAGTTTTAGGCTTTATCGCGAGCCGTCCAAGCCAAATGCGATCGCAAATTTCCTCGCTTCGCTCGTGCAACTCGCGCTGCTGGTGACAGGGGCGCTGCTTGCGAGCGTGGTCGGGTGGTATGCGTCATGAATCGCAGTGGCCTCGCAGCGACATGGGCAGTTGCGTTCGCACTGCTGTCCGTTGCTCCGGCCGCGACCGAACCAACGTCGACCGGACTTGAGCCGGCCGCGGCGATGGCGACGGGGAAGAGAGCACTCGGACGCACACTGGGCGCGTATGTGCTGACGGACATCAGGGGAACGCAGGTCACTCTCCGCGACTATCGCGGCAAGCCCCTCGTCATCAGCCTTGTTTACTCGGCCTGCAGTTCGGTTTGCCCGGTCACGACCCAGCATCTGATCGACGCCGTGACCGAGGCGGGGCGGGTGTTCGGGTTCAATCGCTTTGCCGTTCTCACGGTCGGATTCGACGCACGCAACGATACCGTCCCCAGGATGGCACAGTTCGCGTCTGCTCAGGGCATCAAATTGCCGAATTGGCGGGTTGCCAGCGGCGACGCCGCGACCATTGAGGCCCTCCTGAGCGACCTGGGCTTCAGCTACCGCGCTGTCGCGGGCGGCTTCGACCACCCGACGCAAACCACGATCGTCGACAGCGACGGAAAGATCTATCGCCACGTCTACGGCGACGATTTTCCGCTTCCGGTGTTCATGGAGCCGATGAAAAGCGCCATTTACGGCACGGCCGCGCCGCTTACCTGGGGCGGAATCATCGATCGCATCCAGTTCATCTGTACCGCCTACGATCCGGGTTCGCGCCGTTATCGTACCGATTTCGGTCTCGTCTTTGGAGCCGTTATCGCGGCTTTCTCCCTGTTCGCCATGGCCGGCTTCATATTGCGTGAATGGATCCGTGCGGCCAGGACGAGAGCGACCTGAAAGAAACGAGGGATGATGTGATCTGCGCAATCCGCAAAGCGCTCCGCATCGGCTTTGCGCTGATCGAAGAGCCGTTCGACCGCCTGTTTGGCGCGAAGCTCAATCCGCTGGCGCAGCTTGGCGCGCTGGGCTTTTTTTTCTTCTGGATCGTCGCGGTCAGCGGCATCTACTTGTTCATCTTCTTCGACACCGGCATCGAGCGGGCCTACCAGTCCGTCGAATACTTGACGCAGGAGCAATGGTTCCACGGTGGCGTGATGCGGAGCTTTCACCGCTACGCCTCCGACCTGATGGTCGTGATGATTGCCGTGCACCTGCTGCGCGAATTCGCTTATGATCATTATCGCGGTGTCCGGTGGTACTCGTGGTTCACCGGCCTTCCGATCATCTTGCTGCTCTACGCCTCCGGCATCACCGGCTATTGGCTGGTCTGGGACAAGCTCGCGCAATATGTCGCGATCGTCTCGTCGGAGCTGTTGGATTGGTTGCCCTTCTTCGGCGAACCGATCGCCCGCAACTTCATTTCTACCGGCACGCTCACCAGCCGCTTCTTTTCGTTGATGGTGTTCATGCATGTCGCGGTGCCGCTGTTCCTGCTGTTCATCATGTGGGTGCACATCCTGCGGATTTCGCGGCCGAAGGTGAATCCGCCGCGAACGCTAGCGCTGCTGTCCCTCATCGCGCTGCTGGCCGTCTCGATTTGGAAACCGGCGATCTCGCAGGGACCAGCCGTGCTGGCGAAGGTTCCGGCCCAGGTCGGCCTCGACTGGTTCTATCTGCCGCTCTATCCGCTCGCCAGCATCTGGAGCAACGGTGCGGTTTGGGCACTGCTCGCTGCCTTTTCGCTGATGATTGGACTGATGCCCTGGTTGCCACCGCTTAGGCGGGCAAAGCCTGCCGAAATTGATCTTGCGCATTGCAACGGCTGCGCGCGTTGCGCGGAGGATTGTCCTTACGAAGCGATACGCATGGTCGGGCGCACCGACGGGACGCCGTTCCCGACTCAAGCGCAGGTGAATCCGTCGCTATGCGTATCCTGTGGCATTTGTGTCGGTGCATGTCCGTCGTCGACGCCGTTCCGTCGCACACAGGATCTGCGGACCGGGATAGACCTGCCCGAATTCTCGCTGAGGCAGCTGCGTGAAAGGGTCGTCGAAGTCGCAAGCGAACTCACCGGGACGGGTCGCGTGCTTGTGCTAGCCTGCGAGCACGGCGCGGCGGCCGGGCGGCTCGAGGGAACGGTGGTCATGCCGTGCGTCGCGATGGCGCCGCCGTCGTTGATCGACTTCGCGCTGAGCCGGGATCTCGCCGATGGCGTTGCAATAGCGGGTTGCGTGGAAAGCGCCTGCTACAACCGCCTGGGGATCAAGTGGACGGAACAACGCTTCGCGGGAAAACGCGATCCCTATCTGCGTGCACGTGTTCCCCGCGAGCGGATTGCCACGATTTGGGCTTCGGCGCTCGCTGTGAAGAAAGCGGAAACGGAAATTGCGGCCTTCGCCGCGCGCCTGACTACTTTGTCGCCCAAACGATTGCGCTCGCCACTGCCCGGCAGCGTCTCGTCGCGGTCAGCGAAGGCTCGCGAACCGGCCGAGTTGAGGGAAGAGCCATGAGTCGGGCGCTGCGCCTCTCCGGTCAGTTCGCCGTGATCGCGACGCTGTTCGCGGCAGTAGCGTGGCTTTCTGACCATCCGACCTATCGGCAGATTCCGGAAGGGTCAGCGCTGATGATGCTGACGTTTGTTCACGGCGCTGATCGTCGGGGAGAGTGCCGCAGGCTCAGTCCGGAGGAGATCGCTAAGCTGCCGCCCAACATGCGTCGGGTACAAGATTGCCCGAGGGCGCGCCGCCCGATCTACGTCGAACTCGACGTCGATGGCCGCAACGTCTATCGCGCAAGCCTGCCGCCGACGGGAATTGCAGGCGACGGTCCGTCACGGGTCTACCAACGTTTTGTGCTGCCAGCGCGGGCATATGATCTCACCGCGCGCATGCGCGATACCGCCCGCTCCGAGGGGTTTGATCATGAACGGCGCGATACGATCGACCTTGTGGCGGGCCAGCTACTCGTCATCGATTATCGGCCGGAGAGCGGCGAGTTTATCTTTCGTTGAGGACCGGTTCATGGGCCTATTACAGTGGGAAAATCGCTATAGCGTTGGCATGCTCGCGGTTGATCACGAGCACAAGGAGCTGATCGAGGTGATCAATCGCCTTTATGCGGAAGCGGCGGGGCAAGGATCGAAGGATGTTGTTGTCAACTTTTTCGGCGATCTGTTCAAAGCGATATCGTCGCATTTTGCTCTTGAAGAGAGCCTGATGCGCGAGAACGGTTACGATCAGTTAATACAGCACAAAAATGACCACGAACGCCTGCTCGACGAGATCCGCGACATCATGGAGGACTTCGAAGCCTGCGATCGGTTCGACGAGAAGAATCTGGGGCAGCGGCTCGACGCCTGGTTCTCTCGGCATTTCGCAAGCCACGACGCACGACTTCATAAGGTGCTAGGGCATCACTGAGGAATCTTAGATTCTGAGAAAACAGGGGAAGGGGGTTTTTAATGGCAATTCTCTGCATCCAAAAATCCCGTTCCTGGCGGTCCAGGTCCAGCGGCTGACATCGCGCGACCAGCAATGGCACTGCTTTTGGGACGTGCGTTATTGCGGATTCAACCCAAGCGCTTCGAACTGCCGACTCAATTCCGCCGGAGCATCGCGCAACCGCTCGATGTTGATGCCACGAGGCAGGCGGCCTTCCACGGCAGCGCGGACCAGCTTGGGAGCAAGGAAGGCGAGCGAGATGGTGATGTTGACATGACGGACGCTGCATCGCTCGCGTAACGCAATTTGCTCAGCGTTGGTGACGGAGCCTGAAATAATTTCGTCCAGCCGGCGTCTGCCTAATGCGATCGCGCCAACGAGACGAAGCCGTTCCGGTCGCTCCGGCCGGATCTGGTTTCGCGCCGCACCGTGAGGCAACAGGAGTTGACGGAACCTTTTGCATGGTGGCTTTTGCCAGGGAATGGACAGGAGGCGATCGTCGATCGGTTCAATATCACCTGATGATTTGATCGTGCCGGGATTTTCGCGTGACCTCAGCTGCACCGTCAGCCGGTCCTTGTGAACGTCGATGCGGTCGACCAGCCCGGCGATTGCGGAGCGATCTGTTATGGACGAGGCCGGCATCCCGCTTTGGCTCCTGACATGCTCCTCGAGGGATTTGACGACGACATCCTCGATAATCGTAAGCCTGGATTTTCTGCTGGTCATGGGATCCTCAAAGGTGTGCGCGACGCCATTCGTCGCACCACCTCAACCCCACCTAGGCAAATGATCCGGCGGGTTGGATCCAAAAGCGCCCATCAGCGTCTTCCAGTCGCGAATGCCAGTCCATTCCGAGCAAGATGATTGCTCTTTTGCTTGCGAGCCAGCCGAGGATCTTTTTATCCATTTCGAACTTGCCGAAGTAGGCGGTCTTGTAGCCAAGTCCTTTAAGGACCGATCCCACATTGGGTATATCAGGGCTTTGGGTAGGCACGAAGTCGTACGGCATTTGATCGAACACGCCGGCGCTGGTACCGGCACCTCGGCATCGTCGGATGCTTGGAGTAACGCATATCCCGACGCGATCGCTGATGGCATCTTGCTCGGGCGCTAGGAACCGCGAGCCTGTTGAACCGTAACGCATTGATCTACGTATCCAATTGGGGCCTGGCCCCGACGCAAGATCTACCCGCAAAGAAGTCACATCAAAAGCCGGCCGTCGACCAAGAATCTGGTCGAACGGTCTTGCGGTTTACCGAATGCTAGTATATATGCGATATATCGGTTGCATATCGGAGGCGATGAGAAATGCTTAAGGCCGAGTCGTCAATTCATCTCAAGAGGGGGCAAATGACCGTTCCATATCGATGGGTCGTGGCCATCGTTTTGTTTGTTGCATACAGCATTCAATATCTTGATCGCGTGAAGACGTCAGTTCTTAATCCAGCGATCGCCCATGACATCCATCTCACGACAAGCGATATCGGTACCGGCGCGTTCCTAATGCTCCTGTTCTACGGGCCCGCACAATACGTCTCCGGAATTCTCACGGACAAATACGGCGCCAAAAAAATCCTGATATTTTCCATCATCTCCTGGTCAGTAATGACGGCGTGGATGGGCTTCATTCAAACGCCAGGCGAATATCTGTTCCGGATGGCGCTGTTCGGTGTCCTGGTCGGTACCGAATATGTCCCCTCGGCGCGCATTCTGATGCGCTGGTTCAACAAGAACGACCGCGCTAGAGCTCAGGCTTTGCTGTCGTGGGCCTGGATTCTTACGCCCGCCTGGGCCAGCATCTTTGCTACGCAGTTTGCCGCTCATGCTGGCGACTGGCGCATCGTGTTCTTCGTAACCGCAGCTATGGGGGTTGTGCCGCTTGTCATGGTCGGCTTCTATGTGTTCGACCGACCGGAACAGCACAAGAGCATTACGCGCGAAGAGCTTGCGCACAGTTATCAGGACGAGATCGAAGGCGGCATTCTAAGTGGTGACGATTTTCAGGACACTCAGAAGCAGATCTTGGCGAAGCAGAATTTCTCCTTCCTCGACCTGTTCAAGAATCGCAGCTACGTGGCCGTAGTCTTCGTCGATATCGTGATGCAGATCACGTTCTATGGCGCACTCGTCTGGATTCCGCTCTATCTGTCCGACACCTTCAAGTTCAGCTTGCAGACGATGGGCTACTGGAGCGCGGTGTACTTCGCAGCGGGTGCCGTCGGCAGTTTCACGTCGTCCTATCTTTCCGACAAAGTATTTCGTGGAAATCGTCGGATCATGATCCTGACGTGCTTCATCGGGCTCGCTCCGTTCGTGGCCTTGCTCGCAACCCTCAAGACTCCGAATCCCGAGCTTCTCGCGATTGCTCTTTGCGGCATGGGATTCTTTGCGAACATGGCGTGGGGGCCCTTTCTTACGGTGCCCGCTGAGATTTTCACCCCTGAGGTCTACGGCAAAGCGATGGGCTTCGTGAACGGTGCAGGCTATACGGTGGCCGCGTTCAGCTCGAAGATCTTCGCTGCCCTCGTGGTGGTAAACGAAGGCGTCATGGACTACTCCATGGGATGGTTCTTTATCGCCGCTTGTGTGCTGATTGGCATTGTTGCCTCCACCTTCATTCGGACGCCTGCCGCCGACACCAGAACGGCGGCCGTGACTATCAAGGCGGAGGCGAGAGCCTGATGGCCGGTCGGGCACACGATCATCGTCCTGTTGCGAGGCTTGATACTGATGTCCTCGTCGTTGGGGGCGGGGCCGCGGGAGTCGCGGCGGCGGTCACTGCGGCGGAACAAGGCTTGCGGGTCCTGCTCATCGAACGCTACGGCTTCTGTGGCGGTGGAGCTGTTGCGGGGCTGTCTGGCACAATCTGCGGTCTCTACGAAGCGTCCGATCACCCGAACGCGAAGCCGAACCAGCTCGTGCACGGTTTCGTTGATCGTTTCATAGAGGTCATGGAGCGAAAAAACGGTCTCACCGGTCCGGTGCGTTACGGCAAAACTTTCACGCGGGTTCACGAGCCGCTAGTTTGGCGTGAAGCTGCGGATCATCTGCTGTCAGAGGCCGGCGTGCAAGTCATCTTGCACGCCATCGTAACTGACGTGCTGATGGACGGCGAGCGCATCGAAGGCGTGGTGGCTTATTCGAAGCAGGGAAAACTGGATGTTCGCGCAAAGCTCACCATCGACGCGAGTGGCGACGCCGACATCGTCGCTATGGCGGATTTGCCGTACTTCGTGGGAGACCGTGGAAAGGTGCAAAATCCGACCATGATCTTCCGCCTTCAAGGCGTCGATCGCGATCGCTTCCTCGGGAAGTATGGCGAGGACAGCATCATGGGTGACCAGACAAGCCAGCTGATTCAGAAGTTGAACGCCGGAAACGAGTACAATCTTCCGCGCGCCAAGATTTTCCTGTTTCCGACTACACGTCCCAACGAATTGCTGTGCAATGCAACGCGCATCGTCGGCGCCGATGGCCGCGAGCTGAATCCTCTCTTTGCTGAAGATCTGACCGAGGCCGAAATTGCCGGCCGCCGGCAGGTACGGGAATATGAGCGGTTTCTCAAAAACTACGTCACCGGTTGCGAAAACGCATTTGTCAACGATACCGGCGTTCAAGTTGGCGTTCGCCAAAGCCGGCAGGTGCAAGGGATTTATGTCATCAACAACGATGATGTTGTGGCCGGTCGCAAATTCCAGGACGGCATTGCCCGGTCGCCGTGGCCGATCGAATTGCACAGCGGCGAAAAGCCACGGCTGATGTGGTTGCTGAACGATTACTACGAAGTTCCGTATGGCTGCTTTGTGCCGGAAAGAGGCGATTCGTTGCTGGTGGCTGGCCGTTGCTTGTCGGCTCAACATGAAGCGATGGCCTCTGCGCGCGTTACTGCGCAATGTTTCTCCTATGGTCACGCCATCGGCCATGCCGCCGCAATTGCCGTCAAGGAAAGGGTTGCTCCGCGAGGGATCAAGGGAGCGGACCTCCGTGCGCAACTTAACCACGATGGCGCACGACTTGATTGATTGAAGAAGAGGAAGCGATGCTAATTACAACGCGAGATGGTTATGTTGCCGTCATGACAATCGATCGGCCGGACCGACGCAACGCGCTCGGCAGCGAACTCATCTCTAGTTTCGACAAGGCTTTCCAGACGCTCGAGCATGATGACCATGTGCGCGCGATCATCGTGACTGGCGCGCCCCCCGGCTTTTGCGCCGGGAGCGATCTCAAAGAACTCGGCATGATGGATATTCCCGGGATGTGCCGTCACGAAGCCCTGACAGCGGCGCTTGCGAGGTCAATCGGGCTTCTTTCCAAGCCCGTGATTGCCGCCGTGGAGGGCTTCGCGCTCGGTGGTGGATTTGCGTTTGCCACTTCGTGCGATCTCGTTGTCACGGGGGAGAACTGCCGTTGGCACATGCCAGAAGTGATGATCGGCTGGATTCCTCCATGGGGACTCGAGTCGTTGGTGGCGCGCTGCGGACCCGTTGCTGCACGGCGGCTTACCTGGGGCTCCGAGCCGATCGATGGCCGCGAAGCCGAACGTTTGGGCGTCGCCGATTATGTCGTGCCGGACGGAAGCGTTGTCGCGGAAGCACAGGCCCTAGCCAAGCGACTCGCCGCTCTGCCACTTCCGGCGGTTGCGGCCACCAAGCAGTATTTCGCCGCGGCGGTGGCCGGGCTCGGCGAGCCACGCGATGTCGAAGCAAACCGGATGTTTGCGGAAAACTGCCGTCACGAAGTGGCCAAAGCAACATTGAAACAATTCGGAATCAAGGCATGACAAAACTTTGCTCTGCGGCAGACGCTGTCGCTACGATTAAGAATGGGCAGTCCGTCGCGAGTGTCGGTGTCATTGGCTGGATCACTCCCGACGATCTCCTCAAGGCTCTCGCTGATCGTTTCAAGGAGACAGGCAGTCCGCGCGATCTCACTTTCTATTTCCCAGTTGCCACGGGCGATGCGCTCGGCATTCGCGGAATGGACCATGTCGCGATACCCGGTCTGATGAAACGCCTGGTCTCGGGTTCTTATGTGAATTCGCTGAATCCACTAACGGGTAAACGTCCGGAGGTGATGCGGCTCATCCGGGAAAACCAGATTGAAGCTTATAGCTGGCCGATCGGAGCGTCCATGCATTGGCTGCGCGAGGTCGGGCGGCGCAGTCCTGGATATTTCACTGAAATTGGGCTTGGTTCGTATATCGATCCGCGGCAAAAAGGCGGAAAGCTGACGTCGAAGACGGTCGAAGACCTCGTTCACCTTACGGAACTTGGCGGCAAGCCATATCTGTTCTATCCGACCTGGCCGCTGGATGTCGGATTCATTCGCGCCACCGCCGCCGATGAGTTTGGCAACCTTTCATTCGAGGATGAGCCGATCATATCAGCCTCGCTTGCAATTGCGTTGGCGGTGAAAGCCTGCGGCGGCAGGGTAATTGCTCAGGTCAAGCGCATGGTGAAGCGGGGAAGCCGTCCCGCACGGGAAGTAAAGGTGCCAGGCGTTCTCGTCGATCACATTGTACTTGCGCCGAACCAGATGATGACGACCGATATCCCGTTCGATGGAGGATATCTGGGCGGTGTGCCGTTCGCGAACCAGTCTCTGCCGCGCTTGCCATTGGGCCCCGACAAGGTCATCGCCCGCCGCGCCGCAAAGGAAGTCAAGCCGGGCGAAGTGAGTATCTTTGGTTTCGGGGCATCTTCCGACGCGCCGATGGTTATGACGGAAGACGGTGCCTTCGCTGACGGAAAAATCTTCGACTACATGTTCACGACTGAACACGGGCCCTTCGGAGGCGTCGTGATGAGCGGCTGGCAGTTCTCGGCGAATCTCTGCCCCGAGGCGCTTCTGGACGGCGTCAGCCAATTCGACTTTATCGACGGCGGCGGTTGCAAATTCGCGGCGCTGGCTTTTGCCGAGTTTGATGCTGGCGGCAACGTGAACGTCAGCCGATTCGGTATCGCAAACCCGGGCGCCGGCGGCTTCATCGACATCGCCTACAATGCAGAAAGGCTTGTCTTTACCGGGACGTTGACGACTGGCGGTCTCAAGGTTGACATCGGCAAGAGCGGCCTGCGGGTAGCGAACGAGGGCCGGATCCGCAAATTCGTCGATAATGCAGAGGAAATCACCTACCCGTTGCAGAA
>Ga0306920_100010652_pt1 | contig 12341 bp, 12 predicted proteins | sample flu12Cox44000170_FD_204666 | JGI IMG/M metagenome (GOLD analysis project Ga0306920, IMG submission 204666) | Lab enrichment of tropical soil microbial communities from Luquillo Experimental Forest, Puerto Rico - flux4day.12C.oxic.44.000.170 (v2)... | ecosystem: Environmental > Terrestrial >...
CGCGGCCGGGTTCAAGCGGGTCAGCCTGGAACTGGGCGGCAAGAGCCCGGCGCTGGTGTTCGCCGACGCCGACGTGCCGAACGCGGCGGCGCTCACCATGGGCACGGTGATCCTGGGCCTGGCCGGGCAGGTCTGCCTGGCCCAGACCCGGGCGCTGGTACAGCGGGACGCGGTCGATGAGTTCCTCGGCATGGCCGAGATGATCGGCGGGATGCTACCGTTCACCGACGAGATGATGTGAGGCCCGGGCAGGCCGCGGGCGCCGCGACCGGGGCGGCGGCCGCCGACGGCGCGCCGGGCCTGGCCGAACCTGAGCGGAGGGTCGGCGGGCGGTGGATCGCGCTCATCGCGCTGGCCAACCTCGGGCTGTACCTCGGCTACCTCGGCCCGATCTCGGTCCTGCTGCCCAACCAGATCCAGGCGATCGCCGGGCCCGCGCACAAGGTCGCCGTTCTCGGCTGGGTCACCGGCATCGGCGCGGCGGTGGCGATGGTCGCCAACCCGGTCGCCGGGGCGCTGTCCGACCGGACCGCCAGCCGGTTCGGCCGCCGCCGCCCGTGGATCGTGTGCGGGGCATTGGCCGGCGCGGCCGCGCTGGTGCTGCTGGCCGGGCAGCACGCCCTGGCCGGCGTCCTCATCGGCTGGTGCCTGGCCCAGGCGGGGCTGAACGCGATGCAGGCCAGCCTCACCGCATCCGTGCCTGACCAGGTTCCGGTGCCGCAGCGCGGCGCCGTGTCCGGGTGGATCGGCCTGCCGCAGAGCGTCGGCGTGCTGCTGGCCGTGGTGCTGGTCACCGATGTCGTGTCGGGCAATGGCGGCTACGTGCTCATCGCGGCCTGCGTGCTGGCATGCGCCCTGCCGTTCGCGCTCACCGCGCCGGACGTGCGGCTGCCGCGGGCCGGCCGCCCGCCCTTCGACTGGCGGGCGTTCGCCAGGTCGTTCTGGCTGAGCCCGCGGCGCTACCCCGACTTCGCCTGGGCCTGGCTGACCAGGTTCGCGGTCAACCTCGGCAACGCGATGACCCTGCTGTACCTGCTGTATTTCCTGCGGGACCGGCTTCACTACAGCCGGCTGTTCCCGGGCCACAAGGCAGAGGACGGCCTCGTCGTGCTGATCCTGCTTTACCTGGGCGGGGTAGTGATCACTGCGGTGGCCGGCGGCGTGCTCTCCGACCGTACCGGGCGCCGCAAGCTCCCGGTCATGGTCGCGGGCCTCGTCATGGCGGTCGCCGCGATGCTGCTCGCGCTGTGGCCCTCCTGGCCGGCCGCCATGGCCGCCGCGGCGATCATGGGACTGGGCTACGGCGTGTACCTGTCGGTGGACGCGGCCCTGGTCACCCAGGTCCTGCCGTCCGCGGCGGGCCGCGCCAAGGACCTGGGCATCATCAACATCGCCAACTCCGGGCCGCAGGTGCTGGCACCGGCGATTGCCGCGCCGCTGGTCAGCCGGCTTGGCGGATACCCTGCCCTGTACCTGTCGGTGGCCGGCATCACCGTGCTCGGCTCGCTGTTCGTCCAGCGGATCCGCTCGGTCCCGTGACCGGTCAGCCCGGCACCAGCTTGCTGTGGTCCCAGGAGGCGATCCGCGTCGGCTCCACGAGGAAGCCGACGCGCTTGCGGGCGGCGTGCGCCACGTAATCCTCGACCGCGTCGCCGGGCATCCCGGCCAGCCCGCCGGCCACGCCGCGGCCGATCTCCAGTACGCCGGCCGGGTCGTCGACCAGCCGGGCCAGCCCGGCCACCTGGACGCCGCACAGGTCGAAGTACTCCTCGCCGCTCTCCACCAGGCAGGTGAGCCGGGGATCCCGGGCCAGGTTGAGAGCCTTCTGCGAGGCGCGGTAGGTCCAGAACGCGATCCGGCCGCCGAGCATCACGTAGTACATCGCCACCAGGTGCGGCGTCCCGTCCTTGTTGATCGTGGCGAGCTGGAGCTTGCGGCTCGCGGCCAGGAACTGCGCGACCTCGGCCTCGGTCATGGCGACCTTGTCCCGTTGCTTCACTGGGTGAACCCGATCGTCTCGGTGGCCAGGGCCAGCGTGTCCTCGCAGGCGAACCCGGCCGGTGGCCCGCCGGGTGCCGCCGCGGCGGGGAACACCGGATCCAGCGCACGGCGCACCGCGTCCAGCGTCCACATGCCGTCGGCCGAGCCGTGCTCGGCGGCCAGGAACGTGGCCCGGACCCGTGGCGGCTCCATGACTGCGGCCACGCCACCGTGCACCACGAACACCTCGCCGTTCAAGCCGTCCGCGGCCGGGCTGGCCAGGTACACCACCAGCGGCGCGACGTGCTCGGGGGCAAGCGGGTCCACCGCGTCTTCGGGCGCCGCCCCCATCAGGTCCGCGGTCATGGCGGTGCGGGCCCGCGGGCAGATGGCGTTGGCGCGCACCCCGTACCTGCCGCAACTGCGCGCGGTGGTCACGGTCAGCGCGACGATGCCGGCCTTGGCCGCGGCGTAGTTGGGCTGGCCGGCCGAGCCGAGCAGGAACGCCTCCGAGGAGGTGTTCACGATCCGGCCGTAGACCGGCCCGCCGGCCGCCTTGCTCTGCTCGCGCCAGTGCGCGGTGGCGAACCGGGTGGTTACGAAGTGGCCGCGCAGGTGCACCCGCAGGACCAGGTCCCACTCATCCGCGGACATTGTGAACACCATCCGGTCCCGTAGCACCCCGGCGTTGTTCACCAGGATGTCCAGCCGCCCGTAGCGGTCCACGGCGGCCGCGACCAGTTGCTGGCCGGTGGCCCACTCGCCGATGTCCGCCGGGACGGCGACCGCTTCCCCGCCGCTCGCCACGATCTCGTCCGCCACCGCGATCACGTCATCGGTGGCCATATCGTTCAGCACCAAACGGGCGCCGGCCGCCGCGAGCGCGAGCGCCTCCGCCCGCCCCAGCCCGTTGCCGGCGCCGGTCACAATCGCGGCCCTGCCGTCGAGGCTCAGCGCATCGTCCATCGCGGAACGCTCCTTTTGCTCAGTAGCCGGGCCCGGACAGCAGGCCGCCGTCGGCGACGAACTCGCTGCCGGTCGAGTAGGACGACTCGTCGGAGGCGAGGTAGGCGACCAGGCAGGAGATCTCGGCCGGGCGGGCGAACCGGGCCAGCGGCATGGCCTTGAGGAAGGCCTCGCCGTCCGCCGGGTCCGCGGCAGCGGCCTGGCCGAGGGTCATGCTGGTGAGGACCCCGCCGGGATGGACGGAGTTGACCCTGATGCCGAACTCGCCGAGTTCCTGGGCGGCGGACTTGGTCATACCGCGGATCGCGAACTTGCTGGCGCTGTAGGCCGACAGGCCAGCGGCACCGGTAAAGCCCTCGACCGAGGAGATGTTGATGATCGAGCCACCGCCGGTCGCCTTCATCGGCCCGATCACCGCCTTCATGCCCAGCCAGCAGCCGACCGCGTTCACCTCGAGGACCCGCCGGAACTCGGCCAGCGGCATATCCGCGATCCGGGCGAACGTCAAAACGCCCGCGTTGTTCACCAGCACGTCGAGCTTGCCGAAGGCGTCTGCCGCCAGCGCGACCGCCGCCGCCCAGCCCGCTTCGCTGGTCACGTCGTGGTGGATGTACCGGCAGGACTTCTCGTCGAACTCGGCGGCGAGCGCGGCGCCCTTGTCGTCGAGCACGTCGCCGAAGACCACCCGAGCGCCCTGCGCCACGAAGTGCCGCACGTGCGACTTGCCCATTCCCCGGGCGCCCCCGGTGATCAGCGCGACCTTGCCGTCGAGCCGGCCCATGGCGCCTCCCCGGTGAACCAAACGCTTGCTTGGTGCGAGGGTAACAGCAGGATCTTGCCGAGGGGCAGGAGTGGATCAGGCGGTCGTCGCGCCGGGCGTCCCGGCCGCGATCCCCTCGAACAGGATGCGCAGGAAGCCGTCGATCACCTGGTCGGTGCTGTAACCGCGGGTCCGGCGCCACTGCGCGGGAATCCAGAGCACGTCCTGGAGCAGCCGGTAGGTGAGCTTGGTATCCAGGTCCGCGCGGAACAGGCCCGCCTGCTTGCCGGCGTCGAGCTGCCCGATCCAGATCCGCTCGATCTCACGCAGTGCCTTGGGCATGTAGGCGAACCGGGGCTGGGAGGCGAAGTAGTTCCAGTCGTTCTGCAGCATGGTCAGCGCCGCACGGTGCTGGGCGAGGGTCCGGCTGGTGGTGCGCACGATCTGCTCCAGGGCCGCGCGCGGGTCGGCGGCCTCGACCACGGCGGAGCGGTAGTCCGCCAGCACCTCGTTGATGAAGCCCGAGAGGATCTCGTCGCCGATCGACTCCTTGGAGTCGAAGTGGTGATACAGGCTGCCGGACAGGATCCCGGCGGCGTCGGCGATCTCGCGCACGGTCGTGGCGCGGTACCCCTTTTGCGCGAAAAGCTCCGCTGCGATCGCGACCATGTCAGCCCGGCGCCGCGACCGCAGCGCCCCGTTGACGCTCGCGGTGCCTGCGCCGTTGAGCTGAATCTGGCCCTTCCTGATGGTTCCCACGACGCCATTATCGCAGGACCGGGGCCTGCCTCCCTAACGCTTGCTCGGTTTGGCTGGACCAGGGTAGCGGCCGGCTCGATCGCCACCTCCAGCGGCGTGCCTCACCGTTCGCTGGCCAAAACGCTCGCTGGCCAAAACTGAAACGTGTTCTACTATTGCCGCATAGCATCCCACCGCGTTTGGGGGTTCCTCGGCGATGATCAGTGCACGTGCAGCGCTGCTGTACGGACCCGGCCAGGACTACAAGATCGACACCATCGAGCTCGACGAGCCAGGCCCTGGCGAAGTACTGGTGGAGATGCGGGCCTGCGGGCTGTGCCACTCCGACGAGCACGTGCGGTCCGGTGACCTGCCGCTCCCGCATTACCCGGTGATCAACGGTCACGAGGGTGCCGGCGAGGTCTCGCGCATCGGCGAGGGTGTGACCTCGGTAGCGCCCGGTGACCACGTCGCGATGGCGTTCATCCCCTCGTGCGGCTCATGCGCATCGTGCCTGGCCGGCCAGGCGTTCCTGTGTGACCTGGGCATGAAGCTCTTCGACACTGGGATCATCACCGATGGGCGCATTGCGCACCGGATCGGGAACGAGCCGGTCGCGCGGTTCTCGCAGCTCGGCGCGTTCGCGGAGCGGCAACTGCTCCCCGAGTCCTCGGTCGTCAAGGTGGCTCCGGACATCCCGTGGCCCGCGGTCGCGCTGGTCTCATGCGGGGTCGCCACCGGGTTCGGCTCGGCGGTCAACCGCGCGGGGGTCCGTTCCGGTGACACCGTCGCCGTCCTGGGCATCGGCGGGGTCGGCATCAACGCGGTCCAGGGCGCGCGGGTGGCGGGAGCGCGCCGGATCATCGCCGTCGACCCCGTCGAGTTCAAGCGCGAGCAGGCCCTGCGCTTCGGCGCCACGCACGTCTATCCCTCGATCGACGACGCCATCGCCGGAGTCGGCGCACTGACCTGGGGCCAGATGTGCGACTCGGTCATCTGCACCTTCGGCGTGATGCGCGGCGACCTGCTCGAGCCGGCGCTCACGCTCACGGCCAAGGGCGGCACCTGCGTCATCACATCCGTGGCGCCAATCGCCCAGGCGCAGGCCGACGTCAACCTGTTCATGCTGGCCATGATGAACAAGGAGATCAAGGGCTGCCTCTACGGATCGGAAAGCCCTCGCACCCAGATTCCCAAGATGCTGGACCTCTACCGCGACGGCATCCTGAAGCTGGATGAGCTGATCACCGAGACATACTCGCTCGATCAGGTCAACCAGGGGTACGCGGACATCGAGGCTGGCCGCATCCTGCGCGGGGTCATCGCCTTCTGAGGAGAGCCGGTCCCGCGGGCGGTCCGGCCGCCCCTACCGGGCGGAGGCATGCCATGATCATGGATCTTTTCCGGGTCACCGGGCGGGTGGCCGTGGTGACCGGCGCGGGCCGGGGGCTGGGCGCCGCCGCCGCGGTGGCTCTCGCCGAGGCCGGGGCGGACGTGGTGATCAGCGCGCGCAGCGCGAACCAGCTGGCCAAGGTCGCGGCCCAGGTGGAGGCGGCCGGCCGCCGCGCCCTGGTGATCCCCGCCGACCTGAGTGACCTGGACGCGGCCGCGGGGCTGGCCAGCGCCGCAGCCGATGCCTTCGGCCGGCTGGACATCGTGGTCAACAACGTCGGCGGTGCGATGCCCCGGCCGTTCCCGGCGACCAAGCCGCGGCATCTGGAGGCCGCGTTCCACTTCAACGTCGCGGTGGCGCATGCGCTGACCCAGGCGGCGATCCCCTACCTTCTCGCGGCGGCGGGAGAAGGGGTGCCGGCGGGCGCGGGGGAAGGGGTGCCTGCCAGCGCGGTGATCAACATTTCCTCGGCCGTGGGCCGGACCGCGGGCCGCGGTTACCTGGCCTACGGCACGGCCAAGGCGGCCCTGGCGCATTACACCAGGCTGGCCGCCGCCGACCTGGCCCCCCGGATCCGGGTCAACGCGATAGCCGTCGGCGCCGCCGCGACTTCGGCGCTGGACATTGTGCTCACCGACGATGGCCTGCGCGGGCAGATGGAGCAGGCGACCCCGCTGCGCCGGATCGGTGACCCGCAAGAGGTGGCGGCCGCGGTGGTCTTCCTCGCCTCGCCCGCCTCCGGTTACATCACCGGAAAGATCCTCGAGGTGGACGGCGGAATCGAGCGCCCCAACCTCGACCTTGGCATTCCCGATCTATAGCCAGCAAAAATACTTTACAAAGCCAAAACTTTACTTATGCCGGGAGCCGGGGGAGACTTGCACCGGCGGCGGCCAATCAGAAGTCACCTGCGGTGGGCAAGTTACGGGTGACACGTAGGTATCAGTGTGTGGCACCGGCTGGACCGGTACCTAGTCCGCGCCGGTGCCCGGGTCTGGACGGCCCTGCAGAGCTGCAGGGTCCCAGCGAAGGGAGCGATGCCATGGCCGGGAGCATCAATGGTCACTGGCGAACATGGTCGATCGGGATGGTGGGAGCCGCCGCAACGGTGGCGCTGGTCGCAAGTCAGTCCGTGTTCGGGGTGACGGCCAGCGCGGCACCGGCGGCGGCACATGGGGTCCGCCCAAGCGCCAGGGGCGAACTCGACTGCAATGGCTACAGCACGATCCAGCGGCCGGTCATCCGCAGGCTGGACTGCCTAGACATCCGAGGCATTCTCGGCCACAACGAGCGGTTCTCCGACAACGGCCACTACATCGGCCACGACGAGCCGTCGGTCCGGTTCCTGTCCAACCGGCCTGGTTCCGGCAACAACGTGACGTTCACCGAGCGGCTGCCGCGCGACCCGGCGGCGATGCCGACGGTCAATCACCCGGGCCATGACGTCACGCACTGGTTCGAGCTTTCCGTGGCTCCGTGGTTCGGGATGAGCATCTGCGACCCGCGCTCGTACCCGCAGCGGAACTGCATGCCCAACAGCGACACCAACGCGCCGCACGGCGCGTTCCCCGGCGGGGGCGGCGCGTTCATGGAGATGCAGTTCTACCCGCCCGGCTTCTCCCCGTTCGCCGGCGGGATCAGCTGCAACTCCAACACCCAGTGGTGCGCGGCGCTCAACATCGATTCGCTGGAGGCCAGCGCGGCCGGGAACATCAACCTCGGCTGCGTCGAGCCGGTGAACTTCGCTTTCATCCAGCGCAACGGCGTGCCGGCCGGGCCGCCCGGCCCGAACACGTCCAACGGCGCGACGTTCACTCCCAACCAGCAGACGCTGATGATGAACCCGGGTGACGTGATACGCACCCATATGTTCGACGGGAGCATCGGACATGGGCAGCACGCGTTCGAGGTCACCATCAACGACCTGACGACCGGGCAAAGCGGGTTCATGGTCGCCTCGGCTGCCAACGGCTTCATGAACACGTCGATATTCGACTGCAGCAGCCGCCCGTTCAACTTCCAGCCGCTGTTCAACACGGCCAGGCCGCAGAACTCGATCGGCTGGTCGGTGCTGATCAGCGGCATCCTCAACCAGTTCGAGATCGGCCACTTCGTCCCGTGCAGCCGGGTCACCGGCCCGGTCGGCCAAGGCGCCGGCAAGTTCTGGCAGGACTGCAAGGGTGCCTACGAGAACGCAGGTCCGCCCGATGGCGGCCAGCCGAGCCAGGAGCTGACGGACGCGCCGTGCTATCCCAACGGCTTCACGCACGGCGGGACCACGCCTCCCGACCAGGTCACCGGCTGCGCCGACTTCTTCACGCAGAACGGTGACCTGGACTTCGACGGCACGGACTACTGGCCCGACTTCCCCAACTCGCTGAAGCCCGGGCCGTTCCCGTCGCCGATCCTGCAGCAGCAGCCGACGACCCTGGCCGGGGCCAGGTATTCGCAGATCCAGTTCGAGACCGACGCCCCGGCGAGCGAGATCAACACGTGCGCGCCGGACACCCCGCAGGGCTGCGCGGTCCCGCCGCCGGGCGGCCCCGGGCACTTCTACCCGTACTACACGCTGGCGAAGGTTGGCGGGCAGTGCGTGTGGGAGTTCGGCCAGATGTCCAACGGCAACACGTTCGGTGGTGACCAGCAGTACGCCAGTCTGGTCCTGCACGGCTTCTTCAAGGGACAGTTCGACCTGGCGAGCAAACCGCTGCCGAACCCGAAGTGCTGAATTAGCGCACTCGGTCGGCATGCCCGCGGCGGCCCGGCCTGATCAGTCCGGATCAGGCCGGGCCGCCGTACGCGATGGCGCAATCAGCTCAGACGTCCCCCACGTCGATGAGCAGTTCCCTGCCGTCGGGCAGCACGACACCCAGCGAGTAAATGATTCCCTCGGGCAGGTCCAGCTGGCCGAGTATTTCGATGTCGACGACCTCGGGGTGGGAGATCAGGAGCCGGCACAGCACGCTGCCGGCGTGATCGGCCGGGGCCGCCTTGCGCTTTGCGGCGTCATCCACAGACGTCATGCAGCCTTCGATCGCCGGGGGCTAGGTGGCAAAACTTCGCATCCGGACACATTTCCTAAGGTAACCCGGCGTTACCACAAGAGCCCGGAATGACGTCTCCACGCACGGCGTGGCGCGCAGCGGCAGCTGGCCTTGGTCCGGTAATGTCCATTTATGCGAAGTTCGGGGATTCATTTCACCTGCCCGCGGCCTATTCTTTGGCCACAGATGGCGATTTAGGCTCATGGGTGTGGGCGAGCGCTGGGTTGTGCTACTTCATGGTCAACCGGGCACGGGGGCGGACTGGCAGCAGGTCGCCGACCGGCTGCCGGACAGCCTGGGCGTCCTGGCGCCGGACCGGCCGGGGTACGGGGCGAGCCCGCAACCGGCCGGGGGCTTCACGGCCGGCGCTCGCGCGGTCGTGGCCGAAATGGACGCCCGCGGCATTGACCGTGCGGTGCTGGTGGCCCACTCCTACGGCGGCGGCGTCGCGCTCGCCACGGCCCAGCTGGCACCCGAGCGTATCGAGGCCCTTGTCCTGCTGGCCAGCGTCGGGCCCGGCTGCCTGACCTGGGCGGACCGGATGCTCGCCGCACCGGTCAGCGGCGAGTTCTTGGCGCTCGTGGCGTGGCGGCTGACCCCCTGGTTCGCCCGAGCGGTGCTGGCCGCCGCGCGGCTGGTGCGCCGCCGCCCGCTGGGCCCGGACCAGGCCGTGAACTGGCAGGTCTGGGCCAGCGCGCATCACGAACACGGCCGGCTGTGGCGCAGCTTTCTCGCCGAGCAGCGCGCGCTGGTCCGCGAACTGGGCGGCGTCACCGCCGCTCTGCCCACGGTGGCGCAGCCGGTCCTGCTGGTCGCCGACCCGCATGACATGATCGTCCCGGTCCGGTCCACCCGGAAGCTTGCCACCGCGCTGCCCGATACCCGGGTGGAGATGCTGGACGGGCCGGGTCATCACCTGCCCCGCCGGGCGGCGCCGCGGATCGCCGCCGCCATCGCCGACTTCCTGGGCACGCTCGACAGCCGCGGCGCGGCCGCCTGAGTCATCCGCGCCGGCCCGGCCCAGCGCGCGCGACCTGCTGTGGGACCGGTGTGCCCGGGCGGCTGTGATCACCCCGCCCGTTCCGTTTGGCTTCGAAAACGACATCATCCGCGGCCACGGGGGCTGAGCCGCCCGCGCCCGTTTGCGCCGACCCGGTGCGGGTAGCTGGCGGTCTTCCGCAACCCGAAGGGGGCCGGCCGAGCAGTGCAGCAATTCATCAGCAGCTACGGATACCTGGCGGTGTTCATCCTGATGCTCGCCGAGTCGGCGTGCATCCCGGTGCCGTCGGAACTGACGATGCTGTTCGCCGGTGCCCTGTCCGCGGGGGCGGTGGCCGGCGCGCACCTCAACCTCGTGCTCGCGATCACCGCGGGCGTGGCCGGTAACGTGGCGGGCAGCTACCTGGCCTGGGGCATCGGGGTCTATGGGGGCCGGGCGGCCTGGCACCGCTGGGGGCGCTACATCCTGCTCCGCGACGACGACATCGACCGCGCCGAGCGGTGGTTCGGGCGGCACGGCACCAAGGCGGTGTTCTTCGGCCGGCTGCTGCCGGTGGTGCGCACGTTCATTTCGCTGCCCGCCGGGCTGGCCCGGATGCCGGCCGGCCGGTTCGGCATCTACACCCTCCTCGGCTGCATCCCGTGGACCGCGGCCCTGGCCTGGACCGGGTACCTTGTCGGCGCGAACTGGGGCAGCGTGGTGACCGCGCTGCACGGCCCGAGCTACGCGCTGGCAGCCCTGTGCGGCCTGCTGGTGATCTTCGCGATCGTTATGCTGCTGCGCCGCCGCCGCCGCGAGCGCGGTGAGCACGGCGGGCCGGGCACGGCCGGTGAGCGCGGCGGGCATGGTGCGCACGGCGAGCACGGCAGGCGGGCGGAGCGGGCCGGGCAGCATCGGTGACAGGGAGCCCGCTGGCGGCGGCCGCTAGCCCTGCGTGGCGGGCACCCGCATCAGCACCCGGCCCGGCTGCGTTGTGATCATCAGGCGCCTGGTGCCGCCCATCACCTCGCCGTCCAGCTCCCAGGGCTGCTCGCGGTCGGCGTGGATGGTCAGCTGGCGGAACTGTACCCAGGTCATCTGGCCGGGCGACTCGCGGCGCAGCAGCACCCGCACGGCGAGCCGGAGCCAGCCGGCCCAGCCACGTGCGGTCAGCACCACGGCGTTCAGCGTGCCGTCGTCCGGCAGCGCATCGGGCAGCAGCCGGATGCCGCCCTGCAGCCAGCCGACGTTGCCGACGATCACGGCGCTGGCCCGCACCCGCAACGGCGTGCCGCCGTCGGCCACCAAGCTCACCCGAACCGGCCGGTCCCGCAGGTGGCGCAGGGCGGACAGCACATAGGCGGCCCAGCCGAGCCGCCTCTTCAGCGGTTCGCTGGAGTCGCCGAGCATCTTCGCGTCAAAGCCGATCCCGGCCATGACCACGAACGTGTGACCGTTGGCCGAGCCGGTGTCGAGCCGCCGGTTGGTTCCGGTGAGCGCGGTGACCAGCGCCGCGTCCAGGTCCAGGGGCAGGCCGAGATTGCGGGCGAGCAGGTTGCCGGTGCCGAGCGGCAGGATGCCCAGGGGGACGCCGCTGCCCGCGACACCGTCCGCACAGGCGGTGACGGTGCCGTCGCCGCCGCAGGCAATGACCAGGTCGACGCCGTCCCGCACCGCCTGCGCCGCCTGGCCGGCTCCGGGCTCCTCGGCCGTGGTCTCCAGCCAGACGGGCTCGTCCCAGCCGTGCGCGGACATGGCCGCGCGGACGGTGTCCCGCAGCCTGGGGATGTCGTCGTGCTTGGTGGGGTTGGCCACCACCGCGGCCCGGCGCGCGCCTGGCGGGCGAGGGGCGTCCGGCGGCATGGCGCGAGCATATCGCCGCTTTTGCAGTTGGTTTGCCTAGAAGGTGTCATGAAGAAAGGTACAACGCGGAACTCGCTGACCAGGACCGACGCCTGATCGAGCGGACGGCCGATCTGTAAACGACCTCTAGCCGTGCCGGGTAGCCGCCCCGGCCAGCAGCCCAGATGCGCACCGGCCCGCCGGGCAACACCGCGTCGCCGCCGATCCCGCCAGCGGCCTCAATCACATCGGTTGCGTGATGCCCGCTCACGCAGCCGGGCGGCAGCCTGGCCCCAGGCCGGCCAGCCAGCACCGGAGGGAAAGCAGGAAGAAAGGAAGAAACAATGAGCACTACGGACACCGTGGCCATGAGGCCGCTGCTGTTCCCCGACGACCAGCAGTTCTGGTATGAGACGCTGCGGGCGCTGGGCCACAGCGCCTACGGCGGCGCGGACTTCGGCGAGGTGGTCACCACCGCGCAACGCATCACCGCCAACGACTACGACAGCTGGTATGAGCAGTGGGCGGCGACCGCGGCGCGGGTCGAGGCCGAGGCCCGCGCCCAGCTGGCCGCCGGCCACCAGGTCAGCGCCCACGACGGGCTGCTGCGCGCCGCGACCTACTGGCGCAGCGCGGAAT